>LQAJ01000071.1_pt1 | contig 81663 bp, 88 predicted proteins | sample 1535811 | NCBI WGS metagenome assembly LQAJ01 (sample SAMN04331587, study PRJNA305678) | bioreactor metagenome | isolation source: bioreactor_6 inoculated with Wadden Sea sediment 2nd replicate of a... | place: Germany: Wadden Sea, Janssand Flat
CAACATCCTGACCAAAGGGGGGGGGCATGACCGAGCTAACAAAGGCACAACACCTGATATTGAAATCAACACCGGTACTGGGCAAAGAAAGCGTCCCGGTCCTTGATGCATTGAAACGGGTGTTGATCCAGGATATCACCGCCATGGAAGTGTTACCCGCAGCGGACATATCTGCCCTGGACGGATATGCCGTCCGATACGCCGATCTCATCGAGGGTGTTTCGCGCAGCATTTACCCCATGAGGATAGCGGGAGAATCCCGAGCTGGCAGTCCGTATGACAGGATAGTCAATGAAAACGAGGCAATCCGCATCACGACCGGAGCCCTGATTCCGGACGGAACGGACACGATCATCAAACAGGAAGATGCCATTGAAGAAGAGGGTTCCATCATCTGTATCCACCGGCCCGGCTATGGCGAAGGCATCCGATTCCGCGGGGAATCGATGCAGAAAGGGGATGTGATCCTTCATGCCGGCACCGTTATCAATCCTCTTGAAATCGGTGTTCTGGCAAGCCTGAGGCGGGCTTATGTCTCGGTTCATAGAAACCGGTGGTAGCGATTGTCTCCACAGGTGATGAACTGTCGGATTTCCATGAACCCTATACCTCCTTCAAGGCCATGAGTTCCAACCTCTACGCCCTGGCCGCTCAGGTAATGGAAACAGGGGGAACTCCCTTGTGCATAGGGATTGTCAAAGACGATGTGAGGGCTTTACAGGCCGTATTGGATGATGCCTGTCACGCCGATGTCGTCATGACGTCCGGGGGGTCGTCCAAAGGAAAATATGATTTGATCCGTCAAACATTTCAGGCCATGGATGTCAAGCTCCGGTTTTCCAACCGTTCCAGAAAGCCCGGTAAACCCACTCTTTTCGGAACCCGAGGCAATACCCTGTTTTTCAGCCTGCCGGGAAATCCCTATGCATCCATGCTTTCGTTTGATCAGCTGATCAAGCCGGCTCTATACAAAATGATGGGACACCCGGATGTGTTCAAAGTATATTGTCGGTTGAACGGACATTTTTCAAGCATTGACACGTTTTCCGAACGAAAACCCAACCCCGGTGACCGGCAGAATCGAGCCCCCCATGTCCTTCTTGGAAAATCATCCGGAAAACCTTTTTCAAATTTTATTTTACCGATGAAACCGCCTCATTCCGCCTGAATCACTTCGACCCAAGAAGACTATGAAAAACGGTGTTTACAGGTATGAATATATCGTTTTGTTCATAAGACAGCGAAAAAAGCTTAGATATTGACAACAAACAACCGCTTAATTATAAGGAACACTTGTGGTTGGAGAATCTCATCCATAAACCTAAACTGAAGAGGAAAAACAATATGGAACCGTTTAAAAAAAGAGGGATAGGCATTTTTATCAGTTGTGTGCTGGTGCTGGCAGCAATGGGGGGAATCAGCTGGGCTTCGGACTGCAAGGCGACTTATGGCGATAGTGAGGTCACCTTCAAACTGGCCACCGGCAGCCCGGGGAACTGGGGATGCTGGAGAAACTGGCAGATGCCTTCAATGCACAGTTTGACACAGCCATGTGCTGGGTCAAAGCAGGGTCGGGCAAATCCCTGAGTCTGCTCAAAGAGCAGCAGGTGGATGTGGTCATGGTGCATGCTCCGGCGGCGGAAAAGCAGGCCGTGGCAGATGGGTGGGCTGTCAAGCGTACGCTGATCGGGTCCAATGAGTTCTATATTGTGGGACCCAAAAACGATCCTGCCGGCATTGCCGGTGCCACCAACGCCGCAGAGGCATATGCCAGAATCGCAAAGGCAAATTCACCGTTCCTGTCCCGGGGGGACAATTCCGGGACCCACAAAAAAGAGCTGGCCATCTGGCAGCAGGCCGGAATCGAGCCGGGTTCGGACTGTTATGTGATCACCAGGGATTTCATGATGGCCACGTTGAAAAAGGCCGATGAGATCAACGGGTATTTTATGACCGATTCCTCCACCTGGGTGGCCGGCAAAAAAGACCTTTCCAATCTCGCAGTACTGTTCAAAGGAGACCCGTTCCTGATCAACACCTACCATGCCCTGTGCCAGCCCGAAGGCCGGGGAAAATACCCGGCCATTACATCCCGGTTCATCGATTTTGTCGCATCGGAACAGGGGCAGCGCATTATCCGGGATTATGGCAAAGACCTTTACGGTGAAGCCATGTACAATGACGCGGAATACGCCCGGCAGTTTGCCCATTAAACCCGATTTCAGCCGGAATAAAAGCGCCCCTGCGTTTTGATTTCAAAAGTTGATTTCAAAAACAAGGGCGCTCAAAATTGATTGGTCGGTTCTGTGTGTTCCAGGTCTGCCCGACACACGGAATAGTCACGGCGCTGAATGTTTCAGGGTCACAATCCGGTCGGCATACCGGTCCAGAAAATGGTATCCGGAGCCGCCCAGAGACACGATCTCCAGCAGTTTGTCCGGGTGGGTCACTTCCACGCCCCCCACCACCCGGACGCCCCGACTGAACAGCGGGTCCGGCAGTCCGCCCGCAGTGGGCCCCATCACCGCGATATCCGCATCCGGCCTGGCTGCCGAAAGAATCCCGTCCAAAGTGTGGTTGATCAATGTCACGCCGGTGATGACCAGGATATCGGCCTGTCCGATAATGTCAGGCGACTGATCCGCCGGAACATAATGGGGCATCTCTTCGGGCATCAGGGTTTCCGGGTTCTTTTCAATCACCCACCAGGTGCCGCCCCGGGCTTTCAATGCCTGGAGGGTGGGGACAAACGCCCCCACCACGGCCACGGATTTTTCCTCTGGCATGGGCACCGCATCCTGGGCATCGGTCCGTGTCAGAATCTGATACTTCCCTGCCAAACCTTTCTGCCGGCAGAAGGTGCTCAAGGCGTTCAATACCGCGATAGACAGGGCAGTTTTGATGGGTTCGTTCGAACACAGCCCGGTCAGAGCCTCGGCCACGGGCATGCCGTTCAAATGCTCGGGATTGAATATCCGGCCGGCTGAACTGGGGCAGCAGACCGCAGCCGGAATCTCCTTAGCAGGGGTATAGCAGATGCCGCCCACCCCGCAGGACAGTTTAACCGCCGTGAAAAACAGGCCGATCACCGCTCTTTCGACGACCAATGCATCATAGTCCCTGCCGACTTTCTCCTGTACCTGTTCCCTGGTTTCTTCAAGGATTGTCATATCTACTCCGTTAAATGACGTTATTATATAATCACACCAATAAATGACATTTTTTAACAGAACCGGCCAATGAAAAACAGCCGTTTTTTACCTGACAAGGATATTTGTCAAAACTTTGATTTTTCGGGTTGATTATAGAACTCTCTAATTTATAAATATTTTCAATGGATATTAGCCTGTTGATTGACTTCGAACAAAGAAAACATAGCCAAGTCATCTCCCAAATTTTAAAAAACACTCAAAAACCACCTCGTTCGAGGAAATCCTTTTCAAAAACCTGTGTTGTAATCTATTTATTCAAATGATCCATTTTGAAGGGATGAATGAAGATAGAGACCATAAAACGTTGAGGCCACAATAAAGAATACCAGGAAGTTGCTGGAAAATGACCCCGGTGTCTCGCCCGCTTTGAAAAGCACAATAGAGCGGTCGCTCATGCTGGTCACCATTTTGATTAATCAACTGGATCTTAACAGCCGAAATAGCAGCAAAACCCCTTCATCTGACCCCAACCGGAAAGAAATAAAAAGAAAGTGACAAGCCTCAAAGCCGGAGGATGAAAAGGGCATCAATCTCAATGGGAAACGGGTATAGTTCCATTGTATATCCAATGGTCTGTGGAGTTCTTATCATTCCCACGAAAAAGGAGGAGGCCTGAAAGCGATGGAAGATATGGGAATATCGTGATCTTGAATTTCTCAAACTGAAATTTTTAGGCCGTCACAACCCAAAATACTTTCCTTTTGTGTGAATACGGTTCGGAATGAATGACCGATGATCCTCCAGTTTTTTTCTATGAGCCGGTCCATGAACTGACCGTCTTGGAACCAAAAAGGCCACCTGGATGAGGCAGCCTTTTCGGGATTTCAAAAAAACTTTCCATTCAGCTCCGTTATACCGGAGCTGAATGGAGACTGGTATTACGCCATTTATGAAGCCTCGTCTTCGTTCACAGCATCTTGGTCCTTTATCTTGAACATGGCTATGCCTGTGATTCCATAGATGAGGGATATAAAGGGAACGGTATAGTTCATCACGACGAACGGTGCATATTCCAATGTCGGCACGCCCAGGGTCGCGGAAAAAAAGCTTGCCCCTATGGTCCAGGGAATCAGGCAGTCGGTCAGAGTCGCCGAATCTTCCAGGGTTCGGGATTGAACCTTGGGTTGAAGCCCCATATCCTTATAGACCCTCTGAAACATTTTGCCGGGGATGATGATGCCCATGTACTGCGTTCCCATGAGCATGTTTCCTAAAAGAGACATGAAAATGTTGGCTGTGATGAGCGACCGGATCGACTGGAGATATCTGATCATCTTGTCGATGATTATATCCATGACCTTCAACTTTTGCAGGGTTCCACCGAAAGAGAGGGCCACCAGAATAAGTGATATGGACCACATCATACTATTGAGCCCGCCTTTAGATAAGAGTTTGTCTATGATTTGAACTCCGGTATCGGATTGTAACCATAATGCATGGCCGCAAGGACATCTTTAACTGTGACGCCGTCTTGGAAAATCATGGCCAGGATTCCGGCAAAAATGGCGCCCATCATTAAGGTCGGGATGGCCGGCTGTTTCTTGACAGCCATCCCGATAACAAATATAGCCGGTAGGAGCAGGAGTATATTAATGTTGAACTGGCTGCTGAGACCGTTAAGAATCAGGTTGATATTTTCACTATCTATATCGTTTCCTGTATGTTTGAACCCCAGAATCAGGAAAACGATTAGGGCGATGGTAAATCCCGGGATCGTAGTCCAGAACATGCTTTTGATGTGATCCCAGATGTCCGAACCGGCAATGGCCGAAGCTAGAATCGTTGTATCTGACATGGGCGACATCTTGTCGCCAAAATAGGCACCGGTTAAAACCGAACCCGCGACCCAGGGTGCGGGAATGCCGAGCCCCTGGCCAATGCCCATAAAGGCGACGCCCACGGTTCCTGCTGTGCCCCAGGCTGAACCGGTCATAGTCGAAACAATGGCACAGACGATGGTCGTGGCAAAAAGGAATATTTGGGGAGACATCAGCTTGAGACCGTAAAAAATCAATGTTGGAACGGTTCCCGATAAAATCCATGTGCCGATGATAAGTCCGACCAAAGCCAGAATGATAACGGGTTCAATGGCTTCCTTGATCCCCATGGAAATGCCGTCGAAGATATCCTTCCATTTATATCCCCTACTCAGGCCGAACAAAGCAGCCAGAATAATACTGAACATCAATGGAATATGCGCATCTAGACCCCAAAAATGATACTGACGCACATGATCACCGCGGTACCCAATATGATCAACAATGCCAGCCCCAAAGTAAGTTCATTCTTTTTCTCAGTCATTTAAAACCCTCCTCCTTTCGGTTCGGTTGCCTTTCAACTCACAAGAACAATGCTTCACAGCGAGAGTGTCTCAAACCGGTCGTGGGTATACCAATTAGACAGGGAAGAGTTCTCCCGAAGAATAACGGTATTTTGAACGAGCTGTATTGAAATATATACTCTGCTATAAATACATCGTTGCTATCTCAAGGCACAATTATTGTTCGGACTTTTCTAAATAGTGTCTGTTTCTTTATGAACACGGACCAAATATGTTTGCCATTTTAATATCCGACCACGTTATAGTAATTCACCTATGGCTTCTTCCACGGATTCGAGAATGGCTCCGGTATGAACCAACTCGATAGCCGGACCGGATTGATTTGGCATATATGAATCCTGATAGGCGGCTTTTACATCTTGCCTTATTCTGTTGAAAGCGGCCTGTGTTCCTTTTCCCAGATTAAATTGCCCGAGTTGGTCTTTGGTCAGGGAGATGGCTTCAGCGGCTATCATGTATTCGATACCGATGACTTTATATGTATTGTCGATAATTGATTTTGCCTTTCTACAGGCCCAGGGTGCCATGCTGACATGATCTTCCTGGTTGCTTTTGGTCGGAACGTTATCAACGCTGGCCGGAAAGCAGAGCGTTTTATTTTCAGAAACAAGGGCGGAGGCCGAGCAGGCGATTATCCCGTAGCCATAGTTCAGCCCGGCAGGCACTCCGGCCAGGTTGGGAGGGAGTCCATAGCTGAGTGTGGGATCGAGCATGAAAAAGGTTCGACGTTCGGAGATATTGCCCAACTCGGCCATGGACATGCTGAGTATGTCCATGGCAAAGGCAATAGGTTCGCCGTGGAAATTCCCGCCGCTTAGGAACTCCAGCTTTTCCTCATCGTTCCAAAACACTAGCGGATTATCTGTTGCTGCATTTATCTCCCTTTCCAGAACCGTCTTTACATAGCCCATGTTGTCCCGAATAGCCCCTTGTACCTGAGGAAGGCAACGTATCGAATACACATCCTGAACGCGGGGTTTATATTCGGTGTGCAACACATCGTCTTTAAGAAGAACCATGCGCGCCTCTTCAGTCGCTCGCCCGCTTCCCTCGAGGAGGCGAACAATATTATGGGCACAGTCGATTTGCCCCTTTTGTTTTCGGACTTGGTGAATTCGAGAATCAAAGGCGGCTGTTTCCCCCCGCACCGCTTCAATACTTAAAGCAGCTGAAATCTCGGCTTCCCTGACCAGCCTGGCCGCATCGAAATAGTTCAGAGCGGCCATACCGGCAAACATGGTCGTGCCGTTGATCAAGGCCAGGCAGTCTTTGGCTTTGAGTTGGTACTCCACCGGGGTGATGCCTGCTTTTTCCAAGGCTTCCGGGGCCGACATCCTTTCCCCCTTATAAAAGGCTTCGGCATCGGGAAATCCGATCAGCACGGAAACCATATGCGCCAGAGGGGCCAGATCTCCGCTGGCCCCAACAGAGCCCTGAATGGGAATGACCGGATGCACACCTTTGTTCAGCATATCTGTCAAGCGGTCAATGACATCAATCCTCAGGCCGGAAACGCCCTGGCAAAACGCATTCAGCCTCACGGCCATGGTAGCCCGGACCACCTCTTCACTGGCAGGCTCCCCTATGCCGCCACAGTGGGAAAGTACGAGATTGTGTTGGAAAACATCGTTTTGCTCCATATCGATATTCAAGTACTTGAGCTTGCCCACGCCGGTATTGAATCCATAGGTTGGAGGAGATGACGGCGTCATCCAGTTTTCTTCGATATAATCACGAACCCGGATGATCTCATCTCTGCTTTCTCTGGCAATTTCAACGGGTACAAAGTTGCGGGCAATCCTGACCACATCATTAATGGTCAACGAATTACCGTTAAGTATTACTCTGTCCATAACACGACCCCTTAACATTTTTGGTTAATTATTGGCTGGCTTGTCATTGAAGTCAGCCAGCATTCCCGAATTTCGCTAAAACGTCGCTCTTGATAACGACGTGTTTTTAATCATCCCGTCATTATGCCTCTGTGGTGGAGTTGTTTTTTTGAATAACCGAACATCAGTGATTTCCTGCTAAAGTCATTTGACCCTCTAAATGGCATATGAATTCTTCGGTCAAACTAGCAACGGCTCCGAATGCCTTTTTCCTAGCTTTCAAAGAAAGCCCGGTTTCCCTGATCAATCCCGATTTTCGATTGGTTTCAGATACAGCGGTTTCAATTATTTCCTTTATCGATCCTCCCCGGCCGGCGGCATATTCTTCGATCTGACCCTGCGTTTCGATCAATTCTGTGGGTTCGGGCGAAACAGCCCCGATAACAATTCGCACTCGGCCCGACTGGTTGCTGTTTGAAGAAGGGTGGTAAAGCATAGCTCCATTAAGAATAGGAAAATCGAGTGAGGCACGAACACTGTGCTTGACACATTTGAGCCAGGTACCATCCGATAGGTGGGGAATGACAAATCCGGTGATAAAGGGATTTTTTCCCTCTGGAGAGCCGTTGGCCAGGACATGCTGGTGAATGATTTTTTGCAATGAATCATATTTATATCCGCAATCCGTAAAATACTCGACCCGGGCGTCCATCACCATGAGCAAAGGGGCCAGGTCCGAATAGTAAATGGCGCGGCATGACGAAGACCCGGGTGCCTGATGGCAGACCCGGCCACCGGTCTTGAAGCACGGCTCCAGTCCGGCCCGCCAGAATTCAGTCTGATTAAAATACATGCACCTTCTGTCCTGAAGGATATTACCGCCGATTACACCCACGTTTCTGATCTGGGGAGAGGCTACCAAACGGGCGGTTTCACTGAGGACGGGGCAGTGTTCACGGATCAGCGGATGGGCCTCCAGCGTTGACAGGGTATTCATCGACCCTATGAATAAGCCTTCCGACCGCACTTCTATTTTTTCAGGTCCTCAATTTGATCCAGGGCCAGCAAATAACCGGGATTTTTCAGTCCGTATTTCATCAAAGGCACAAGGTCTGTTCCTCCGGCCAGAATGGTTGCATTCTCCCGGGTTTGGAGATATTCATACACCTGCTTGATGGATGAGGGTCTCAGGTACAGGAAGCTGTTTCGAATTTTCATTTTTTGCCTCCGTTCTTCACTGTGGAATGCCATCCGGTCAAACGAACGGCCCCGGGGATAATGACTTTGGATACAGGAAGGCTGTTGATATCCTGTTTGCAAGCGTTTGAAACGGCATTCACGATTGCCGGGGCTACGGGCACGACTGAAAGCTCGCCCACACTTTTAGCCCCCAATGGGCCGGTCGGTTCGTACCCTGAGGCGATATAGACATGAGTTTGAGGCATATCCATGGACAATGGCAGTTTGTAGTGCAACATGTCCGAGGATATTGGCTTTTGAGAACGAAGATCAATTTGGATCTCTTCCATCATGGCGTACCCAAAGCCCATTGACAGCCCGCCTTGCACCTGGCCGATCACGATTTCCGGATTTACTGCGGTGCCTACATCAACGGCTTCGATGAGATGTTTGACCACAACGGTGTTTGTCCGTCGGTCAAAAGCCACCTTGGCCCAACAAACAGCGAATGGCGGCGGGCTGTCCTGAGCCTTAAAACTGGAATTGCCGATTAAAACCGTTCCCCTCGTCCCAAAGGCCACTTCACCGACGCTCTCCTTAAAAGTCATTGTTTTGATGCCGCTTTCCGTAATTACAACAAATTTCCCGTTTTGATGGGTGATTTGATCGGATTCAAGATTGTACTTCCGGCACAAGGCCCTTATCAGATTGTCCAACAGATTTTGTGCTGCCTGGTACACGGCATTGCCGCTAACGTACATCTGACTGCTGGCAAATGTCCCGGTATCGTATGGAGTGGTCAGGGTATCGGCCGCATGGATGGTAATATCGGAAAGATCTATTCCCAATTTTTCCGCTGCCACCTGGCTAAGCGATGTCTCGCTGCCCTGTCCGATATCCGCCGATCCGGTCATCAACTGGACTGTGCCGTCATCATTGACCAGAAGCACACAGGAACTCATTCCTTCCTTGGATGAAGGACCGGAGGTATGACAGCCGAAAGCAACACCCCAGGCTTCGGTTCGATCGGTTGAACCGGGTTGGGGAGAAGTGTCCTTGGCCTTGTTTTCGATATCGGTTTTAATTTTTTCAGCCCCGCTGACACAGTCTTCTATAGCGCAGCTATGAAGTGGCCGATCTGCGGCCGGGAAATGGTCTCCGACCTCGACATGGTTTAAAAGCCGGAAACGAACCGGGTCCATATTCAATTTCCTGGCGATCCGATTGAACAAAACCTCCCGGGCAAAGGTAATTTGCGGATTGCCATACCCGCGCATGGCCCCGGCCACAGGACCGTTGGTATATACGCAATATCCTTCGTACAAATAATGGGGGACGCGGTACTGGAGTTTCCTTGCGGCAGCAGCCAGAACAACTGGACCATGGGTGGCGTAGGGACCGGTATTTAAAAAGACCCTGGCGTGAAAGGCCTGGATCAATCCATCTTGAGCCACCCCGACTTTCAGTTTGATTATCGATTCGTGCCGAACAACAGAGGCGTATAACTCCTCTTCCCGCGTATTGACAATTTTGACCGGCCGACGAATCAATTTGGACAATAGCGCTCCGACATGTTGATTATGCAGTTGCTGCCGCCCACCAAAGCCACCGCCCATTATGGGTTTTATGATACGGATATCAGATTGGGCCAAATCAAGGAGTTCAGACAGTATCCGCCTTTCCTGGAAAGGCGTTTGGGAAGTGCTCCATACCGTCAGTTTTCCTTCCGCTGTGAAATGGCAAATGCATCCGGCCGGCTCCAGAACCACATGTTGTACCACAGGAGTATGGAATTCCTCATCAAACACATACGCCGAATTTCGAAAGCCTTCTTCAATATCACCCTGGCTAACGGTCATTCGCTTGGCAATATTGTCGTTGCCTAAATCCGGGTGAATATTAGGGGCTGCCTCCGAAAGCGCCTCCTTTATTTTAAATACCGGTGGTAAAATTTCATACCCGACCTTCAACTTGCCCAAGGCTTCCAGGGCCGCTTCCTCCGTTTCCGCAACTACAGCAGCGATCCTATCGCCGGCGAACAAGGGATGGTCGGTCAGAAGAGATTCATCTTTAATCAAAAGTGGTGAAGGCGGATTCCCTGAACAATTAAACCGTCTCTGCGGAACGTCTTCCGGAAGAAGGATACCCAGCACTCCTTTAACTTTTTCTGCCTCGCCCTTATCAATACTCAATACCCGGGCACAGGCATGGGAACTGCGTAAAATAACCCCGAAAGCCATATCCGGGAAAACGATATCTCCGGTATAAACGGCCTTTCCCGTGACTTTTTTTACGGACTCCACTCGGGGATGGGACTGTCCGACAACTTTAAAATCCATTCGGTTTCCTGTTGATCGAATCATTTAGCTATCGTAAAAGCCATTGTCATATGAAACGCGCGAAGTTTCCTCCGAACGTGTTCAAAACATTTTTTTAAGTCTGCGATTTCCTATCATCGTTCGTATACATACCGGCGGCTCGCCTCACCGCCTGAATAATCTTGGTATACCCGGTGCAACGGCAGGCATTACCGGAGAGGGCCTCTTGAATCTTTTCATCCGTGCATTCAGTTTTTTTATCCAAAAAGGCCTTGGATGACAGGATCATGCCTGACGTACAATAACCGCACTGGACAGCGTGTTCCTCAATAAAAGCCTTTTGAATCGGATGTAATCCGTCGGCAGGCGCCAGGCCCTCTATCGTTGTTACCCGCTTTTGATCGGCCTGAACAGCCAGCATAAGACAGGCATTTACCGGCTGGCCCTCCAGCAATAACGTGCAGGCGCCGCATTGCCCGCAGCCGCAGCCCTCTTTGGCACCTTTTAATCCCAATTTTTCCCGAATCACATCCAGAAGGGTTTCATGCACACCAACAAGCTCTTTGTAGACCCGGCCATTGACCTCGATCTCAATCCATATCGATCTTTCGCCCATAAAATACAGGCCTCCTTTAAATCGGTTTTATTCCGGGATTATGCAAGTCGTGTGCCCTGTCCAATATTCGCCGAGTCAGGGCGCCTTGCCCGGTGACATGTTTCAAGTTTTTTCCATGCTATTGGCCAATCCCTCAGACTTGATCGGTCAGGCAGAAAACTCCTCGAGAAAATGGGGGCATCTGGCGACTGCCGGGCGGGAAATGTGTGGGGAGGGGACTAAAAGATATATTGCTTTTTAATATTCAGTTTTTTCATTCTTGCCTGAAGGTTCTGCCTGTGAATACCGAGCATCCGGGCGCTTTGGGCGATATTGCCGCCACTGGTCTGTATACTGTTTAAAATAATCTGAGCTTCGATCGTTTTTAGTTGCTCGGGCAGGGAAAGATGATCGGAGGGTCCCAATGGAACATTAACCGTATGGTTAAGTTTTTCGGCAACGGATTCCACACACGGTTGGCATTGAAAAAAATCGGGGATATGGGCAGGCCGGATAAATTTTTCGCTTTCAATCAGATTAAAGGCCCCCTCGAGGATATGCCTCAATTCCCTCACATTTCCAGGCCAGGCATGATTAAGAAAAATGTTTTCCAGGCTCCAAGACAGACCTTCGACCATTTTTTCGTAAATTTTGTTGAATTGTTTGATAAAATGGTGGCTTAGCAAGAGGATGTCCTCTTTCCTGTTTCTTAGAGGCGGTATCTGTAATGTAACCACGGCAATCCGATAAAAAAAGTCTTCCCTCAATTTTTTCTTGCGGATTAATTCCTGAGGATCCGTGTTAATGGCGCTGATCACCCGGCAAAACACGGGGATCTCTTGGCCCCCACCCAATTTTCGGACTCGTTTTTCCTGTAACACCCGAAGCAATTTGGCCTGACAATCGATACTCATCGAATTGATTTCGTCCAGGAACAGCGTTCCTTTTCCTGCCTGTTCCAGAAGACCTTTATTGTTTTCCGCACCGGTAAACACCCCTTTTACAGTGCCGAATAGCAGGCTTTCCATTAATGTTTCAGGGATGGCCGCACAGTTGACAGCCACAAACATTTCCTCACGATTAACGGATTGGTTATGGATACTTTGAGCGAAAATCTCCTTGCCAGTGCCGGTTTCCCCATAAAGAAGGATGGGAACACTGGTTGATGATGCTTTCCGGGCCTTGGCCACAATGGCTTTAAGATCTTTATTTTCGCTTTTTAAATCGTCAAATGCATACCGGGTACCGTTGTCCCGCATCAGTGCGCTGTGTTTTTTCCCTTCGGTTTGATTTTGCAAATCAACGGCTTTGGAAATAACTTTTCGCATGCGGTTGATATAGTTGTTAACCAATATGGCCCCAATGATTTTTTCCCCCTTTTTGACCGGTATAGCGGTGGAAAGCATGTGGATGGGGCGTTGGTCTCTGGTGAGATATCTACGGTATTTACCCACAATAGGCCGGCCGGTTTTGAATACGGTCATGAGTTCGTCGATCATCTGTTGTCGATGGCCGGGAGTGAAGCGTTCTATGTTTTATGAAATATTTCATTCCCTTCGGGATCAACCACATATAACGCATCCTGGACGTAGTCCAACATTTTCTCCAGGATATAGTCCATTTTTTCCCTAAATATCCAATCAGTTACATCATGAATGGTAATAATGGTCCATCGATCTCGCCCTATGGATATTTTATTTCGCTGTATCCGCAGCGTTTTCCCGCCTCGTTCGATTTTTTCATACTCCGGCCCGTCAATAAGTGCGGTCGATTCGAGCTGCGGCTGGCTTGGCGCTGACATATCTCTGGAAAGATTTAGTAGTTTCTCCGCATTCTGGTCATACCATAAAATTTCCAGCTCATTTTGGGCCACAATCAATCCATAGTCAATTTTTGTCATTCAGTCACGTCTCCTTTGAGGCACATGAAGCATCAATATATTACCATAGCAATAATATAATGCGCAATAATTAAATGCATTCTGTTCAAGGGCGAACTCGCATGAAGCCCCGGTTGCTGAAGCAAAATTTTCACTTACGCGATTGAAGGCAATGAAATGTAATCAAATAAAAGCTGAACCATGATAGAGAGATAAGGTATCCATCCACGGGGCGCTCCGGATGGAACCATTCAAACTCACCGACTTTTAGACAAAAGCGAAACAAATACAGCAGGTTCGAATGATCTTACAAATTTTAAGTATAACATGAATTCATCAGGCCAAACGATATCGGAAGAGAATTCAAGGAGCGCATGGAACAAGTATTCTTAAATGACAACATCAAGGAACGACCAGAGTGATTCGAGCTGTTGGATAAGGAAACGAAGCCATGGTGCCGACCGCATCCATATCTTTTGATGCTTGAGAATCAGTCCCAGGAATCGTTCGTAAAAACACCGCTATTCTTGATGGTATGGCGGTGTTTTTGCCCAATGGCACTGAAATCGTTGAGATGATGATTCTTTTGTTTTGCCTCACAAGGGTGATGAATGTGGATCATAGGTCATCGATCTTCTAGTGCCTAAAAGGGCACATTATCCGGAATTGCGGCAAAGACCTGTACGATGATGCAGAGGACACCCTGCGGCTTGTCCATTATAAACGGATTTTCCACCGGAACTGGATGGGGGACACCTCTTCGGGCAGCCCCCGACCTTTGTCTTCCCCTATGCGGGTTCGTCCACGGGATCATCTTCCATGAATGGATAGGCAATCTCTTCTGGCGGTACAAAATTCTCCTTGATGGTGCGCACCGAAGTCCAGCGCAGCAGGTTGAGCATGCTGCCGGCCTTGTCATTGGTTCCGCTGGCCCGGGCACCGCCGAAAGGCTGCTGTCCCACCACCGCACCGGTGGGCTTGTCATTGATGTAAAAATTGCCGGCACTGTGAACCAGGGCTTTTGTCAGGTCCTGAATGGCCTGGCGGTCCTGAGCAAATACGGCTCCGGTCAGGGCATAGGGGGAAGTGTTGTCCACCAGGGCCACCGCATCGTCAATAGCGGTATCTTTATACTCATACAGTGTCAAAATCGGACCGAAAATTTCCTCGGTCATGGATTCATAACTCGGATCGGTGGTCACGATCACCGTGGGTTCGATAAAATAACCAGTTGATTTGTCCGCATGCCCCCCCGCCAGGATGTCGGCGGAATCCGATGTCCTGGCCCGGTCGATGTATCCGACGGCATTGTCGAACGCAGCCTCGTCGATCAAGGCGTTCATGAAATGCCGGAACCCCGTCACGCTGCCCACCGTGATCTGTTCCACGGCGGCCTTGATCCCGGTGGTGATCTCATCCCACAGCGACTCCGGTATATACATTCGGGAACAGGCGCTGCATTTCTGGCCCTGGTACTCGAACGCGCCCCGGACCGCCGCGGCGACCACCGGCGCCACCCTGGCGGACGGATGCACGAAAATATAGTCTTTGCCCCCGGTTTCCCCCACCATTCTGGGATAGGATCTATACATGTCAATATTGCTGCCCATGGTTTTCCACAGGGTCTTGAACACGCTTGTGGAACCGGTGAAATGGATCCCGGCCAGATCCGGGTGGTGAAACACGGATGCCCCACCACAGAGCCCTTTCCCGGAACAAAGTTGATGACTCCGTCCGGTAGCCCGGCCTCTGCAAGAATCTGCATGATGTAGTAACCGGACAGTACTGCCGTGGATGCCGGCTTCCACACCACGGTATTGCCCATGATCGCCGGTGCCCCGCACAGGTTGCCCGCAATGGCCGTGAAATTAAACGGAGTGAGGGCGAACACGAATCCTTCCAGAGCCCGGTATTCCAGGTGGTTCCAGACCCCTTTTTCCGAGGCGGGCTGACCGGCGTAAATCTCGGCCATGTACCTGGCATTGAACCGGAAAAAATCCGCCAGTTCGCAAGTGGCATCGATTTCCGCCTGAAACGGGGTTTTAGACTGGCCCAGCATGGTGGCGGCATTGAGCCGGTACGTATATTTTTGGGAAATCAGGTCTGCTGCCTTGAGAAAAATGGCTGCCCGTTCCTGCCACGGGGTGTTTTCCCACTGTTTCTTTGCATCCAAGGCCGCTTCAATGGCCAGGTCCACTTCCTTTTTTCCAGCATTGGAGAAAACCGCCAGCGGTTTTGCATGATCGTGGGGGCAGATCACTTTTTTCCGATCATTTGTCCGGATCTCTTTGCCTCCGATGATCAGGGGAATGTCCTGCACGGTTTCCAGCTGGCGGGCCAGTTCCGCTTTGAGCCGTTTGCGTTCCGGGCTGCCTGGGGCATACTGTTTGACCGGTTCGTTATTGATTTCCGGCAACTGAAAGATATTGTTGCTCATGATGATTCTCCTTTTGCATCAAAGACGATTCCCTGGGCCAGGGGCAGGTCATTGCCCCAGTTGATAGTATTGGTCTGTCGGCGCATGTAGGCGCGCCAGGCGTCACTGCCGGATTCCCGGCCTCCGCCGGTTTCCTTTTCACCGCCGAACGCCCCGCCGATCTCCGCCCCGCTGGTGCCGATGTTGACATTGGCAATGCCGCAGTCTGATCCTTTGTGGGACAAAAACTGCTCCTGATACTTGATGGAGCGGGTAAACACGGCACTGGACAGTCCCTGGGGAACGTCATTGTGAAATGCCAGGGCCTGGTCAAAGGTGTCATAGCCGATAATATACAGAATCGGGGCAAAGGTCTCTTCCTGCACGATGGGGTAATGGTTTTGGGCCTCCACAATGGCCGGGGTGACAAAACTGCCGTTTTCAAATCCTTCCACCGTCAAAGGTGTGCCGCCGTAAACCACGGTTCCGCCCTGATTCCTGGCCGCCGCAATGGCCTGCATCATGACCTGTTTTGCCGTATCGTCGATCAACGGCCCCATCAACGTTTTCGGGTCCATGGGGTCCCCGATCTTGATCTGCTCGTAGAGATGGACCAGTTTCTGAACGAATGCCTTTTTGATAGTGTTGTGAATGATAATACGGCGGGTGGAGGTGCACCGTTGTCCGGCCGTGCCTACGGCTCCGAAAAGGATGGCCCGCAGCGCCATGCCCAGATCACAGTCTTCAGTGACAATAATGGCATTATTGCCCCCCAGTTCCAGCAGGGACCGGCCCAGACGGGAAGCCACGGTAGTGGCTACCTTTTTTCCCATGGCCGTGCTGCCGGTAGCGCTGATCAAAGGAATCCGGCTGTCCTGGAGCATGGCATCCCCCACTTCGGCCCGGTTTCCGATCACCAGATTGAACACGCCGTCAATTTCATATTTGTCCACCACCGGAGCAATGATGTTCTGGATAGCAATGGCAGTGAGCGGGGTCTTAGAACTGGGCTTAAACAGAACGGTATCCCCGCAAACAGCCGCCAGCAGGGCATTCCAGGACCAGACCGCGGCCGGAAAATTGAATGCCGTGATAATGCCCACGATCCCTAACGGATGCCACTGTTCATACATCCGGTGGGACGGCCTTTCACTGTGCATGGTCAATCCATACAGCTGGCGGCTCAGTCCCACGGCAAAATCCGCGATATCGATCATTTCCTGGACTTCACCTTCGCCTTCGGCACGGATCTTTCCGGTCTCCAGACTGATCAGGGCACCCAGGCTCTGCTTTTTTTCCCTCAGAGCATCGCCGATCTCACGGACAATCTCTCCCCGGCGGGGGCCGGCATCATCCGGAATTTTTCAAACGCAGCCCGGGCCCGGCTGACCACGGCTTCATAATCATGGGCCTGGGCCTGGATCACACTGGCGATGGGCCGGCCGGTGGCCGGCGAACAAGAGACCAGCTCCTTGCCAAGCGTATGAATCCTCCCCCGGGTCGAGCCAGTGGTGGCGCCGCAATTGACCGGCTCAATAGCCAGATCCTGTAAAATGCTGTCAATGGTGTATGGTGTGTCCATGGATCATCCTCATCATCAAAAAATTTCGGTTACATTTTTTCGCTTCATATAATTGTATAATAATAACGATCGTGATAATAGTAAAATTCATAATATTTATATTTAACATGAATTAAATAGATAACAAGGGACCGGTATGGACCTGTATCATCTCAAAACTTTTTTCACCCTGGGAAGGATCCGGAATTTCACCCGAACCGCAGACCATCTGCACATCACCCAGAGCGCGGTGAGTCATGCCATCAAAAAACTGGAAACTTCCATTGATGCGGCGCTGATCGACCGAAAGAGCAGAAACCTGGTCCTGACTGATGCCGGAAAAATTCTGTACCGGTCCTGTGAAAAAATTTTCTATGAATTGGAAAAAACCGACCAGGACCTGGCCGGGCTGAAAAAACAAACACCTCTCATCATCCGCGTGGGGGCCACCGTGGAGTTCGGCACCACCATTCTGATCAACCATATCAATGCGTTTCTGGACCGGTTCCCGGAACTTCACATCGATTTTATGTTCTCCCATCACCTGCTGAAACCTCTGCTTCAGGACACCGTGGACCTGATCATCGACTGTGAACCGCATATGGGTGAAAACTTAGAAAAAATTCATCTGTTCCGGGAACAATACGTCACCATTGCCTCTCCGGCATTCATTCAAAAAAAACAGATCATCTGTCTGGATGATCTGGCACGGGTGCGGATTCTTTCCATGGACAAGGATCTGGCGTGGTGGCGGAATTTTATCAGCGCCATTCCTTCAGAAAAACAAGGATGCCTTAAACAAGTGATGCAGATCAACCACATCCGGGGTATCATCAACGGTGCCATCTCCGGCCTGGGCATCGGATTTGTTCCCAGATACACCGTGATGAGGGAACTGGAAAACAACCTGCTAATGGATCCTTTTCCCCATATCACCCTGCGGCGGACGATTTCCACATTTTTATCAAAAAAGAACGGCGAGAATTTGAAAAAAATCAGCAGTTGATCACCTACCTTACCCGGCTCGCTCTACTTAAAAAATTTAACCAGTAACGACCCATCTTTTCTGATTGGAAAACCGCATGGCGTGGCTTATTCGTTATGCCTATATTGACACAACGAATCACCTGTGGTAAAGCGTTATTTTGATTTAAAAATTTGAAAAAAATAACCCAAAAAACGTGACCAAACCAAAGAGGACTCACCATGGACCAGAACCGCATCACCATCAACGGCCACGCCTATGAATTCAAACCCGGCCAGACCATCCTGGAAGTGGCGCAGCAAAACCACATTGACATTCCCAATCTCTGCCACCTGAAAGGCACCCGTCCCACCGGGGCCTGCCGCGTGTGCATTGTGGAACTGGAGGAACCCTGGGGAAGAAAGATCGTATCTTCCTGCAGCGCACCGGCAAAAAACGGCATGATCGTTCATACGGAAACTCCGAAGATTGTGGGATATCGGAAGTTTTACATCGGGTTGATGCTGGATTCCGGCAACCACAATTGTGACATCGGCTCCCGGGCAGATGAGGCCTGGACCGATTTTCAGATCGCGGCCATGGAAAACGACCGGAAAGAAGATCTGTGCCCGGTATGGGGGGATTGCGAACTCCAAACCCTGGCCTACCGGTATCAGGTCAAAGGCCGGGTCAGCGGCCGTCACCGGGAAGCGGTCAAACTGCCGGTGGAAGAGGACAACCCGTTCATCATTCGGGATATGTCCCGGTGCATTCTGTGCGGCCGGTGCGTGGCCGCCTGCAACGAGATCCAGGTGAACCAGGCCATTGATTTCGGTTTCCGTGGCACCAAAGAACAGATTATTGCCGGCACCGGCACCACCCTGATGAACTCCGCCTGCATATTCTGCGGAGAATGTGTGCAGGTGTGCCCGGGTGGGGGCACTGGTGGAAAAAAAAGCCTCAGGCAGATGGCGGCCCTGGGAGGTGACAAAAATCCGCACCACCTGCCCCTACTGCGGTGTGGGATGCCAGCAGATACTCCATGTCAAGGATGACACCATCGTCAAGGTCACCGGGGCCGATAATGCGGCTCCCAACCAGGGAAGGTTATGTGTCAAGGGCCGGTTCGGATATGATTTCATCTATTCGGACAAACGCCTGAAAACCCCGTTGATCCGGGAAAAAAGCGGGTTACGCCAGGCGTCTTGGGATGAGGCCCTGGCGCTGGTGGCGGACACATTCACCCGAATCATCAATGAGAGCGGGCCGGATGCTTTGGCCGGGGTCAGCTGCGCCAGAAGCATCAACGAAGATTCCTATCAGATGCAGAAACTGTTCCGGGCCGTGTTCAAGACCAACAACATCGATCATTGTGCGCGAACCTGACATGCCCCCACCGTCGCCGGTCTGGCGACTTCTTTTGGTTCCGGGGCCATGACCAACTCCTTTAACGAGTTTGAAAAAGCCAAAATGTTTCTGGTGATCGGGTCCAACATGACCGAGGCCCACCCCGTGGCCGCCACTTTTTTGAAAAATGCCGTACAAAAAGGGGCGACCCTGATTGTAGCGGATCCCCGAAAACACAAACTAGTGGATTTTGCCCACACCCACCTGCCCCTCAAGGTGGGCAGCGATATCGCCCTGCTCAACGGACTCATGCATGTATTGATCAAAGAAGACCTGTATGACCACGGGTTCGTGAAGACCTGCTGCGAAGGATTTGATGCCCTGAAAAAAACCGTTGAAGCCTACCCGCCTGAAAAAGCCGGAGAAATCAGCGGCATTGAACCGGAACTGATCCGCAAAACCGCCCGGCTTCTGGCCACGGTCAAACCGGTGATGGTCTGCTATACTTTAGGCATCACCGAACACACCTGCGGCAAAAACAATGTCATGTCCATTGCCAATCTCCAGATGCTTTTAGGCAACATGGGCGTTCCCTGCGGCGGGGTGAACCCGTTGCGGGGCCAGAACAATGTTCAGGGCGCCTGCGACATGGGGGCCCTGCCCAACGTGTTTCCCGGATACCAGCCGGTGGGAGATCTGTCAGCCAGGCGGAAATTCGAAACCGCCTGGAGTGTGGACAGCCTGCCGGAAAAAACCGGATTGATGATTCCCCAGATGATGGAGGGCCTGGTGGACAAGACGGTCCGGGGCTTCTACATTTTCGGGGAGAACCTGGCCAACACGGAACCGGATATCCGCAAAGTGGAGCATGAACTGGCATCTGCTGAATTCCTGGTGGTTCAGGACATTTTTGAAAACGAAACCACCCGGTTCGCTCACGTGGTGCTGCCGGCTGCGGCCTGGAGTGAAAATGACGGTACGTTCACCAACAGTGAACGCCGCGTCAGCCGGGTGCGCACCGCCAGCCCTGCCCCGGGGGATGCCAAGCCCAACTGGTGGATTTTCAGGGAGATCGCCCGCCGCATGGGACACACCTGGGAATCCGACAGCGCCAAAAATCTGTGGGACGATGAAATTTCGGCACTTGCCCCAACCTGACAGGCATCAAATATCACCGGATTGAAGAGGACGGCCTCCAGTGGCCCTGCCCGACGGAATCCCATCCCGGGACCCCGATTCTGCACCTGGAAGGCCGGTTCACCAAAGGAAAGGGCAGTTTCATGCCCGTGGAATGGACCCCTGCCGCTGAGGTCCCGGATGATGATTATCCGTTCATCCTGAGTACGGGACGGCGGTTGTATCATTACCATACACGGACGCAGACCGGCAACTGTGAAGGGCTCAACGAGATGCTGGGGGAAGAAACCGCGGACATCTCTTTTGCCGATGCCGAAAAACTCAATATTGACCAGGATGAAATGATCCGGGTCAAATCCAGGAGAGGAGAGGTAACGGTCAAGGCCCGGATCACCCACGAAATGCCGGAAGCATGGTCTGGATGGCCTTTCATTTCAGAGACGGCAATGCCAACTGGCTCACCAACCCAGCCTATGATCCTGATACCTTGACGGCTGAATACAAAGCCTGTGCCGTGGCCCTTGAAAAAATCGCCTGATTTTCCGGGTGGGGGTTTTTCCGGGTTCTGTGGCCGGTTTAAACGGTTAACCATCTTTTTTTCAAAAGGAGAGACGTATGATCAAAAAAAATCTTTTCATCAACGGTGTCCCCAGAACCCTGATTGTCAATGAAGAGGACCGGTTGTCAACCGTGCTCCGGGAAAGCCTGTTTCTCACGGGCGTCAAGGTGGGATGCGGGGAAGGCCAATGCGGTGCCTGCAATGTGATTCTGAACGACAAACTGGTGCGCTCCTGTGTCACTAAAATGAAACGGGTGCCGGACGATGCAAAAGTAACGACCATCGAAGGGATCGGTACCCCGGACGACCTGCACCCCCTCCAGGCTTCCTGGATGGTTCACGGCGGGGCCCAATGCGGATTCTGTTCCCCGGGATTCATCGTTTCCAGCAAAGCGCTGCTGGATGAAACCCCGGATCCCTCTCGTGATGAGGTGAGAGACTGGTTCCAGAAACACAGAAACGCCTGCCGGTGCACCGGGTATAAGCCCCTTGTGGATGCGGTCATGGATGCGGCAAAGGTGATGAACAAACAGATGACCCCGGAAGAGCTCTCATTCAAACTGCCTGACGACGGAAGAATTTGGGGATCCAAATATCCCCGTCCCACAGCCCTGGCAAAGGTCACCGGCACCTGTGATTACGGTGCGGACCTGGGGATAAAAATGCCAAAAAACACTCTTCAGCTGGCATTGGTCCAGGCCCAAGTGTCCCATGCCAATATCAAAGGCATCGATACCTCGGAAGCGGAAAAAAATGCCCGGTGTATACAAAGTGGTCACCCACAAGGATATCCAGGGCAAAAACCGGATCACCGGTCTGATCACCTTTCCCTCCAACAAGGGAGACGGCTGGGACCGCCCGATTCTATGCGATGAAAAGGTTTTCCAGTTCGGGGATGCCATTGCCATCGTTTGTGCCGATACCGTTGAAAATGCCCGGGCCGCTGCGAAAAAAGTGGCGGTGGACCTGGAGCCCCTGCCGGAATACATGAGTGCTCCGGCAGCCATGGCTGACGATGCCATGGAGATTCATCCGGGCACCCCCAATGTTTATTATATCCAGAAGATCCAGAAAGGGGAGGATACCGGTCCCTGTTTCGACGTCGCAGATGTGGTGGTGGAAGATGATTTTTATGTGGGACGGCAGCCCCATATGCCCATCGAACCGGACGTGGGATTTGCCTATCCGGGCGAGGACGGCCGCCTGACCATCCATTCCAAATCCATCGGCCTGTTTCTTCACCATGCTATGATCGCCCCGGGTTTAGGCATTACGCCGGAAAAACTCACCCTGGTCCAGAACCCTGCCGGCGGCACATTCGGGTACAAGTTTTCCCCCACCATGGAAGCATTGCTAGGAGCAGCGGCCCTGGCCACCGGAAAATCGGTGTTTCTGAACTATACCTGGTACCAGCAGCAGATCTATACCGGCAAACGTTCTCCTTTTTTCATCAACCTTCGTCTCGCGGCGGACAAGAACGGCATCCTTCAGGGCATGGAAAGTGACTGGACCGTTGATCACGGTCCCTATTCCGAATTCGGGGACCTGCTCACCCTGCGCGGGGCCCAGTTCATCGGGGCCGGATACCATATCCCCCGAATCCGGGGGGAAGGGAGGACCGTCTGCACCAACCATTCCTGGGGATCGGCCTTCCGGGCCTATGGATCTCCCCAGAGCGAATTTGCCTCGGAAGTGCTCATGGACATGCTGGCTGAAAAACTGGGCATGGACCCCTTTGACCTGCGCCTGAAAAACGTGTACCGGAAAGGTTCCACCACTCCCACCGGTGCGGTGCCGGACAGCCTGAGCCTGCCGGAAATGTTTGAAAAACTGCGGCCTAAATATGACGCGGCAAAGGCAGAGGCCCAACAGTCCAGCAATGATGAGTTCAAATACGGGGTGGGGCTGTCGGTGGGCGTTTACGGGTGCGGCCTGGACGGGCCGGACAGTTCCCAAGTAAAGGTCTGCCTGAACCCGGACAACAGCGTGACCCTGTTCAATTCCTGGGAAGACCACGGCCAGGGTGCGGACAGCGGATCTCTGGGGACCGCCCATGAAGCGCTGCGGCCTCTGGGCATTTCCCCTGAAAACATTCATCTGGTTATGAATGACACCTCCCTGGTACCGGACAGCGGTCCTGCCGGCGGCAGCCGGTCCCAGGTGGTCACGGGCCAGGCCATCAGAGCAGCCTGTGAAATGCTGGTGGGTGCCATGCGGAAAAGCGACGGCAATTTCCGTTCCTATGACGAGATGAAACAGGAGAATATCCCCCTTGAATACACCGGCTCCTGGACCGCCCCGGCCGCCAACTGTGATGAAAACGGCCAGGGCAATCCGTTTGCCGTCTATATGTATGGTGTGTTCCTGGCCGAAGTCTGTGTGGAGACCGCCACCGGTAAAACCCGGGTTGACAAGATGACGGCGGTAGCGGATGTAGGTAAAATCAACAACCGGCTCACCGTGGACGGCCAGATGTACGGCGGGCTGGCCCAGGGCATCGGCCTCGCCCTGTCTGAGGATTTCGAAGACATCCAAAAGCATTCCTCCATGATGGGGGCCGGATTTCCCTACAGCAAGGCCATTCCCGACGACATCGAGCTGATGTATGTGGAATCTCCCCGGGAACACGGCCCCTTCGGGGCTGCAGGTGTAGGTGAACTGCCGCTGACATCCCCCCATGCCGCGATCATCAACGCCATATACAATGCCTGCAAAGTCCGGATCAAACGACTGCCGGCAACGCCGGACAAGGTGCTGGCAGAATTAAAAAAAATGTAACCTGCAACCGGCCCGGGGACGGGGAAACCGCACTTCCGGTTCCCCCCGTCCCCGGGCACCATCCCTGTGTGGCCTTCCATGGAAAAAGCCCTTCTCACCGAATTTGAAAAAAAAATGCATCCAGGAGGAACCCGCATTCTGCTCCGCAGCCTGCCCGTTTCACATGAATGTCAGGGCGTTTCTGGGATATATGCGTAAAAAAGACATGGACCGGGCATTCAAGGTAATTGAAAATGCCCTGCCACTGCCGGACACTCTTGCCCGGATCTGTGACCATCCATGTGAAGCCTCTTGTATCCGCAATCACCTGGATGCGCCGGTAGCCATTGGTGACCTGGAGCGGATCTGTGCCGCCGGCCGGACCCGGCGCAAAAAACGCTTCCTCCCGTCAGCCAAAGGCAGGACCGTAGGCATCTGGGGCAGCGGATTAAGCAGTCTCACCACTGCCTGGGATCTAAGCCTCAAAGGTTATACTGTGGTGGCGTTTGACAGGACCGATCGTTTGGGTGGGAACCTGCGCCGGATGTCCGGTGCAGTCCTGCCCCCGGAGATACTGGCACAGGAAATCCAGGCCCTGAAAGGCTTTGGAGTTGAATTCAAGACCGCGGATTCCCCGGATACCGCATTCCCTCTACAGGCAGGCCGATCTTTCGATGCCCTTTATATCGGAGAGGATTCCCCGGGGGATCCCTTTACAGGTTTTAATCGGGATAATACCGGCCGGCCTCTGGTGGATGGGTTTTCCGGCGGCACCTCACACCCCCGGATCTTTGCCGGCGGATTTTTAGAAACCGACCCCTTTTTGGCAACCAGGTTCCATCCGGTGGCGTTTGCGGCCCAGGGCCGGAAAGCAGCCACTTCCATAGACCGATTTCTATCAAAGGTCTCCCCGACGCGGCCGGGAAAGGGAAGGATCGATCTCAACAAGCCTGTCGACCGATATCAGCGGGGTACCCCCCCGCCCCCGGCTGGATCTTGTCGCCGATCCCGGCACCGGTGCCATGACCTGCGACCGTGACCTGTCGGCCCGGGAGGCTGATCGCTGCATCCAGTGCGACTGTTCCCGGTGCCTGCATGTATGCACCTACCTGTCCGAGTTCAAGGGATATCCCCGCCGATATGCCCGAGAGATTTACAACAATGCCGCCATTGTCAAGGGTGAAAAAAAAGCCAACCTGCTGATCAATTCATGCAGCCTGTGCCGGTTGTGCGAAACCGTGTGCCCCAATAATTTTTCCATGGCGGACCTGTGTCTTGACGCACGGCAGGAAATGGTTCAGGCGGACCGGATGCCGGTTTCAGCCCATGATTTTGCGCTTCAGGAAATGGCCCATGCCACAGGAGACACCTGTTTTTTTGTCCGCCATGCCCCGGGGACCGACCGGTCGGATCAGATCTTTTTCCCCGGATGCCAGCTTTTGGGATCGGCCCCGGGTCAGGTGAGCCAGGTGTATGAATTTATACTGGCAAACCTGCCCGGCACCACCGGGTTTGCCACGGGCTGCTGCGGGGCCCCGGCCCGGTGGGCCGGCCGGCCGGCCCTGGAAAAAGAAACCCTGGCACGGTTCACGACCTTTTGGGAAGATGCAGGCAAGCCGGCCATCATCACTGCGTGCTGTGCCTGCACCTGGATGCTCTCTCGGCAACTGCCTGACGTCGAGATTGTCTCTCTTTACAAAACACTGCAGGATCTGACGGATTGCCTGCCGGCGGTCCCCCGCAAAACCGGCCCGGACCCGGTGAACATCATCGATCCTTGCACGGCAAGGGAAGACCGCGCGGTTCAGGAGGCGGTCCGGACCCTGGCGCGGTCCGCCGGCGTGATCATTAAGGAACTGCCTGCCGCCGGGGCCCTGACAGAATGCTGCGGATTCGGGGGTCTGGTTTTCAATGCCAATCCACGGCTCAGCCAAAAAATCAACCAGCAGCGGGCCGGTCAAAGCGACCAGGATTTTCTGGCCTACTGCGCCATGTGCCGGGACCGGCTGGCAGGGGCCGGCAAAAAAACCGCCCACGTCCTGGACCTGTTCTGGCCCCAGACCGATCAGCCGGAACAGCGCAAGGATCCGGGTTTCACCGGCCGCCATGACAACCTGGCACAGGCCAAACACCGCATGCTGGCCCAGCTTTGGCAGGAACCTCCAGCCCCGCCCCTGACGGAAGGCCCGGCCGTGCCGATCCGTTACCGTCCCGGGGTGAAGGAGATCCTGGAGGAGCATTTTATCTTGGAATCCGACATACGGCAGGTAATGGTCCATGTCGGCACCGGCACGCCTCCTTTTTACAACCCGGACACCCGGACCCATATCGCATTTTTCCGACCGGCCCGGGTCTGTTTCTGGGTGGCGTTTCAACCGCAGGAAACCGGGATTGAAATCGTCAATGCCTGGAGTCACCGGATGCAGGTGATCCCCAACACTCTGTTCGTTCCGGCCCCCCCCACGGAACCACACAACGAAACCATTGTGTGCCAGTCCTGTGACAACGGGGAAATGGGGTTTTTCAAAAATCATGTGGCATACCTGGGAAGCCGGTTCGATGTGGTCCTGCCCCAGTGCAAAAATTGCGGTATGATCTATATCTCACCGGACATCGCCCGGGGAAGGATGGCTGAAGTTGAACAAATTCTTGAAGACAAATAACCCTGACAACCAGAACCAAAATTCGAAACCCTGCAGGACATTCGATACCGGACAGGTGCCGTTCCTGTTCAGGCAGCCGGCGCTGACCCGGGTGACCGGCCATACCCTCCGCCCGGGCGGCCTTATCCTCACCCAGAGAGCCGTGGATTTCTGCGGATTCGATCCAGGAAATCTGGTTCTGGATGCCGGTTCCGGCTATGGCGCCACAGCCAGGTACCTGTTTGACGTTTACGGCCTTCAGGTGGTGGGAACGGACATGGATGTGAACAAAGCCATTGCACGGGCAAACGGCCACAATTCTAACGGCACACGGTCCTTTGACTTTGTGCAGTCGCGGATCCCGGCGTTCCCGTTCAAATCAGACCGGTTTGACGGCATTTTCTGCGAATGTGTCCTGTCCTTGATTCCGGACAAGCAGGCCTGCCTGGAAGAATTTTTCCGGATGCTCAAACCCAATGGACAGCTGGTGCTAACCGACCTGTTCATTCCGGAAAAATACCGGTACAAGGGCCTTCCGGCTGACCCGCCCCTGTCCTGCCTGGACGGGGCCTTGAGCATCGTGGACCTGATCACCGCCGTGGAGGCGGCCGGATTCACCATCACGCTGATGGAAGGGCATACCCGGTTTCTCAAACAGCTGGCCGGGCAGATCGTGTTTGAACACGGCAGCCTGGACAACTTCTGGAAACACCTGTCTGGATCGAGCTGTGACAGCCAAGTGGCCCAGGCATGCAGAACCGGCACCCTGAAACCCGGATACGGCCTTTTCATCGCCGCCAAATATGAGTAATACCGTCAGATGGCGTGATACCACATAGTTTTCCCAGACCCTGTGCCTGAAATTCACTGACCTTTCGGATTTATTGGCCGCCGGATTCGTTGACCAGGGTGTATTTGCGGCCGTAATCAATGAATTGAGGCGTTCCGCCACCCTCCAGGATGGTGTGGCGGGCCTTAGACAGGTCCGTAATTTTTGTGGCAGCCACGGCATGAACCCCCCGCCGGAACGCCGGCTGGGGAAGCCATCCGGCAGACGGCCCCACCACCCCGATGAACCGGGCGGATTCCGCTGCATCCAGGGCCGCATCAAACCCGCCCACTGCAGCAGAAGATCCGGTGATGATGACGATATCGGCATCTTTCAAGGCTCCGACATCCCGGGTGATGACAGGGCCCGTTTCCATGATCCCAGTTTTCAGATCAGGGTTGTCATCCACCACCACCAGAAAATCCGCCCGTTTTTTCAAAAAAGACATGAACGGGCCGATATGGCCCACCATTCCCACTTTGTTGGATCCATGGGAATGGAAGGGCAGCAGGTCCAGAAAATCCTTTTCTGAAAACCGGTACTGATCAGGGTCCTGTGCCATGATGGTATGGGAAAGGGCATTGACCGCCGCCACCCCCACGCTTCGTTCCAGGGGATGGCGGGCGCGCATCAGCAGGCACAACTCCAGAACCGGTTTTTCCGACAAGGCCCCGGCTCCTGAATAATGGGCGCAGGACCCGCTGTTGGACCGGGGGGTGAAGCACACGCCCATGATGCCGTTGTCCAGCTCCACAAAAGTATATCCTAGAGATATCGCCACCATCCGGACGTCGGGAATGTCATCCAGGTGGGTTGACCGGGCGGTCACTTCCGCGATAATCTCTTCCTGCAAGGTCATCATATCAATATTTTCCTTATTGGCAACAGCCAGTTCTTTCATATACACCCATTTGAACCGCCGGTCGGTCAAGTTCCGGCCGAGGTCTTGGGCTGCCTCCATGTTCACTTCTCATTCCACCGTTGATGGGTGCGGGCACGGGTCAGCCCGGCTTCCCAAACGAACAGGCAGGAAACCGGCAGGGTTTACAGTTCAGGCAGAGTCCGCCGTGGCCCAGCCGTGCCAGATCCCTGACGTCTGGTTTTCACCAGCCATCACCCGGGGCAGGATCAGATCGAAAATGGTGGTCCGGTGATACAGACCGCAGGCCGGCAACCCCATAATCGTGGTCCGTCCGTGATATCCCAGCAGAAACATGGCCCCCGGCAACACCGCAGACGAATAATGAATCCGCTCAAACCCCGACTCTTCGATGGCTTCCTTGGTGACATCATCCGGGTCCACGGACATACCGCCGGTGGTGATGATCAGGTCTGTGTCCTTTTTCAGGAACTCCCGGATCTGTCGAGTGATCCTGTCCCGGTTGTCCGGCAGGATAACGCTCTCCTTAAGGGTCCCGCCCAGTCGAGAAACCTTTTCCTTGACAATAGCCTGAAACCGGTCCTGAATCAACCCTTTATAGACTTCATCACCGGTAATGATCAAACGAATTTTCAATGGCAGGAACAGGGTCACACTGAAAACCGGAAACTGCTCTTTGGCCCGTGAAACGGCCTGGTCCAGATCAGACCGGTGGATCACCAGAGGGATCGCCCGGGTCGCAGCCAGACTCTGATGTTTAGCAACGGCCGTATGGGTGTGAATGGATGCACACATCACATTCGGCAGCATGTTGAAAGATTCCAGGGCGGAAACGTTCACTTTGAAAAGTCCGGGATAAGCGGCCCGCAACTCGAGTTTGCCTTCCGAAGGGGTTCCTGAAAAAGTGACTCCCGGGCCGGCCAATGCGGATGCCAGTTCCATTACGGCATCATCTTCATGGATTTGATGGGTTTTCAAATCCAGAACATAGAGGTTGTTTTTTCCCATCTGCATGAGGCGGCACAAGTCGCCTGACGTAATTTTATGCCCCTTTTTAAAGGCCGGACCTTTATATTTCCCGGGGATGACCTGCGTCATGTCGTGGGCTACAGCCGTTCCCACGGCCTGGTTCACCGGGACGGTTTTAAACGGCCATGCTGTGCGGTTTTTTTCATTTTCTTTTTTTTCCTGTTCTTTCAGGAGTGTGAAATAGGTTCCCAAGGCACAGGGCCGGCAAAGGATCTGATTGTTTTTCATCACTTCGCGCTTATCCCGCACCACCTGACCGCATTTTTGACAGACTGCCTTGAATTTCGTGGGACCGGGCATGTCGCAAACGTCCACATCCACTTTGACCATCTGAATGTCGAACAGGTCCTCACATGCCATGGTTTTATAGGCATCGAGCTGCTGGCGGTGTCGGTCCCGGATATGGGATGCTTTGGATGCGGCCAGGGTTCTGGCTCTTTCTTTCGATACAATGCGAACCGCTTTTCCGGTTTCCAGATTCACAAACGTGGCTGCCATGATGCCGTTGTCCACAAACTTCAATGACCGCCGGCCCAGCCTGGCCCCTGTCACAACGGAAATGGCATCGGTTGCACACCGGTCCATTTCCACGTATACGATCAGTTTCTTGATCTGGGACCGTTCCCGGGGATTGTCCAGTCCGATCCGCCGGCAGCCTTCCATGGCCATCCGAACGCCCACCACTTGCCCGGGGCACAGATGCCCATGAGTTTCGGCTGACTCCTGAAGTAACACCTCAAATGTTTCCATAATCGCATTCCTGTCTCAACACTGATATATTCACCATTTATCTGCCTTATGGTAACATCACTATAAGACAGGTCAAAAAAATTTTATTATGTGGTTTTGTTATTCCGCATCTGAAAAATGGACTGAAAAATGAGGTCATCCGCATGAATACAGTCCTGTTTCAGCTTTCGGTATTTTTTTAGCAGGTCCTTCCCGTCTCGTGTCAGCCGGGTACCGGTTTTTCTGTCTGTGTCCACCACCGGCCGGCCCCAGTTTTTTTCAGTGGATTTGATTTTGCTCCACACGGTTTTGTACGCCATGTTCAATTCCCGGGCGGTCTGATTGATGGAGCCGGTGTGCTGAAGGGATTCAAAGATCGCCATCCGGCCGGATCCCATGATGATTTTTCCGTCATCATTAAGCAGCAGCTGGCTGGTTCGGAGTATCATTTGAATCCCTTTCTTAAGAACGACTTCCGTCAGGATTTGGTCACAGTGACAAAGTGCTCCTGATAGGCAATCGCCCCGCCGGCACGGTCCCAGATATCCAGACCCCCGGCCATGAACCGGTTGTCTGCCAGCCCCTTGTTAAAAGCGCGGGTCTCCACGGGCAGGCGATGGCCGAATCCATGCACCACAAACACGGCTTCCGGATGAATGGCATCGGTCACTTTCGCCTCAATGGATTCAGAATACCCATTCTGGGAAACCAAGACCCTGTCCCCATCCTCAATGTCAAATTTTTCCGCCTCATTCCTGTTGATCCACAACTGATTTTCCGGCATCTGTTCCGAGAGCAGGGGGTTGTTCACCGTATGCCCCTGGGTGTGCAGGGCACACCGGCCGAATGTCAGGCGGAACTGTCCGGTTTCAGGCGACACCGGTGGTTCATAAGGTGCCAGAGAATCCAGGCCGCTGTCTGTCAGTTTTTTGGATATGATCTCGACTTTTTTGCTGGGGGTCTTGAATTGGTAATTTTCAAATGCCTGATATACCGGCTTTCCCACCAGCGGCACCATCCCGAAGGCGTCAAAATCCTCAATCGCGACCCCGGTCCCCTGCAGTTGGAAATTCCAGATATCTTCGATCCGGTCAAACACCAGTTCCGGCAGATACATGCGCCGGGCCATACCTGAGATAATCTCCCAGTCCGCTCGGGTGTCATACCGGGGTTCCACCGCTTTTTTCCGCACGAAAAAATGAGGGGTCAGGCTGTTTTTGGCCGCAATGATACTGTCTCTTTCCAGATAAGGAGACAGCGGGAGAACCACATCGGAATACCATGCCGTATCCGACCAGCTAAAGGTCACCGACACCAGCAGATCCAGATTGTCCCATTTTTTCTTGAGCCGGTCCGGGTCCGGAAATCCCATGAGGGGATCATGACGATATGCAATATAGGCTTTGACCGGATAAGGGTCTTCGGTTTCCATGGCATCGAACAGCAGATGCGCCAGGCCGGGCCCATCCTCGAAATGGGAATATTTCCATCCCACCCCGTCCGCTCTTTTTTCATTCGGTTTGGGGTACAGGTCCATGAATTTTTTCAACCCGCTACACCCCACATCTCCGGGTTTGCTCACAAAGGGGAGCCCGCCTTTGGCTCCATAGGTCCCTAAAAGGGCATTGATGATATAAATGGAGCGGCACACGTAAAAGGAATTTTTATACCGAGCCGCCATCCACCCGGGATGCCAGACCACCGCCGGAGCCGCCTGGGCGAGCTCTTTGACAAACCGTCTCAGATGGCTGGCCGGCACCCCGGTTTCCTGCTCGGCCCATTCCGGGGTATAGGTGGCCACAAACTCAGTTAACGCATCAAATCCCTCGATATAGTGTTTTTTGAACTTCTGGTCATAAAAGCACTTGGCAACGATCTCATTGATGACCGCCAGGTTGAAGGCATAATCGGTTCCCGGGCGAACCATGAAAAAATGATGGGCCTTGCCGGCCGAAATATTGGCCCGAACATCAATGACCGTCAGTTTGCACCCTTTTTCCATCGCATCCATGAGGTTGTTGACTTCCTGAACATCAATGGATTCGAAAATATTGCGACACTGAAGTACCACATGCCGGCTGTACTTGAAATCGTATGCCACAGCCTTGCGTCCCTGGCCGGTCAACGACAAAGCCGAATGTTGGACATTCCTGGCACACGAAGAATCATGGTTGTTGTAATTGGGCGTTCCGACACCTCTGAGAAACGCCCGGTGAAAATCCCGAAACGGCCCGCCCCGGTCTGTCAATGCAATGGCTTTGGCCCCATACCGGTCCTTCACCCCGGTGAGTTTCTCCGCCACATAATCCAAGGCCTCTTTCCAGGTCGCCTTCCGCCACCGGCCTTCGCCTCTTTTACCTTCACGGATCAAAGGTGTCTGGGGCCGTTCACTGTCATATATCAACCCCGTTCCCGCGGCGCCCCGGGGACACACCGCCCCTTTCATGGCAGGCACATGGGGATTGCCCTGAATAAAGACAACTTTTCCGTTCCGCACCTTCACCTTGATGGGACAGCGGACGGTACACATTCCGCAAATACTGTACACCCAATTGTCAGCCATGCACGGTTTCTCCTGTGTTGCGATATGGTGTTTCGACTCTGATTACTTGATGATTTTGATGGTTTTTCCCACCCAGTCCGGAGGCAGATAAACCCGTCCGCCTTTTCCATTCTGGCGAACAATTTTTTCAATCAGCACATCCCCATACACTTCGAATTTGACCGGGGATCCATTGGATTTATGATCATATGACGTTCCCTTTTTTTCACTCATTGCCGCTCCCATGATTATCTTCCTCTTCTTAAATTGAAAATAACACTGCCTTCCTTATCAAACCCTATTCGTTATGTCAATATTAACATAACGAATAGAACTCATTTTCCACCGGTTGCATTTCGGCTCTCCCGGTGAAACACCCGGTTGCATCAATGCGGTTTCCAAATATTTTCCACGGAACGGCGGCTGGTGCCATTTGATCGAAAACCGATATCAATTCAAATTGTTTCAATCGATTATAAAAATCAAACGATTTCCGGTATTTTTTGGTATATCTATTGCATCCACTTGAGGGAACCGGATTTTATGGATATAAAACAACCGAAAACAACCAAAGGAGAACCCGTTATGCAAAATAAAGGAAACATAATGATGAGTTTGTCTTTCATTCTCTTTGTCCTTTTGATGATTGGCATGGTCCTTCCCCTGACCGTTACGGCCGGTCCCTCTGGAAAACTGATTGTTTTTCATGCCGGCAGCCTGACCGTGCCGTTTGCCGCCATTGAAAAAGAATTCGAAGCCAGACATCCGGATGTGGATGTGCTCCGGGAAGCCGGGGGAAGCACCAAAATGGCCCGTTTGATTTCCGAAGTCGGAAACCGGCGGACATCATGGTGTCTGCGGACTACAAGGTGATTGACAACAACCTGATTCCGGCATTTGCGGACTGGAATGCGCGGTTTGCCACCAATCAGCTGGTGCTGTGTTACACCGATCAGAGCCGATACGCCGGCCAGACCAATGCGGACAACTGGTATGAGATTCTGCAGAAAAACGAAGTGGTCTGGGGACATTCCGATCCCAACCTGGATCCCTGTGGGTACCGGAGCTTGATGGTGCTGCAGCTGGCAGAAAAATTTTACGGCATTGAGGGGCTGTATGACCGGATTCTGGCCAACCGGCCCCAGAAAAACGTTCGGCCTAAATCCGTGGAACTGGTGAACCTGCTGAAAACCGGAAACATGGATTATGCCTGGGAATACATTTCAGTGGCCCGGCAGCACGGACTCAAATTCATTGTTCTGGATGATCACATCAATTTGAGCAACTATAAATATGATGCGTTCTACAAACAGGCACAGGTGAAGGTGACCGGAAAAAAACCCGGCACCTGGATCACCAAGAGCGGCCAGTCCTGTACCTACGGCATTACCATGATCAAAAACGCGCCCAACCCGGAAGCAGCCATTGCATTCCTGCAGTTTGTCCTGTCCGAAGATCATGGACTCAAAACCCTGGAACAGATGGGACAGCCTCCCATGGTGCCGCCGGTGGTTCCGGATGCCGCCATGGCACAAAAGATGCCGCCTGAAATCGCCGGTCTGGTTGAGGTAAAGGACTGATTTCGTGAAACAGATGGACCGGATGGCCTGGCTGTTTCTGTGCCTGGGACTGCCCTGATTCTTCTGCTGACCCTGCCTTTGATCAATATGACCATACAACCGTCCTTGTCCATGATGAAACAGACCATCCTGGACAAGGATGTGACGGCTGCCATTGCCCGTTCCATCCTTTTGTCCCTGGCTGCGGCCGGACTGGCCTTTATCATGGGCACCCCCTTGGCCTATCTGCTGGCCAGAAAAAACCTGAAAGGCAAAAAACTGCTGGAAGGGATCATTGATCTGCCCATCATGATCCCTCATCCGGTCATCGGGATCGCCATCCTCAGCCTGGCTGGCAGAAACCATCCCATCGGCCGGTTTCTGTCCGAAGCCGGGATCCAGATCATGGGAACCAGGACCGGAATCGTGTGTGTGCTGCTGTTCGTGGGACTGCCGTTTTATATCAACACGGTGAAATCCGGGTTCGACAGCGTGCCGGTGCGCCTGGAAAATGCATCCCGCACCCTGGGTGCAAGTGCCCTGACAACCTTTATCCGTATCACCTTTCCTTTGACCTGGCGCTACATGGTTTTGGGCATCATCATGTGCACAGCCCGGGCCATTTCCGAATTCGGTGCCATCGTGATTGTGGCCTATCACCCCATGACCGCACCCGTGATGATCTATGAACGGTTCACGGCTTTCGGTCTGAAGTACTCCCAGCCCATCGCGGTCTGGCTGATTTTGATTTCCTTTATCCTGTTTGTGTTTTTGCGGATGATGTCAACATCCCTTCATCCGGACCGCCGGTAATCCATGATTGTGCTGAAACACATCTGTCTGGACCTGCCGGAATTTTCCCTCACAGACATCGATCTTCAGGTGCATGCCCATGACTTCTTTGCCCTGATCGGCCCGACCGGGTCCGGCAAATCGCTTCTGCTCGAAGGCATCATGGGAATCATGCCCTTCACTTCCGGTTCCCTGATATCCGATGGCGCGGATATCACCCGGGTTCCGGTGGAAAAACGGAACCTGGCCCTGGTCTACCAAGATTTTGCCCTGTTCCCACACCTGGATGTCACCCGGAACATTCTTTACGGCACCGGTTTTCACCACATTTCAAAAAAGGAGGCCCGGCAGCGGTTTGGATACCTGACTTCCGCTCTGGGCCTTGAAAAAATCATCCATCGATATCCTTATAATCTGAGCGGCGGGGAAAAGCAGCGGGTGGCCCTGGCAAGATCATTGATCCTGAATCCCAAAGTGCTGCTGCTGGATGAACCCCTGTCCGCGCTGGATCCGGTATTTCACGACGAAGCCAGAAATCTGCTCAAAACGGTTCACAAAGACCTGAACATGACCATTATTATGGTGTCCCACAATTTTGAGGAGGTGCTTTATCTGGCCAACCGGGGAGCCATCATCAAAGACGGCAAGATCCTGCAGCAGGGAGACATTCCAACCCTTTTTGAGAAGCCTGATTCCAGGTTTACGGCCCGGTTTGTGGGAATGAAAAATGTCGTTTCATTTGAACCCCATGGGGGCACCCTGCGAATTGCGGGCACCCGCCTGGATATTGTTCCCGAAACCCAGCCTGCCCGGGACCATCAGCATCTGGGAATCCGTCCGGAAAATATTCTGCTGGCCCCCCCGACCCTCACCGGTCTTCAAAAACCATTTTTCCGGGACCATCACGGACATCTCTTCTTACGGTGTGTTCGCCCGGGTTCATCTGGATATACAGGGAACGTCCTTTGAAGCGATCTGGCCAAAAACGGTCATCAAAGAGTTCTGCCTGGACATCGGCAAACCGGTATCTGTCGGATGCCGCCCGGAATCGGTCCATACGTTTTAACTGCAAGACAAAAACCGTCCCGTTTGCCGTCCTATTTCCGGATGATAGTCCCCACATGTTCGCCGGCCAGGGCTTTAGTGATATTTCCTTCCTTCATCCCGTTGATCACCTGAACCTGTTCGATCACTTCACTGTTTTTGATAATTTCCAGACAGGGGCGCTCAATGACCAGATCATCCTGGTCTTTTTCCATCAGTTCCGACACCGTGATGTCGGGAATGAATCGGGCATCCGGATTCTTTTTCGGGTCTTCGGTATACAGCCCGTCCTCATCCTTGACAAACAGAATTCGTCTGGCCCCGATCAGGTCCCCCAGGATCACCAGGCCCACATCGGTGCGGTGGATGGGAATCCGTCCTTTTTCCGGCTTGATGGCAAAATAATCATAGGGCGGCATGCCGTGCATCACCGGAATGATCCCTTCCGCAAAATAGGTGGGCAGTTTGACGATATCACTGTGGGAGATCTTGATCCCTCCCCAGGGAGACAGCAGGGTAGCGATCATCAGGGCATTCTGATCCGATATCATGCTGCCGAAACGCGCGATCACCCCTGTGGGCATGCCCATCTCCAGTCCGATGGTGTAAATGTGCCGGCTCCGGGTGCCCCCGCCGGTGGTGATCAGCATTTTGTGGGAAGTCCGGTTGGCCACAATTTCCTTGAGTATGGCCGGCAAAGCTTTCACCCCCCGGTCACAGATGGACTGTCCCCCGATTTTCAGGATGGCCACATCCGGATACAGACGCTGCTGCGGTGCCACTTCCAATTGCTCCAGAAATGTTTTGCTGACCAGACTTTCGCCCATGAGCCGGCTTTTGACATGAAGCCGCTTGCCGTCCTTGTCCCTTACCAGTGCCATAATCATCCGCCTTTCATGGAATTTTACCGTTTGTCAGGGGTGTCCTGTTTGGGCCCTTTCTTCAGATGAATCAGTTCCGCACCGGCTTCCTCGGCAAGGTGGGTCAGTTCGCTGAGCCGCAGGTGATCCGAATAGACTTTCAGGTTGCAGTCCAGAACCGCCACCACACGGAATCGGGGTTTTTCTCGCCATCCTGCACAGTCCTGCGTTCCCTGTAAAAAATTTTTCCCGCCATATCCCATCTCCTCCATTAACAGGTTTTTGCTTGTCCCATAATATTATAAATTATGCGGTTTTTGCCAGGAATTCAACCATTAATCCGCACCCCGTGTCGAAAAATCAATAATACCGGGACAAACCAGGATCAAATCGTTCAAATGTCTCAACCTCATTATCCCCCCGGCTGACCGACAGGGCCTCATTGTCTGCAGGATCATCGGCATCGGGCAAAACATACCGGCGGCCGAATTCAACAATCCGATCCTCTTTCAACCGGATCACGGAATGGGCCGGATATTTTTCAATGACCACTTTTTTTCTGGGATTCAGTGGAATTTCTCTGAAAGCATGCCGCAACGACACATGGGATTTCAGGGAAGAAGCCGTATAGCTCACCTCCAGTATCATGCCTGTAAAATCGATTTTAGGCCACAAAGATTCATGGAACGCCAACCGATCTCCTTTTCCGGAAACCACCCATAACTCTGTGTCCGGTTCTTCGGCCAAAAGATGCTGATGAACCCGCTGAACGGCTGCCGGTTCTCCGGTAATGCTCAGGGTCCGGATATGGCCGGTGGCAGTGACCCCCTGGTGAGAGGCTTTGATCAGCCTGGCATTTCTTTTGAGGGCACCGGCCCGCTGAAACTGGTGCCGGAAGGTGAATGAACAGTAATTAACAGGCAAGTCGATCTGCTGATCCAGCGTGTACCGGATCAGTTCCAGGGCGGTCAGTTCGGTATCGAGGACCGTTACTTTAGGGCCGTGCAAAAACGTATATCCCCGCCGGATCAGTTCTGGCAGATTGAACGGCGTACATCGGATCTGATGAAGATTCAGAAAATTTACCCCTTGATCATGCAGAAGCCGGATCACCTGCCGGGTTTTTTCCACATCTTCAGGGATGGCCGGAATTTCCACCGTGACATGGGGGATGACGTCCACCGCTTCTTTCAGGACGTCCAGGCAATAACGGTCGGCGCTGATATCAAAGCGGATTTCGTCCAGCCCGTTATCCGCCAGCGTTTTCAATTTGTCCTGGGTCGCCAGAAGACCGTTGGTGTACATCCAGATATACAGGGGACGCGAAATTCTCGCCCGCAGCGATTTCAGGTACTGTACCACCCGGTCAAAGGTCATGAGCGGTTCACCGCCGCTGAAACTCACCGCCTGAATGTCAAACCTCTCCACATAATCCACATAATCCTCCGGGGTCCGGAATTCCAGGGTACTGGTCATGGGATGACCTTTTTGGTTTTGGGCGGAGGGGCAGTAAAAACAGCGAGCATTGCAGATGCCGTTGATAAACAGGCAGGACCATTCCCCTTGGCCGCAGAAACGGCAGCCGGGGGAAATGCCGTGGATGGTCAGTTTGGTTTCGGAAAACCGCCATTGGGGTCCGCTGCCGGCATATTTGAAAATATCATGTATCAGTGCATCTCTGGCCCGGGTTGCCTGGACCGCCTTTTCCGGGGTCAGCCAGGTCATGGTGTCATAGGCATCGGCATATTCCTTTCGGATGCGCCGGCACCAGTCTGCGGTATCAGTCTGTGCCATCTGTGTGTCAATCCTTGCATGAATGGGTTAAGGGATGCCATATTCAGCACAAACCATGCCGGAAGAATCAAACCTTGAAATTGAAATAGCAGCCATGCCCTGCCGGACACAACACATCATGAGAGTCAACAGCTCTCCGCATTAAGTCTTCCGCAGGGATACATTTGTACTGTTCTGCTGCAAGCTGAAAACTGAGTACTGAAAGCTGACGGCTTTCACACTCCATTTAAACGGACAAAAATGATCCGGCTGAGCCGGACAGACAAAATCAGACCTTAGGGGTCTGGTTTGATATCGAAAGAGACCGGATATGTCCTTTTACGGCATGGTTTTGTGAATCACTATCTTATCCACGGGCTGCCGCATCAGATCAAATGCGGTGAAACAAATGGTGTCCTGATCCACCTCAATGGTATGAAACAGCATTTCCCCGGTTCCGATTCTGGCCATGAGATGGTCATACCGGTTACTGACCGGATAAAACTTGGGGCCACTGTTGGAAATGATATACACCGTGCCTTTTTCCGAGCCGGACACGGGCTGATGATTTTTCAGGGCCCTGCTGCGGGCGTATCCATGATCATGACCCTGGAGCACCAGATCCACGGCATACCGGTCAAAAATCGGCACAAGAGTCTCCTGAAACCGGGTGACATGCCGGCGCGCGGAAAGAGGGTAGACCGTCTGATGAATGGCAACAATGATCCAGGCAGCCGTGTTTTGGGAGAGGACGGTTTCCAGCCATTCGGTCTGGGCATCCATCGGCTCATTGCCATTGAGTACGATCAGGCAAACCCCCTGGTAAGAAAAAGAATACACGGTTTCTTCAAGGCCCGGCGGTCCGTTTTCCGGCAGCGTAAAATGGGGCCGCCACAACGGGGTGATCCGCCGTTCATCTTTCGGAATGATCCGGGGGTCCGGGTATTCATGGTTTCCCGGTACCGGCACCAGGGGAAAGGTTCTCGGCATCCAGGATACTGCCTTAAAAAATTCGGCCCATTCCCAGTCATCCGGTCCATTGTCCATCATGTCTCCGGCAAACAGCCAGAAAGCCGCATCCGGCAACGCCAGAACCGCGTTTCGAAACAGCTGGGATCCCAGGGCAGCCACCTGTTCCTGAATATCGCCAAAAAAGATAAACCGAAACGGTTTTTTTCGGCCGGATGCGGTGCGGAAACGGCTCCACTCGCTCCAGTGCGGGTCATCCCCGACCCGGTAAGCATATTCCGTGTCCGGACGAAGCGATTCAAACACCACGGAATGATGAAACGCACCACTTTTTTTCCCGGTTTTGACCCGGGTACTGACGGCCATGACTGTAACCGCATGGGATTCCGACTCCAGCAGAAGAGATGCCGGAACGATCCGGGCGGCCGGCGTTTTTCCTTTTTTTCGGGACCGCCATGTGACCGCCTGGGACAGATGGGGGGTCTGAGTAAGATTCAAAACGATCCGTTCCGGAAGGAGATCTGCCGCCACCGGAATTCCCGTGAGGCCCGGGCCTGTGAAAACCAGCACCAGAAAACATGCTGCGATAACCAGATTCTGAGATTTTTTTTTTAAATCGCTTCATGGATCTTCCTTTACCGGGTGTCCAATGCTTGGCGCATCCCCTGGTTGTTCAAAACTCTTTGCACCATCTCATCTGTCAGGGACAGATCGAAAAACCGATGATAAAACCGCTTGATTTCCAATTCAAGATCCATGTCGGAAAACAGATCCGGATACACGGTTTTGGCGGTCCACAGAATGGCAAGGGGTGTTTCCAGGCTGCCGGGATGTCCCCACCGGGAAATGCCCACAGGGATGGGAAACACTTTTTTCTCCCGGACTGCTTTGATGGCCGCCCATTTTTTATCCTGCAGAATCAGCTGATCCACCCCGGCCTCATTCACGATGATCACCTCCGGGTTCCAGATCAGCACCTGTTCCATACCGGCGAAGAATTTATCTCCCCTGGCATGCAGCCGGTCTCCCACAGACACGTTGACAACCCCGGCCGCCCGGGTCCAATCCGCTTCAATGGTACCGGCCGCATCGGTTCTAAGGGCCTCATTGACCGAATGATACAGCCGAACCCTTTGATCATCGGGTATCCGACCGGTGCGCTGTTTTACCATATGAACCATGTCCCGGTAATAGCCGGTATAGGCCCGGGCCGTTTCATACCGCCCGCTTATTTTCCCCATCTTTTCAATGATGGTCCGCTGTTCTTCCATATTGCGGTATCCTACTACAAAATAAGGCAGCCCAAACCGCTCCAGTTTCCGGATCTCCGCTTCAGCCGCCCCAGTTTCCAATTTGAGAAACACTATATCCGGATCTGCCTTCAACAGGGTTTCAATGTGAATGACACCCCTTTGGCAGGGATGGGCAACGTATCGATGCCGGGCACCCGCTGCCGGATCAGCCTGTCTTTTTTTAATCCGTCCACCACCGCCACCATATCATGGCCCCGCCCCAGAAGGGTGATCACATGGCCTGTGAACGCATACAGGCAGGCGAAACGATCGGCCGGACGTTCCAGCGTCAGAGTCCGGCCGAAATAATCCGTGGCCGTCACTGGCCCCTGTCCGGCGACTAAACCCGTGACAGGGCCTGTGATAGCTGCCCGGCCGGCATGGGACGACGTAACCGGCAGCAGCAGAAAACTTAGCATCCATATCAGATACTGCCGATGTTTCATGGCGATCCCTCCATTTCACTGTTCAGAGTTCTAATGGGAATGATCTGTTTGATCTGCCCTTTTCAGACAGGGTATGGGTCATCACCACAGTGTCGATGTGGTAAAACCGGGCCAGATTTTCCTCTGTCACGCCCGGGCAGGCCTTCCCGACGGCACCACAGTCTGGTGCCCCATGAACGCCACGGTGACCGGAATACCGGCATTTTCGAAATAAAAGGCATGGTTGGGGAAATGGGTGGCCATCACCAGGGTGATCTGACGATCCCGGATCAGACGGGTCAGGGTTTCCAGCACCATGAGTTCATGCCGGAAATCCAGGTGGGAGGTGGGTTCGTCCATGACGATCACCGGGGTTTCCTGGATCAGGGCCCGCATAATCATCACCAGCTGGGTCTCCCCCCCGCTCAACCGGGTATAGTCCCGATGCATCAGATGTGACAGGTCGAACATCTCCAGAATTTCATTTGCCTTTTCAATATCAGACTTTCCGGGTGAAGCATAAAAAGCGGTGTAGGGGGCTCTTCCCAGCAGGAGCAAATCCAGCACGGAAAAAGAGAAATGGCGGTCATGCTTCTGCGGCACGTAAGCCATGACCCGGGCGGTTTCTTTAGGAGAGTGCCGGGTCCGGGAATGCCCCATTAAACTCAGGCAGCCTCTGTCTAATGTGTGAATACCCAGCATACAGTCGATCAGCGTAGTTTTTCCGCATCCGTTGGGCCCCAGCAGGCAGAACACCTCGCCCCTGGCAATTTTCAGATTCACCCGGCGGAAAACCGGTACCCGGCCAAAGGAAAACGCCCCGTTTTTCATTTCAATCAATGTCTGGTTTTGATTGGCAGCCATCACATTACCATTCCCGGCCCCGGGTCTGCCTGAGCAGGTAAATGAAAAACGGACCGCCCAAAAGAGACGTCAAAATCCCTAAGGGGATCTCACTGGTACTGATCAGGCGGCTGACGTCATCCACCAGGATCAGGAACGCGGCCCCATGAAAAACGCCACGGGTATCAGGGCTTTGTTGTCGTTGCCGATGATCATCCGGCCCATGTGAGGAACCACCAACCCCACCCATCCGATGACGCCGCTCACACATACGGCTCCGGCAGTGGCCAGGGTGGCGCAAACAATGATGAATATCCGGTTGAGGTTGACATTAAGACCCAGAGAATGGGCTTCCCGGTCTCCCATGGCCAGCACGTTCAGGCGCCAGCGGATGATCACCAGCCCCAGGGATCCGGCCACCATGGGAATCCCGGCCGTAAGGATATGGCCGTATTCGGCCCGGGACAGGCTGCCCATCAGCCAGAACACAATGGCCGGCAGTTCATCATACGGGTCCGCCAGATACTTGAGCAAAGAAATCAGGGCGGAAAAAATCGATCCCACGATCACCCCGCCCAGAACAAGGGTGACGGCCTGGGCGGAGGCGGTTAGCCGGCCGATGAAAAGCACAGCAGCATCGCCAGCAGACCGAATCCAAAAGCAAACGGATAGACATACCCATACTGCTCACACACGATCAAAGCCAGGGCCGCACCGAACCCGGCCCCGGAGCTGACCCCGAGCATGCCGGAACTGACCAGGGGATTGCGGAACAAGCCCTGAAACGCGGCCCGCTCACTGCCAGACTCCCTCCCACCAAGGCACCCAGAATGATCCGGGGCATCCGGACATGCACGATCACGCTGAATGGGTGGGATCCACCTCCTGGCCGGTCAACACCGCCGCTGCGATTGTTCCGACATCCCTGACCGATACCGGATACCGGCCCATGAAAACGGAACAGACTCCCAGCACCAAGGGGAACCCGGCAATCAGCACATACCATAACGTGCGGTGCTGCCGGAAGTGGCTCAATACTGTTTTGCTTCCTTTTTGGTGATGGTGCGATACGCGATGTCCGGGAATGCCGACTCATTGCAGGGGCCACCACAATCACCTGCCTGTGGCCCATGCGCACGGTTTTGGTTTTTCTGACCCCATCATAACCCGTGTATTCAGGGGCAGGTCGCAGCCATCACAGGTGACCAAGGCGTCGACAAAGGGGTATTTACACAAAGACCCGACACTGACGATATCCCCGGGCCGGCCCAGATGATACCATCCCCGGTACCGGCCGTCATTTCCCGAAAGCCGCAGCCCGATGCCGGCTAACGCCCCCACCACGCCCTGCCCGGTGCCGCCGTGTTCCGACAGGTGAACCCCGGTTTTTGCCGCCAGGGCATAGGCGTCCGGTTTGGTCAAGACCCGGTTTTTGGCGGCTTTTCCAAAATCCATCAGGCTTTCGCCATCCAGGGAATCCGACAGTTGCGCCACGCACAGGCCGGGATCTGACCCTTTTTCCGTGCGGGTTTCCAGAAATGTCCGGAACAGGGACATGACTGCATCATACTCCCGGGGCTCCAGGGTCATTTCAAACCCCATGGCAGAGTTGTGGGAGGTATAGGGGATATCCCTGTGCACATACAGCTGATGGCGGCTGATGGCCGTGGTTTCAGCCAGTTTTTCAGCCGCCAGGATACGGCAGAGATCTTCCACCAGCCAGCCGGTCCCCCGGGTGCCGGGCATGTCCGTGTCATCGATGCACACCATATAGTTCATCAGACCCTCTCCGTTAAAGGTCATCCGGACACCGGCATACCCGGTCCGTCCGGCCTGGGGCAGTCCGTAGGATTCTTCATAATTTTCATCCGTCAGGTTATCCAGCCCCAGATACAGAAATACCGATTCCTTATAAATTCTTTGCTCCAGTTTCACGTTCACCAGGGTATAGTCCTTGAGCTTGCCCTTGTCAAAATTATCGGAATAGTAATACTGGTCGGCCGTGTGCAGGATGTCCGCATGGACCTTCAGCCCGAAGTCCCATGTATACCCCACATCCAGAGTGTACTTATGGGCAGGGCGGTACTGGAGTTCATCTCTTCTGGCGCCCGGAGATTTATCCTTGGTATCCAGATAGGAATAGCCCAGGCCGATGGTCCCGGTGGCGAGAAACGGTTTGAACAGGTAGATTTCAAATCCTTTGAAATCGTAGGCTTCCCAGTTTTTATACAGATCCGTGGCATCATTTTTTTCAATGTACTGGGACACTTCGTTCTTGAATACCGCCAGATCCAGGGTCATGTCTTGGAACAGCCGCTGGGTGATGCCGGCTTCATAATTCTTGGATTCTTCGGGCACCAGATCGGCATTTCCGGAACTGGGATCATACAGCTGCTTGATATCCGGAAAACGGACCTTTCTGGCATAAGAGGCCCGCACTGTGGTGCTGTCGGTCAGATCATAACTCAGACCGGCCATATGGCTTCCCTTGTCCACATCACTGCCCGCATCCTTGGTCTGCCAGTGGTGACTGTAACCGGCCGTGACCCCGAGTTTGGAAAACAGCCGCACATTGTATTCCAGTGCCGCTGAATACATGTCCAGTCCATGATCGTAATAATAGGCGGTGGGCGGAGTATTGTCCTTGTCCACATTTCTGAAATCAGACGTGTAGTCACTGGCCTCGGTGGAAAGTCCTAGCACCGCGTTACCGGCAGATCCAAAGTCCGCACGGGTCTGCAATGCCGCCCCTTTTATTTCGGTTTCATCATTGCTGCGATAGGTATTTTTCTTTGTCATGGTGCTGTAGGTATCATCATCATACCGGGCATTTTCCTGCTCATTCCGGTTGGCAAACACCCATCCTCTGAAGCTGAATATCCCTTTGGGAGTGTAACTCATGGACACCTGAGTGGACAGGGTTTCCAAATCTTCCGTGCGATCGTATTTGGTTTTTTTATAAAACGGATCTTTCTTGTCATCCACGGTCATTGGGGGTGTGCCGTATTCTCCGGTGGTCCGTTCCAGGGTCAGGCCCAGTTCAATTTCGTCGGTCATCTGGTACACCAGATTTCCGAACAGGCTCAACCGTTCGCTGTCGCTGTTGTTCCGTTCGTTTCCATCTTCCTGGGAGGTGGGATCGAAATTATCTGACACATGAAACCCGTCGGAATCATAATTGTTGACGGCACCGAAAAAGCGGACAGTGTCGCTGCCGCCTCCCACATTGAATTTGGTGTAATGGTTGCCGTGTTCATCCATCTCTGCCGACACATCTCCGCCAAGCCCTGTCGTACCCTGCTTGGTGATGATATTGATGACTCCGGCAAGCCCGCCCTGGCCGTAGAGTACGGAATGGCCGCCATAAGACACCTTGATCTTGGCGATGTTTCCGTGGAAATCATGTGGGATCAACTGGCTGTCATAGGTGGAATTCAAGGGAATCCCGTTGAGCAGCAAAATGGTGTGCCGACTTCTGAATCCACGGATATTTACCCGTGGGACCCCTTCACCGCCCCGGCGGATATCCACCCCGGGCAGCAGTTCAAGGGCCTTTGCCAGGGTCAGGGCATGCCGTTTTTCGATATCCTCTGCCATGATTTCCACCGTCCTGACAGGAAGCGATTTTAGACTGTTTGCCGAAACAACCACTTCACCCAGAGAATAAACCGTTGTTGACGGCTCTTTTGTATCTTCTGCCGCCATCACCAGAGACACGCCGACCCACAGCCACAAAACACTGCCGATAAAACACCCTTTTTTTAGTTTCATTTTTCTTTCCTTTTATTTTTGATTCCGACAGATCTTGATTTTGGCCACAATATAGCTATTTGTTGCACAGGTCAACCCAAAAGTTGTTTATCGTTTCTTTGGGTTATTTAAATAAAACCATTTCAGTTTTATTGACAAAAATAACCGCAATCGATATATATCTTTGGCATTATGAAACCGACAATCCTGAAGCACATGTGCCTTGTTCTGCTTATCCTCTGGCTGTGCCCTTTGATGACGGCAACGGCCAAAAATCGGGTGGAAAAGGATTTGAACGAAGACAGCATCATCGACCAGGTGTTGATTTACGATGAATCCGGCACCATTGTGCAGGCGGACATGGACCCGGACCAGGACGGTTTTTTGAAAACGCCAGTACTACACCGGCGGTTCGATTTCCAGAATTGAGCGGGACACAAACGGTGACCGTCAAATGGACTGCACAGATTTTTTTGAACATGGAAAAAGAGTCCGCCAGGAAAGGCACGACACAAAGGGTCACCTGACCCAGGTGTCGCTGTTTGACAACGAGGGGCAGCTCACAAAAATTCAGAAAGATACCACCGGGGACCACCGGTTTGACACCTTTTTCCATTTTAAAGCCGGACAGCTGTTCTCAAGCACCAAAGATACCGATGGCAACGGCGCGGCCAATACCACCACCTTTTATCGCAATCAGGTCCCGGTCCGCCAGGAAATTGATGAAAATGAAAATGGCACTCTGGACCGAGTTGTTTTTTTCGATATCCAGGGACAGATCGAAAAAAATCCTGAAAGACCCCTATCAAAAAAAACCGATACCAAACCACACTGATTTTTTCAAACGGACAGTTAACAACCCGAAAAATGGATTCGAACAAAAACGGCAAGCCGGATGACATCACCTGGTATGAAAACGAACAGCCCATGGAACAGAAACAGGATACCAATTTTGACGGCCGGTTCGACATCATCACCCGATTTGCAAAAGGAATGGTCAAGTTCCAGGAAAAAGACCTGAATTTTGACGGCTCCTCAGATTTTTTCGCTGACTTCGATGACGCGGGAAACGTATTGGAAACCCGCGAAGACACCAATGGAAACGGGCAGATCGACCGGATCAGGCATTATCGGTCAGGCACCCTTTACAAAGTGGCACATGACCATGACGGTGATGAATTTTTTGAAACCGTTTCTTTGATGGAAAACAACCGGATTGTGAAAAACCTGACCGACAAGAACCGGGACGGCATTCCGGATGTGGAGGTGGTTTTCAATGAAAACCAGTACCGGGAACTGCTGATCAGTGACACCGATTTCAATGGGAAACCTGACATCTGGCAGTATTATACCGACGATATCCTGATCCGAGTGGAAAAAGATGACAATCAGGACGGCAACGTGGATCTCAAGGTGTTTTACCAAAACGGCCGTAAAACACATCTGGTCCAGGACACCCGGTTTGATGGGTATTTCGACACCACCCAAAGGTATGATGACCCGGAATGGACCCTGATCGTGTCCCAGGATTTGAGTCAAAGCGGCAGGGCGGATCTTTGTTCTTTCTTTAGAAATGATGTGCTGCGGCGCAAGGAAGTGGATCAAAATCTGGACGGCATCACGGATCTGGTGGAGACCTATGATGAGAACGGACATATAGAAACCCTGGAGGAACGGAAACAGGGTAACCCCTGGCTGACCTGGTATTATGAACCGGACGAGGTTCTGGTTCGGGGGGAGGAAGACAAAAACCAGGATGGTGAAGTGGAGATCTGGTATCTGTATGAAAAGGGAAGACTGGTCACGGTCAAGGAAGACACCACCCTGGACGGCAGGCCGGACCTGTGGGAAACCTATGACGAAACCCAGGCGATGGTCAAACGCGAACGGGATCTGGATTTTGACGGGATTCCGGATTTTGTTGAAATGATTGAACAAGCTGAAACCGACTCCTGATCAGCTGAAAGGAAAAAAGCAACTCTGATGCTGGCATTTTTATCCAAAGGGGGGATCCTTGTCATCCCCATATTGTTCTGCTCCGTTCTGGTTCTGGCCATTTTTTTTGAACGCATGATCCGCTATGCTGTCAACCGGCGGCGTGGAAAGGAAATTGAACTCCAAATCGCCGATCTGATGGCCAAAGGCCTGGAACAAGATGCCCTGGACCTGTCCAAACAAAGCAACTCCCCCATGGGCCGGATTCTTGAAAAAGCCATTCTGGCCCGGGATCTGGATAAGGACACCCTGGAGTCGGTGATTGTGAATGCGACGGAAAACGAGGTCCGGGGCCTGTCCTCCTATCTTCAGGCCCTGGCCACCATCGGCAATATCGCACCGCTACTGGGACTTTTGGGCACTATCATCGGCATGATCAAGGCGTTCATGGTGATTCAGGACATGGGCGGAAAAGTGAACGCCGCAGTTCTGGCCGGAGGCATCTGGGAAGCCATGCTCACCACAGCGCTGGGGCTGGCCGTGGCCCTGCCCACCATGGTGGCCCACTCCTATCTGCTGTCCAAAGTGGACAAATATGAGGCCCGGCTGCAGAACGGCTCAGTTCTGTTCTTAAAAGCGGTCGCCGCAAAGGACCGATAGCATGCTCAAATTCAAAAAACACACCAACCGCTATCAGATTCAGGCCCCGCTGACCTCCCTGATCGATATCGTGTTTCTGCTGCTGATCTATTTTCTGCTCACCACCAATTTTATCGTGGAAGAAGGCATCAAGATCAAACTGCCCCAGACCACGGCTTCCGCCCCCCAGATCAAACAGGAGATCACCGTGTTTGTGGACAGGGAGGGTATCGCCTACATGGCGGATCAAAAAATCCCCATGGACCAGTTGTATACCCGGCTGAAAGAGAAAATCGGCAATGATCCGGACCGGCTGGTGATCATCAAGGCGGATAAAACCGTAATTTTAAACAAAGCGGTCAAAGTCATGGACATTGCCAAGGCAGCGGGGGCGGCCCGGTTGAGCCTGGCAACGGAAAAGGGGCTCTGAATCAGCGGCATGGCACAGCACTCCCATATGTCTGTCAACTGGCTGCTCCATGGATTCATTCTGGTCTCCTTTGGAATTCATGGGCTGATTTTTCTTCATATGGCCGGAATCTATGAAAACCGGACCATTTCATATATCGAACTGACCCTGCAACAGGTGTCCAAACGGTCCACCCGGGACATTCCTTCCCCCCGGATTCTGAAACAGCAGGTCCAGAAAACTCAGGTCACACCCATCGATCCCAAGCCGTTTCAGGTGCCTAAAATGAAACTGGACCCCGTGGTGACCCGGACACCCACCGTGACAAGGAATCAGATTCTTTTACCCCGATGCCGGACACCGTGAGCGCATCGACGGTTCCGGTCACCGGATTCAGCCCTCAGCCGGAATCAGTGGTGGATACCACGGAGGTTCAGACACAATTCACCACCGCCAGAGATTATTTTGAAATGCTGAATTTAAAGATTCACAACGTCAAGGAATATCCGGAATCCGCCCGGTCCCGGCACATTCAGGGGCGGGTCAAAGTCAAATTCGTGCTGCTGGCGGACGGTTCTCTCAAAGAGGTTCAGGTAGTGAAAAGCTCCCGGCACAGGAACCTGGATGAAGCGGCCGTCAATGCCGTCAAAAAGGCGGCCCCGTTTCCAAAACCGCCGGTATCCCTGTTCAAGACCCCGGTCACGTTTCAGATCCACATTCTCTTTGAACTGGCGTAAGCCCCATGACTGATGGCTGACTGTCCCAAAACCCATTGACTTAGGACCGATTTCCCATGCGGCGGACATTTTTTGGATTCTTGATTGCCATCAGTCTTTGTGTCACCCCCATTCTGCTGCCGGCCCAGGAAACCGGAAAACGTTTCATCACGGACATGACAGGCCGCAGGGTGGTCATCACCGGTCCGGTTAAGCGGGTGGTCAGCACCTTTAAGCCGGCCAGCCTATGCGTGCTGTCCCTGGGGTTTGCCCATACCCTGGTGGGTGTGGACAACTCCTCCCGCAAAGACCCGCTGCAGCAGGCGGTCTGGCCGGATATCCAACACCTGGCAGGGGTCGGCACTAAATCCATGGGCATCAACCTGGAAACCCTGGTGTCCCTGGAACCGGATCTGGTGATTTTCTATTCGCAGAATGACGGCCTGTCCGCCACGGAAAAACTCACTGCCATGGGAATTCCCTGCATCGTGATTCTACCGGAATCTTTTGACAGCATCCTGGAGGCCATGGCACTCATTGCCCATGCCATGGGGGGATCCCAACGAATCTCTTTCGTCCGGGACCAGATGGAAGCGGTGCTGTCGCTGGTGGACAACCGGCTGGCAGACCTGCCCGTGTCCCGGGAAAAAACCGGATACTTTGCTTCCACCCTGGGACTGCTCAGAACTGCCACCGGGAACATGCTTCAGGATGAAATTTTTTCCCGGGCCAGGATCCGAAATGTGTCATCCCATTTGACCGGTTATTTTCAGGATATCTCCCCGGAACAGCTGGTGGAATGGAATCCGGACATCATGGTGTTGTCCCAGCACATGAAAAAAATCAGGTCCGGCTACTGGACCTGGCGCCCTTACAGGGTATTACCGCCATCTCCCAAAACCGGGTCTTTCGCTGCCCTTCCAGCCTGGCCCCATGGGATTTCCCTTCCCCCCTGGCAGTGCTCGCCACGCTATGGGTGGCCCAAAAAGCCTACCCGGAACGATTCGCCGACATAGATGTTCCTGCCCAGGCAGATGTGTTTCACTGGAACTTGTTCGGACAGTCCATGACCCAGATGGGCGGAACCCTTGAAGACGTAATTGACTGAATGAACGCTTCCGGTTCATCCGGCCGACTGCTGGGCCTGCTGGGGGGATTTTGGCGGTGGCCTGGTGATATCCCTTTTTTCCGGCCGGATTCAGATCCACTGGCACGAGATGGTGACCTTTGTCGTTCGTCTGTTGAAAGGGCAGGACTTGCCAGCAGATCTGGTTCACAAGGAGCTGGTGTTTTTATGGATCCGCCTGCCCAGATGCCTCATGGCCCTGCTGGTGGGATCCGCCCTGGCCATGTCCGGGGCCGTGTACCAAGCCCTGTTCCGAAATCCCCTGGTCTCTCCGGATATTCTGGGGGTCTCTTCCGGGTGTATATTCGGGGCGGCCCTGGGCCTGATCCTGGCCTCGGATCTCTCTGGCCTGGTCCAGATGCTTTCCTTTTTTTCGGCATCACTGCCGTATGCCTGAGCCTGGGCCTGGCCAGGATAATTTCCATCAAGCCTTCTATCGTGCTGGTTTTAGCCGGTATTGTGGTGATGTCATTTTTCAATGCCCTGCTCATGTTGGTCAAATACTTTTCCGATCCCTATGACGAGCTGCCCGGCATTATTTTCTGGATCATGGGCAGTCTGAGCCGGGTCTCCTGGGAACATGTCACGACCATGGCTCCGTTCACACTGATTGGGCTGATCCTGTTCATGGTACTGGGATTCCGTCTCAACATTCTGTCTTTAGGCGATATCCAGGCCAAATCCCTGGGCATGAATCCCGGACTGTTCCGCCTGATCCTGATCACGGCCAGTTCCTTCATGGTGGCGGTGTCCGTGGCCACCTGCGGGCAGATCGCCTGGATCGGCCTGGTGATTCCCCATATGGCCCGGTCTCTGGCCGGACCGGAACACCAGAAAATGATGCCGGTCACAGCAATATTGGGCGCCATCTTTCTTCTTCTGGCTGATTCCGCAGCCAGAAGCATCTCTTCGGCCGAAATTCCCGTGGGCATTATCACGGCCCTTGCCGGTGCCCCAATTTTCGGCTATTTTTTGTACAAAACCGAAACACCGGTTGGATCTGATGCTTTCCTGCCGCCAACTCGGGTTCAGATATGGAAAGGTGCCGGTGCTGCAGGATATTTCTTTTACTGTGGGAAAAGGGTGTTTCTGCGTGGTGCTGGGCAGAAACGGGTCCGGTAAAACCACCCTGATCCACTGCCTGAACCGAATTCTACACCCCATCACCGGACAGGTCTTCATCGACGGCAAAAACATGACGTCCCTGGGCCGAAATGAGATTGCCCGGGCCATCAGCCTGGTACCCCAGGAACACATGGAAATCTTTCCGTTCCGGGTCATTGAGGTGGTGGTGATGGCCAGAGCGCCGTTTCTGGGACCTGCTGCCGCTCCGAAACCAGTCGATTACAGGCTTGCGGAAGATGCCCTGAAACAGTTGCACGCCATTCATCTGGCGGAAAAAAATTTTAACCGGATCTCCGGCGGAGAACGGCAGACCGTGCTGCTGGCCCGGGCCATCGCCCAGAACACTCGAATCATGCTGCTGGATGAGCCCACCAATCACCTGGATTTCAACAACCAGTACCATCTGCTGGGGGCTATCAAAAAGCTTTGCCGCTCCAGCCGCTTGAGCGTTGTGGCCTCCATACACGATCCCAATCTGGCATCCCTGTTCGCCGACGAAATCATCATGCTGAAAAACGGACGAATTCTGTTTCAGGGACCCGTCCGGGACATCATGACATCCCGGCATATCTCTCATCTCTATGACATCCCGACCGAATCCATCGATATTGCGGATCAGAAACGGCTTTTTTGCCGGCGCAGGCAATCGAGCATTCAGCACGCAAATGCTAATGGTTATTTTTGGTAATTTTTAGTTAAAATTTTTAATTATAGACAAATATAAAAAATTATATTGACAAATAATAACTAAGATAATATATTAAAAACCACATCGGGAAAATTGCGGTCCCGAAATCATGTTATTGGATAATGTTATAGGATAATCTATTGTTTCCTTAAAACAATCCCCATCTCCTTGGCAAGCATTATCCAGCCGCCAGATCTGCCCCGGACCCTGGCAGATCTGGCGGTACTCCTTTATTCACATCTCGGCCAAATCGGCCGGTTTTTTTGGACCTTTACAAAAAAGTTCCCCCTTATATATTCCTTCTAAGTCACTCATTAGAGTTGTCAGTCGGTTTGGTGCCGGGCATTGCCCCGGCGGGCACGCTCTATGACATATATTTAGGATGAGCGTATCCATGTTAATTGAAACAAAAGGGGCCTGGAAATGGGAGAACTGTATACGACCAAGGAAATTGCCAAGTATCTGAACATCAACGAAAAAATGGTGTATTCCCTGATCTCGGAGAAAGGGTTGCCCGCCACCAAGGTCACGGGGAAATGGCTGTTTCCCATTAATCTGGTCCGCCAGTGGGTGGAGGCGGGCACGGAAAACTACCCCCAGTCGGCCCCAGCTGCCCCCTTACCACGGCCTGGTGCTCATTGCCGGCAGCAACGACCTGTTGCTAGACAAGCTCATCGCTACGTTCAACATCAAACACGAGCACCATATGGCCATGTTCGGCATGGCCGGGTCCCTGGGCGGCCTGAACGCTTTGAAACAGAACCTGTGCCACATCGCTTCCAGCCATCTGATCGGGGACAACGATGAATACAACTTTCCCTTTCTCAAGGATGACCAGCACCAGACACCGGCGGTGGTGAATTTATGCCAGCGGGAACAGGGAATCGTGCTTCAGAAGGGCAATCCGAAAACATCGGTTCCATCAAGGACCTGAGCAAACCGGACATCCGCATCGTGAATCGGCAGCTGGGGACCGGAACCCGCAAACTGTTTGACAAGGTGCTGCTGGAACATGAGATCAAGGGAGATACCTCCCGGGATATGAAGAGGCCCTGTCCCGGCACATGGATGTGGGACTGGAAATTCTCAGCGGAAAAGCGGATGCCGGGCCGGCCATCCGGCCGGTGGCCAATATTCTGGGCCTGGATTTCATTCCGGTGTGCTGGGAACGCTTTGACCTGCTCATCGCCAAGGACAAATTTTTTGAACAAGGCATCCAGCTGTTCCTTTCTCTGCTCAAGGGAAAAGTGATTCAGCAGACCGCTGAAAAATTCGGCGGGTATGACCTGTCCATGACCGGAAAAATGATCTACCCTCCGTCCTGATCCGGCAGACACGCCACCAGGCCCAGACAGATCAGCGCCACCACGAACACCAGCAGAAAAGTGCTCCACACCCCCTGGGCCACCGCTGTTTTCAGAACGGTTCGGGCTGCGTCCGGCATCAGAGCCTGAAATTCCGGGCGAAACAAATTTTCAAGGCTGTTCTCCAATTGTACCATCAGGTCTTTCGGCAATGAAACCTCCACCCTCTCCATGCTGTTCATCAGATCAGAGGTGACCAAGCCTCCGCTGATTCCCACCCCCAAGGTCCCGCCCAGTCCGGACAAACTGGTGGAAGGAGGTGGCCACCCCCAGGTCTGAGGATTCCAGGCTGTTCTGGACCTTCAGCAGCGTGGATAGGACCACGAATCCCATGCCGAATCCCACCACCTGAAACACCAGAAAGCTGTGGGCCATGGTGGTCGAAGTCGTAAACCCCAGGGTCAACCCAGTGCCGGCCGCCAAAAGAATACCGCCTGCCAAGGCCGCGGTTTTCTGGGTGGTCAGATGCATGATCCGCCCAGAATCAAAGACCCCACAGACCAGCCCAGGCTCAAAGAAAGCATGGCCATTCCCACTTGCAGCGGCGTATGCCCTAAAGCACCCTGAAGAAACAACGGGGCATATCCGAACAGGGAGAACATGGAAAAACTGGCGCAGAACCCGGCCAGGTTGCCCACAGCAAATCCCCTGCGCCTGAAAAACCGCAGATCCAGGATGGGATCTGTTGCCCCCAGTTCCGCTTTGACAAACCAAATCCCGAACAGAAGAGAGGTGAAAACCAGCAGAATCGACGGCAAGGACATCCAGGCGATCTCCCGTCCTCCGGTCATCACCAGGGTCAGCACCGAAATCAGAAACCCGGTCAGCGACACCAATCCGGACCAGTCCAGAGATGCGTTTTTCTTTTTTTCCCGGAATTCTTTTAAAAATAGAGCAATACCGGCCAATGACAGCAGCCCCAGGGGCAGATTGATGAAAAAAATCCACCGCCAGGAAAAAAAACTGACCATCACCCCGCCCATGGTGGGTCCGATCACCGATGCCACCCCCCAGATAAACGATGCCAGAGAAAGGGTTTTGGCCCGTTCCCCCTTGGGCGCCACTTCCGAGAGCACCACATACACCAAAGCAAAAATACCGCCGGACCCGATCCCCTGAAATACCCGGGCCCCCACCAAAAAATCCATGGATGGCGCTGCACCGGCTGCCATGGACCCGGCAATGAAAACGGCCACACTGATTAGCAGCAGTCGTCTGACGGCAAACAGGTCCGACAACTTACCGAAAATGGGCAATGCCACAGCCCGGGCCAGAAAATATGCGGAATACACCCAGGCATACAGGTGCAGACCGGAAAGCTCAGCAATAATGGTAGGCATGGCCGCAGACATGACCAGCGCATCCAAAGCTCCCAAAAACAGGGCCAGCAGGATTGCACCGATCAGCCAGATCTGTGTCATGACAGGGCCTTATGCCAGATCCCTGAGTGGGATGGTCAGGCGGTATTCTGATGATTCCGGATCCCGGGCAACCGAAAATCCCATTTTCTGCCCCATGGCCAGCATAGCGGCATTGTTGGTCAGCACCAGCCCGGTCACCACAGACAGGCCGTATTTTTTGGCACTGATCATGGCCTGTTTCAACAGTACGCTGCCGATGCTTTTGCCGTGCCAGTTATCCGCCATCACCACGGCAAATTCTCCGGTTTTTCCGTCCGGCATGAAGATAATCCGGGCCACGCCGATCAGTTTGCGAACCTCGCCTTCTCCGGCAAACGCGCACAGCGCGATCTCCCGGTCATAGTCAATCTGACTGAGGCGGACCAGCATGGATTTGGAAATTCGTTTCAACGGCGAAAAAAAACGCATAAAAATCGTTTCCGGGGACAGGTCGGAAAACAGGTCGATCATCTGCTGGGCATCGCCGGGCCGCACCGGCCGCATGAAAATCCGCTCCCCGTCCCGGGTGACAAATTCCGATTCCTGCCACCAGGGATACGGGCTGATAATCAGATGAGCAGGTGCACAAACGAACTGGTCGGTCAGTGTGACCGCAATTTTGGACACATGAATGGTTCCATGCACCACCTGGATGGGGTTAAGAGCCAGGGTCTGTATCGCCGGATAGTCCGTGACCATCCGGCCCACCAGAATCATGATCTCCTCCAGCACACCGATATCCACCCCGGCCGTGTTGCCCCGGCCTTGCAGCAGCCGTGAAATCCTTGTACTTCTGATGGTCCGCCGGGCCAGAAGGCGATTAAGGGGCGGCAGGGCCACTGCCATGTCAGCCAGTACTTCGGTCATGATCCCCCCGATCCCGAACCGGATCACCGGCCCGAACAGATCCGTGTGTTCCGCGGACAAGTCTAAGGCATATTCCGGCTGGACACCGGCGGAAAGCGGGGTTTTGTGAATGCCATACGCCGCTGCCAGTTTTTCGGCTTTTTCCGGCGGCAGTACCGTTTTTCGCTGTGCCAGCGCATCATCAATAATCCGGGAGGCATTAATCCGGTCAATCTTGAGGCGCTTGTCAGTGGTATAAGGAATCTGCTGGAGAGCTTCCATATTCCGGCCGTACTGATACAGATTGACAAACGCTCGGATCGCCCGTTCCGGCATGTCATAGGTCACAATGCCGTGCCGGTTGAAAATCTCTCTGGACGCATCGATGGTCATACCCCCCAGCCAGGCCGTGAACACCGGAAACGGGGCGGTCTCCAAAAGGGTCACCAGCGATCTGGCAATGGCGGTACAGTCATAAATGCCTACCGGAGAGCTGAGAAGCAGCAGGCCGTCGATTTCCGGGGCCTGAATACAGCATTTCACCACTTCGACATACTGCTGCGGGGTGGCGGCCCGGAGCAGGGCAATGGGATTGGTCCGGCTCCAGCCGTCCGACAGAAGGGCATCCAGATTTTGAATGGTGGCGCCATCCAGTTTGGCCGGTGAAAGTCCGTGGCGGATCAGGGAATCCCTGGCCATCTCTCCGATTCCTCTGGCATTGGAGACAATGGCCAGCCGGGATCCTTTTGGCCGCTGCTGCTTGGCCAGGAATTCGGCACAGTCAAACAAAGCCTCGAATTCGTTAACCCGAAGGATTCCGGCCCGCTTAAATGCCGCCTCATAGATCTGGTCTTCATCCAGTCCGGCCGGATCACCGATTTTCCCGGATTTCCGGGATTTCAGTGCAATGATAGGCTTAATCCGAGACACGGCCCGGGCGGCACTCATGAATCGGCGCATGCGTGTCAGAGATTCCACATACATGATGATGGAATCCACATCCGGCAGGGTCCCCAGATAATCGAGCATATCGGAAAAATCCACATCCAGCTTGGACCCCAAGCTCACAAAATGGCTGAATCCCACATTTTCCCGGACCGCCAGATCCAGCACCGAGGTGCACACCGCCCCGCTCTGGGACAGAAACGCCATGCGCCCGCTCAACGGGGTCTGGTGCATAAAACCGGCGTTCAATCCAAAACCGGTGTGGATGATGCCCACGGAATCCGGCCCCACAATTCGCAGGCCCGTTTTTCCGGCCAGGGCTTTGATCCGGCGGTAGAGCGGATTCGGCCACGCGTCGCCGGCAGAAAGCACCAATGCGCCGCCGACGTTTTTCGCGGCACAGGTGTCAAGAATGTCCGGAACCTGATCAATGGGCACCGCCACTACGGCCAAGTCCACGCCCGGGGGCAGCTCCCGGACATCCCTGCAGACATCCAGGCCCATCACACTGTCGCGTTTCGGATTCACCGGGACGACGGTTCCCCCAAATCCCCGAGAAGTCAGGTTATGCATCACTGTGGCCCCGACACTGCCCGGTCTGTCACTGGCACCGATCACAGCCACGGTGCCGGGTTCAAACACCCGGTCTAAATTTTCAATGGTCATGGAAGTCTTTAATGATTCTCCCGGATCAGATCTTCTGGATTTCCAGCAGTTCCACCTCAAAAATCAGGGTGGATCCCGGCTCGATGACATTTCCGGCACCCTGGTCCCCATACGCCAGATCCGACGGCACATACAGCATCCATTTGGCGCCTACCTTCATCAGCTGAAGAGCTTCGGTCCAGCCTTAATCACGCCGTTGACCGGAAAGACCGCCGGTTCGTTGCGCTTATAGGAAGAATCGAATTCCCGACCGTTGATCAAAGATCCACGGTAATGGCATTTCACTTTATCGTTAAGATCCGGAGAATCCCCATTACCAGGGGTAATCACTTTATATTGAAGTCCGGAATCCAGGGTTGTCACCCCTTTTTGGGTTTTGTTCTCCGCCAAAAATGCTTCACCGGCTGCTTTGTTTTCCGCCATTTTTTTTCCCTGCGCCTCCATCTGCTTCTGCTGGACCATGGCCTGGAACTCCATCAGAGTTTTCTGCATCTTTTCCTGGGTCATGGCCGGAGTCTCTGCCAGACTGTCTTTCATTCCTTTCACAAACAGGTCCGGATTAATGTCAAAGCTGTTTTTTAACCGGTTGGTGATATCATATCCAATGGCATAGCTGATCCGGTCATCTACATGTAATTCCGGCTCCGCACTGCCGTCATTTGCCCACACAGAAAACGGCATCGCCAAAAATGCCACTGCCAGGATCACCGCTGAAAACGTTTTTTTACTGTCATGAATAAATTGTTCCTTGTATTGAGGTGTTGGTATAGACTGTATTGATAACAGAAATTGCAGCAAATAACAATGCTTGCCCGCTTAGGTAAATGAGGAAAGGAAGCACCTGAAAATCTCCCGTCGATCGGACTGGATCACCCTGATTCCGGTGATCACGGGCTGCCTGTTTTTTTTGGATGACCTGTCCATGCAGGGGCAATTCGGTATTCTCATTGGTATCGCAGGGGTGTTTTTCTGGGCCGGGTTCCCCGGGGTGGTGGTGTCAAACGTATCCCCGGCCACCACCAGCACATCAATCTGCTGAGTCTCGATGAAGTCCGCAAGCCAGTCCAGAAGTGCGCCAAATTCGTCATACCGTTTACGGCCTCAGAAGGTGCGGCCCAGGTGCCAGTCGGGGGAGTGCAGTATTTTCATGGCAGAAACATCCGGGACAGGGGCCGGCCGGCGGCATATCCCTTTGCAAAGTGTTGATGGACCGCCGGAATGGCGGCTATATTCAGACAGAGTCCGGGCCACCGGTACAACACGGCAGCCGCATACCGGGACAGGGTCAGATCCAGGCGCATCCTGGACAAAGACCGGGCATAAACGGAGACAGCCCGTTTTTCCCCGTCAACGCGCCCATGACAGCTGTTGCTGCAGCCCGGCCAGATGTCACGGCAAAACAGATGCCTTCTCCGAAACTGATTCAGCAAACCCGGCCGCGTCTCCGGCCAGAAGAACCCGACCCGCCCTGGCGAACCGCACAGCCATCCTCCTCCGGTTCCGATGGGATATCCGGTGACATGTGACAGGTGTTCCGTTCCCAGATACCGCCCGGCAAAAGCGGCCAGATTTTTTTCCGAGACCATCGGGGTTCGGGCACGGCTGAAAATACCGACATTGACATGCGTTTTTTTGGGAAAAATCCAGTAATATCCAGGCTGGTTCTGAAAAAAAGCCAATGTCATGGACACTTGTTCCGGCCGGCTCACCCGGACATCCGCCTCAAGCCCGAAAATTTTATGAATGCAGTATGGCCGGGTCTGAAGGGTCTTGTGATTCAGCAGAGCACGGATCCGTGAGTTGGCCCCGTCCGCTCCCATCAGATATCTGGCAGAAAAAGCACCCCGGGACGTATGAATGGTTACGGAATCGTCATGCTGGACCATGGAGCGAATCCGGTCCACATTCCGGAACTGTCCTCCGGCGGAGCGGAATCGGTTCAGACAATACTGGTCCAGATCCGCTCTCCGGGTCATATGGCATAAAGGCCTTCGTTCGCGAATGACAAAAGAAGTCCCATCCGGTCGATGGATAACCATCTCATGGCAGGACCGCTCGATAAGCCCTGAGATATCGTACGCATACTGAGCCACCGCCTTTGACGTCAACCCGCCGGCACAGGCTTTTTTCCGGGGAAACCGCTGCCGGTCCAGCAGCAGCACGGCATATCCGGCCGACACCAGGTCGAATCCGGCGGCAGTGCCGGCAGGTCCGGCCCCGGCAATGATCACATCATATGTCATATGATGCTCCTGACCGCCCGCCCGGCACTGGCCAGGGCCCCTTCGAGATATCCGCCATATTGATCCGAAGTTTCCGTGCCGGCAAAACAGACCCGGCCGTCCCAGATATCGGTTCTGCCGGACGGCGGCTGAAACAACGGATGGGTATGGGCGGCCCGCTGGTCATATTCGGTGGCTGTGAAGCGTTCCAAGGCCCAGTCCCTGTAAAATACCGCCACCGGATGGGTGGCTTTTTCTCCATAAAGGATTTGAAGCTGATGCAGGATAGCCTGGACCACTTCCTGGGAATTTCTGCGCTGGGCTGCGGGAATGCCCACAAATCCGGTCAACCCAAAGGGTTGTCCGGTGAGGCTGGAGCCGTCATGCACCTCCGTCAAAGGTCCATACTGACTGAAGGCCTGGCCGGAAAGCCCTGCCTTTCGCCATTCCGCCTGATCGTACAGGGCAAAGAATTTGGCCTGACCCGCCATCCAGGTGCCGGTCCTAAGCATGGCCTGGGTCAGCTCATGGGACAGATCCGGGGTAAATAAAATGGTGGCTGCCGCCAGACGGGGCGGGATGGCCAGGATGACCTGATCCGCCTTGAAAACCTTTCTGGCCGATTCTCCGGCTTTTTCCACACGGACCTCGACATGGTCTGTCATCCGTTTCATTTCACACACCGGATGGTGCAGGCGCACAACTTCTTTTGGGAGCCGCTGAGCCAGGCCGTCCACCAAGGTGATCATGCCACCGGACAACCGCCACCCTTCGGGTTCCATGGGATAGCCGGGAATGGTTCTGGCCTGTCCGTCTGGGGTCTGGAACCGGCCATATCCCTTGTCATACTGGGGATATCCGGTCAATCCCAGGTCCCGGATCAGTTTTCCCACCCCGGGATTGATGGCCGGCCAGTACCAGGACGGTCCCAGGTCCGCGTCATATCCGTGATAGCTGGAACACAGAATTCTGCCGCCTACGCGGTCCCGGGCCTCCATCACCAGAAAGGAACGGCGGGTTTTCGCCAGAAGCGAGGCCGCATACATACCGCTCAATCCGGCCCCGATCACAATGGTTTCGACGTGAGATTTTTTGTCCATTATGTCCACATTTCAACGGTCAAAGGACTGCCCGTCAGTTTCAGTATCCTGTTCAAGGGCTTTTAACACCGCTTTCTGCGCATGGATCGCTGTGGTGTCCAGAAGCGGGACCCGGGTATCTGTCTGACGGACCAGCATCCCGATCTCAGTGCACCCTAAAATGACGGCCTGTGCCCCCCGGTTCGCCAGATCATGGATGATGCGCAGAAATGCGGTCTTTGAATCCGGAACGACGTTCCCCAGGCAAAGTTCCCGAAAGATGATTTCATGAACCGTTTGCCGATCCTCTGCATCCGGCACCCGAACTTCCAGTCCGTACGCGTCACTCAGCCTGTGTCTGTAAAATGGCTGTTCCATGGTAAAGGCCGTGCCCAGAAGCCCCACGGTTTTTATAGTATCTTTCACCAGCAAGTCTGCGGTGGCATCGGCAATATGAAGCAGCGGAATCTGAATGGCAGACTCAATCTGCGGGGCCACAATATGCATGGTATTGGTGCAGATGACCAGAAAGTCGGCGCCGGCCGATTCAATCCGGCGGGCCGCATCCGAGAGCTGTGCGGCTATGCCGGCCCAGTCCCCGGCCTGCATCATTTTTTCAATGGGCCCAAAGTCCACACTGTACAGAACGATTTTTGCCGAATGCAGTCCGCCCAGAGCGTTTTTCACCCCCTGGTTGATGGCACGGTAATATTCCAGGGTGCTTTCCCAGCTCATGCCCCCCAACAGTCCGATGGTTTTCATGGAAGTGTTTCCTTTTCCGGTTTTTAAAACAGTAACATCATTCCCAAAGCCGTTCAACTGTAATTGGCATCAAATTCAGCTATATTTCACCCTCTTGTGCGCAATGGGGGCTTTCAAAATTTGCGCCACAGTGATAAAGATGAGTTTTCTGACATTTAAGCATTGTTTTTACGTCAATGGAGGTGCCTATGCTCAGAGCCTGTGACTTGAAAAAAGGAAATGTGGTGGACATCCACGGGGACATCTATATGGTCAAGCATATCGATGTGAGGACTCCGTCGGCCCGGGGAGCAGTCACCCTCTACAAAATCCGGTTCACCCATATCAAAACCAAGCAGAAATTTGAAAGCAGTTTCAAGGGAAATGATGTGCTGGAGGAGGTGGAACTGTCCCGAAAACCGGTGCAGTATCTGTATCAGGACGGGGAATTCCACGTGTTTATGGACACCCTGGAATATGCCCAGCATCTGATCGCCGAAGACACCATTGAAGATGAAATCGTTTGGCTCACCGACGGCATGGAGGACCTGACCGGCCTGTTTGTGGAAGGGAATATGGTAGCCCTGGAAATTCCGGCCAGCCTGGCATTTGAAATTGAAGAAACCGCCCCTGGCATCAAAGGGGCCAGCGCCACGGCCCGGACCAAACCGGCCAGGCTTTCCAATGGTGTAGAAATCCAGATACCCGAATATCTGGAACCCGGAGAAAAAATCCGGGTCAACACGGAAACCCGAAAATTCATGTCCCGGGCATGATAGGGCATCTCTCAAAACTTCCCGCCGTCAGGTCCATGCCATGAAATCCTCCACCATCAAATCCGATCTGGTTCTGCTGCTGGCTGCCACCATCTGGGGGCTGGCGTTTGTGGCCCAGCGGGTAGGGATGGACCATGTGGGCCCGTTCACCTTCAACGGGCTGCGTTTTCTGCTGGGCGGCCTGTCATTGCTGCCGTTTGTCTGGATGTCCAGAAACAAGACTTATCCCGGCAACCGTGGGGATTTGATCCTGTCCGGGATGGTGTCGGGGCTGTTTTTGTTTGCCGGGATCTCATTCCAGCAGGTGGGAATCGTCTATACCACAGCTGGCAAAGCCGGGTTCATCACCGGACTTTATGTGGTGCTGGTTCCGATTCTGGGACTTTTTGCCGGAACGGCCAGAACAGGTGCCGGAACCTGGGGCGGTGCGATTCTTGCCAGCATCGGCATGTACCTGCTCAGTGTCACCCGGGGCCTGGACATCGGTTTCGGGGACATGCTTGTCTTTTTTTCCGCCTTCTGTTTTGCCGGTCACATCATCATCATCGAGCGGTTCTGCACCCGGTTCAGCACAGCGGCCCTGTCACTGGTCCAGTGCACTGTCTGCTCAGGGTTGAGCCTGGGGATGGCAGTAATATTTGAAACCTTTGTCCTGGCCGACATCATGGCAGTGGCGTTTCCATTGTTCTACGGCGGGGTGTTTTCCGTGGGCATCGCCTACACCCTCCAGATTCACGGCCAGAAAAACAGCCCGGCATCCCATGCCGCCATAATTCTTTGTCTGGAATCGGTAACAGCGGCCGTCGGCGGATGGATTATATTAGATGAAATCCTTTCTGGGCGGGCCATTTTCGGGTGTGTACTGATGCTGGTCGGGATGCTCGTCTCACAGCTGTATGCCGTCAAAAAACAAGGGAATAACGAGTATGCATAGAGCCTGTAACTTACAGGAAAAAAATGGGCATGAATTATAAAACCATTGCCAATGTCCTGGGAAAACTCCTGATTGTCACAGGCAGTTCTCTAATGTTTCCCATCATCTGTTCGCTGTATTACGGGGAAGATGATCTGTTTTCCCTGGCAATGACCGCTGCCATCACTATCGGGGTGGGATACCTGCTGTGGCGGTGGTTTAAAAATTTTGACGACCTCAATCTGAAAGACGGCTTTTTCATTGCCTTTTTCGGATGGATTCTCATTTCATTTTTTTTCCGCCCTCCCGTTTGTCATTCATGGCGCCATTCCCTCTGTTACCGATGCCTTTTTTGAAATGATGTCCGGATATACCACCAGCGGCGCCACCATTCTGGAAGACATAGAAGTGGTACCCCACGGACTGTTGTTCTGGCGGAGCCAGACCCATCTGCTGGGGGGAATGGGGTTTTTAACGCTCACCATCATCTTTCTGCCCCACGGCATGGGCGGGCTGCGGTTATTTCGGGCGGAATCCAGTCCGGGCCAGGTCATCACCAAAGAAAAATTCATCCCCAGAAACCGGGACACCATGGTCTGGCTGTGGGGCATCTACCTGACGTTGAATGCCTTGCAGACACTGCTGCTGTGTCTCGGAGGCATGTCTCTTTTCGATGCCCTGTGCCATGCTTTCGGTACCGTATCCACCTCCGGGTACTCCCCCTACAATGCCAGTGTCGGTCATTACAACAACGCCTATTTTGACTGGGTGATCATTGTTTTCATGTTTCTGGGCGGCATGACCTTCATGATGTTTTACCACATGGTGCAGCGGCACTGGCAGATGATCCGGGTCAACACGGAATTTAAATGGTACCTGGGACTGGTCTTGTTTTTCTGCGCTTTGGTGTCCTGGATTTTATGGAAGGAAAATACCTACGGAATGCTGGATGCCGTGCGGTATGCCAGTTTTCAGGTGGTGTCCATATTAACCACCACCGGATTTACGACCGCTGATTATGAGCAGTGGCCCCAAGCGGCCCAGATGTTTATTTTTGCGGTCTGTTTTATCGGGGCTTGTGCCGGCTCTACCACCAGCGGCATTAAAGTGGTTCACTATGTCCTGATGTGCAAATTCGGTGTTGCCGTCATCAAGCAGATTTTTTTCAGCCCCATGTCCGTGGTCAGTGTCCGCATGAACCGGCGTCCTGTGGATTCCAACATTATCCACCTGGCATTCTGCTACTTTGTCGTCAATATTTTCATGGTGCTGGGCGGCGGGTGCTTCATGGTGCTGTCAGATGACATGGACTATATCACGGCCATGAGTTCGGTGATCGCCACCCTGATGAATATCGGTCCGGGATTCGGCGGCGTGGGTCCAAGCCATAACTATGCGTTTATTTCCGATACCGGCAAATGGTTTTTGTCATGGAACATGCTGGTGGGCAGGCTGGAAATGTTTTCCGCCCTGGTGATACTTTATCCCTCTTTCTGGAAAAAATAACCGGACCAGATTCAGATCTGGAACAGGGACTGGACATCTTTGAGGTGCTGGGACCGGCAGGCCACAATGACCCGGTCATTGTCCTGAATCTGCGTGTCCCCCACCGCCACTTTCCAGTTCCCGTTACGGTACAACCCGCCCACCATCATTTTCCCGTTATAGGCAGCCCCCAGCCGGGACAGAGGGTTTCGAGTAATGGGAGATCCCGGTGCGGCAAAAATTTCCACCATTTCCGCATCAAATCCATGCAGATGAGCCACGGAGATGAGCTGCCCCCGCCGTATGAATTTTAATATTTCATTGCCGGCAAGTATTTTTTTATTCATGGCCAGGTCAGATCCCATGGAGGCGGCCAGCACCACATAATCCTCCTTATTCACCAGGGAAATACATTTTCTCTGCCGGTTGTTTCCTGTATGTTTGTCTGAATTCATCAAATGTTTAGCCATGACACAGCTCATGATATTGGTTTCATTTTCACCGGTGGCGCTAATCAGGGTATCCATATCCAGAAGCCCCGCAGAAAGAAGCACATCAGAGTCAGACCCGTCGCCGTTGAGGATTTCCGCATGCCTCAGTGAAAATGACAGTTCCCTGGCAGTATTTTCATCTTTTTCGATGAGCCTTACATCAAAGGCCTTCCCCAGCAACTGAGCCAGTCGCCGCCCCACAAGGCCCCCACCGATAATCATAACCCGGTGCTGAGTTTCCTGTTCCACCCCGGTAATGCGCATGAGCTGCGCCAGATGGTCTTCACGGACCATGAAAAACACCAAATCCTGGGGTAACAGTTCATCGTTCCCACCGGGAATCACGGTGGATATACCCCTGGCAATGGCCACTGCCCTGAAGGGAAATGCGGAAAATGTCCGGGCAATATCTTTGAGCTGTCTGTTGGCCAGCGGGGAATTTTCCTGAATCCGGGTGGCCATGGCCTGGATCTGGCCATCGGCCACATCGATAATATCATTGCCGGCCCGCAGTTTTATCAGTTTGTATATTTCCTGAGCGGCCAGCTCCTCAGGGTGAATGATCATGTCGATCTTCAGGTCCTGCGCCTTGAACAAGGAGTTCTCTCCACCGAAATCAGTGGAGCGTACCCTGGCAATTTTACGGGGGATACCCAGCCGGTCGCCGATAATACAACTCATCATGTTGACCGCATCATTGTTTGTCACGGCAATCAGGCAATCCATTTTGCGGGCATCCGCCTCTTCCCAGCAGCCGATACTCATGCGTTGCCGTTGATCAGCCGGGCATCGATACTGCCGTCGGCCAGACCGACCAGCCGGGGATCCGGCTCGATGGCCGTGACCGCATATCCCTCGTGAACCAGCCGTTTGGCAGATAGAACCCGACCCCGCCCAGCCCGAGTATCAAAATATATTCCTGCTTTTTTTGCCTTGCTGTTAAACATGGATACTTTCACACCTTTTTCATGCCTTTTCACACTTTTACAACGGATCGGCAGGGCTGATCTCTTTGCCTCCCTGCCAAAACCATCCCAGTCATAACACCTTTCCAAAGTGCATTCAACTGTAATTCCGATCAGACACTCCCCCACCGAATCACAACTTCGGCCCAGACATCTCTGTTGACAAAATCCGGCGGCCTGTATATAGATATTTGTAACAACCGTGCTAATTGCGGTGGCGGACTGGGGGAGCCGGAGAGCCGGCTGAGAGGAAACAATATCACTGTTTCGACCCCTGGAACCTGATCCAGATCATACTGGCGAAGGAAAGTCGAAGCATATTTTTCTTTTCCTAAGGGTTCTCCTGCCCGATCCATCACCTAAGCCCGGCCAATTGTAAACTGCTTTAACCTGTCACAGAATGTCAGGAGCGTATGGGATGCTTCAGGTGACCGACCTGGCAAATATTATCATGGACAACCGGTGTTTTCAGAATTTGACCTGGACCTGCCGACTGGCCGGTTCCAGATACTGCTGGGACCTTCCGGATGTGGTAAAACCACGCTGTTCAACACCCTCACCGGTGTGACCCCCAAGGATGCGGGCACCATCACCTGGCAGGGCGAACCTGTGCCCCACTTGGGGGTTTGTGCGCCTATATGCATCAGAAAGACCTGCTTTTGCCATGGTTTTCCCTGATGGAAAACGCACTTTTACCGGCCCGAACCCGGGGAAAGGATATGGCAGCGGCCCAGGACCGGGCAGGGCAGTTATTTATCCGTCTGGGACTGGGGGGGTATGAGACCCACCGGCCGGACCAGGTATCCGGAGGCATGCGCCAGCGCTGCGCCCTGGTCCGGACCCTGATGTTCGACCGGGACCTGATCCTGCTGGACGAGCCCCTGTCCGCCCTGGACGCCATCACCCGGCAGCAGCATCAGCACCTGCTGCTGCTGCTCCAAACCGAATTTGGTAAAACCATTCTCATGATCACCCATGATGTGGACGAGGCCCTGCTGCTGGCGGATGATATTTTTCTGTTGACTTCCCTGCCCATGACCCGCTTTAGCCGATTTTCTCCGGAAGTGCCCAAACCCCGGGCCTTTGACGATCCAGCGCTGCTGCACACCAAGGCCGAGATCCTGGACCATCTGAAAAAAGGCGGTGTATTATGAACCGGGCTGGCTTTTCTGCTGCGGCACTGGTCTGCCTGGTGCTGGGTATCTGGGAAGGCGCTGTTCGGATATGGGAGGTTCCGGTCTTCGTTCTGCCCCCACCCTCCCTGATTGGCTGGGTGGCCATCACAAAGGCCCCCGTGATCCTGCCCCATGCGTCGGTCACTGGGGCGGAGATCTGTCTGGGGGTTCTTCTGGCCCTGGCCACTGCCGTGCCCCTGGCGGTTGCAATGTTTGCCAAACCGGTGCTGGAAAAGGCCTTGTCCCCGTTTCTGGTGGCATCCCAGGCCATCCCGGTGTTTGCCCTGGCCCCTTTGCTGGTGATATGGCTGGGATACGGCATTGCTTCCAAGGTGTTCATGGCCTGGATCATCATTTTTTTTCCCATCACCGTGAGCCTGCTCCAGGGGCTGAAATCCTGTGATCCTGAATACCAGACCCTTTTCACCCTCATGGGATCCCCGTTTTTCAAAACCCTTTCCCTGCTTTACTGGCCCTGGGCCCTGCCCCAGTTTTTCGCCGGACTCCGGGTGGGGGTATCCGTGGCCACCATCGGAGCTGTGATCGGCGAATGGGTGGGCGCCCAGCAGGGACTGGGGTTTCTCATGATCCAGTCCAATGCAAGGCTCCAGACCCCGCTGGTGTTTGCCGCCATACTGTGGCTGGCGGCCATGGGACTGTTTCTGTGGGCTCTGGTGGGAATGATTGAAAAAAAGACCATTACCTGGAAATCTTAAAAAGGACCTGTCATTATGAAACAATCCATCCTGTGCCTGACCCTTGGCTGCCTGGTTGTCTGCGGCCTTATCCTGTCCCCGGTGATGCCGGCCCATGCCGACACCGCCCCATTACCGGGCCAACCGCCCAAAACTGCCCTGCGCCTGATGCTGGATTGGTTTCCCAATGTGGACCACCTGCCCATCTTTGTGGCCCGGGAAAACGGTTATTTTAAAGAGCAGGGCCTCCAAGTGGAGATCATCTCTCCTTCGGAAACAGCGGACGCCCTGAAACTGGCTGCCTTAGGCAACGTGGACATGGCGGTATCCTACCAGCCCCAGACCATCATTGCCGCTGACCAGGGTCTGGCCCTGAAAGTGATCGCTCCGCTGGTCCGGCACCCCCTGACCACCCTGCTGTTTTTAGCGGACTCAGGCATCAGCCACCCCCGGGACCTGTCCGGAAAAAAAATCGGGTATACCGTACCCGGGCTCATGGATGTGCTCCTGAATGCCTTTGCATCCATCAACCAGGTCCAAAACATCACCCCGGTGAATGTGGGATTCACCATTCTGCCCGCCCTGGTGTCCGGCAAGGTCAGTGCGGTCATGGGGCCGTTCAAGACCTATGAAACCGTGGGCATGGCGCAGCATGGTTACAACGCTGAATTTTTCGAATTGGAAAAATGGGGCATCCCGGATTATGAGGAGCTGATTTTTGTATGCAGCCCGGCAGTGCTGGATACAAAACGGGACGCGGTCAAAGGATTTGTTCTGGCGCTCGAGAAAGCGTTTGCGTATGTAGCAGACCATCCGAAAAATCCCTGGCCACGTATCTGGATGCCGTGCCCCAGGCAGACCTGAAAATAGAGACAGAAGCGTTTGCCTTGACCCGGCCGTATTTTGCTAAGACGCTGGGACATGATCCGGACAAATGGCAGGCGTTTGCAGATTTTGCCCTGACCCACGGGCTTATCCAAAACGAGGTGGATACTGCCTGTTTAATTCACACCTGGCAGTAAAATAAAGGGGTCGGGCCGCCTTATTGCCGTTATTTCCAGATTTCAACAATAAGGCCGGCCCGACCCTCCTTCAAGGAAGGAGGACCTGTGACAATATCCCCGAAAACCATATTCAAAGATGTACAGGCCATTCGAAAAACATCACCGCTGGTCCACAACATCACCAATTTCGTGGTCATGAACAACACGGCCAATGCCCTGCTGGCCCTGGGAGCTTCCCCGGTGATGGCCCATGCCCAGCCGGAAGTGGCGGATATGGCCGGCATTGCCGGGGCTCTGGTGATCAACATCGGAACCCTGAGCGATCACTGGATCGATGCCATGTTCACGGCAGCCCAGGCCGCATCAGACAAACCGATTCCCATGGTGCTGGATCCGGTGGGGGCCGGCGCCACCCCCTACCGCACCCAAACGGCAAAAACCCTGATGCATCGCTTCAAGCCCGGCATCATCCGGGGCAATGGATCGGAAATCCTGGCCCTTGGCGATCAAAATGCCGTCACCAAGGGCGTGGACAGTGCCAACGGCGCGGATCTGGCCATTGACACGGCGGTATCCCTAAGCCGGGAACACGGCAGCGTGGTGTGCATCACCGGGGAAATCGATTATATCATCCAGCACGACAAGGTGGTCCCCGTCAGAAACGGTCATGCCATGATGCCCCGGGTCACGGGCCTGGGGTGCACGGCATCAGCCCTGTGCGGGGCGTTTGCCGCAGTCAATCCGGACCTGTTTCAGGCGGCGGCTCACGCCATGGCGGTCATGGGCATTGCAGGCGAGATGGCCGGTGCCGATGCATCCGGACCGGGCAGCTTTCAGGTGAAGTTCCTGGATGCCCTTTACCAGATGTCTGAATCCGGCATCCAGCAGCGGTTCAAGGGATGACCCCATGAAAGGCGTTTATCTGGTCACGGACCGGCCCCTGTGCCTGGGCAGGTCCTTGACATCGGTGGTGGCAGACGCGGTCAGGGCTGGGATTGCCTGTGTGCAGCTACGGGAGAAAACCGCATCCACCCGGGAATTTCTGAACCAGGCCCTTTCTTTGAAAAAGATGCTCGCAACCACCGGCATCCCCTTGATTATCAACGACCGCGTGGACATTGCATTGGCTGCTAAAGCGGACGGGGTCCATCTGGGACAGACCGATATGCCGTATGATACGGCCCGGCAGCTGCTGGGGCCGGATGCCGTCATCGGGTTGTCCGTGGAAACCTGGGAAGATGTGACAACGGCCCAGAACCTGGACTTGGATTACTTAGGCGTCAGTCCCGTTTTTGCCACCCCCACCAAACCGATACCAAGACACCCTGGGGCCTGGACGGGCTGGCACGGATCCGGGCATACTCCCGGCACCCGTTGGTGGCCATCGGCGGACTGAATGCAGCCAATGCCCGGGCTATCATCGAGGCTGGTGCCAATACCGTGGCCGTGGTGTCCGCCATCTGCTCAGCCAAAGATCCGTTCACAGCCGCCCGTAATCTGGTACAATGTATAGATTCCGCATTGAATTGCTCTGCAGACAAGGAGACCCGTTCATGAAAACCTATCACCGGGCTTTGACCATTGCCGGATCCGACAGCGGCGGCGGTGCCGGCATCCAGGCCGACCTGAAAACCTTTTCCGCGCTGGGATGTTTCGGCATGTCGGTTATCACAGCCCTCACAGCCCAGAACACCCGAGAGGTGACCGGCATATTTCCGGTTCCACCGGACTTCATCGGACAGCAAATTGACGCAGTTTTGTCGGATATCGGCACCGATGCCGTCAAGATCGGGATGCTGCATTCCCCGGAGGTGATCGTCACGGTGGCCCGGCACCTGAACAAATGGCATATCCGCAACTTGGTTCTGGATCCGGTCATGGTGGCCAAAAGCGGAGACAAGCTGCTTCGGGACGACGCCGTGACCGCATTAAAGCGAAACCTGATCCCCCTGGCGGACATCATCACCCCGAACCTGCCGGAAGCCTCCGTGCTCCTGGGTCGGGCCGTCACCACCCGGGTTGACATGGACCAGGCGGCAAAAGACCTTTCAGACCTGGGATGTCGCCATGTTCTGCTCAAAGGGGGGCATCTGGCAGATGACAACAGTCTTGACCTGCTGTTTTCCGCAGACAACGGGCAGGTGCAGGAACTGCCCGGCAGACGGGTGCTGACCCCCAATTCCCACGGCACCGGATGCACCCTGTCCTCAGCCGTCTGCGCCTGCCTGGCCAGAGGCATGGACATCGTGGAGGCGGTGGAACACGCCAAAACCTATATCACCGGAGCACTGAATGCCGGGGCTGCGTTTTCCATCGGACAGGGTCACGGTCCGGTGCACCATTTTCATGCACTCTGGCAAGACCGGTGATGAATGTCAAAAAACACCCCCTTTGTTGACATGAAACTGCCCCTGGTTTTATAAGAGATAGTTTCCATCTTACAACGAATGCGTACCTGCCGGGGCAAAGTCCGGCGTTAAACCGTCCAACAACTCACATGAGGTCTGTAAAGGGGGGGCATGATTGCATATTTCAACGGCCGGTATATGCCAAAACAGGATATCTGTATCCCTGTGGAGGACCGCGGATTTCTTTTCAGCGACAGCCTGTATGAAGTGATCCGGCACTATCCCGGCGGGCTGTTCCGGCCGGATGCGCATATCCGGCGCTTGAATCGCGGCGCCGGACATCTGGGGCTTTCCCGCACGGATTTTCCGATCTGATCCCCATCGCCCGGGACCTGATCCGCCAAAACCACCTCGAATCACAGGATGCACTGGTGTATCTACATGTGACCCGGGAGCCGCTCCCAGAAATCATCCCTTTCCGGTTCCTACACCTGACCCCACCATATATGTGTGTGTCTCTTCCTTTGACCCTGATGATCGGGCCCGCCAGAGAGAAACCGGTATCAAGGCCATCACTGTCCCGGACATCCGCTGGTCCCGGTGTGACCTGAAAACTACCGGACTGACCGCCAATGTTCTGGCCAACCAGCAGGCCGCAGAAGACGGGGCCAATGAGGCGATTTTCGTTCGCGACGGGGTGTTGGTCGAAGGCACCCACTCCAACTTCATGGCCGTGTTTGACAACACCGTGGTCACGGCCCCCTTGTCCAACTATGTCCTGGGGGGGGATCACCCGGGACACGGTGCTGGGTCTCTGCAGGGATATAGGCATCCGGACGTCAGAATCCCCCATATACCAAAACCGCATCCATCTGGCATCGGAACTGATGGTGACCGGCACCACCACAGAAGTGACTCCCATTGTCATCCTGGACGGGCGTCCGGTGGGAAACGGCATGCCCGGACCGACTGCCAGAAAACTCCAGAACGCCTTGACAGAATGTATTTTGTTTTGAGGTTGACTATTCAGCCCGCTTCTTTTATAGATAACAGATGTTGGAAAGTTTCCCGGTTTTACAGGACCGGCCGGCAGCCTTCAGAAGGCTGCGGCCGGTCCTGTAAATTCAATGGAGAGTTAGCCTGGAGAAAACGCCCTATGCCCCCAGCTTCAGACAGGCCTGCAAATTTTTTCAGCCGAATCAAAAGAGCAGTTATCCCCAGATTGTCCTCCGGAGAAAAATCACTTTACCAGTGGCTCAATATTATATTCGGCTTTTTTTCCTGATTCCCACCTTTGGGCTGCTCTATTTTTTGATCACCTATGAACTTTTAACGGATCAATATGTTCCGCTGTTCTTTGTCGCATTTCTGATATGTTCATTGGCTGGATTCGTCACCCTGAGGATAATTTTTGAAAAAATATCCAGGTTGTCGAACAATCTCACCCAGGCCCTTGAAAAAGACTTCGCCATCAATGGCATCCGCAAGGGAACGGATGAGGTGAACAACATATCCAAAAGTATCTCCCTGTTTGAACGGCGGCTGAAACACACCTTTTCCCAACTCGAACGGAAAGTCACGGACATCAGTATTCTCAAAGAATTGTCCGACTTGTGCTATGTAACCTTTGATCCGGAAGAACTGCTCTATATCACCCTGGAACGGGGCTTAAAAATCTGCAATGCCGATATCGGGTCCATCCTGATTATCGAAAATCTGCCGGAAAAACATTTTGTGGTCAAAGCCAGCATTGGCCAGGGAGAGCGATTGACCATTGGCGACACCGTGGATTTTCACACCAGTCTGGCCAAATACGCGGTCATCAACAAAGCCCCGTTTGTCGTGGAAGATATTGAAAAAGACTCCCGCCTGGGCCGCATCAACCGATCCCAATATGCATCCAAATCATTTGTGTGCATGCCCATTAAAACCATTCGGGATATCATCGGGGTGTTGACCATCTCCCGGAAAAAAAACGCCGACGTGTTTTCGCCTGAAGATGTGGAAGCGCTGATCCCGCTGATGTCCAATGCTGCCTTTACCTATGAAAACCTTCGGTTGCTCAGAGATCTGGAATATGCCGATAAAAAAGAAAAATACCTGGCCCGGCTGATTTCAACCATCAATTCCAGTATGCAGGATATTGAACTCTACCAGAACCTGTTCAAAGACACGATCCGCATGATTCCCCTGCGCGCTTCCTTGCTGCTGCTCAAAAACGCGGCCATGCCGGACCAGGTAATGATCGTCGATTTTTACTCAAAGGCCAACAACCGGATGTGGCGAGGAAAAAGTTACTCATTTAAAGGATCTATTCTGGAACCCCTGTTCACTCAGGCAGACACCATTGTGGTGGAAAACCTGTCTGACGAAAACCTGAACACACCGCTGGAACAGGAAGCGCTTTTGTCCCATGGGGGAAATGCCGCTGTGATTCATCCTTTAATCAATGCCGGCAAATTGATCGGCTGCTTTATTTTTATCCATGACAACGCAAAAGAGGCTGAAAAGCATCAGAGTCTCACGGTTCTGACTGCCGATATATTTGCGCTGGCCATGGAAAAAACAGCCTGTCCAAATCTGCACAGCAGCGGGCCAGCGAACTGTCCACCATCAAGCAGATTGGCAGTGTGCTGGCTTCGTCCACCTTTGATATCGAACAGGTCCTCTGTTATACCATGGATATGATCCGTATGGCCATGCAGGTGGAAGCCGGCTCCCTGCTGCTGATTGAAGACAATGTGTTGAAAGTCAAAACCGCCTTCAACGTGGAAATGGAAAATCTGACCGATTTTACCATTCAACTGGGCCAGGGCATTGCCGGTCATGTGGCCGCCAAAGGCGACTGCATTGTTGACAACCACGTCCAGAAATCCAGCCTGTTTTTTCCGCCATTGACCGGGCCACCAGTTTGTCACCCGGTCGGTCCTCTGCGTGCCCATGATCTCCCAGGGGCGGGTCATCGGAGTTATCGAAGTACTCAACAAAACGGATAACTATTTTGTCGCTGAAGATCAACAGCTGCTTCAATCCATTGCCTCTTCGGTTTCCATTGCCATTGAGAACTCCCGCCTTTACAAGGAAACACTGGCCATTGCCGATCGCGAACGGTCCATCCGGCAAATTTTCCAGAAATTTGTGCCCAAGGCCATTGTGGAAAAAATTGTCCACGGGGATGTCCAGTCCCAGGCCCTGATGGAAGAGTTTAAGACCGTGACGCTCCTCAATGTGGATTTAAGAAATTTTTCCCGAATGGCCGCCACCATTGGACCTCAGAAGACCGTGTCCGCCTTAAATACTTTTTTTTCCACCATGGGTGAAATCGTCTTTGCCCATCAGGGAATTGTGGACAAATATCTGGGAGACGGATTTCTGGCCCTTTTCGGTGCACCCATAGCCACGATTTCCGATGCGGACAACGCTATTTCCGCCGCGCTTGAAATGAAACAGGCTTTAACGGATCTCAATGCCGCTCTCAAAGAAAACATGGACATCACGGTTCACATCGGCATCAGCATTCACACCGGGGAGGTGGTGGTGGGCAATATCGGATTCGACAAAAAAATGGATTATACAGTCATTGGCGATGCGGTCAACTCCGTATTCAATATTCAGGATCTGACAAGGCATTTACCGGACGTCATCCTGGTCAGCGAAAAATCCATCAAATCTTTACGTTATCCTGTCAATGTCAATGAAATAAAAATCCCCGGAGACAATACCAAAGTCGAAGGACTCAAGGTGTTTGAACTGATTTCCCAAACCCGCCAGGATCATGACATATCCCCGTAAACCCTTTTAACCAGGAGATCCATGTCCCTTGCCCTGATACCCCTTCTTCCCCTGCTGGGATCCGTGATCCCCTCTCTGTTTGAAAGCCGTAACCTCAATGCCGCATCCGCAGTCGTCATCAGCGGGCTGTCTTTGATTCTGCTTCTGTTTCAGGCCCCGACCGTGTTCACCGAAAATATGCCGCTTTACACAATCCCCTGGATTCCTGCCATAGGGCTGTCCTTTGCCTTCCGGGTCAGCGGGTTCGGATTCCTTTTCGCCCTGCTGGTATTGGGCATCGGCCTGCTCATTGTCCTGTATGCCCGGTTTTACATTGCGGCGCAAGACCCCATGGGCCGGTTTTATGCCTATCTGTTGCTTTTCATGGGATCCATGCTGGGCATTGTACTGTCGGAAAACCTGATCCTGCTCATGGTGTTCTGGGAGTTGACAAGCATCAGCTCATTTCTGCTGATCGGGTTCTGGCGCCATCGGGCCGATGCCCGTCAGGGCGCATTTATGGCCTTGGTGATCACCGGCGCAGGCGGGTTTGCCATGCTGGCCGGCTTTCTGCTGCTGGGAACATTGCGGGCAGTTTCGAGCTGGTACACATTCTGGCAGCCAGAGAAATCGTCCAAGCCCATCCCCTGTATCCCCTTACCCTGATCCTGATTCTGGCCGGGGCCTTCACCAAATCGGCCCAGTTCCCGTTCCAGTTCTGGCTGCCCCATGCCATGCCGCCCCCACCCCGGTGAGCGCGTTCCTGCATTCCGCCACAATGGTCAAGGCCGGGGTATTTCTGCTGGCCCTGATGGTCCCGGTGCTGGGGGGCAGTGCATGGTGGTTCTATCTGGTCAGCCTCACCGGGCTGGTCACGTTGATGTTTGCAGCGTACATGGCCATGTTCAAGGATGATCTCAAAGGACTGCTGGCCTATTCCACGGTCAGCCACCTGGGGCTGATCACACTGCTTTTGGGAATCGGGACTCCCATGGCGATTGTTGCCGCCGTGTTTCACATTTTCAACCATGCCGCATTCAAAGCCGGCCTGTTCATGCTGGCCGGCATCATTGACCATGAAACCGGGACCCGGGATATCCGAATACTCTCCGGCCTGAAAAAATCCATGCCCATCACAGCGGCCCTGACCCTCATTGGATGCGGTGCCATGGCCGGTGTGCCGCTGTTCAACGGATTTTTAAGCAAGGAGATGTTTCTGGCTGAAAGCCTGGGCCCTCGCCTGACCGGCTTCATGGGCTGGGTCGTGCCGCTGGGAGCAGTTTTGGCAGCCGTGTTCGCCGTGGCCTATTCCATCAGAATGCTCTACGGGGTGTTCTGGGGACATCCGGCCGCAGACCTGCCACGCCTCCCCCATGAACCGCCTGTGGGAATGATCTTGTCGCCGGCATTTCTCATGGCCGTATGTGTCCTGGTGGGAATTTTTCCCGCAGTTTTTGCGGGTCCGCTGATCCATGCCGGGGCCGAGGCCATCCTGGGCCCGGACATGCCGGACGTTCACCTAGCGGTCTGGCATGGATTCAACATGGCCCTGGTGCTGAGTATGATCGGCCTGGCAGGGGGGGGATCTTTTATTGGCAGAGAAGAAACCTGTTTGATGCCCATGTGTGGTGTCTGCGAAATCTGGACGGAAAAACCTTGTTCGAATCCCTGGTCGCCGGGCTGATTCAGGCGGGAGAGCATGCCATACGTTTCCTGGAAAACAGATCATTGCAGCGCTATCTCTTTGTATTCATCAGTGCTACACTCGTACTTGGGGCCTTCCCGTTTGCCGTCTCCAAAACCCCGCTTTTGGGGTCGCTGCCCATCTCCCCTCTGGACCCGGTCACCCTGGTCATGGGTCTGATTCTGATGATCAGTGCCGTGGCAACGGTCAAGACCCACCGAAACCGCATTCTGGCCATCATCATGCTAAGCACGGTGGGCCTGGTGGTGGCACTGGCGTTTACCCGGTTTTCCGCTCCAGACCTGGCGTTGACCCAGATCTCGGTGGAAGTGGTGGCCATTATCCTGTTGATGATGGCCCTGCACCTGCTCCCCTTCACCACGCCGAAGGAATCTTCAAAAGCCAGGCAACGCCGGGACGGCCTTTTGTCGGTACTGGCCGGCGGCGGTGCAGCCGTCCTGGCCATGGCCATTCTTACCCGTCCCTATGACACCATTTCCGATTTTTTTTCTGGCAGAAAGTATCCCCGGCGGCGGCGGCTCCAATGTGGTCAACGTTATCCTGGTGGATTTCAGGGGATTTGACACCATGGGGGAGATCACGGTACTGGTCGTCGCCGGTCTGATCATTTATGCCCTGCTGAATGGATTCGAAAGAAAAGCCCCGGCAACCGATGACATGGGGCGCCTCTGGACCCGTGACCGGTTTCCATTGATTCTGGTCTACATCACCCGGCCCCTTCTGCCGCTGGCCCTGCTGTTTTCCGCCTATATTTTTCTGCGGGGCCACAATAACCCCGGCGGCGGATTCATCGCGGGGCTCATCACCGCCACAGTCCTTACCTTGCAGTACATTGCCAGCGGCATTGTCTGGACTCGGCCCCGCCTGCATTACGACAACCATATCATCATGGGATTAGGCCTGATGCTGGCCCTGGGCACCGGTTTGACCAGCTGGGCCCTCAATTACCCGTTTCTGACCAGCACCTATGTATATGTCAGACTGCCGTTGATCGGCAATTTGAGATTGCCAGTGCCATGGCCTCGATTAGGCGTCTTTCTGGTGGTGGTAGGGTCGGTGATGCTGATGCTGGTGAAACTGGGGTCCATCAATTCCGAGGATGCCCGGAACGGGTCTGTCTCAGCTCATATGAATGAAATCCTTGAAAACCAAACCCTGGATGACAACTTCTTTGAAAAGGAGGCCCATTGATGGAATGGCTGATATCGGCATGTTTCGGGGTCATGATCGCCTGCGGAGTTTATCTGGTGCTGCGGGCACGGACCTTTCCCGTGATTCTGGGTTTAACCCTGATGGGATATGCCGTTAACCTGTTCCTGTTTCTTACCGGCCGCCTGCACACCAACCTGCCGGCCATCATATCCGAAAATCAGACCCGATACACAGATCCCCTTCCCCAGGCCCTGGTGTTGACCGCCATTGTCATCGGGTTTGCCATGATCGCATTTGCGGTCGTGCTGTCTTTGCGGGCCTTAAATGAACTGGACACCGACCATGTCGATGGACAGCAGGAGAAACGTCCCTCATGATTAATCATTTAATTGTCGGCCTTTTGCTGCTGCCCCTGTTCATGGGAACCGTCATTGTTCTGAATGCCGGCCAGCCGATTTTTCGGCTCCGCATTCTGGGACTTTCCAGCTGCCTGGCGGTCTTGATCATCACGATAATCCTGTTGTTCCAAAGTGTGGGTGGCCCCATTCAGACCTATGTGCTGGGAGACTGGCCCCCCCCCTTCGGCATTGTGATGGTTCTGGACCGGCTCAGCGCCATGATGCTGTGCATTACCGCTTTGCTGGCACTCGCAAGTCTTGCATATGCGGCAAGGGGAACCGACCTTCAGGGCAAAAATTTCCACGCCCTGTTTCAGTTCCAGCTGCTGGGGATCAACGGGGCCTTTCTCACCGGTGACATCTTCAACCTGTTTGTTTTTTTCGAGATCATGCTGCTGTCTTCATACGGCTTGGTACTCCATGGAGGCGGTGGGCTGCGCACCCGGGCCGGCATGCATTATGTCCTGCTCAACCTGGTGGGGTCCTGCATTTTTCTGGTGGGAGTGGGCATTTTCTATGCTGTTCTGGGAACCCTTAACATGGCGGATCTGGCCGTGCGCATGTCACAGGCACCGTTGGAAAATGCGGCCTTGCTTCGGGCCGCGGGACTGATACTGTTCGCCGTGTTTGCCCTGAAAGCGGCTTTGCTTCCCCTGTGCTTCTGGCTGCCGGATGCATACGGCTTTACCAGCGCTCCGGTGGCGGCCCTGTTTGCTATCATGACCAAAGTCGGGGTGTATGTGATTCTGCGGGTGTACTGCCTGATTTTCAGTGAATTTGCAGGGGTCGGGGCGGGTCTCCTGAATACCTGGCTATTACCCGCAGCCCTGACCACCCTGGCGGTCGGGATCGCCGGTGTAACCGGCAGCCGGGACCTGCGGCGAATCACTGCCTGGCTGGTCATTGTGTCCGTGGGAACCCTGCTGGCCGTGATCGGCACCTTTCAACGGGAGGCCATCGCCGCCGCCATCGTATATCTGCCCCATACCACCTTCATGACCGGGGCCATGTTTCTGGTGGCCGACCTGATCGGACGTCAGCGCCCAAGTGCCGGCTCAGGGCTGATCCCGGACCGGCCGGTGGGGCAGCCTGCCACTTTAGGACTAATGTTTCTCTTTGCTGCCGTGGCCATTGGGGGTCTGCCCCCCCTGAGCGGATTTTTCGCCAAAGTGATGGTGCTCATGATGGCCCAAGACAGTGCCGGAGCGCCATGGATCTGGAGTCTGGTGCTGGGAGGGGGATTGCTGACCTTGGTGGCGCTGGGACGGGCCGCATCGTTTTCTTCTGGAACTGCTGCCGGTGGATGAACCGGAAACCGGCCAGGAAACTTTGTGCCCCTGTCCCGGTCCATGGGCCGGCAGATCTGTTCCCGGCGGTGGGACTGCTGTGCACCAGTCCGCTGCTGGTGGTTTTCGGCGGCCAGATTTCTGAATTTGCCTTTGCCGCTGCTGACCATGTGATCAATCCGGTCCACTATATTGAGGCGGTCCTTGGACCGGACCGGTCTTTGCTGCTGCTGTATCCTCTCGGAGGTGAATAATGCAAAATACCGCCATTCCCCTGTTCCCGATAACCAATGGTTTCCTCATCCCCTGCTGAGCCTGGTGCTGATGATTGTCTGGCTGCTTCTGGTGAATACAGTCACTTTCGGTCATCTGTTTCTGGGAATGCTGCTGGGCATTGTCATTCCCTGGTTCACGAACCGGTTCTGGCCAGAACGGCCGAAGATTGCCAAACCACTTCTGCTTTTCCGGTTTTTCTTCATCACTTTTGTCGCCGATGTGATTGCCGCCAATCTAACGGTGGTGCGCCTGTTTTTTCTGCCCGACATTTCCCGGCTGCAACCCCGGTTTATTGAAATTCCCTTAGATACACGGGATCCGATGGTGATCACCATCCTGGCCAGCGTGATATCACTGACCCCGGGCACCGTGTCTGCTGAAGTGAGTGAAGATCGGCAGACCCTGATCGTCCACGGCCTGGACGTGGCCGATGCAGCCCTTGCGGTGCAGACCATTAAAACCCGTTATGAAGCCCCGTTAAAGGAGATATTCTCATGCTGAGCATCGCCATACCCACCGCCTTTGCCCTGCTGACAGCGGCCCAGATGCTGAACCTGTACCGACTGCTCAAAGGGCCCACCCTTCTGGACCGGATACTGGCCCTGGACACCATGTATATCGATGCCATTGCCATGTTTATCCTGATGGGCGTTTATTTTCATTCCACCGCTTATTTTGAGGCGGCCCTGATCATCGCAGTCATGGGTTTCATCAGCACGGTGGCCACCAGTAAATTTCTCATACGCGGCGATATTCTCGAATAATCGAAACAAACCCAAAGGATATCCTAATGATCTTTGTAATTGAACTGCTGGTATCATTTTCCTGGTCGCGGGGGCGTTTTTGCCATGGCCGGATCCCTGGGATCCTTTCGCCTGCCCGACTTTTTCTCCCGCCTTCACGGCCCCACCAAATCCACAACCTTAGGAGTGGGCGGCATGGCCATTGCGTCTGCCATTTATTTTTCCTTTTATGAGGAAGGCGTCAGTTTTCATGAAATACTGATCACATTATTTCTGTTCATCACCGCACCGGTAAGTGCCCATTTTCTGGCCAAGGCGGCCCGTCACCAGGGACTGCACCGGGAAAAAGCCCTGCCGGACAGGCATGGCCGTCCATTGCAGTAACCCTGTGACGTTTCTTTGTCACCGGACCAGTGGGTATCATTCCAGGGGGCTCCGGCAGCATAGACCACGGAAAACACCACATCTTTGGCGGTCATGGTTTTGCCGTTGTGAAATTCAATCCCATTTCTGATTTTAAAGCT
>LQAJ01000072.1_pt1 | contig 80958 bp, 101 predicted proteins | sample 1535811 | NCBI WGS metagenome assembly LQAJ01 (sample SAMN04331587, study PRJNA305678) | bioreactor metagenome | isolation source: bioreactor_6 inoculated with Wadden Sea sediment 2nd replicate of a... | place: Germany: Wadden Sea, Janssand Flat
ACACATAATCCCCAGAGGGAAGAGCGCAAATGCCGTATGGACCATTGCCTACATTCACGGTAGCAACAATACTGTTGTCCGAAGTTCGGATGACCGAAACATTACCATCGTCCCAATTCGTCACATACACATAATCCCCAGAGGGAAGAGCGGCGCAAATGCCGTATGGATGATAGCCAACATTCACGGTAGCAACAATGCTGTTGTCAGACGTTCGGATGACCGAAACATTATGATCGTAGTAATTCACCACATACACATAATCCCCAGAGGGAAGAGAGCAAATTCCCCATGGATAATCGCCAACATTTATCGTTGCTACAACGCTATCCGGATAAGAGTTACCTCCACCACCAGATGAAGGAGTAGTGATGGAACATTCGTTACTCCATGCACTGTTGTTATCAGTATCGGTATTTTTCAAAGCATAGTAATACTCTGTAGACCAATCCACATCATTGTCTACATAGCTTGAAGTACTGGGGTCTGAAAACACTCCTAGTACATCAGCGGCAGAAGGATCAGAAGAAATACCCGATGATTCGGATCTGTATAGTGAGTAATTATCGAAACCAGAATCTGTACACAATGTCCAAGTAGCAGTTACTTCACAACCGCCTTTGGGTCCTGTAGCTGCCCGAATGCCTGTTGGCCTTGGATTATCAATTTCAGTTGATACACTTCTAGTGTTTTCCTGATCAACCTTTGAAGAATCACCGGTAAATTCAAGAGAAAGCGTCGACGGTGTAAGCTCCGATGATGGTCCTGTACTGTCATCGCCACATGCAGCAAGGGCGATTATTGCTAATACCAGACTTGTTGTTAGAAGAGCCTTAATGCCACGAGCCTCCGTGATAAAGATAAACGGTCAAAACTTGTTTGGTTTAGAATAGTAGTACCAATGGCAGGAGTCAAGCACGAAATTCCCTCGCTTTAGCTGATGCCAAATTTAATCCATTTTCCTGCTATTGCGTGGATTCCATTTATCTTTGGGACGCAGGAGCAGGTATATAGACTCCCACCTAACGCAGGTGTCCGACAGGCGATGATGTCATCAATCACCCTTCTGTGGCTGGGCAGGATTCGAGCACCGTACTTCCCCAGGTACTCATCTGTATCTGCGGAACGTTTCCACCATCTACCAGATGAGATCAGGGCAGAGCTTTCATTTCCGTCCTGATTCAGCCTGGCCTTCTCTTGTGCAAACACCGGTATTCGGGTGGTGGGTTGATGATTTAGGTCTTGGACTATACCAATCTGATATTGATGACTAGGATCTTGACGGCGATATTGACTATGTGACTGCATCCCATCATTATCCAGATCCCTTCCGGATTGAGGTTTTCCTTAACAAGACCATCCAAACCGGAATTGGAGACTCCAATACTGACTCTGTCAATGGTTCTTTGCTTCTTGAGATAATGGAGAACCCTGTTTCAGAAGCTTCGGAGGTTCATTTCTTCCTGCCTGAAGCCACCAGCAGTTCACTGACCGTATACGACATTCACCGCCGCGAAGTCGATGTCCTGCAGGAAGGCAGCCTTTCCTCAGGAGATCACTCCATAGTCTGGGATACGGCGGAGATTCCAGTCGGGTGCTACACTCTTGTGCTGCGAACGGAAACAGGATCAGTATCCAGGAGATGCATCAGGATCTGATGATGTGACGGAGTCCAGGACTTTCTGGTGATCTGAACCCTCAGATTCCGGGGTAGGTCATTCCAGGCTCTGATAACGAACTGAAGATCCATAGGCATTTTCTGGAAGTACGCGCATAAAGCACACTTTAAGTACGAACTGCTCAGGATAGCCTGCGCACATGATCTCAAACTTCTCATTTATTGTTAAACTTACACTTGATGAGTAAGCATCGGAAAAACCTCGTACATTCATTTCGAATGCATCATCCTCGCTCCAGTGATACATTTCATCCGGTTCGCAATTTGCCGAAAGGGATAATATCTATCCAAAGCCCATTGCTATGATCGAGTCGTTCATCTTTGTGCCTGTTTCGCTTGAAGTTACCATTTCTACAAAGGGTATCTTTGAAAATCCTATACTGATCAAGAGACTCAACAGAAATCCCAATATCGAGATCATATGTTGCTCGTCCAACATTGGTACCCAGGGCCTTTTCGCAAAGAAGTACTCTGGAATAAGCTCCGCATAGAAACCACGGGATTCTCAACGTCCCAGCCTGGTCATTGATTTCAGAAAGGATTTGAGCCTTGTCACTGTCTACACTAATGCTATACAACATGTAAGTCCTTCATGATAAGGTCAGCAGTTTCTCTATTCCTTTCTCCACCTTCAGCAAGCAGTTCAGCACATACGATAATCGGAGGTGCAACAGGAACTTCGTTAACAAGCAAATTCCCACATTTCCAGAATTTGTCCATAATTGTAAGGCTTCCATTTGGATTCGCCTTCAATCTTAACGCAATTGCAAGCTCATTGATTTCGCCCTGTACATAAAGCACACCCTTTTCTGGATGCAGGTATTTTGTAATGACTCCTGCTGCAGTTTCGCCACCAAGAACGGCTCCATATCTCTCAAGATCCGTTTGGATCCACCAGTATCTATCTTGAACATCGAACCTTCTAGGGTTGAGTTTGGGACGGATCTTTGCAGGATATTCTTCCAGCCACTTGAACACAAGTTTCTCTTTGTTCATGATCTTGAGTTTATGCTTGTACTTTCTAATGTATCCTAGCTGTCTCAAATCATTGATCGTCCAGCTCACAGTCCCCAATGCTACTCCGGCTAAATAAGCTATCTCCCTATATGTTAAGTCGATTGCATCCTCCTTTGCCAGCAGAGTCAATATCACTTGCAGTCTTGCCCATGTGAAAGCATTAAGTTGCTTTACTGCAATTTGCTTTTTGGGTTTGTGATCGGTGATGTATACATTGATGTAGGGTTCATTCTGGAAAAGGAACATGTTGCCCAAAGTATCAATGAACCGAATGTTTCTTTCTCTTAGTTCTTTTGCAATTGGTTGTGTTACCTCATGGGTTACCAGGATTGCCTTATTCTCATTGGTTTTCATGTTAAATTCCAAAGCTTCAAGCATATAGGGATTTAGATTCCTGCGAATTTCCACAGCATAATCGTTCAGTATTTTCTCAAACCTCAATACTGCGTCAAACCTGGTGCCCTTTTCTGTGGCAACATCCCACTCTATGTCATAATTCCCCACGGGTATTTGATCCTGTAGTTTGCGCAGCGCTTCTTGGAGAATTTCTCTGTCGCGATCTCTATAATCAAGTTTCAAAGCACATTCCATCCTTGTTCATTATTTGTTCTTGTTCATCAATCTTGAACATAATATATTTATGAACAAAGAGTCAAGTTGAAATCTTCTAAAGATAAGAAAAACATAATGTTACAAGGAGTGTTATTTCTAAAAAAGGTAACTCAAACACTAACGGAAACCGTAACGAAAGAAATATTTGTATAGAAATTATAGTGTAGTATTATGCTATAATATGCGTGGATTGCTGTCGCTTGGTCGTGATTGCTAAGGACTCATTTGTGCTCTTGCTTAAGGGACAGTGAACTGCCAAGGAGCTGCCAATGAGAACGGAATGATTTGCGTGCTGACTCCTGTTCTGTATACTTTCTAATGAGGATGTGTATACATGAGAGAAGCTGAGAACAATACAAGGACAGACAGAGTATCCGTATGCTCTCCTGATGAACCCGGAGCCGCATTCGGCACACATGCCCACTTTCAGACTCAGATTTGCGAAATGATTACAGGAAGTTTCGAATGGGAATCGAACCCACGTCCGTTCTCTGTTTAGGGTAGATGCAGAGAGTAAAGTCTCTCTCGGAGTTCGGCAGAATAAATTTGATTTATGGTCATATGCTGAATATTAAGGGCTTAAGAGTATGAATTGGCTTGAAGAGCGAGTTAATTAGCGAAAGGCTCCATGTACTTCACCATTATCAGAGCTGTACCATCAGTTCAGCCATGCAGTAATGGTCCTTAATCATTACCAAGAATCAGGCGAGGCATACTTTAAGCGTGAGCTGTTTTGTCAACTCCGGCTATTGAGTCACTTACATCTGAGCGGCGTTCAAGATTCCGCTTGATTCATCCTTCCAGGCCCCTTATTTTGGATAATACCTAAAAAAATAGAAGAATCTTTTTTCAGGATTGAGGCAGGCAGGATGACCCCAGTGGATCTCTGATAGGGAACTCTGCCTGGCATTCTGATAACTCCAGCAGTTCTTCTCAACCGGTGGGCAACAAGCTTCCGAGCGTTGATCAACCGTTGCTCTTTGTTCCTGTCGCCCTTTTCGTCTTAGGCCTGAAACCGCACAGAGTGAGTGCGATGGGACTTACTACCTCAACAAGTCAACAGTTATAAATGTGAAAACCTAGTCGATATTTGAAACCCTATAAACGCCATGAACTCTATAAACACTTGACAAAAAGAAAGATGTGGAGTTATTATAATGGCTGAAGCTAGTCAGCATGCTAGTCGTTGTTCTAGTCACTACCGGGAGTTTGCATGGCATTAACTATCAGAGAGTATCTTGAACGAGGTTTTGCATCCTCCAGGGAAATGCAGGCAGCAACTGGCTTGAGTCAGACTGCAGTTGCTCGTCGAATAAGAGAACTCGGTGATGATGTTATTCGATTGCGCGACGGCAGAGCCGTAACATATGCTGCGACATGTAATGCTTTTGGTGGCAGTAACAAGCTTCCTTTAAGCATGGTTGATGCACATGGAAATACTGTATTGGTTGCATATGTACGACCATTGACAAATGGCGGCTTTTTCCTTGAGCCAGAAGCGGGTATGCCTTCCCTGCTTTTGGGTGGAAGAGGGAATGGATTGTATGATGATTTGCCTTTTTTCCTTTACGATTCAGCTCCACAAGGGTTTATGGGCAGGCAAATTGCCAGGGAACTGGCTTCTCAATCTGATGTTTTCCCCGATGATCCGAGACACTGGAACACAAATCATATCGGGCGCTATCTGTTGTCAAATGGTGATGATCTGCCCGGAAATCTCAAGTTTGGAGAGCAGGCTCTGTTTTCCGTTAGAAGAAGGCCTGTTGCCGTAGCTGATAAGGACTATCCTTCACTTGCTGATGGTGTGATGGCAGGAGAGATTCCTGGATCGTCTGCCGGTGGGGAGCAACCCAAGTTTACTGCATTTAGTGCAAAAAGTTCTTCCCATGTCATCGTGAAGTTCTCACCGAAGGGAGACAAAGCTCTTGAGGATCGGTGGCGGGACATACTCTTAACTGAGTTTAACGCAATTGAGACAATTCGCAACGCGGGTTTTTCAGCTGCGGAAACAAGAATGATCGAAATGGATGGAAGATTGTTTCTGGAATCGCTGAGGTTCGATAGATCAGGGGAGTATGGTCGAAAGTCAATGTTTTCCCTTCGGTCTATTGATGCAGAATTTACCGGCATTGGTCACCGATGGCCACAAACCCTTCATGCACTTTATGAAAGAAACTTGATCAGCAGGCAGCATGTTCTTGATGCAGAGGTGCTATGGTGTTTCGGCCGCCTGATCAATAACACAGATATGCACTTAGGCAATTTAAGCTTTGCTGTTGAGGGCGATGTCTTTCGCTTGTTGCCTATCTATGACATGTGCTCAATGGGATTCGCTCCTGTAAGCGGGGTGAGATTCGTAATTATTCTTTCGTTCCGCCGGAGCCGGTATTTGTTAATCTCCAGCAGGATATGCTTCCACTTATAAAGGATATTGCACATGATTTCTGGCAGCGGATAGCTGAGGATGATAGAATATCAGATGAATTCCAGAACTACCTGGCAAAAGGTAATCCTGTGAAGCTATGAGGAATCCAGGATCAGAGCCTTCTGTAGTCTGACATGAAGGCATTGTTTCATAAGATGATTTCTTGAACTGGTTCGAGTGTCGATCTGTCCGGCAGGCTGATGTGAACCCTTACAGAGGTTGACCATGCAGCGGGAACTCACTCATTCACCTGGGATAGAACACTTGCTCACCGAGCATCTGCGGCATGACCGAGTTTCAGTTCTGCTTTTTATCTATCTTGCAGGCAGAGCATTATGGATCCATTCCCACTGCCGATGGCAGATGGTGTGAAATCCAGTTTCCCGTTGTTTTGCCCCGGTGGGGTCGTTGCGGATATAATAGAGTTGCACATCAACCATAGCAGCGGGGTGAAAAATGATCATTTCTTTCTAGAAAAGCGGTTTCACTTTTTTTGGAAAGGATGCTCATGCACAACTGTTATTCAAGATTTCACAATGTATCATTCACATATCCCGGTTCAATGGAACCGGTGGTCACCGGGCTTTCCTTCAGCCTGGGCCCGGGGTGGGCATGTCTTGCTGGCGCCAACGGATGCGGCAAGACCACAGTGCTGAAACTCGCCTGCGGAATCCTCACACCGGATCAGGGTGCAGTCGCCGCTTCGGGTTCGGCGGTTTACTGCTCCCAGAGAACTGACAGCGTCCCTGATGACATCGAAGAGTTTCAGATGGACTGGAGCAGAGAATCCATAGTCCTCAGGGATTCCCTGGAAATAGGGGACCACTGGGCAGGCAGATGGGATAGCCTCTCCCACGGGGAAAGGAAGAGGCTGCAGCTTGCAGTGGCCCTGTGGAGAAAACCTTCACTCCTGGCCGTGGACGAGCCTCTCAATCACCTGGACTCCCGGGGAAGAAACGCCGTTGTGAAAGCCCTGTGCTCCTTTCCCGGCTGCGGGATCCTGGTGAGCCACGACAGGGATGCCATGGAAACCCTGTGCAATAGTACCCTTCTGTTCACACCGGGAAAGGTAAACCTTTACAGCGCAGGTTACGCGGCAGCGGTTGAAGAGGCAAAGAGGGAAAGATCCAGGCTTGTGGAAGAAAGGGCGGCGGCCAGAAGGGATTACATTAAGAAGAAACGGGACGCAAGGGCAAAAATGCTCAAGGCCAGGACAATACAGGCCCATGCAGGGAGAACCTCCGTTTCCTTCAAGGATATCTGCCTATACGGATACGATGGACCCTCGAGAGTTGACAGCATAGTGCAGAACGCAGGGCAGAGGAGCAGGAAAGCCTCGGCTGAGGCTGAAAGGGCCAGGGTGCGCATGGAATCCATAAACTACGGAAAGATGCACCGGATGGGAATAGAGTTCACCGGCGAAACCCCCGGCCGGAATCTGCTGCTTACCGTTGAGCCAGGAAGGATACCGTTGGGCAGGGAATTCCTGCGGTTTCCAGCCCTGGAGATCCGCCCAGGCGACAGGATAGCCCTGACCGGCCCCAACGGGCAGGGCAAATCAACACTGTTGAACTGGCTTAGAAAAAAGCTGAACTGTCCTGATCACAGGCTGATCTGGATTCCCCAGGAAATTACCGCCGATCTCGGAGCATCAATGCTGGATGGGCTCAGGAAACTCTCCGGGGAGGAGCTGGGTTTCGTAATGACAGTGGTTAGAAGGCTTGGCAGCGACCCGGAGAAGGTGCTGGGTTCCTCTGTACCAAGCCCGGGAGAAACCAGGAAGCTCATGCTCGCAAAGGGCCTTTTCAGCAATCCATGGCTGATAGTAATGGACGAACCCACGAACCACATGGACCTCCCCTCTGTGGAATGCCTGGAAGCGGCCCTTGGGGATTACTCCGGGGCTCTGGTTCTCGCGAGCCACGACAGGGCTTTCCTGGAAACCCTCACGGAAACCCGATGGGAGATGGAATCCGGTGAACTGAAAATTGTGGTATGAGAGGAAACCCCTTCAATGGTTTCTTCAAACACCCTGAAGGAGATGTATGGGCAAGGATCTTCTGGTGCTACCAGCGGTTCCAGGTGAGATTGAAGATTCGGTGGGGATATCCAGGGCTACCCGGGGGATGGGTCACGGCTACATTGAGCAGCCCACGGGAAGTAAAGCAACTGCCTGCGACAAGATTGTCCTTTGCCGAATGCAGGGCGCCTTGATGGGCCGGGGCTATTTGAATTCTGCTGGAAGTCTAACATGTTATGGGCTGATATTGTGAAAGGCAAGGCCCCTGCGGTTTTCCACCGCTATGGTTCCGGGGCTGGTCTGCCTGTACAATGGGATTTTCGTTTCCCGGGAACTATTTACCCGGACTTGACCTGATATCAGCCAGAGAGTCAGAGCCAATCGAACAGAGGTGAGGTATTGAATGGCAGATAACCTGGAAAGAACCGTAGGGGACATTTGTGAGCTTTACGGCAACGATCCCACCCGGATGATGGACATCGTCCGTGAGGTGCAGTGCCGTTTCGGTCACGTGTCAGGCGAGGCGATGGACCTTATTGCCGGTGCCGTCGGCTCGCACAGGGTGGAAGTGGAGAGCGTGGTCTCCTTCTACTCCTTCCTTTCCGAAAAGCGGAAGGGCACCTTCGTGATAAGGCTGTGCAACGATGTGATCGACAAGCTGCACGGTGTGGAAAAGGTAGCCGACGCCTTCAGGGAAGAGCTGGGGATCGAGTTCGGAGAATCGACCCCCGACGGGAAGTTCACTCTTGAATGGACTCCATGCATAGGAATGAGTGATCAGGCTCCCGCCGCCCTTGTTAACCACAGGATGATGACCGGTCTTTCAAGCGATTCCGCTCGGGATATAGTAAGGTCGTTGAAGGCTGGAGGCGACGAGGACCGCATCACACACCGCATGGGAGACGGCAACAACGCCCATCCCCTGGTGAGGTCCATGGTGATGAACAACATCAGGGAACGGGGACCGGTGATCTTCGCCGAGCTGGAGCAGGGCAAGGCCCTTCACAAGGCCCTCTCCATGTCCCCCGTGGAGGTCATAAAGGATGTTAAGACCGCCCGTCTCCGGGGAAGGGGGGGAGCAGGCTTCCCCACCGGCATGAAGTGGGAGTTCACCAGGGCGCCGCCGGCGAAGAGAAAGTGGTCATATGCAACGCCGACGAGGGAGAGCCCGGGACCTTTAAGGACAGGGTGATACTCACAGAGAGACCGGACATGATGTTCGAGGGAATGACCATCGCCGCTACGCCATCGGAGCCGGGACAGGGGTCCTGTACCTCCGGGGGGAGTACGCCTACCTGCGGCCCTTCCTTGAGAACGTGCTGGCGGAACGCAGAAGTAAGAACCTGCTGGGCAACTGCATTCTGGGCAGGGAGGATTTCTGCTTCGACATAAGGATCCAGATGGGGGCCGGAGCATACATATGCGGCGAGGAGACCGCCCTGATAAGCTCCTGCGAGGGGCTCAGGGGCGATCCAAAGAACAGACCCCCCTTCCCGGCCCAGAAGGGGTACCTTACCAGGCCCACTTCGGTGAACAATGTGGAGACCTTCTGCTGCGTCTCCCAGATCATCGACAAGGGCGCGGGATGGTTCGCCGAGATGGGTTCCAGGGGCTCAACGGGAACGAAGCTGCTCAGCATCTCAGGCGACTGCACCAGACCCGGTGTCTACGAGCTGCCCTTCGGAATACAGGTCTGCGAAATGCTGGAGAAGGCCGGGGCTGAGAACCCCTACGCCGTGCAGATCGGCGGGCCCTCCGGGCAGCTCATCGGCAGGGAGGATTTCTGCAGGACCATCTGCTACGACGACATCGCCACAGGCGGTTCCGTGATGATATTCAGCGAGGAACGCAGCCCCCTGATGATAGCCCACGAGTTCATGGAGTTCTTCTGCGAGGAGAGCTGCGGCTACTGCACCCCCTGCAGGGCCGGGAACGAACTCCTGAAGGAGCGTCTCGAGGTGATCATGAAGGGCCAGGGAGCCCCGGAGGACCTCGACTACCTTCAGCAGCTGGGTGAAACCGTTGCCTTCGCCAGCCGATGCGGCCTCGGGCAGACATCCCCGAACCCCATACTCTCCTCGCTGAAGAACTTCCGTGGGGAGTACGAGAAGCTGGTAAGGGAGAACAAGGACGGCATGCAGCCCACCTTTGACATTCACAAGGCGCTTGCCGACGGTGAAGAACTCCAGGGACGCAAGTCCGTGATCTACACCGACTGTGAAGGGGTTTAAAATGAGTGAAAGAATCAAGTTCACAATAGATGGGGTCGATGTTGAGGCAACCCCGGGTCAGACCATCATGCAGGCGGCGGACGAGGCGGGGATATACATCCCCCGTCTCTGCGCCCACAATGACCTGAGCCCTTTCGGCAGCTGCAGGGTCTGCACCGTTCTGGTGAATGACAGGCCCCAGTCAGCGTGCACACAGCCGGTGGCCCCGGGCATGATCGTGGAGAACGATACGGAACAGCTTCGTCAGGTCAGGGTGAACATCATCGAGATGCTCTTCGTGGAAGGCAACCACTACTGCCCCTTCTGCGAAAAGAGCGGCAACTGCGAACTCCAGGCCCTGGGATACAGGCTGGGAATGCTTGCCCCCAGGTATCCCTACATGTTCAACGAGCATGATGTGGACGCAAGCCACCCGGACATCTACATCGACCACAACCGCTGTATCCTCTGCGCCAGGTGCATCCGGTCCTCGAAGGAACTCGACGGAAAGAACGTTTTCCAGTTCGTGGGTAGGGGCATCCACAAGAAGGTTGCCTTCAACTCCGACACTGACCTGTCCGCCACCGATGTGTCGGTTACGGACAAGGCCATAGAGAATTGTCCCGTTGGCGCCATCCTCAGGAAGCGTGAGGGTTTTTCAGTGCCCATCGGACAGCGCAAGTACGACAGGCAGCCCATCGGCTCGGACATAGAAGCCCTCAGGGCTGAACAAAAAAGTTAAGGACGAGGTAACGATATGGCAAAACCCAAAATAGCTACCGCGTCACTGGCAGGGTGCTTCGGATGCCACATGTCCCTGCTGGACATCGATGACCGCATCCTGAAACTCGTGGAACTGGTGGACTTCGACAAGTCCCCGGTGGACGACATCAAGAAGTTCTCCGGACGGTGCGCCGTGGGTCTCATCGAAGGCGGGTGCTGCAACGAGGAGAACGTTCACAACCTTCAGTACTTCAGGGAGAACTGCGACATACTGATATCCGTGGGGGAGTGCGCCATAATGGGCGGCATTCCCGCCATGCGGAACAACATTCCCCTGAAGGAGTGCCTTGATGAAGCGTATCTGAACGGCCCCACGGTTTACAATCCCTCGGGCAGGATCCCCGGGGACGAGAATCTTCCGCTGATCCTTGACAGGGTCTATCCCTGCCATGAAGTGGTGAAGATGGACTACCACCTGCCGGGCTGCCCGCCCAACGCTGAGATACTGTGGCAGGCGCTTGTGGCGCTGCTGGAGAACAAGCCGATGGACCTTCCCTATGAAGTCATCAAATATGACTGACGCGACAAAGGAGGAGCACCTTGGGTTCAATTAACAAGGTTGTAATAGAGCCGGTGACCAGGGTCGAAGGACACGGAAAGGTCACCATACATCTCGATGAGGCGGGGCAGGTAACCCAGGCCCGTCTGCACATCGTGGAATTCCGGGGATTCGAACGTTTCATACAGGGCCGTCCCTACTGGGAGGTGCCGGTCACCGTGCAGCGTTTATGCGGAATCTGCCCGGTTTCCCACCATCTGGCCGCGGCCAAGGCCATGGACGTAATAGTGGGCGTCGACAAACTGACCCCAACCGCTGAGAAGATGCGCAGGCTTATGCACTACGGCCAGACCTACCAGTCCCATGCACTGCACTTCTTCCATCTTGTATCTCCGGACCTGCTCTTCGGGTTCGACGCCGACCCTGCCATAAGGAACGTCATCGGCGTGATAAAGAAGTACCCTGAACTGGCGGTCCAGGGCGTGATGATGCGCAAGTACGGCCAGGAGATAATCAAGGTCACCGCCGGGAAGAAGATCCACGGCACCGGGGCGATCCCCGGGGGAATAAACAAGAACCTTACCATCGCCGAGAGGGATTCACTGCTGAAGGACATCGACCAGCAGATAGAGTGGTCCAGGGGCGCATTGAAGATCGCGAAGGACTACACCGTTGAACACCTTGAGAACCTCTCGGACTTCGGCTCCTTCGAATCGAACCACCTCTCCCTTATCAGGGACGACGGCGCCATGGACCTCTATCATGGCGGCATTCGAATGATCGATTCCGAGGGCAACAAGGTGGTGGACCACTTCGACTACCAGAACTACCACGAGATAATCGCCGAGGAGGTCAGGGACTGGTCATACATGAAGTTCCCCTTCCTGAAGGAACTTGGAACGGAAAAGGGATGGTACAGGGTGGGACCCTTGCAAGGGTGAACACCGCCGACTTCATCGACACCCCTGAAGCCGAAGCCGCCAGGAAAGAGTTCATGGCCGTTACCCACGGAAAGCCCAACAACATATCCATGGCCTACCACTGGGCCAGGATGATAGAGGTGCTGCACTCGGCGGAGAAGATCAGGGATCTGCTGAATGACACAGATCTTCAGGGCGAGGACCTTGTGGTAAAGGGTGACAGGCGCCCCGAGGGCGTGGGTCTCATAGAGGCTCCCAGGGGAACCCTTTTCCATCACTACCGGGTGAATGAAAATGACCAGGTGACCATGTGCAACCTGATCGTTTCCACCACCAGCAACAACATTCCCATGAACCTGGCGGTGGAGGGAGTGGCAAAGAAATATCTCTCGGGGACCGAGATCACCGAGGGACTTTTGAACCATGTGGAGGTGGCCATAAGGGCCTACGATCCCTGCCTCTCCTGCGCCACCCACGCCCTGGGCAGGATGCCCCTCACCGTGAGCGTTGTAGACCATACCGGTGAGACAGTGGCCAAAAGATCTACCTGATGTGATGCCATGACAGGGGACGGAAAGAGGATCCTGGTCTATGGGTACGGAAACCCGGGCCGTCTGGATGACGGCCTGGGGCCGGCCTTTGCCGAGGAGATCGACAGTTTGGGTCTGGAAGGGGTCACCGTGGATTCCAACTACCAGCTCTCGGTGGAGGACTCTGCCCAGATCGCCATGCATCAGGTGGTGGTTTTCGCCGATGCCGACCTGTCATGCCCCGGGCCCTTTCGTTTTCGGCGTGTGATGCCGAAGGCCCATGTGAGCTTCTCCTCCCACAGCATAAGCGCCGAGGCGCTTATGGGGCTGGCGGAGGAGCTGATGTCAAGCAGGGCTGAGGCCTTCATGCTGGGCATAAGGGGATACGAGTTCAACCGGTTCGGCGAGGGTCTGTCTCCCGGGGCCCGCAGGAACCTTGAGACAGCTCTGACATGGGTAAGGAAGGCTATTGAAGAGGATGACCTATCCGGACTTGCCGAAAGATTCGGAACTGAAAGTGAGGATTTACAATGAAAGACGGAAAATACGTTGTTCTGTGCGTGGATGACGATCCCGATGTGCTGGAGACCCTGGGGATCCTTCTGGAGAACATTGGCTGCACAGCCGTCTGCGCCTCCAGCGCCGAGGAGGGGCTGAAGAAGTTCAAGTCCGAAGCCCCGGACCTTGTAATAGCCGACATGATGATGGAGGAAGTGGATTCCGGATCGGGGCTTGCAAGGGACCTCAAGCTGGCCGGCTGCACCGTTCCCGTTTATCTCCTGAGTTCCGTGGGCGACGCCCTTCGGAACAATACCAACTATGCCGACCTGTCATTCAGCGGGGTATTCCAGAAGCCCATCAAGCGCGATGTGCTGGAAAGGACCCTGAAAAAGGAGCTGGGACTCTGACGGATGAGTTTATTCGTCTTACCGCAGATCTGAAGGGTATTCTCCAGGGAGTCGGCTTCAGGCCGTCAATTGCCAGGGCCGTCTCGAAGGCCGGGCTCACTGGCTGGGTCAGGAATCAGTCCGGCACGGTGAGGATGGTCCTTGACGGTCCCCCAGTGGCGGTTGACGGATTCATTCGAAGGCTGGAGGAGGAACTCCCGCCGAAGGCGGTGCTTGAGGAGCTCCGGATCATCAGCCGGCTACCCATCCACAGGAGGTCCGCGGCGGGAGAGTTCCGAATACTGCACAGCGCTGCTGACGGCAAGATGCGAATCTCCATACCGGCGGACCTGGCGGTGTGTCCCGACTGCATGAAGGAGGTGTTCCACAGGGAATCCCGGTTCTACCGCTATCCCTTCACCACCTGCACTAACTGCGGCCCGCGGTACACCGTGGTGGAGGCCATGCCCTACGACAGGGAGAGAACGGCGCTGAAGAGCTTCCCCCTATGCGACACCTGTCTCAGGGAGTACACCGATCCATTTAACCGGCGTTTTCACGCGGAGAGCATTGCATGCCCCGCTTGCGGTCCCGGCCTTTTCTGGACCGGGCCAAAGGGTGAAAGGATACCGGTGGAGGATCCCCTGGCCGAGGCAAGGAAGGCCATTCAAGCGGGACTTGTGGTGGCCGTGCGGGGCCTGGGAGGGTTCCTCCTGGCCGCGGATGCCTTCAACCGCCGGGCCCTGGAAGGGCTCAGGAAGGCCAAGCATCGTCCACATAAGCCCTTCGCCGTAATGGGCAGGAACCTGGAGGTCATAGAGAGGGAGTGCATCGTCTCACCCGGGGAGAGGGAACTCCTTGCCTCCTCCGAGGCTCCCATAGTGGTACTTCGCACAGGGGCAGACACCGGCCTCCCTGTGGACCTGCTTGCCCCGGGGCTGGGAAACCTCGGCGTGATGCTTCCCACCACCCCTCTCCATGCCCTTCTGGCGAACCCCACCGGCGAAGACACCGTCCCCCCATTCGACTTCCTGCTGATGACAAGCGGCAACAGGGGAGGGGAGCCTATCTGCACAGAGAACGAAGAGGCCTTCGCCAGACTGTCGGGAATTGCCGATCACTTCCTCTGCCACGACAGGGGCATTAACCTCAGGAACGATGATTCCCTGGCGGTGGTGAACGGCTCCGACGTTCAGCTCTGGAGGCGGGCCAGGGGATACGCCCCCGGTAGCATTCCCCTGGGCAGCCCCCTGAAGAGCACCGTACTGGCCATGGGAGCCGGGCTGAAGAACACCGTATGCCTGGGATTCGACAATGAAGCCGTTCTCTCTCCTCATATCGGTGACCTGGAGACCCCGGAGGCGCTGGACGGTCTGGAACTGGTGGCCAGGAAGTTCCCGGGGTACTTCGGCAGGATACCTGAACTGATAGCCGTGGACCTCCACCCCGACATGCAGTCCTCCCGTCTGGGCAGGAAGCTTGCCGGTGAGCTGGGCGTTCCCGTGGTGGAGGTTCAGCATCACCACGCCCATGCCCTGTCGGCGATGTGCGAGCACCGGCTGGAGGAGGCCATTGCAATCGTCTTTGACGGCACCGGGCTGGGCACCGATGGAACCATCTGGGGCGGCGAGCTTTTGCATGTTGACGGCAACGGATGGGAGCGCCTGGGCACCTTTGCCCCCTCGGAACTCATAGGAGGCGATGCCGCGGTGCTCAGACCGGCCCTTCAGCTCATCGCCAGGTTCTTCAGGGCGGGGCTGGAAGTGGACGGGGAATGGGTTTCCAGGCTGGGTGTTCAACGGAATGAACTGGACATCTGGAGGACCCAGTGGGAGAGGGGCTGAACACCTTCACCACCCATTCGGTGGGCAGGGTCTTCGACGCCTTTTCGGCCGGCCTTGGTACCAGCCCCGCGGGAATAACCTACGAGGGCCAGGCCGCAATTCTCCTGGAGGCGGAGGCAATGAAAGCCCGGGGTGGAGATCTCAGGGAGGACCACATCGAACTAATTGTTAAGGACGGGCTCATAACCGTTGATACTGCTCCTTTGTTCCGCTCTCTCCACAGGGAAAGACCGGGAAAGGGGGAGATGCCCCGCTGGGCAGCCCGCTTCCACCGTGCCATGATAGAGGCCGCCCATGAAATGGCCCTGTTCGCCCTTGATAAAAAAGGAGCACTTCCCGTGGTCCTTTCCGGCGGTGTTATGATGAACAGGTACCTCACCGCGGGACTCATCGAAGGTCTCAGGAAAAAGGGAATTGAAGTGTACCCCCACCGGCTTGTGCCTCCGAACGACGGAGGGATCTCCCTTGGGCAGGCATACGGAACCCGGAGGATGAACTGATATGTGCTTGGCTGTACCCATGAGGATAACCGAACTGAAGGATGAAGGCTCAGGTATCTGCGAGCTTGAGAGCGTTACTTACCATGTGGACCTCTCCCTCGTGGAGGACCCGAAGGTGGACGACTTCGTAATAGTCCACGCGGGATTCGCCATAGAGAAGCTTGACAGGGAAGAGGCCGACTCCCGGCTGAAGCTCTTTCAGGAGCTTGAGGAACTACGGGAAGGAAGCCCGGACCGGCCATGAGATACATCGATGGTTTTCGCAGCAGCGGCGCCGCGGCGGTGATCACAGAACAGATAGCGACCATTGCCGGGGAGCTTGCTGAAAAAGGCATCAGTCCCAGGATAATGGAGGTCTGCGGAAGCCACACCATGTCCATAGGCAGGTACGGCATAAGGCGGATAATGCCCGGGAACGTAAGCCTCCTCAGCGGCCCGGGCTGCCCTGTATGCGTAACCGACGCGGCATACATAGACGCCGCGGTGGAGCTTGCCCGGCGGGGGGTGCTCATCGCAACATTCGGCGACATGCTGAAGGTCCCCGGAAGCACCACCACCCTGGCGGATGCCAGGAGCGAGGGAGCCAGGGTACATGTCTGCTATTCACCACTGGAAGCGGTGGCCTGGCCGGGGAGCATCCCGGTGACGAGGTGGTGTTCCTGGGAATAGGTTTCGAAACCACCGTTCCTCCTGTGATATCCATTGTCAAAAAAGCAAAGGAGGGATCCCTGGGGAACATCACCCTTCTCACCGCTTTCAAACTGGTTCCCCCTGCCCTGGAGGCCCTGGCCATGGACAGCCGGGTGGCGGTGAACGGTTTCCTCCTGCCCGCCCATGTGTCCGCCATTATCGGTTCCGATGCATACCTGGGGTTCGTGAAGGGCCACCGGCTGCCCTCGGTCATCGCCGGTTTCGAACCCCTTGACATACTCATGGGGGTGAAGGGCCTTCTTCAGCAGCTGGCAGACCGGCGCGCCGAGGTTGAGAACCAGTACTCCAGGGTGGTAAGACCCAGGGGAAACCCCCTGGCCCTTGCCTGATGGACAGGTATCTGAAGCCCGCAGACGCCTCCTGGCGGGGCATCGGCACCATACCCGACAGCGGGTTGGAACTGAAGGAGGAGTACAGCGATTTCGACGCGGCAAAGAGGCACGGCGTGGCCACCACCGGAGGAAATCCCGACCCCAGATGCCGCTGCGGCGAGGTGCTGAGGGGTATAATGCTTCCAGCTGAGTGCCCCCTGATGGGCAGGGAGTGCACACCGGCCTTTCCCGTGGGGCCCTGCATGGTGAGTTCCGAGGGGAGCTGTGCCGCCCACTACAGGTATTCGAGGTGAAGTCATGAAGGACACTGACAGGATTCTTCTGGGGCACGGCGGCGGCGGCAGGCTCTCCAGAAGCCTCATCGAGGAGGAGATAGTAACCAGGTTCGCCCAGTGCGGTCCACTCCAGGGCCTTCCCGACGGAGCCCTTCTCGACTCCCCGGGGAATGGGATAGTTTTTCCACCGACAGCTTCGTGGTGAGCCCCCTTGAGTTTCCAGGGGGCGACATAGGCTGCCTTGCTGTGCACGGAACGGTGAACGACCTTGCGGTCTCCGGGTCGGTCCCCCTGTGGCTCTCACTGGCCTGATAATCGAGGAGGGCATGGAGATGGCCCTGTTGCGCCGGATACTGGACTCGGTTAAGAAGGCCTCCGTGGAGGCGGGGGTTCAGGTGGTCACCGGCGACACCAAGGTGGTTGCCAGGGGGCAGTGCGACGGCCTCTACATAAACACCGCGGGGATAGGCAGGAAGATCGATTCCCTTCAGCTGGGCGTTCAGCGGATACGGAGGGGAGACATGGTAATTGCCAGCGGAACCCTGGGAGACCACGGGATGGCGGTTATGGCGGCCAGGGAGGGGCTCTCGGTAAGGGGAACCCTCAGAAGCGACACCGCTCCGGTACACAGGCTGGTGGCCAGGGCGGCGGAATGGGCAGATGCCCTTCGGTTCATGCGCGACCCCACCAGGGGAGGCCTTGCCTCGGTTCTGGGCGAGATAGTAGAGGAAGGCTCCTTCGGCATAGAGCTCCAGGAGGGGGCAATTCCCTACGACCCCGGGGCCAGGGCCGTTTCAGAGATACTGGGAATAGACCTTCTGCATGTGGCCTGCGAGGGGCGCATGCTCCTGATCTCTTCACCGGAGGCAGCCCCGGGCATAGTGTCCGCCTGGAGGGAGATGCCCGAGGGAACAGGCGCAGCGGTGATAGGCGAGGTAACCGATGAAGCCGGCAGGCTCATACTGAGAACCGATATCGGAGGCAGAAGGATGGTGGACATCCCCCAGGGCGAACTGCTTCCCCGTATCTGCTGATGATGAGCCCACCGCCTGGAAGCCCAAACGGATTCTCAGTGTTCAAGCTGAAATGAGATCATCCTTCCCGGTACAGAGCAACTCCGCTGAAGGGCATATCTGATTCTTCCCCTCAGGATGTTTCCAGGTATCGAGTCGTCAGGGTTTTCTGAAAAGAGATGTCAGTATGCTGCTTACTGAAATATTATCATCTATTTGAACGATTCCATCATGCAGATACAAATCTTTGGTGAGCCTCACTAAGAGTATCTGATGATACTGTTGACATCATTGGCGTTAAGGGGAAGAATACCAGGGAGTAGCCGAATTGTATGCGGGTATCGTATGGAACGATTCCCGAACAGCTATGGAAGAAGATACCTTGAATAAAAAAGCATATGCTGTTTTGACAGGGGATATCGTCAACTCATCAAAGCTTACCAGTTCCCAGAGCACGAATGCCATGCAATGGCTGAGAGATGCAGCAAAACGCTTCGGCATTCTCTATCCTCAGAGCATATATGGAGAATTGGACACTTTTCGTCATGACAGCTGGCAGATCCTAATGGTTAGACCAGAACTTAGTTTTCGGCTATCAGTTTACCTGAGAACATCACTTAAGCTTCACTCGGATAGAGGATCAAAGTTTGATAGTCGAATCTCTGTTGGCATTGGTGAAGTCGAGTTTGTTTCGGAATCACGCATCTCCGATTCGCGCGGAAATGCGTTTACTGTATCTGGCAGGAATCTGGATACGATGAGTCAGAACAGATTAGTTTGCGCTGTACAGGATAGCTATTCTGATTGTATTAGAATGTTTTGCATATCTGCCGTTCCTCTTCTGGATTGCATTGTAACTGATTGGACACCTGCTGAAGCACAGGCGATAAAAGGAACGATTGAAGGACTTACACAGGAGAGGATTACCGAGTTGCTCCCCCCAGTCCACACACTGGCAGAAAAATAACGAGACAAGCTGTTTCTGACTCCCTTAAGCGTGGTTACTGGTCAATAGTTGCGGATGTACTTCATGGGATAGAAGATTATAGCAAGCTCTGGGGCCTGCAATAAGCAATAGCAAGTGATTTCGCTTGCTTTTGGGCGATGCAAGTTCTGTGTCTGAAAATCTGGAGAGAATCGGCTATGGAGAAATCATTAGCCCTGCTTGTTGCTGCTCACTTCCTGGGTGATTTCATGTTACAACCAGACTGGCTGATCAAGCGTAAGGAAAGGCTTCCTTTCTTTCTCCTCCATGTACTTGTTCATGGCATACTTGTCTACATACTCTATCAGAATTGGTCATGCTGGCAACTGCCGCTGGGTGTTGTCGGTATCCATGTTGTAATTGACAAGGTAAAACAGAAATCGAGTAAAGATTCTGCCAGGAAGTTTGCTTGGGATCAGATTGCTCACATTGTTACTCTATTGCTCATCGGCATTGTAATGATAAATAACAGCTATATAAAACCGTTCAGTGGACAAGGTTACCAATGGATTATCATTCTTGCAGGATTCAACGCAACTGTATCCGGGGCGGGCTATTTCGTGGGCAAGGTCGCGAAGGAGATGAGAGAGAACAACCAGCTGAAGATCGACGGCCTAAAGGGTGGAGGTGCCCGGATTGGTTCTCTGGAACGAGCCATGATTTTTCTTCTCATTTTTATCAATCAACCGGCTGGAATTGGTTTCCTGGTTGCAGCAAAATCTATTTTGCGATTTGAGGAAGCCAAGAACAAGAAACTTGCTGAGTATGTTCTCATTGGCACTTTGATGAGCTTCTCGTTGGCTATTGCAATTGCATCTATGTCAAAATGGGCAATGAACTTGCGATGAGAAACGTTCCTGCGTCTGACCTCAATGGATGAAAGGATACAGCGAAGTTGCTCAGTCTTGCCGTGTTGAGATGAACCGTATCATCTGTCACCGAAGCCAAGGTCCTCTCCCCAGTTCGTTTCACAGGCGTAATCCATGCATGTCCTGAACACACCGGCGTCCATGGCGGGGCATTGAACGGCATTATTAAGCAGCTCCTGAAGCCTTGTTCCGTCGAAGGTCCTTTTGTCACAGAAGTAGGGGTAGTAGACCTTCATGTACCGGTTGATGAGGGACTGAAGGACTCCGTCCTCCCTGACCCCACGTGAAATGCCTATTCCGGTCATTCCGTAGAACTCCTGTATGTATGAAGCAAGCTCCCGGACGGTGTTGCTCCTGGGGTTCGTTATGTGGAAGATCCCGGTTCCTCCCTTTTCCATCACCGCCAGCACCGCCTTCACCAGATAATCCACCGGTATCAGGTTCAGGCTGCCCCCGCCGGGGAGTGTTACCGGGATACTCAGTCTTCCGTCTTTTTCAAGGGTTACTCCAAGCTGTTCCGCCCTGGCGCCCCGGTTATCCCGAATGTCACGCAGCATTGTGTCCCTTATGAAGAGCAGCACCTTCACCGGATAGTAGAGGGCATTGAACCTGATGCTTTTGCCGGTTGTGGACTCGCCGTAGGTAATGGATGGTCTGAAAATGGTCAGGGGTATGTCCCTTTCGCCGCAGAGGCTTACAAGGGCGTCCTCGGCCTTTTTCTTCGATTCCTCGTAGGGGTTGTGGAAGTCATTCTGCAGCACTTCCTTTTCCATGCACAGGCCGGATGTATTTCCCGCGACGTAGGCGGTACTCATGTGATAAAAACGGCGGCAGGAGGGAAGTGCCTTCAGAACATTTATCGTTCCATGAAGATTGACGCTTCTGACCAGTTCTGCTCTGCCCTTCGAGAAGGATGTTACCGCGGCGCAGTGGAGCACTTCGTACACCCTTTTGAGTTCATCCAGATCATTTTTGCTCAGACCGAGATCGGACCGGGTGATGTCCGCGGCCATTACCCGGGGAGGGTGAACCGGAGGGACACCGATGTAATCCAGGATGTCTGCCATTCTCTCATGGGGATCTCCCCCGGGTCCGGTGAGGAGAATGACATTTCTGCCCCCAGCAAGGATCCCGGCGGACAGATAGCCTCCCAGGAACCCCGTTGCCCCGGTTATGAGGATGGGGGGCTCACTCATCTTGAAGGAGGGCATTGTGGTGCAGGAAGGACTCTTTGCGGCAGAAGCCCTGGTTGAACACCGAACCTATGAAGAGTATCCTCCGGTCCAGTTCCTTCAGCTTTTCTATCATGGCCCCGGCTTCGCCCATTGCCCTGCGGCCCCTCTGCACCTGTTCCGGGTCGGTGTGGTCGAGGTACATGTCCCACTCGAGAACCCCCATGGAGCCCATGTTCATAGGTGTCAGGAACCCGAAGTCCCCCCTTATGCCGTTCGTCTTCGCCAGGAGTGAAAACCTTTCATGCACCGTTGCCGCAAGGGAGGTGTCATCCAGGGGGACATACAGTATGAAGGCAACCACATGGCCGTCCCGGCCCATTCGCGAGCTTATGATGCGGAAATCGTTCAGCCACATGATGTCCGTGATGTCGTTCCCTGCGTAGAGCTCCTGGTACTTTTTCCTGAGGTCGCCTTCCACGGCACCGGCAAGGCTTTCCGGCGAGGGCTCCAGTGCCGCCTCCACCAGGGTGATCATTCCCGGTTCCGCCAGGGCGGCATATGCCGGTTCATCACCGTCCAGCCCGTGGAGGACCGATGAAATGCCGCACTTCGCAAGGGATGCAGCCCCCAGGGTTAGTGCCCTTATCATGTCCTGTTCAAGAACGAAGGGAGCCAGTTCCGCCGCGGCATTCAGGTGAAACCGGTTGCCCAGCACCAGCACCATGAAGTTTATCTCCAGGTCATGTTTGAAGAGCTTCCTGAGGGTTTCCCCCAGCTTTGCCGTGGGTGCCAGGAAGGCGCCGAGGTACTCGGTTCCCAGGACCCCGATCCCCAGGCCGATGCCCATTTTGTTCAGCTCCCTGGCGTACTTCACCGCTTCATCCATGCTGCCGAAGGGAACCGCTATGGCCGATTCCGAACCGCAAACCGGGTAAAGCCTTACCACCGCCCTGGAACAGATCCCCGGGGCAGGCGCTCCCTCCTTTTGAAAGGCGCAGGGGTTCGGCCCGTTTCGCCGGGAAAGCCTTGTCACCTCCCCATCATCCTTTACGAACTCGGCGTCTATGATGTTGTCCAGTCCTGTGCCCAGAGAGCTGCTGAAAAGTGAAAAGATTCCCGAGCACATCACATTGGCGAGGTAGAGTGCAGACGGCTCCGCGGCGTTTACCCTGAAGCCCAGTTTCCGGGCTTCCCTCTGGAGCTCCATGGAGCTGATGCCCGCCCCCACCGTGACGGATCTGTTGGCCGTATCGAAACTCATGGTCCTCATCCTGGCGGTGTCTATAACCACCCCGGAGGACAGAACGAAACCCATCACCGAAGAGCCGTTACCCCTTACGGAATATGGAATGCCATCCCTTTTGCAGAGCTTCACTACTTCCGCCAGCTGCCCTGTGTTCTCCGGAAGGGTTACATAACCGGGAAGGGTTTCCCTGGAGACAGGGCAGGGGTCGTTGGAATAGGCAATGAGGTGCGCCGGGTCCGATGTTGAGAATTTTTCTCCGGTTATTCCTCTCAGTTCTTTCAGGAAGCTGTCCTCCGGTGGTTCTTCCATCTCGAGGCCCTTTTTTTGCAGCTCTTCCAGTTCTGCCTTCAGGAAGGAAATTGCCTGGAGGGGCCTGAGACCGGTTACGAAGTGGCACTGCAGGTCGCATATGCCGCACATGGTGCATTCACCGGCGGCGTGGAGAAGCCCGGGTGTGACCGGAATCCTTTCCTCCAGGAACGCCGCGGTGATGTCCATGAGCCCCTGGGGATAATAGGAGACGAAATGATTTTTTCGCCCCGATGGGCATACTCCGGTGTTCAGGCTGTCTATCTTGCACATGGCGTAGTGCCTGCACCCCTTCGAGGTCTCCAGTGCTTCTCTTCGTTCATCTTTCATGCAGTTTCCCTTTCCGGAAGATCGATAGGGGAGTTCCTATGTGTGGAAATACTTCTCCAGGCTGGAACCCCTGTTCCTGAGCCGTTTCTCAAGCCCGGCAATGAACACCGTGACCGGAACTGTCCCGGCGGCGGTTATCAGCGACCAGCTTACCCCCGGGGTGAGGATAAGGTCTATGCACACCGTAAGCAGCGCCACCCCGACAAGCCCCGTTGAGACCCTGCCCGGGAAGGACATATGGAAGAGCCTTATGACAGCAGTGACCAGAAGGGAGATCACAGCCGCCGCGGCAACCATGGAAATGGCCGTGGGGTAGAACCACCCTTCCCCGCCTGTGAGACCGCTGAGGAAGTAGAGGTATCCCCCGGTGGATACCCAGGCAACCATCACCTGGAGGTACTTGGCTCTTCTGGCAAGCGACAGCAGGAACATGGTCAGCCATGCGTAGCCAAGGGAAAGCAGAGGTATTCTGGACCAGCCCGGGGAGCCTGAGTAGGCGAGATCTGTGATGAAGGTAAGAAGACCGGCGGAAAAGGCGGTGAAGGTTATTACCTCCCTGAAGTGCCTGGCGGAATGCGCTTCGGGAATGCTTCCCCTTTGGGGCGGTGATCTCCTGGCGCAGAGTGGACATTCGGCCTGGTCATCCTCATACCTGATTCCGCATTCGTCGCAGATCGGTGTCACTTTTCCTCCCTCACGGTCACATGGACCCCTTTTTCCGCCAGAAAGCCGAAGAAGAGCTTCTCCAGGCTGGTTTCCTCAACCACCCCGGCGAAGGTAATATTGAGCATTCCTCTGTAGGAGAGGACCGCGCAGCTCTTTTTCATCACATGGTTTGGAGTAATGTGCAGGTGCAGGGCATGAATGTGTTCCGCCATGGCTTCGGGAACAGGAACCCTTCCCAGGTTGGAGAGCACACCTGAATGAAGCCCCTCCCCGAGCCTTGAGTAAAAGGCGGAGAGCACCATGTCCTTCAGGAACCTCGGCAGGTATCTCACCAGGGGATTGTACTCGGAACCCACGTTCCTGTGGAGCTGCCTGCCCAGCTGCTTGCCGGTCTTCAGAAGCCCCATCCGGTGATGTATCTCCGTGGCGATCTCGGTGAATGTCCACTCTCCCAGCTCCAGGTCGATCTCCGGGCTGAGATAGAGGGAAAAATTCCTCATGGTGTTCGAAGGGAAAACCCGGCGCATGTCCAGGGGTATCTCAAGCCTTATGATCCTTCTTCCCGCGCCGGTGTGCATTTCAGCCAGGCAGTGGATGTAGAGAGCGGCCAGGTACTCGGTAATGGATACCCCCGTTTTCCCCGCCAGGGAGTGGACCTCCTCCACCGGCATGGAGCCGGACAGTATTTTTATTCTGCCCTGTTTCATTATGACCCCGGGCTGATGCCAGGCGGGTCTCATTCCCTCCGGGGACATTGATTCACTGGGGAAGTACCTTTTGTGGGCGTCTTCGAACTCCTCCGGTGAAGGCTCGTCCCCGGGCTTCATCACCCCCTTCGGGGTTTCCCCGATAAGCCCCGCCTGAAGAAGGTATTCCGCGGCAAGTGCCATCAGGAAGGCTATCCCGCCGGTTCCGTCGGTGAGGATGTGGGAAAAGTCCACCGCCACCGTTGCCCCGGCGGCGCTTATTCGAAGCAGGGGGGAGGAATGCCCGGTTTCCGACGGGATCCCCATTGGGGTTTTCCCCATTGGCTCGATCTCCGGTATGAAGGCCTCCCTCTGAAGATAATACCAGAAGAACCCTTTTCTCAGGTAGACCTGATAGTAGGGGAACCTGGGCATTATCCTCTCTGCGGCGTTCCGTAGCCACAGAAGCCTTACCGGTTCCTCCAGGGTGAAGGCCAGGCGGAACTCCGCAGGGGACTCCCTGGAGGCGGTGGCGGGGTATATCTTCGCTGCGTTGTCCAGGGAGTACCAGTCCCTGTCCACTGCTTCGGAACCCTTTTCAACCATCCAGCCGCTCCTGTGTTCTATCCATTGGAGTTACCCCGGGAATCAGGGATAACCGCACTGCCCTTTTCCTCCGGGAGTTTAATATGATAAAATACTCAGTTCCGTGTGGATTGGAGCCGGGAGACCCTGGCGGCTTCCCCGGGCGCCCTGTCAACTGGCATTGTCCTTGCCCTACATTTTGGAAGGGTGAGTAGAGATAACTGACTCGGAGGAATGATGAGAGAATACCCGGAGCTTCTGGAGGGTGCGGAGTACTGTCTTAAAACTCTCTGCAGCGAATTCGGCAACCGTTCCGTGGGCAGTCCTGGAAACCTCAGGGCAACCGCGTGGTTCAGGGACAGGGTGGAGGAACTGGGGTGGGAGGTTGAATCCCACAGGCTTTCCGTTGTGGACTGGGAGGCGCGCCGGTTACCCTTGAATCCGGGGGAAAGAGCTTCACAGCCTTTCCCTCCCCCTACTCCATGGGCTGTGACACCGAAGGGGCCATAGTGCCGGTGTCCACCGTGGAAGAGCTGGAACTGCTTCCCTCATGCCCCGGGCTGCTTTTCCTCCACGGGGAGATAGCCCGGGAGCAGATAATGCCGAAGAACTTCCGCTTCTACAATCCGCCCCTTCACCACAGGATACGTTCCCGGATCGAGGAGCTTGCTCCCCGGGCGGTTGTCACCGCAACCGGAAGGAATTCAGCCCTGGCCGGCGGGGCTTACCCCTTTCCCATGTTCGAAGACGGAGACTTCGATGTTCCCTCTGTGTTCATCACCGAAGAGGAGGGGAGAAGGCTTCTGGAAACCCCGCCGGGAACCTGCAGGCTTTTTTCCCCCTGCAGAAGGATCCCCGCCCAGGCATGGAACATTATTGCCCGAAGGGGAGACCCCGCCCGGGGAAGGGTGGTGATAACCGCCCACATAGACGCCAAAAAGGGAACCCCCGGGGCGATAGACAACGCCACAGGTGTAACCGTACTCCTTCTTCTGGCGGAGCTGCTTGGGGATCATACCGGAACGCCTGCGCTGGAGCTGGTGCCCTTCAACGGGGAGGACTACTATTCAGTGCCGGGCCAGATGGACTACATCGACAGGTTCGGCTCCACCTTCGATGACATACTGCTGAACATCAACATAGACGGCGCTGGCTTGAACACCGGCAAGACCGCCTTCTCCCTCTTCGATCTTCCCGGGCCCATGGAGGGGATGCTCAGGGAGGTCATGGCCGGGCATTCCGACATCGTCCAGGGCCCCCGGTGGCCCCAGGGGGATCACAGCATTTTCCTTCAGTACGGAAGACCGGCCCTGGCGGTTTCCTCGAAGTGGTTCATCGACAACATGGAGACCCAGGACATCACACACACCGAAAGGGACCATCCCGGAATCGTGGATACCCGCAGGGTGGCGGGGGCTGCGGTGGCCCTTCATAGCTTCATCGCCGCCCTGGCCAGAAGCATCCGGGGAGAAGGATAGATGGCGCCGGTGGTAAGAAGGGCTTATGAGAAGGACCTTCCAGCAGTTCTTGAGCTCTGGAGGGAGCTCATGGATTTCCACGGAGAGATAGATCCGCTGTTCACCAGGTCCCCCGATGGCGGGGACAACTTCCTGAATCACCTGAAGGAAAGGCTCGAAAGCCCTGATTCAATTCTCTTCGTTGCCGAGACAGGCGGAGTCATCGCCGGATACCTGCTGGCCGGTGTGGCCCATTATCCTCCGGTTTTCATTGAGAAGAACTATGGGATGATCAGCGACGCCGCCGTCAGCGCCGGATTCAGAAGACAGGGTATAGGTGAGGCGATGGTGGAGGAAGCCCGCCGGTGGTTTCTGGACAGGGGACTTACAAGGATGGAGATGAGGCTGCTTAACGCCAACGAAGTATCCACCGCCTTCTGGGAAAAGATGGGGTTCATACCCTACATGACCAGTATGTTCAAAAAACTGTGAGCCCCCCGTGGTGACCTTCTGATGGCTTCACCCGGCACTCTGGCGGTCATGGCACTGGCCCCCGCGGCGGTGTCAGCCGGGCTGCTTCTTTTTCGGAGCATAGGCGCAACATTCCTTCTATTCCACGGCGGGGTGTGCCTGATGGTGCCCCTTCTGCACATGGCGGTCCACAGGGAGAAGCCCCGGGATTATCTTCGGAGCCTGGGGCTGGTCCCTGCCACCGGGGGAGTTTTGCCCGCCCTTCTGTGGGGCATGGCTTCCTTTGCGGTGGTGTTCGGTTTTTTTGCGCTGCTCAGGGGGCGCATATGGGAAGCCGGGGAGGTTTCTCAAACACTTTCCATGTGGAGAGTTCTCCGGATACATCCCATCCTGTTCGTTTCCATGATGGTTATCGGCAATGGTTTTCTTGAGGAGTTCTTCTGGAGGGGCTATGCCCTGCGAAGACTCATGGCACAGGTTCCTCCCCGGAGTGCCCTTGTCATTTCTTCCCTTTTCTACGCCTCATATCATGGAATTACCACAGGCATCCTGTTCTCCCTTCCCTATGCCGCGGTTTCAGTTGTGTCCATCTTCTTCGCCGGAATGGTCTGGGGGAGGATAAGGATACGCACCGGTTCCCTGCTTCTACCCGTGGTTACCCATGTCTTCATCGACCTGGCAATAATGGCGGTGTATCTGCTCTACCTGAGCTGAAACGGCCACCTGAATAGAATACCTTTTGCATATAAAATTACACGCGTAATCAAGTATATTGACACTCAGATCTGATGGAATGATACTTGATGCGGTAACCGATGGTTATTTAAAGAATGGGGGTTTTCTGATGATTTTATTCAGATGTTTCCTGCTGATAGTTCTTTTGAGTGCTGTTCCCGCCATGGCGGGATCCCTTCGGGAGGCCGGTTCCCTCCCCGGCGCCACCGATGAAAGGCCCGACCTCGAGTGGGCGGTTCACAGCCTTTCCGACCTTAACTGCGGGGTTCTCAATAACCTTACATGGGGCGACCCTGACAGCAACTTTCCCGGCATGGAATGGCCCGCAGGCAGTGGAAGCGATTACCTCTGGCTGGCTTCACTCTTCACCTCCTGCTACGGCCAGATCACATCAACCCAACCGGGTACCGCGGCAAAATGGGCAAGCATTTCCGACTACGGCGACTGGGAGTTCTGGCCCAGCGAGGGTTTTCCCATGACATATCAGTCCCCGGGGCCCACCGCCTCCGAGGAAAGCTGGTACTCCGCTGACGACTGGAACACCGGATCATCCCATGTCAACGATCCCTACGGGGTGATGGTCTCCGTAAGGAACCTGTCCTGGGAGGCCGGGGGCTATGATGAGATAATGGCCACGGAGATGATAGTCACCCATCACAGCCAGCACGGCAATCCCGGGGTTCCCCTGGAGGGGTTCGTGGCTGCCCTGAGGGGGGACTGCGATGTGGCCACAGCGGACATCCTGGAATGCGCCATCGACGACCTGGTGTATTACGACGGCCACGCCATCTGGGCCGACGGGGAAAACGATTTTGAGTTCCTCTTCGCCGACGGAACCCCGGCAAGCACCCAGGACGACTATACATACCAGCAGAACCCGGACAGCCCACTTCAGCCCGATGACCCCGACAACATCTGGTATCACTACAACTATTACGGCGCCGACGGCATACCCGACAACGACACCGATGAGAACGGCGTGAGCGATCATTTCACCATTCTTGCAAAAGTCATCGGGGCAGACACCCTCTACATAACCGACCCGGAAACCGGCATCGAGCTGTTTTCTGAGGGAATGCCCATCTTCCACTACACCCATGTCGTCGGGGATACCACCTACCTCGTGGTGCCCCGGAACCTCAGCTACATGTGGGACGGCGATTCTCCGGGCTCCTCCGACGACGACTCCGGGGAACAGGAGCTGGAATACCCCTGCAACGGCTTCATAGGATGGAGAATGATAGACTTCTTTGTGGTGAAACAGGACCAGACCGTGGAAAGACCCGCCGATGTTTACGGATACCCCATTCCCCTGGCCCACATGTGGTGGAACTGGGAGTCCGACCCGGGGACCGACCCCGAGGTCTACGACTTCACCTGGGGCCTTGATCCCGACGGGATACCCCACAAGAGCGGCCCCGCTTACATGGATGACTGGTACGGCAACCCCAACACTCCTGAAGCCGTCCAGTTCGATAATCCCGGCCCCTTCCCCATAGTCTACGACAATCCCATGAACCTTGGTTATCCCGTTTTCGACTACCGTTTCCTTATCTCCACCGGAATCTGCACCCTGGAGGACGGCGACGAACTGCACATAGTGGGCGGCTGGGTCATAGGCAGGGGGCTCGAGGGCCTCAGGCGGAATGCCGACCTTCTTCTTGACGCCTACTACAGAGAGGGGGCCTGGGGCCAGGGTCTGGGCCTTTCAGAGGGAGAAATGCCTTCCTTCGCCGGTTTGAACCTGAGTCCGAACCCACTTCCCGGAGGCTTTCTTTCGGTTGGCTTCATGGCGGCTCAGCCCTCCCCGGGGTCCATCGCCGTGTATGATCTCGCGGGAAGGACAGTTGCCCAGTACCCCGGCCGGGAGTTCTCAGCAGGTATGAACACACTGTCCATCGACTGCTCATCCCTGGGCAGCGGCATGTACTTCCTGGTTATCTCCGGTAATCAGGGGGTGAGAACGGGTAAATTCGCCGTGGTCAGGTAGAACTCAGAGCAGGTTCCATCTCAGTGTGAAAACGGCGAGCACCACAATTGTGATTATCACGAAGAGGGGCCAGCCCACCCTCCGGTAGTCGCTGAAGCGGTAGCCCCCGGCGCCCATTACAAGGATGTTCACCGGATGGCCCAGGGGGGTAAGGAAGGCCATGGAAGAGCCCAGGGCCACCGCCATGGCCAGCGCCGCCGGCGGGGCAGGGGACACCTGTGCCAGGGCCACCGCAATGGGGGCCATTATGGCGGCCACCGCCGCTCCGCTCACCGCCTGGGTGAGCATGGCTGAGAAGAGGAAGAGTATGCCCACGGTAATGATGGGGGCTCCGTCCCCCACTGCACCGGTAAGCAGTGAGGAGGCCTCACCGGCCAGGCCGGACTTCTGCATCGCCAGTGCCATGGGAAGCATTCCCGCCACCAGGAAGATCGCCTTCCAGTCGATGGCCCGGTAGGCCTGTTCCATTGAGATCATTCCTGAAAGCAGCATAAGCACCGCCCCGGCAAAGAGCACCTGGGACATGGGCAGGCCGGTGAATATGATGGTGAAGAGCGCCGCCAGGAGTATAAGAACCGCCCATGGGGCCTTCTTCGCTGATATGACCCTCCCCGGCTGTGAAGTGACGGGGATGAGGTCCGGGCTGTCGGAGAGCAGGCTGAGCTTTCTGGGGGGTATGATGCCCATCAGGGCGTCTCCGTACATCAGCTTCATCTTACGGATGTCCCTCCTTATGGGCTCGTTCCCCCTCCAGATGGCTATGACGTTCATACCGTACTTCTGCCTGAACATCACATCCCTGAGGGTGGAGCCTATGAGGCTTGACCTGGGGGAGAGCATCACCTCGGCGAGGATGCCCTCGCTCGTTTCCACATCGGAGGGGGTGAGGCAGGAGTCCTCAAGTATCTCCAGCCTTGGTTCCCGGTCCATCTCGGCGAATTCCTTCGCCCTGCCCTTCAGCGTGAGTATGTCCCCCTCCCTTAGAACGGTGTCGGAATCCAGTACAGGCAGCTTCTCGCCATGCCTGAACACAGCTATGAGGCTCAGCCGGAAGTCTTCCCTGAGGGTGCTCTGACTGAGCTTTTTACCAATGAGATAGGAGCCCCTGGGAATCCGGGCTTTGAAGAAGAGCTCGTTCATGTTGTAGAGGCCGAAGAGCTTGCCAGTGGGGCAGTGTCCGAGGTTTTCGTCGGGGTTCGACCTGACCGGAAGGCGGAACCTGCCCCAGAGAACCATGTAAAGGATCCCCGCCACCAGTATCGGTATCCCCACCGGTAGGAAGTCCAGAAGGCCGAAGCCCGGCAGCCCGCTTTCCTCGAACACGGCCCCCACAACTATGTTCATGGTGGTGAGAAGGGTTGCCATTCCCCCCATGATGGTGGCGAAGACCAGGGGCATCAGGAGCTTGGACACGGGAAAATTCGATTTCTCCGCCGCGGAGCCCGCCGATGGGATCAGCACCGCAGCAGCGGCGATGTTGTTTATTACAAGGGACAGCATTCCCCCCGCCGCCATGAAAAGGGCCACAAGGGTACCTTCCCTTTTTCCCCCCAGTCGGAGGATGAGCCTGGCCACCGATTCGGAGACACCGGCCCGGGCCAGCCCCTCTGCAAGGATGAAGACCGAGATTATTATGATCACAGCGTTGCTGCTGAACCCGGAGAAGGATTCCGCCGCGGTGAGTATTCCCGAGGCCGCCAGGAGCACAGCGGTAAGCATGGCGATGAGGTCAGGTCTGAGTTTTTCAGACAGGAACAGCACCACGGCAATGGTGAGTATACCAAGGGTCTGAATGAGTTCAAGGTTCATAACGGCGTTCGCCTACAACCACTTCTTTCTCTTGAAGTAAAACAGCATTACCAGGGCTATGATAACCATCAGAACGAGTACCGCGGGATACGCCCAGGGGTATGCCAGCTCCGGCATGTGGTGGAAGTTCATGCCGTAGACACCTGCAACGAAGGTGAGGGGAATGAAAATGGTGGCGATTATGGTGAGCACCTTCATTATGTCGTTCATGCGGTTGCTTACGGTGGTCAGGTATGTGTCGTGCATACCCCCCAGAAGGTCCCGCTGGGTCTCGACTATGTCGATAACCTGTATGGTGTGGTCATAGAGGTCCCGGAGGAAGGTGAAGGTGTCCGGGGCAACAAGTGTGGACCCGGTTTTCTCTATGGAGCTTATCTCCTCCCGGAGGGGCCATACGGCTTTTCTGAGGGAGAGGACCACCCTTTTCAGCCTGTGGATCTCCTTCATGTGGTCCGGTTCCGGAGCTGATACGATGGTGTCGTCGAGCTCTTCCACATACTCGCCTATGGCCTCCAGGGCCACGAAGTAGTTATCCACAACAGAGTCCATCAGGGCGTATGCCAGATAGTCCGCCCCCTTGCCCCTTATCCTTCCCGAGGCTGTCCTGATCCTTGCCCTGACAGGGTCGAAGACATCGCCGAGCCTTTCCTGAAAGGAGAGCACGAACCCCCCCGCCGAGGACCAGGCTGACGTGCTCCACATCGATGTCCCGACTGGTTTCGCTGTAGGTCATCATCTTGAGGACAAGGTAGATGTATTCCGGGAACTCTTCCGCCTTCGGGCGCTGGCCGGTGTTGACTATGTCCTCCCTTGTAAGGGGGTGCAGCCCGAACCGCCGGCCGATAGCGTCGATCAGCTCGGTGTCGTGTATTCCAGTAATGTTGATCCAGGTGACAGAGCCATCCTCCGCCGGCTCCAGTGCCCTTTCCAGCGGGCAGTCCTTCTCCTCTGCAACGATTTCTTCGTTGTAGGAAATGATGTCGATGGAAGATGTATCCATCTTCCTGCTTCCCACGAACACCGCGCTGCCCGGGGGAAGACCCGCCTGGGCCGCCATGGCTGAGGTTCTTAGGCTGCTGTCCTTCACTGCTCTTCTCCCTCCGGTATTACACCCTCCCGGAAGATAATATATTGGCATCCATGGAAAAGAAAGCCGTCACTGTTATCCATCCCTTCCAGCCCTTCGTCCCTGAAGGGTGCAGGTTCCTTCTGCTGGGCTCCTTTCCCGGCAGCCGTTCCACAGGAGAGGATCCCCCGGTTAATGACTGGTACTACGGAGCCCCCCGGAACCAGTTCTGGCCGATAATGGGGGAACTCTTCCCGTCCCATGACCTTTCCGGTATTGAAGGGAAGAAGGGGCTCTTTCGGGAACTGAACATGGCGATTACCGATGTAATACTCTCATGCGAGAGGAAAAGGGGATCCAGCCTGGACAGCAGCCTTGTCAAAAGGGTCTACAACACCGAAGCGGTCCGGCGTATTCTCCTGGAGAACCCGGTGGACACGGTGCTCTTCACCGGGAAGGGCGTAATGACAGTTTTTAAGAGCCGGTTCGAGCATCCGCCGAACCTCGGACTGGTTTGCCTGCCGTCGCCCTCCCCGGCCTTCTTCAGAATGGGCTTTCAGCAGAAGGTGCTGGCATGGCGAAGTGCATTCACAGAGCTTTCCATCCTGAACAGTTGACAATTTGCAATCGATTTGCAGGATTTCAACTAAAGGAGGCTCTATGAACGGTGATCACTACATCGGAAGAACAGCTGAAACAGTTGTACGCGAATCAGTTAAAGACACTTCACCAGGAAAACTATGAGAACCACCGCCGCCAGTATTGCGAAAAGGGAGATCAAGCCGGTTATCCCGCTGCAGCAGCCCCCGCCGCCGGAGGAACTGACCGGTTCGGATCCGCCTGGTAGAAGCCTTCGCTCCGGTTCTTTTCCCCCGGATCATGCGGTGGTTTTGTAAAGGAAGCCGCCTTCTTTCTTCGAATCCTCTCCTTAAGGGACCTGCCCGGGGAGAACGAACTGAACTTGACGCTGGAAGAAGACCGGGGCTTCTTCGACGGGGAACCAGAATGACCCTTTTTCACAGCACCCTCCCTCTGATGGTTTTACTGAACATACAATAGGGTGTGCCGTAGGCAAGAGCCCGGCCTATGTCCGTTTCCTTCCCAGAAGTACCCTTATGTCAAGCAGTCTTACCTTGCTGAAAAGCCTGAGCCTGTTGAGGACCGCCCCCAGGGGGAGGGCGTTGGGTTCCTTCACCCCGGACAGGGGGATCAGGGCGCTGAGCCTGGCCAATGCGGTGGCAAGGAAGAGCACCTGCATGGGGTGCAGATGAAGCCCTGCAACATCCAGGGGCTCAGGCATCAGAAAACCCGAGGCGAGCATGGTGATTATCATTCCCGTGCCGCTGAAGGCGCCGTAAAGACCGGAGTAGGACTGCACCCTGTCCTCCGGGGCCACGGCAAGCACAAGGTTGGCGGTGACTATGCCTACGCACCCCCACATGCTGCCTGAGACAACGCTTTCCGCGTATATGATCCAGGTGTTCTTCGGGCCCACGAAAAGCCAGACAAGGGGACCGCTGTTCCTATCATTATCGCCAGTTTCATGGCGGCAACATTGCCGAACCTGTCCACCAGCCTTCCCCAGTACTTCAGTGTGAGAACGGTTCCCACGGTGCTCGTTACGCCGTAGAGGAGCATGCTGGTTACCCCCATCTGAAGCACCTGTATCATGAAGGGCTGCCAGAAGGGCGCGCCTATTCCCACCGCCATCATCCACCACACACCGAAGAGAAGCAGTTTTCTGAAGTTTTTGTCCCGGAAGGGCTCCACGAGAATTTTCCTGGATGACAGGGGGTTGGGGGGAACGGCCCTTTCAGGCTGCCTCGAGAGAATTCTCAGCCCCGTCAGACCAATGACCCCCGCCACGGAGAAGACGACCAGAAAGACCCACTTCAGTCTCTCGGGGTCACCGTCGGTACCGTCCACCACCATGCCCACCAGGAAGGCCACCGCCAGGCCGAAAACCACCAGTATGGAGTTCCTTCTGGCGAAGAACCTTCCCCGTATCCTAAGGGGCACCATCCTTGCAATCCATCCGGTCCAGATGTTCGTGGATACGGAGAGGACCGCGGTGGATACCGCGAAGACCACCAGCACCCCTGTCAGGGCCTGCCCCCGCTGGAACACCAGGGGAACAAGACCCAGCAGCGGTGTCATCATTCTGCCCGCCGCTGCCCAGAGAACAGTGGACCGCCGGTGGTGTGTCATCCGCCTGGTTACCAGGCTCCCAGGGGTTGAAGCACCATTGAAAGCTGCCCTGTGGCCGATAGGATCCCGAAGTGAACCGACGAGGCTCCAAGGAGGGTCAGCAGCCTGGTGAGGAAAACGGAACCCGGCCCTGCCAGCCCTGTGTATATCTGTGAGAACACCCCTTCGGTTATGGATATCCTGAAGGTTTCCCGGAGTTCAGAGGGCTTTTTGCGAATGTTTTTCATGCCGGCGAACATACGAGCCGGTCAAGGGTGGTTCAGGAAGCCGTTGCTATGGTGTAGCCCCCTATTATTATGAACAGCACCCCGGCTCCATAGGAGAGGTATTTCGTGTTGATGTGGTCGCAGAGGAATTTTCCCGCCAGCACCCCGATGGCGGTGGTAACGATCAGGGCCATGGAAGCGGCGGCGAAGACAGTGAGCTTGCTCACTTCCCTGTCCGCGGCGAAGAGCATGGTGGCGAGCTGGGTCTTGTCACCCAGTTCGGCTATGAAGATCGCGGTAAAAACCGAACCCAGCAGCTTGAGATCCATTTCAGGCCAGCCTTTCAGTTGAGTATTTTCCTTCAGTGATGCAGCTAACATGGGGCAGGGGGAAGGTGTGTCGCAATACTTGCCCCGGGAAGAATCTGTTCCCCGGGAAGCAGCTTTGTTATCTTCACCTGAATTCCGTGAAACAGGGGGACATAATGAAGAAGATCGCCTGGGCATCTCTGCTGCTTCTCTTCGCTCCATTTCTGCGCACCGGTTCAGAGGTCTTCCTCCACGGCGTGCCTGACATGGCCAACTCCGGAGACGCCGCCCTTCTCGAGCTAAACACCAGGCATGTTTTCTCCAGGGGGGTCCTTCTGGGTCCCTACTCCAGGTTCGGCTTCTCCCACCCCGGGCCGCTTTACTTCCAGCTGAGGTATCCCGTTTATGAACTCCTGGGCCGGCGGAACTCATCCCTGCTTGTGGCCACGGTTCTCATACAGCTGCTCTCCATCTTCTTCGCTTTTCACATCGCAAGGAAGACGGCGGGGGACCTGAGCGGACTCCTGTTCTCAGCTTCGGTGGCACTGTTCCTCCTGACAACGGACAAGACCGTATGGCTTTCCGAGTGGAATCCCTACATAGTGATACTGCCCTTCATGCTTTACACGGTATCCATGGCCGCCGCCTCCGCGGGAAGGCTTAAGTACCTGAGTGCCGCCGCGGTTTCCGGTTCACTGGCGGCCCAGACCCACATAGCGGTGATACCCTCCATGCTGGCGGTGTTCCTCTGTTCCGTGGTGGTCTTTACCTATCCGAAGCTGGTCTCAGGGGAAAGGAGCAGAAAGCTCCGGTGGAAGCCCGTTCTCATAGCCCTGGGGCTTCTTTTCCTGTTGTGGGCCCCACCCCTTTACCAGGAGCTTTTCCCAGGTGAGGGCAGGGGCAACATTTCCGAAATGGTGGAGTATTTCGAGAACTCGTCGCCGGAGATACCATGGGAGAGGGCTCTGGGCCTCTGGGTTTCCATGGTGACCCCTGAGCTGTCCGGAAATGACGGACTTGCCGGGGTCCTTGTGGTCCTGAGGCTGGTTCTGCTGGCCATGGCGCTGCTTTACTTCAGGGGACGGAAGGGCGGAGCTTTCCACGGGGCCTTGGCCCTTACATGCATCGTTCTCCACGGCGTTTCACTGTTCTCCGTGGGTCAGGTTCGAGGAGAACTCGAGCAATACCTGGTTGAGTGGATACGGGTGGTCCCCCTGCTTTCAGCCTTCACGCTTCTCAGCGCTGCGGCTGAGCTTGCGGGAGCCAGGCACCGGAAACCGACCGCCGCAGTACCCGGCGCTTTCATTGTCTGTGCGGCCCTGCTGCTTTTCCTGAGGGTGGGGGATTTCTTCAGGGCTGATCTCCATCCCTCCTATGAGGCGGAGATAACCGTACGGGAGATCTCGCTGCAGCTTCAGGAAAACCTGGACTGGGAAGGCGGGGAGTTCTATGTGATGAGGCTGGCAAGCTCCGGTACCTGGCCGCACATGGCGGGCATCATCAACATGCTTGACAAACGGGGTTTTCCCATAGGCCTTGAGGTGGATGTTCTCTACATGCCCTTCCCGCCGCCGGGGGTTCCCCTGCGGGTTCTGAGGATCGGCTATCTGAACGAGACAGACCTGTCGATGCCCGGTGTTGTGGCCCGTTACGGCAGGGTGGGCATTATTCTGGAGTAGCTACCAGCTTGTCACTCCGTTATCGATGTATCCGTGGTTGGGATCGGTTGGAAGACCGCACTGGATATAGAAGGATTTGGAATCACCGCTGTAGATGTAGGGCTCTCCGCACTCCGGGCATGTGACCGATGCCATTCCTATCTCTTCCAGGCTTTCCGGGAATCTGCTGTTCTGTGCGAAGAAAAGGGCGCACTGGGAAGCCAGGGTTCTCATGTAGCTGCGGCAAAGGGACTGAAAATTGCCCGGATCAGGGGGCCATGTCGCTACTCCGTCGATAACGCTTCCGTGGGTGGGGTCTGAGGGAAGGGGGCAATGGATGGCAAATGTTCTGGCATCGCCTTCCAAAATGTACTCCAGTTCGCATTCAGGGCATGTAAGCCTGAAAGGTCCAGCTCTTCCAGGGATGAGGCATACCAGCCGTTCTCCGCATAGAAGATAACCTGTTCACAGCAGATGAACTGCATGATGTCGTGGCAGGCTTCAGCATTGTCCCGCTGGCTCTGTAAAAGATCGGGCTCCACCGGTGAAACCGTGGTTTCACCCATATCCGTGCATGAAAAGGCGATAAGGGTCAGCAGTGTAACAAAAGCAATGCTTAACCGGTTCATTCTATCCTCCTAATTAAAATGCTACCAATAGTATCAAATCAAATACACTGCTTGTCAAGATGACATACCGTTGCATTTTTGCTATGTTATCTCCGGGAGGTTGGCATGGACCACACTGAAGCCGTTCTCGACAGCATTTCCGAAGGGGTGTTCACCGTGGACTCCCGGTGGAGGATAACCTCCTTCAACCGGGCTGCTGCGGAGATTACCGGGATATCCAGGGAGGAAGCCATTGGAAAGCCCTGCTCCGAGGTCTTTCGCTCTTCCATGTGCGAAGCCGCCTGCGCCCTGCGGGAGTCCATGGCCACCGGGGAACCGGTGCTCTGCCGTTCGGGATACATCGTGAATTCCATGGGGGAGCGAATCCCGGTGAGCGTTTCCACCGCTGTGCTCAGGGACGGAGACGGAAGGGTCCTGGGTGGGGCTGAAACCTTCCGGGACATGAGCGAGGTGGAGGGGCTGAAGAATCAGCTCAAGGGGATATACACCGCAGGGGACCTCGTGAGCCGAAGCCCTGGAATGCGCAGGCTGTTCAGCCTGATACCCGCGGTGGCGGCGTCTCCCTCCACCGTTCTGATACAGGGGGAGACAGGTACCGGCAAAGAGGTACTTGCAAGGGCGGTGCACTCCGAGGGTCCCAGGGCCGGTGAACCCTTCCTGGCGGTGAACTGCGGCGCGCTGCCTGATACCCTTCTGGAGTCGGAACTCTTCGGATACGAGAAGGGCGCCTTCACCGGGGCTGAAAGGGCCAGGGAGGGCAGGTTCGTCGCCGCCGGCGGGGGAACCCTGTTCCTTGACGAGATAGGCGATGTGAGCATGCCCATGCAGGTGAAGCTGCTCCGGGTGCTCCAGGAACGCCGGGTAACCCCCCTGGGTTCCAATGATCCCGTGCCGGTCCGGGCAAGGGTGGTATGCGCCACCAACCGGGACCTTGACCTGCTGGTGGAATCCGGGGAGTTCAGAAGGGACCTCTTCTACAGGATAAATGTTGTCAGGCTGGCGCTGCCTCCCCTCCGGGACAGAGCCGTGGACATTCCCGAGCTTCTGTCGTCGCTTATAGAGAAGCACTGCCTTGCCCAGGGTATGGACCCCATGGACTACAGCCCGGAGATACTGCCGGTCCTTATGGCCTACCGGTGGCCGGGGAACGTTCGGGAGCTTGAGAATGTGGTGGAGAGGGCAATACTGCTTTCACCCGGTGGGACCATCGGTCCTTCGGCTCTCCCGGAAGAGATACTTCCCCCCTCCGGAAAGAAGAGGGAAGCCGCCACAATGCGGGCGGTGAGGGCTGAAGCCGAAGAGCGCCTGATAGAGTCCGCCCTTGCCGCCTGCGGCAACAATCGAACCGCCGCAGCGGCCAGGCTGGGCATTCACAAGACCACACTCTACCGCCGGATGAAGGCCCTTGGAATGGACCTCCCGGATTCCGACGGCCGTAGCGCAAACGCAACTTAACCCCGGGATACCGTATCAAATATGCTACTGTAGTCTTATGTCTCTGTTTGTCTATATTGCTTTGCTGCATCATCTTGCATGTCATTTCGCCCTCTGGCACCCTTTATGCATACACTGGTACCGGAGGTGAAACAGTTGAAGATCGCCATCACAGTATGGAACGGAAGGGTGGCCCCCTTTTCGATGTGGCCTCAACCGTAAGGTTCGTTACGGTGCAGGGCGGAAGACCCGGTGAACAGGTGGAAATGACACTGCCCCCGGGGACGGGAATGATAAGAAGGGTTGCCTTCCTCCTTGAGAAAGGCACCGATGTGCTGATCTGCGGAGCGGTCTCAAGCGGTGTTCACCGAATGCTCACCGCATCGGGAATAGGGTTCACCCTTCGTTTCCGGCGACGGGGAAGAGGTACTTGAAGCACTCCTCAGCGGAAACCTTGAGAACAGCGTTTTCAGGATGCCCGGATGCGGGGGTGCGGGATTCATGGGTGGGAGAGGTTCCTGCCGACACAGGAAAAGAGGTGCGAAATGCCAGGCGGAGACGGATCAGGACCCTTCGGAACGGGACCCAGAGGCGGGTTCTGTGTAGGAGCCGGGCTCAGGCGGGGTCGGGGTTTCGGTATAGGCTATGGAAGGGGATTCGGCGGAATATTCCCCGCTGACGCCCAGTCCCAGAAGCAGATACTCGAGAACCGCGCGTCCATACTGGAGCGGGAGCTTGCAGCTCTGAGAAAACAGCTCTCCGATGAGGGCGGCCAGGAGTAACTTCCCGGCCTATGTCAGCCGGCGTTCACTGGAATGCCGGCTGAACAATGAAAGGAAATAATGAAAATAGCAGTAGCGTCATCAGGACAGGACCTTGAAGCCCCGGTGGACCTCAGGTTCGGAAGGGCAGCGGGTTTCATCGTATACGACACCGAGACCGGGGAAACCAACACCGCCGACAACAGAATGAACCTCAACGCCGCCCAGGGAGCCGGGATACAGACCGCGCAGAATGTCGCGGCAACAGGAGCAGGGGCGGTTATCGCAGCCAATTACGGCCCCAAGGCAGTTCAGGTACTGAAGGCCGCCGGTGTAAAGATGTACCTCTGCTCACAGGGAACCGTGGGGCAGGCCATAGAGGACTACAAAAGCGGGAAGCTCACCGAGGCATCCGGGGCCAATGTACGGAGCCACTGGTAATGATGCTGGCAGTGGCCTCGGGGAAGGGCGGAACCGGGAAGACCACCGTGGCGGTAGCCCTTGCCCTGGCATTCGAAGGGCCTGTAGAGTACCTCGACTGCGATGTGGAGGAGCCCAACGGCTCCATATTCCTCAAGCCGGACTTTGCCCCGGCGGAAACCGTTTCAGTACAGGTTCCAGTGGTGGACCAGGACAGGTGCACCTCCTGCGGCAGGTGCGCCGGGTTCTGCCGGTTCAACGCCCTTGTTTCCCTGGGAACCCCGCCGCTGGTCTTCCCGGAACTGTGCCACAGCTGCGGTGGCTGCGGAATAGTGTGCCCCGCAGAAGCCATCTCCTGGGGGAAGAACCCCGTTGGTGAGCTCGCCGAAGGCATGGTTCCAGGCACGGATGTAAGGGTGGTCCAGGGAAAGCTCCGGGTGGGCAGCGTTCTTGCCCCCCTGTGATAAAGGCGGTGAAGAAGGCCGGGACCAGGGGGTTACTCACCATAGTGGACTGCCCTCCGGGAACCTCCTGTCCGGTGATAGAGGCGGTGTCAGGGGCGGATCATGTGCTGCTGGTAACGGAACCCACTCCCTTCGGGCTCTACGACCTCAAACTGGCGGTTGAGACCATGGAGGAACTGAAACTGCCCTTTTCAGTGGTGATCAACAGGTTCGACGGGGGAGACCGGGGGGGTTGAGTACTACTGCCTTGAGAAGGGCATTCATGTTGCCGCCAGAATTCCCTGCAGAAGGAGGATGGCCGAGGTTTACTCCAGGGGGGGAACCCTGCTGGAGGCCATTCCGGAAATGGCCGAAGTTTTCAGGCGGATGCCCGGGGAACTGAAGGGAAGGTCCACATGAGGGAATTAGTTGTGATAAGCGGAAAGGGCGGAACGGGAAAGACCAGCATAACCGGCTGCTTCGCCGCCCTGGCGAAGAACGCCGTTCTCGCCGACTGTGATGTGGACGCCGCGGACCTGCACATGATCCTGGCCCCTGAAGTTCTTGAAACACATCCCTTCATAAGCGGGAACCTGGCGGTGATAAGGTCCGGGGACTGCACCGGATGCGGGATATGCGGGGAGAAGTGCCGTTTCGATGCCATCTTCCCCGATGGGGATGTGTACAGGGTGGACCCCTACGGCTGCGAGGGCTGCGGTGTTTGTGTGGAGGTCTGTCCCGTGAACGCCGTGGATTTCCCCGGGAACACTGCGGGGAGTGGTACAGCTCCTCCACCAGATTCGGGCCCATGGTTCACGCCAGGCTGGGCATTGCCCAGGAGAACTCGGGCAAACTGGTGAGTACCGTTCGCCGGGAAGCCGCTGCCCTGGCGGAGGAGCAGGGAAGGGACCTTGTGATAATAGACGGCCCCCCGGGGATAGGCTGCCCGGTGATCGCCTCCATAACAGGTGCTTCCATGGTGGTGATAGTCACCGAGCCCACCCTTTCCGGCAGGCACGACATGCTAAGGGTAATGGACCTGGCGGAGCACTTCTCCATTCCCGCAGGGGTCATTGTGAACAAGTGGGACATCAACGGGGAGATCACCGCGGACATCGAGGAGGAAGCCGGAAGGCGGGGAGTTGATTCCCTGGGCAGAATTACCTATGACAGTGCATTCACAGAAGCACAGATAAAGGGCAGGACACTCCTCGAGGAAACCCGGGGGCTGCCGGCGGAAAACATCAAAACCATCTGGGAGAAAGTATGTCAAAAACTGGGGTAACTGAAGAAAAGGGCTGTTCGGGGAACTGCGACGCCTGTTCCGACACCGGCTGCGAGGCCTCGGCCCCAAAGCCCGGCGAGGGCCCGGAGGACTACGCAAAAAGGCAGAAGCTCCTCCGGCGAATGAGGGCCATAAAGCACAAGATAGTGGTTCTTTCAGGCAAGGGCGGGGTTGGCAAGAGCACCGTTGCGGTGAATATGGCGGTTTCCCTGAGCCTGGCTGGGAAGAAGGTGGGTCTGCTGGACATAGACATCCATGGCCCGTCCATACCCACCATGCTGGGACTTGTGAACACCGGGGTGAAGACCGACGGCGAGGACCTGCTCCCGGTGGAGATGGGTGCCCTGAAGGTGATGTCCGTGGGGTTCCTTCTGGAGAACAGGGACAGCGCCCTTATATGGAGGGGGCCGATGAAAATGGGTGTGATAGAGCAGTTCCTCCGTGATGTAAACTGGGGAGATCTCGACTACCTGATAATAGACTCGCCGCCGGGAACCGGGGATGAACCCCTCTCGGTGGTTCAGCTCATCGGCGACGTCGACGGCGCGGTGATGGTAACCACCCCCCAGGCGGTTGCCGCGGCGGATGTGAGGAAGTCGCTTGATTTCTGCAGGCAACTGAACCTGAAGGTCCTTGGAATAGTGGAGAACATGAGCGGTTTCATCTGCCCGGAGTGTTCCAGGGAAACGGAGATATTCAAGGGGGACAACGGCAAAATAATGGCCGAGGCCGCCGGTGTGCCCTTCCTTGGCAAAATACCAATAGACCCCGCCGTGGGGCTTTCCTGCGACGGAGGAATACCATTCATCTATGAATATGGAAAGACCGAGACCGCGAAGAGGTTCGAAAAACTCATACAGCCGCTTCTTGAACTGGACAGCGGAGAATAGGGAGCACAAAATGCGAATAGCTGTACCAATGGCACAGGGAGCCCTCTGCATGCATTTCGGTCACTGCAGCACCTTTGCCCTGGTGGATGTGGAGAACGACAGTGTGGTTGCTGTGAAGGAAGTAGTTCCGCCGCCCCATCAGCCCGGGCTCCTTCCTCCATGGCTGGCTGACCTCGGGGTGACCATGGTGATTGCCGGGGGGATGGGCTCCAGGGCCCAGGCCATCTTCCAGAGCAACGGGATAAGGGTTGTCACCGGAGCCTCGGGCACCGGCGCCAGGGAGATAGTGGAGAGCTACCTTTCCGGAACACTGGCCACCGGCGATAACGCCTGCGACCACTGACAAAAGAAGGGGCGGCCCGTCAGAGCCGCCCCCAGCCGAAAATTATGGCTTAGCGCTTAGGCCTTGCTTCGCTGACCCTGATGGGCCTGCCGTCAAGCTCGGTGCCGTCGGCGTTGGATATGGCGTTCCTTGCTGCTTCTTCAGGCATTTCAACAAATCCGAAACCACGGCTTCGCCCTGAGTCTCTATCTGTAATTACCCGTGCATCAGTAACTTCGCCGTAATTCTCGAAAAAGCTCCTGAGTGATTCGTCGTCTACGCCCCAGGAAAGATTGCCTACGTACAGGTTCATTGCGTATCCCTTTCAGTTATGTCATCTCAAAAGCAACCGAATATCACGATGACACAAATGAAGCTCGGTCGGACTCCCACTTGGAAGTCAGCTGGTAATATGCACTTTTAAACCGTGATGTAAATACCCCCCTGACGGGGCTAGTTCCTTGGTCTGGCTTCGCTTATTCTCAGAGGTCTTCCCTCCAGTTCCACTCCGTCTGCCTGGGAGATGGCATTCCTCGCCGCTTCATCGGGCATTTCCACGAAACCGAAACCCCGGCTGCGGCCGGTCTCTCTGTCGGTAATTACCCTTGCTGAAGTAACTTCGCCGTAATCCTCAAAGAAATCTCTCAGTGAATCGTCGGTCACCGACCAGGCCAGGTTGCCCACATACAGGTTCATCTCGTATCCCTTTCATGGGTGCCGCGAACAGAACAGCACAGAACCTCACCCCGGCACCGGTGAAGTTCCCCGGCCCCCCTCATGGGGTCCGAAAAGTAATATGTGGACATTTATTGAAGGATGTAAACACCTTTCATTGTGTTCCCCGACGAGTTGCTGCTTCTGTCCCCCGGGGGCAATATTCCAGCTTTCCAGATTTCCCTTCCCGGAGGAGGAGCCCAGTTGACACCAAGAGCGCCTGATTCTTACCGGGGGATACTTGCGGTTTCACTTCCCATAATCGTCGGTATGGCCGGCAGGACCATAATGATGTTCTGCGACAGGCTGTTCCTGGCCAACCACAGCCAGGTTGAGCTGCAGGCGGCCCTTCCGGCGGGAATACTGAGCTTTACCCTGATGTGCATAGTTTTCGGTACGGTGGGTTACGCCGGCACCTTCGTTTCCCAGTACTTCGGCGCCGGGGACAGGAAGGGCTGTTCCCGCACACTTGCCCAGGCCCTTTTCATGACAATGTTCTCGGTGCCTCTCCTGGCGGCCCTTACCATACCTGGAAGGATGCTTCTTGACCTCAGCGGTCATTCACCGGAGGTGCTGGGGCTGGAGAAGACCTACTTCACCATTCTCATGCTCTCAAGCGCAGGGCCGGTGTTCACCACGGCGGCCTCCTCATTCTGGAACGGAAGGGGCAGGACAGTTCCGGTGATGGCCGCGGTACTCATCGGTGCCGGTGTTAACATAGTGCTGGACTACCTTCTGATCTTCGGAGCCGGGGGTTTCCCTGAAATGGGAATAAAGGGGGCTGGTATAGCCACGCCATTGCTTCCTTCATACCCGGTGGGATACTCACCGTAGCGGCCTATACAGGACGGACAGCCAGGTACTACAGGACCAGGGAGAACTTCAGGTTCAGCGGGGAACTCACTAAAAGGATAGTAAGGTTCGGTCTTCCCTCGGGACTTCAGATCTTCCTTGACGTGTCCAGCTTCACGGTGTTCATTTTCCTTGCCGGCAGGCTGGGGGATGTGGATTTTACCGCGAACAACATAGCCTTCAGCGTGAACAACCTGGCTTTCAACCCCCTTCTGGGTTTCAGCTTCGCCACCACGGTCATAACAGGGCGGTGCATAGGTATGGGCAAGCCGGACCTTGCAGTTCGGGCCACCAGGCGTACGCTTCTCATATCACTCTGCTACTTCCTTCCCCTTGCTGTCTCCTTCGTTCTGTTCCCGGGATTCTACACAAGGATGTTCCTCAGCCCTGACTCCCTTTGCAGCATGGAAGAACTGTTCAGGACCTCCGCCGCTCTTCTGGCCATCGTGGCGGTCTGGGGGGTTTTCGACGCTGTGAGCCTGATCTACGGCGGTGCTCTCCGGGGTGCCGGGGACACCAGGTTCGTTGTTGCGGCCTCGGGGCTTCTCGCATGGCTTCTGTGGATTCCCGGGGTGCTGTACCTCTTTTATCTTCGCAGCGCCGGGATAGTGACTCTGTGGATGTTCACCGGTCTCTATGTGGCGGTTCTGGCCCTGATCTTCTTTCTGAGGTTCCGCATGGGAGCATGGCGGCGTATAGACCTTCTGGGAGTCAAGGGGGTTGCTTTTTCACCCTCCCCTGAGAATGTTGATGTTTCAACGGGAGGTTCGTGATGACAGCTGGAATTCTCATTCTTTGTCTTGCAGGGGGACCGCTTTACCAGCCGGCGGCGGCCCCGGCTGAGTATCCTTCGGTTCACATGGAGGCAATCCGTGAGTTCGGAGGGAGTTCCCCTTGCCCGGTGGAAACCAGGAGCACCGGCGGGAGCAGGGACTCCACGGCACCGTTTTCGGCTTCCTTCCATACTGGGTCAATCAGGCTTGGCTGCAGTACGACCTTCTCAGCGTGCTGGCGGTTTTCAGCCTGGACATGGGGCCGGAGGGTACCATTACCAACTACCACGGCTACCCCGGTGTTTTTCAGACCGCAATGGACCAGGCCCAGGGGGAGGGGGTAACGGTGGTCTTCACGGTAACCAACTTCTCCGGAAGCTCCATCCACTCCATACTCACCACTGGAAAGGCCACCGCCATATCCACCATAGTAAACCTGGTGAACACCACCTCAGCGGAGGGGGTGTGCATCGATTTCGAGAACGTTCAGGGAAGCGACGCCGCCAATCTTGTGCTGTTCATGGAGGAGCTCCGGGAGGCCCTGCCCCAGGCCCACATATCCATCTGCACACCGGTGGTGGACTGGTCCGGGGCCTTCAACTACAGCGAACTGGCGGAGACCACCGACGCCTGATGATGATGTGCTATGCCTTCGCAGGTTCCTGGAGCTCCGTCGCCGGGCCCAACGCCCCCCTCACCGGATGGGGGTACTCCCCGGAGTCGTCGGCCAACATGGCCTGGGCTCTGTGCGACTATGTGCGCTACGCCCCGGAGGTACATGAGAAGCTTGTGGTGGGCCTTCCCTACTACGGGCACCAGTGGGAAACGGAAAGCCAGTACCCCCACTCCCCGGGGACGAACTGCTCCACCCTCTTCTACACCACCCTGGCCGCCAGGGCGGACACCTATGGAAGGCTCTGGGACACCGAATCACTTACCCCCTGGTACGCCTTCCAGTCCCGGGGCTGGAACCAGGGATGGTACGACGACGCCGAGTCCCTGGGGTTGAAATACGACATTGTGAGAATGGCCGGCCTTCAGGGCGTGGGCATCTGGGCCCTGGGTTACGACGGTGACCTTCCGGAACTGTGGGAGCTCCTCGGGGAAACCTTCACCCTTCCCCCGGAGAACGACATGATCACCGATAATCTTGAGGACTGCTTCACTCTCCACGGCCCGGCCTCCTACTGGCATCCCTATACCGAGGGGGGCAGTATCACACTTTCTTCTACACCGGTTCCATTGCAGGCGGTCCGGACATCAACTGGGCGGCCTGGAACTTCCACCTGCCGGACAGTTCCGGGAGCTACTTCCTCGAAGCATATGTTCCCCCACCGGCGAGGCGGAGGTCACCTACCGGATACTCCACGGCGCCGGGGAGGACAGCGTTACCGTGGACCAGGCGGCTTGCCCCCAGCAGTGGGTGGACCTGGGCGGACCCTACACGGCATCAGGCGGGCTGGAGGTGCGTCTCGGTGACTTCACCGGATCCTCCGGAGAGAGGATAGTGGCCGACGCGGTGAGGTTCACCGGCTTCACCGGCACCGATGAAACGGCGGAGGGCGTAGTTCAGCCCGGTATGACCGTTTCCCCCGGCCCCGCCCCGTTCTTTACCGTTATGTCTCCCGCCGGGGGAAGATTTCTCGCCGTGGACCTGGCGGGACGGGTTCTGTGCCGCAGGGAACTGGACCCCGGGGAGAGCTTCCTTTGGAACGAAGGGAACCCTCCGGGAGTATACTTCCTGATCGTAGAGAAAAGCGGGGAGCTTTTTCCCGCAGGGTAGTACTTATTCGTTAACGGAAGGCGTTTTCATGTTATCGATCTTCTTTTTCACTGTGGCTGTTACCCTTTCATCAACCGGAGTGGAAATAGTGGCCGGGGAGCTTTCCCAGCCCTCCTCCGACCCCTTCTGCGGTTCTTGAGGCCCCTCTTCCAAGCACTACCAGGTGGTAGTCCCCGAGTCACACTTTCAGGGTCCCATGACCATCACGGAGATAGGTTTTGAAAGGGCCCCAATGGGGTCATCCTCTGCGGTACTTTCCAATTTCAGGCTGAACCTGGGAACAGCCGGGGGAGAGGAACCCGGGGGGGAGTTCGCCGGCAATGTTTCAGATCACGGTCCCCTTCGGCTGGTGTTCTCCGGTTCATCGGTAACGGCTGCTGACCGAGGCGACGGCAGGGTGATGTTCTCCCTGGATTCGCCCTACGAGTACACCGGCGGAGACCTTCTGCTGGATTTTTCCTACACCGATATTCAGGGGAGTATGTATGTATGGAGCTGGGACGCCGGGGGCAATAGACTTGTTTCAGCCCATGGCTCGGCGGAGACGGGAACCGTTAACTCATTCCCTCCGGTGGTTGTGATAAGGGGTAACTGACTAACCTCCGGAGGTTCTGAGGAACTGCCCCAGGGGCAGGTCCCCCTCCAGGGCGAAAACCAGTTCCCCGGCTCCCACGGCGGTTTTCTCCACACGGAAATCCCCCTGGAGCCCGGCGGTCTCAAGGGCCTTCTGTGGATCGAAAACAAGGGTTCTCTCATGTCTTGAGATACCCCACTTACCGGTACTGTTAACGATCTTTTCGAGAACGCGGCCGGCCAGGGCGTTCCCCAGGGCTCCGGCGTCCACCGTTGCGGCGAGGTGCCTGCCGTCGGCTGTGAACATTATCGAAAAACTGAAGTTTATGCCCTTCCTCACCCTGACCTTCATTCTGCCCCCGGTGGAGCGGACGGTTATCTCGCTGACGGGAAGGTCCATTGCCCTGAGAATCCCGTTGATCTCCTGGTCGGTCAGGGATATCACCGCTGAGTTAAGCTTCATTCATGGTCCCTTCCGGGGATGACCCGGGGAAAGGGGAGGGCGGTTCCGCCCTCCCCCAGGGTGCGTTGCCGGGGCTATTCGCCGCCGGACCAGTTCATTTTCGCCATCTGCTCATAGAGATGGAACCTGCGGTCTATCTCCTGCTGGGCCAGGGCCACCAGTTTTTCGCCGTGCTCTGGATTGCTCTTCAGCAGGCTGTTCCACCTGACCTCGGCCTCTGCGAACTTGTGGAAGGGGATGGCAGGTTTCTTGCTGTCGAGCTGCAGGGGGCTTTCTCCCTTTTCGATCAGCCTGGGATCGAAACGGAACAGGGGCCACAGCCCGCTGTTGACCGCCATCTTCTGGTGGTCCATTCCCGTGGTCATGTCGATCCCGTGGGCGATGCAGTGGCTGTAGGCGATTATTATGGAGGGGCCGTCGTAGCTCTCGGCCTCGCTGAAGGCCTTCACCGCCTGATTCCAGTTGGCGCCCATGGCTATCTGGGCCACATAGATGTTGCCGTAGGTCATGCTTATCATGCCCAGGTCTTTCTTCGGCATGGGTTTGCCAGCGGCGGCGAACTTTGCCACAGCGCCCATGGGCGTGGCCTTGGAGCACTGGCCTCCGGTGTTGGAATACACGCCTGTGTCCAGAACCAGTACGTTCACGTTCCTGCCCTGGGCCAGAACGTGGTCGAGGCCGCCATAGCCGATGTCGTATGCCCAGCCGTCGCCGCCAAGTATCCAGACGGACCTTGGAACGAAGTAGTCGGTGAGGGATTCCAGCTGCCGTGCCCGGGGCGTGTCTATCTTTGCCAGGGCTTTGTTCAGATACTCGATCCTCTCCCGCTGCTGGGCTATTTCCAGTTCGCTCTCGCATTTGCAGCCCAGAAGGGCGGAGATAAGGTTCTCGTCCAGCTCTTCGGAAAGGTCCTTCAGCAGTTCAACTGCGGTTTCGGTGTGCTTGTCCGCGGTGAGCCTGAAACCGTAGCCGAACTCGGCGGCGTCCTCAAAGAGGCTGTTGTTCCAGGAGGGCCCCTGCCGGAAAGGTCTTTGGTGTATGGGGTGGTGGGCAGGTTACCGCCGTAAATGGAGGAGCAGCCCGTGGCATTGGCTATTACTGCCCTGTCGCCGTAGAGCTGGGTGAGGAGCTTCACATAGGGCGTTTCACCGCAGCCGGCGCAGGCACCGGAGTACTCGAAAAGGGGCCTGAGAAGCTGGCTTTCCTTCACCGTGGCCGGGTTGAGCTCGGTCCTGTCGAACTCAGGGATGTCCAGGAAGAACCGGTAGTTCTCCGCCTCGGCTTCCCTGAGGGGGGGCTGGGGCTCCATGTTGATCGCCTTCCTGCCCTGGACTTCCTTGTTCTTCGCCGGGCATGTGTGAACGCAGGCACCGCAGCCGGTGCAGTCCTCAGGGGCGACCTGATTGGCGAAGACATAGTCCTTGAACTTGCCCTTGCCCTGGGCGGTCTTGAAGGTTTCCGGGGCATTCTCCAGGAGTTTTTTGTCGAAGTACTTCATTCGGATGGCCGCGTGGGGGCATACCAGGTTGCAGAGGCCGCACTGTATGCAGACCTCGGGGTCCCACACGGGGATCTCCAGGGCGATGTTCCGCTTTTCCCACTGTGTGGTTCCGGTGGGCCAGGTGCCGTCGGCGGGCATATCGCTTACCGGGACCTGGTCGCCGTTCTGGGCCATTATTTTCGCTGTGACCCTCTGAACGAAATCCGGGGCTTCTTCGGAAACCACCGGGGGATCCTTATCTCGCTGTCCGCCGTGGCGGGGTAGTCCACCTGGTGGAGGTTTGCCAGTGCGTGATCAACGGCGCTGAAGTTCTTTTCGACGATGTCTTCGCCCTTCTTGCCATAGGTCTTCCTTATGGCGCCCTTGATCTTCTCGATTGCCTCATCCCTTGGCAGCACGCCGCTTATGGCGAAGAAACATGTCTGCATTATGGTGTTGATGCGAACGCCCATTCCGGTGTTCTTAGCCACTTCATAGGCATCGATCACGAAGAATTTCAGTCCCTTCTCGATGATGCCCTTCTGAACCTTCAGGGGTAGGTTCTCCCATATCTCGTCGGGGCCGAAGGGGGTGTTCAGAAGGAAAGTAGCGCCCTTGTCGGCGTACTTCAGAACATCGTATTTCTCCAGAAATACAGTCTGGTGACAGGCCACGAAGTTGGCCCTGCTTATGAGGCAGGTGTGTCTGATGGGCCTGGGGCCGAACCTGAGGTGGCTCACGGTGAGGGCGCCGGCCTTCTTGGAATCGTACACGAAATATCCCTGTGCATAGTTGTCGGTGGTTTCGCCGATGATCTTGATGCTGTTCTTGTTGGCGCCAACGGTGCCATCGGAGCCGAGACCCAGGAAAACCGCCTGGTGAAGACCCTCTTCGCCCAGGTCGAGCTCGGGTACCTCGATGCTTGTGTGGGTTACATCGTCGTTGATCCCAACGGTGAAGCCATTCTTCTGGCCGCCCCTGGCATTGTTGAACACAGCCAGGACCCTTGGCGGGCAGAACTCCTTGCTGGAAAGGCCGTAGCGGCCCCCGAGAACCTTGACCCCGCACCTGCCGGCGTTGTTCAGGGCGGTTATGACATCCTTGTAGAGGGGTTCGCCATCGTTCCCAGGCTCTTTGGTCCTGTCCAGCACGCTGATGGTCTTTGCTGTTTCCGGTATGGCGGAGAGGAAGGCGGAAGCGTCGAAGGGGCGGTAGAGCCTCACCTTGATAACACCCACCTTTTCGCCTCTGCCGGCCAGATATTCCACGGTTTCATGGGCCACCTCGCAGCCTGAGCCCATGAGTATCATCACGTGCTCGGCATCCGGGGCTCCAACATAGTCGAATAGCTTGTAGTGTCTGCCGGTGAGTTTTCCGAAGAGGTCCATGTATTCCTGGACTATTCCCGGAGTGGCGTCGTAGTAGGGGTTCACCGTTTCCCTGCCCTGGAAGTAGACATCGGGGTTCTGGCTTGTTCCCCTTACCACAGGGCTGTTGGGGTTGAGTCCACGCTTTCTGTGGCCATAGACCAGCTCGTCGTCGATCATCTTTCTGAGGATGTCGTCTTCCAGTGGTTCTATCTTCTGTATCTCGTGGCTTGTCCTGAAGCCGTCGAAAAAGTGTATGAAGGGTATTCTGCTCTTCAGGGTGGCGGCGTGGGCGATGGCGCCGAGGTCGGTTACCTCCTGAACGCTGGCACTTGCAAGGAGGCCGAAGCCTGTGTTCCTCACCGCCATCACATCGCTGTGGTCACCGAAGATGGAGAGTGCCTGGCAGGCAAGGCTTCTGGCGGAAACATGGAACACCGCCGGAGTGAGTTCGGCGGCGATCTTGTACATGGTGGGTATCATAAGAAGAAGACCCTGACTGGCGGTGAAGGTGGTGGTGAGAGCGCCTGTCTGGAGGGCTCCGTGTACCGCGGCTGAGGCTCCGCCTTCGCTCTGCATCTCCTGAACCAGGGGAACGGTTCCCCAGATATTCTTCCTTCCCGCCGCGGACCAGGCGTCGCTGTGCTCGCCCATGGGGCTCGAGGGAGTGATGGGGTAGATGGCTATCACTTCGCTGAGCTTGTGGGCAACCCGGGCGGCGGCTTCGTTACCGTCGATGGTTATCATTTGTTTGCTCATTTTTACCAGCTTTCGCTAAAGTTACGTTCAGTACATTTTCCCAAAGGTTCTGGGGAATGGAACAACATCCCGGATGTTGTCCATGCCTGTAAGGTACATAAGAAGTCTCTCGAATCCAAGGCCGAAACCGGAATGGGGAGCGGTTCCCCACCGGCGAAGCTCCATGTACCACCTGTAGGTTTCCATGTCGAGGCCCTGCTTCATTGCCCGTTCTTCAAGGATGGCGGGTCTGTGTTCCCGCTGGCTGCCCCCCACGAGCTCTCCCACGCCTGGGGCCAGGAGGTCGCAGGCCCCCACGGTTTTGCCGTCGGGGTTCACATACATGTAGAAGGGCTTCATGGAGGCGGGGTAGTCCACCACGAAGACCGGTTTGCCGAAGTGCTTCTCGGAGAGGAACCTTTCGTGCTCGGTGGCCAGGTCGTCGCCCCATTCCGGCACCGCCTCGAACCTGTCCCGGGAACCCTGGATGATCTTGATGGCTTCGGTGTAGGTGACCCGGGCGAAATCGTTCTCGAGGAGGGCGGCGTACCTGTCCCTGAGGGTGCTCTCAAAGAACTTCTCGAAAAATGCGATCTCACCGGGGCACTTCTCCATTATGTAGGAGGCGGTGTACTTCACGAAGTCCTCTATGAGGTTCAGGTTGTCCTCAAGGTCGAAGAAGGCCATTTCCGGCTCCAGCATCCAGAACTCGGCCCCGTGTATCCGGGTGTCCGAGGGGTCGGCCCTGAAGGTGGGTCCGAAGGTGTAGACCCTGCCCATGGACAGGGCGAAGGGCTCCGCTTCCAGCTGGCCGCTCACGGTCATGAAGGCCTTTCTTCGAAAATAGTCTTTCTCGAAGTGGACCCCGCCGTCCTTCATGGGAACCATGTCGAGGGGGAGGGTGGTTACCTGGAAGGTTTCCCCGGCTCCTTCGCAGTCGCTCTCGGTTATGAAGGGTGTGTGAACGTTGAAGAAGCCGTTCCTGTCAAAGAAGGAGTGAACCGCCATGGAGAGGTGGTGACTGACCCTGAAAACAGCGGCGAAGGTGTTGGTCCTGGGCCGCAGATGGGGCAGGCCCCGAAGGAACTCCAGCGAGTGGCGTTTCTTCTGCAGGGGATACGCGTCGTCCACCGGGCCTATTATCTCCAGCCGTTCCGCCGCCACCTCAACGGACTGTTCGCTGCCCTGGCTGCCAACAACTGTTCCCGTTACCCTGATACAGGCGCCGGTCAGAAGACCGGAGAGCTGTTCCGGGGTGAAGTTCTCACGGTTGAAAACAGCCTGAAGGTTGTTGACCGATGAGCCATCGTTAAGGGCGGCGAAGGCCACGCTTTTCCCCGTTCTGGCGGTTTTCACCCAGGCGTAAACGGTGACTTCTCTGCCTGTGTGCTCACCGTCAAGGATCGACTCGATGGTGTTTCGACGGATCATCAGTTACCTCCGTTGGTGTTTCAGGCCATTGTATGGGAGAATTGATAATCTACAAAGAAAGGACAATGGAGTCCAACGAAGGGGGAAGCCCGCCGGTGTTTCCGACGGGCTTCGTTTCGTGTAGCTCAACCACTCGAAAGGATGTTCGATACAGGGGAGGGAACCCGTTTCGAACACCAGCTATATTCCCCGGGCGCATCATTTGTTCCAATGGAGGTTTTCCATGCAGACCGGAGCCCTGGGCGGAATAGTCGAAGGACACCTTGCACGTTACCCGGACATGGGTATTCAGGACCTTTATAAACTTATCTATCAGAGCGTGATGGGAAGCGGCCACGCGGTGTCTTCAGCGGAGTCCGCCGGGTCATGGCTGGCGGAGGAAGCGGCCAGCGCCGGGGGTCCAATGCCCGGGGAGACCCTTGTGGAGGAGATATCCCCGGAGGGGAGGTGGTGCGCATCAACCTGAGGCCCTTCATCGCCTGTGGAGGTAACATAGAGGGTCTTTTGAGGGCCTTCATCAGAACCGGCAGGGAGTTCACCGGCTCCACCGAGACACTGGAGGACAGGTGGGAAAGGGCCACCGTACTCCAGGGGCGCTTCCCCCGGGAGGATATGAGGGGGTTCATGGCGGTCAACCGGCGGAAGGGGTACCCCGCGGTTCATCATTCCTCTTCATACAGGGAGAAGTACCACCCCTCATACAGGGTGGCCCTGAGAAGCATCTGCATTGAGGAGGGCGTTCTGGTCCGAGGGAGCCGGTATGTCATCCATTGAGAACCCCAGCAGTTTTCCCTGCCAGGAGTCCCTGTACATCAGTTCACGCTTCACCCGGTTCATCACCGCAAGCTTGTTCCCGGCCCATTCAGGCGCCGTCAGCATTCCGGGGGGTGCTTCGCCTGAGAGCCTCTGCACAACCACCCCCGGCGGGATCCTTTCCAGGAAGTCTGCGGCAAGGGCGGCATAGTCCGAGGCCTTCATTAGCTTCACCCTGCCGGCCTGCCAGTCCCTTTCCAGGGGCGTGTTCCTGAGCACATGGAGATTCTGCAGCTTCACCCCGGCGGTCTTGCTGCGATTTATGAGCCCCACGGTGTTCAGCGCCTCCTCCCTGGATTCCCCGGGAAAACCGAGTATCACATGGGCGGCGGTCCTTATGCCCTTTCGGTGGAGCCTGTCGAAGGCCCTTTCCGAATCGTGGACGGTGTGCTTCCTTCCCATCCTGAGAAGGGTTACGTCGCATCCGCTCTGAACACCCAGCTCCACCCACAGGAATGTTTCCCCGGCGATATTCGAAAGGAGCTCAAGGGTGTCGTCGGAAAGGCAGTCGGGTCTGGTGCACAGGGCTATTCCCCTTACGCCGGGGTGATCCAGTACCCTTCTGTAAATTCCCTCCAGGGCCCGGGTTTCCCCGTATGTGGTGGTGCAGTCCTGAAAGTATGCCATGAAACTCTTCGTCCCGTGCCTTTTTCGAACATGCTCCGAAGCCGCCTGCAGTTGTTCCTCCATGGACATTCCACGCCGGTAGTGTACGGGTATGCTTCCCAGGGGGTTGCAGTAGGAGCAGCCTCATACGAGAGGGTGCCGTCCCGGACCGGGCAGGTGAAGCCCCCCACCAGGCTCAGCTTGAATACCTTTTCTCCGAAGGTGTTACGGAAGAATGTGTTCAGGGAATGGTACCGGTTCTGGTTCATTTCGCCGTCCTCCAGGGTCGAATTATAATAAAGCCATGGAAAACGCAGCGGAAATGTTCTTCCAGCACTTCGGTCTTTCTCCCGGGGGAAGCCGGGAGAATGTACACAGGATAGGTGAGGCATTCGGGGAGGTTCCTTGGGAGAACCTCACCAAGTTCCTTCTGAAGGCCCGGGGGGAAATCCGCCCCCGTGACCCTGAAGAGGTAATGCTGGGGCATGTCACCAGGGGAACCGGTGGAACCTGCTATTCCCTCACGGAAACCCTGGGAACCGTCATGGCCGCCTGCGGCCTTTCCGCCAGACCCCTTACAGGCCACATGCACCACGGCAGGAACATTCACTGCGCCCTGCTGGTCCAGGGTAAGGGAAACAGATACATCCTCGATCCGGGATATGTTGTACCCGGAGCCGTTGAGCTTTCAGATGACCGCCGGGGAGAGCTCTCTCTGCCCGGGCGGAAAATGATCTGGGAGCCGGTGCATGGCGGCTGGAAGCTTTTCACCGAGGAGAACGGGGTTCGCCGTCACCGGTACACCCTGGAGGAGAGGGTTCTTTCCAGACGGGAGTTCATCCTATACTGGATGGATTCCTTCGCCGCCTCCGGGCTGAACAGCCTCCACCTGAACAGACCTGGTCCCATGGGGGGCCGGATCAGCGCCCATAACCATAACCTGAGAATAGTTGAAGAAAATGGAACAAGGAACCTGAAACTCACCGAGGACTACCCCGGGCTTCTGGAAAGGGAGTTCGGCATATCCCCGGAGATCGCCGGTGCCGCCTGGAAAGAGCTTTGCCGGCAGAGGGAGGCCAGGGGCTGATGTCGCTTCCCGGGGAATGCCTTCCCGTCCTCCCCTGCTTCAGCGTCATATACCGCGAACCTCGCTTTCTGGCCCAGTGCTGCGATATCCTTCAGGGTGAGATGGGCAGGACCGTTCTCAGGGGGGGCCCTTTCCCTTTGACATGACCGGATACTATGAAGGAGAGATGGGTGATGCCCTCCTCAGGAAGTGGCTCTGCTTTCCCCTGGCCCAGCCTTCTGGCCTTCCCATCTGGAAGCTGTTCTGCGTAGAGGCCGAGGGGCATTTCGGAGGCCAGGGGGAACGGCGGGTGAACATCGATCCCGGCTACCTCGACCACGGAAAACTGGTCCTGGGCAGCTGCAAGGCAGCCCCTGACAAGATCTATCTCCACAGGGGGGTATATGCCCACACCTGCCTCAGGTACCGGGCAGGGGAACTGCTTGCTCCGGACCACAGCTTTGCCGACTTCAGGGATGGCCGGTTCAACCGGTTCTTCCTGGGGGCCAGGGCCCTCTACAAGAAACTCCTCAGAGAGCAACCCCGGTAAGGTCCACCGATGCCAGGGCCTCCATGGCCGGTTCCAGCTCCTCCGGGGAAAGGCAGCCGAAGCTGAGCCTTATGTGCCCCTTTCCGGCCTTTCCGAAGGCGTCACCGGGTATTCCCGCTATGGAGTATTTCTCCAGAAGGTGTTCTGCCACCCTGTAGCCGTTCATGCCCTCCGGTATCTTCGCCAGTGTAAAGAAGCCCCCACCGGATTCCCTCCACTGGAGCCCCTTCGACTCCTTCATGGCCAGCCGGCACCGGTCCCGCCTGTATTCCACCTCCCGAGCCCGTTCTTCCACCCAGCCAGTGTATTCCAGACATCTCTCCAGGAGGAACTGGGAGGGAGTGGGGGGGCAGATAACAACTGAGTCCTGCACCTTCAGGGCCTCGGTGAGAAGGTTCCCTGGGCCGAAAAGGTATCCCAGCCTCCATCCGGAGAGGCTGTAGCTCTTTGAAAAGCTTCCCAGTGTAAGCACATGACCAGGTCTGCCGGTCTGCCAGGGGTGGTAGCCGCTTCCGGAGAAGTTGAACCTCTGGTAGGTTTCATCTATGATCAGGGCGCAGCGGTTCTCCCCGGTAAGGGCGGTGATCCTTTTCAGTTCCCCCTCGGTGAGCACTGAACCGGTGGGATTTCCAGGGTTCACCAGTATCAGCGCAGCGGCACCGGGGATCCTCTCCTCCAGGACATCCCAGGGTATCTCCCAGCCCCTGCCCTCAACGAGGGGAACGATGTCCGTCTTCAGGGTGGAGAATTCCACGGCGAAGATATGATCGAAGTAGTAGGGTTCCAGCACCACAACCCTGTCCCCGGGGTCCGCCACCGCCATGAGTGCTCCCAGGAATGCCTGGCTGGCTCCGCAGGTGAGATGGAGCTCCCTTTCCGGATCGGTGTGTATACCCCTTCTTTGAAGAAAATCCCTGGCCAGGGCCCCCCTGGCGGAGGGCAGCCCCGGGTCAGGGCTGTAAAAGTGGATACCGGGTTTTTCAAGTTCCCGTGCCAGGGCCTTCACCGCCCCCTCGGGCGGACCGTACCAGGGGACCGCCTGGGCCATGGAGTAGACGGTTTCGCCAATGCTGCGCAGTTCCCTTACCCGGTTCATGATCGGGTGTATCGGGGGCATGTGCACCCCGGCCATTCTTTTTGAGGGATTCAGTTCCATGGGTTTCCTTCCGGTTCCGAGGTTTGTCACCGCAACGGATTTATTTATAAAAGGTGAAACAGGGAAAGGGAAAGCATGAAACTGGTGGCGGTCACCGGGGAATCCCCCGAAATCGATGTCAGACGGGCTCTTTCGAATACGATGAAGGCCATAGCCGGGATGGGACACGTCTTCGGGGAGTTCAGCCGGGCGGACGCTGTGCTTGCATTCGGTACGGTACACCACTCGGCTTTTTCAGCGCCGGTGGTCCAGTATGTTCTTGACGGGACCGAGGAAATCATTGCCAACTCAAACATTACCGTGTTTCAGTCCCCTGCCCTCAGGGAGGCCTTCAAGGATCAATACTCTGAAAGGACCGCTGTGATCCCCTGTCCCACCGATCCCCACAAGGGAGTTTCATGGGAGCCCCGGCCCGGGGACGGGGTCATCTGTCTTATCCATGGCCCGGGGGACGGAAGGGAAACCTTTCTCAGGGCAGTGGCCTCCGCCGGCTGCCGGGGAGAGTTCGTCACCGCCGGCGGGGAATACCCCGGGGTAGCCGCCTGTGTTTTCCCCTCACCCCTGAACCGCCCGCCGCCGGGGGCCCTGATGGACATCGCCGCTTCCGGTGTGCCGGTGCTGGCTGCTTCATCCCGGTTCATCCATGACCTCCTTCAGGATGGTGTGAGCTGTCTTCTTCACAGCCCGGGAAACCACCTTCAGCTGGCTGGGCAGCTGGGGCACCTGCTGGAAAACCCAGGTCTTGCCCGGTATCTTTCCGGGAACGCCGCTGAATTCTGCAGGACCGCTCTTTCCATGAAGACCGCCGGTGAATTGTGGAGTTCCCTTCTGGAACAAGTATGCTTGAACCGATGTACACTGATTGACCACTCATCCTGAAAGGAAGAAACATGAAAGCATCCCTTCTGCTCCTGTTCGCCATTTCCCTTTCATGTCTGGCCTATGGCTCGGTCTGGGACTGGGGCGATTACCAGAGGCGCTATGTGGAGAACACCACATGGGGTCCCGGCGAGAGGCTGGTGTTCAGCGTGGAGTATGGAATAATAAAGGCCGGCACCGCCACCCTCAGCGTTACCGGTCCGGTGGACCATCAGGGTCTCCTGGCCTACAGGATAACCGCCGAGGCCAGGTCCAGCCCTGTTTTCAGCAGCTTCTTCGAGGTCCGGGATGTGAACGAAGCCCTGATGGATGTGGTTCAGCTTCACTCCCTTACCTATATGAAGGACCTAAGGGAGGGGGACTACACCAGCAGGGAGGAGATGTACTTCGACCAGGAGGCTGGATACGCCCATTATCCCGACGAGACCGATCCCGAGCTTGCAAGCATCCCGATCCCTCCCCATGCCCTGGATGTTCTAAGCGCTTTCTATTACGCCAGGACCAGGGACCTGGAGCCCGGAGAGGACTTCTTCATAGATGTCCATGTGGACAACGACAACTATCCCATGCAGGTGAATGTTCTTCAGCGGGGAACCATAAGGACCAGAGCCGGCACCTTCGACTGCATACAGCTTCAGCCGGTGATCAGGGGAGAGGGCCTTTTCAACCAGCAGGGGGAGATATTCATATGGGTCACCGATGACCACAGGCACATGCCGGTACTCATGAGCGCCTCCATCGTGATAGGGGAGATTACCTGCATGCTTGAGGATTACACCCTGGGAACCCCCTCGAGGTAGAGAACCCCTTCCTCTGATGACGCCGGGGCTCACAGGGCATCGCCTGATATCCCTGGAACTGCTTAACCGGGCTGGGGTGTCAATTTCCAGCGAAAAGGAGCTTCCCTACGGGGTTCAGCTTACCCTGGAGGCATCCGGGAAGCGCTGCAGAGTAAACCTGTATCATTCGGCGAAAAAGGGTTCCAGCGTGGTCCCCGCCGGTGGAGACCCGGACCTTCTTCGCACTGTTCAGGCCATACTCGGCGGGAAGTCCTCGGGATCAGTCCCTCTTAATGGAGGGGTAAGGGCGGGAACCGACGAAGCCGGGAAGGGAGACTATTTCGGCCCTCTGGTTGCCGCGGCTGTTTCCTGCGGGGAAGAGGCCTGCATGAAGCTCCTTGAAGCCGGGGCCGGTGATTCCAAAAGGCTGACCCGGAGAAAAGTACGGGGGCTCTATGAAATGATAACGGAGATGGATGATATCATATATTCCGTCCGCAGCATTTCCCCCGGTGAGTACAACACGCTCTTCGCCGGCTTCAGGAGCCGGGGAATGAACAGCCTGGACATCCAGGCTAAGGTTCACGGGGAAGCGATATCCGGAATACTTGAAAAGGGTGCAAGGCCCGACAGGGTGATAATCGACAGGTTCTGCGAAATGCCCAGGCTGAGGCCCTGGCTTCCCGGGAACTGTCCCGCTGTGGAGCTTATGGTCCGGGCGGAGGACAGGGAACCCGCGGTGGCCGCCGCTTCCATCATCGCCCGGTCCGTTTACCTGGAAGAGCTTCAGCTTCTCTCCGCAAGGTTCGGGGTTCCCCTTTCCCCCGGCGCCGGGGCGCCGGTGGACCTCATTGGAAAAAGCCTGGTGTCAGCCTGCGGAGAGCAGGTTCTGGTGAAAACCGCGAAACTCCACTTCTCCAACACACTGAGGATCGCCCACGGGGCTTGACCGGACAGGAATTTTATGCGATAATTGCGGAGATTTGGGCCGGAGGGCCCCTGATCCAGGGGTGGATCAAAAGTTTTACTTTTCACAAAAAATCCGGAGGGATTAAAAAATGAGATTATTCTCTATCGCCATGCTCGTACTCGTTACCGCCCTTTTTGGAATGGCCTGTGAAGACACAGCCGAAGAAGCGGCTCCCGTTGAAGAGGAAGTCGTTGAAGAGGAAGTAGTCGAAGAGGAAGTTCCCGTAGAGGAAACAACTGAGCCCGTCGAGGGCGAAGAAGCCGTCGAGGGCGAAGAAGTCGTCGAAGAGGGCGAAGAAATGATCGAAGAGGCCGAAGAAATGGTCGAAGAGGCCGAAGAAATGGTCGAAGAGGGCGAAGAAATGGTCGAAGAGGGCGAAGAAATGGTCGAGGAAGAAGTTGCCGAAGAGGTAACAGAGTAATCGCCTTCAGATCTTCAAGGGCGGCAGCAATGCCGCCCTTTTTTTAGTACCCCGGCCACACCAGGAAGGAGAATAGACCCACTGAAACACCCAGAATAAGCCCTGCCACCACCTGAAGGAAACTGTGTCCCAGAACGGTTTTCAGGGCTTCAGGCCTGAAGCCCTCGTCCAGCACATGCCCCAGCTCCTCCACCAGTTCATTAAGAAGGTGAGCCTGTTTTCCCGCCGCCCTGCGGATACCGCATGCGTCGTACATCACTATAACGGCAAAAACGAAGGTAACGGCAAACAGGGCGGAACCGGTTCCGTGGACAACCGCCACACCGGTGGCAAGGGCTGCCACGAAGGATGAGTGTGAAGAGGGCATCCCCCCGGGGCCGAAGAGCCTTTCATTGTTCCATTCTCTGTCGATGAACAGCACGATCAGCGCCTTCATGATCTGGGCCATGAAGTTGGCCGCTACTGCGGTGATCAGTATTGGATTGGTGAGCAGTTCCTTCATTTTTCCTCTATGCTGTTGTTCCCCGTATTGCTTGCTGTTTGTGATGAAGGGGCCCGAGAAAGGGGCTCAGGGGGTCATTAGCCCCGTCTTTTCAGGGAAACCCTTCCATTCCTTATAACCCTCAGGGGGAACCAGTGTTCCGGAAGGTGGCCGAAATAGGGGCTCCTTATGAACCTGTCACCCAGAAGGACCAGGTCCGCCCTCTGGTGGGGATTCCTTATCAGTCTGCCGGCGGCCTGTATCACTCGGTTGATCCCGGGTATGGCGAATGCGTGGACGAATCCGTCCCTGCCCGTTTCCTCGTAGCGTTCCCGCAGAAGCCTCTGCCTGAGGGATATCGAGGGCAGGGAAGGACCGGCGATGAAACAGCCCCTGAGGTCCGGTATGGTCAGGTCCACCCCCTCGGCAAAGAGGCCACCGGCCACGGCCATCACCAGATTGTCGCCGGAGTTGATCCGCAGGGTGAAGGAATTCCTTTCATCGGTGGTCATCTCCCTTTTCTGGGCCATGTGATCCATTCCCATCTCCCCGGCGGCAAGGGCTATCTTTTCCATCCAGGCGAAGGATGGAAAGAATACCATCCAGGTGCCCGGTGTTTTCTTCCTTGCCCCGATAAGCCGTTTCACTATGAGTTCCGTCTGTTCGTTCCGGTTGCGCCACCTGGTGTCTATACCGGTATCCACCCAGACGGTGAGGTTCTCCCGGGGGAAGGGCCATCCAACCGATTCTGAAATGTGGTTCCCGGAAAGACCCAGCTCCCTGGCGAAGTGTTCCATGGGCTCAAGGGTTGCGGAAAAACAGGAGATGGAGGAACACCTGGTGTGCTCCTCGGCGATGAATGTGGACGGGTCTGTGCAGTAGTACTGTACGAGGGTGTCATCCCCCTCCCGTCTTGCCAGGAGGTGGAAACGGTGGTCTATCCTTTCACCAACCCGGGAGAAGCCGTAGATCGCCCTGCACAAAAGGGATACCTCCACGGGAGAACCGGAGGCCCCTGCCATTATCTTCTGCCATCGTCTTCTATCTATTCCCGGAAGGGAAACATCCCCGGAGAGTTCCACCTCGTCCTCCCTGTGGGGCCATGGGGAGGGGGCATAGGCCTGGAGCAGCTTTCTCCAGGGTCTGAGGAGGTTCTGCATTTTTCTGTTGCCCCGGGCCTGTTCCCAGGCCCTTTCAACCCAGGAGGACCGTATTTCCGGCGACCAGATACCCCGGACCCTTTCAGGGAGGTTTGCCGCCTCGTCCACCAGCAGGGCGCATCTTGCCGCTGTGGAATCGTCTTCAAAGAACCTTTTAAGCCGTATTCCAGGGTCGAACACATAGTTGTAGTCGCAGGCGATAAGGTCGCATCTCTGGGAAATGAAAAGGGAAAGCTCGAAGGGGCAGATCATGGCCTCTGCGGCCTTTTCCATGAGAAGCTCCGGAGTGATGAGTACCCTGGATGTGAGGTCCTCCACTATACCGGATGCCCTTATGGACGGGCCGAAAACCTCGGCATAGGGACATTCCTCGGGGTTGCACCTCTCCATTTTCACAGGGCAGGATCCTTCCCTGGAGGAGATGATGATGGTCCTGAAGAAGAATCCACGTTCAATAATCCTCTCCATGGTTTCCGCCAGAATCCTCTTCTGTGTGTTCTTTGAGGTCAGGAAGAAAAGCACACTCCAGTTCCTCACGGAGGGGGGATCGCCCCTGCAAGGACAGCCGCTGTCTTGCCGGTGCCGGTGGGGGCCTGAAGAAGGAGCTCCCCCCTTTCACCACCGGCCCGTTGGACCTGCTCCGTTATGGCTTCCTGGCCCGGTCTTGCTTCGCTGAAGGGGAACCGGAAGCGGGGAAGCTCGTCGATCAGCCTGCGGTGCCTTTCCCATTCTTCCCCGACGAAAAGGGACACGTCCTCAAGGAATCCTTCCCAGAGAGCTTCTCCCTCCTCCCTCTGGACTGAAAACTCCACGGAATCACCGGTGTCCGGGTCGGTATAGACAAGGGAGGTCTCCAGGGCCTTCAGGGCGTATGTGTAAAAAAGGGCCTGAAGGGCGTGGTGTCCCGCGGGCTTTTCCGGGAGGGGCTGGGCTGTCTTGATCTCTATTACCCGTCGGTCCCCGGTGAGGAGGTCTGCCCTGCCGGTGATGATGAAATTTATGCCGTTCCTTTCCAGGGTGAGCATGGCAGGAACCTCCGATTCGCACACCATGAGCTCCTCAAGCTCCCTCTGCTTCCTGGTGTGCTCCTTCTGCCTGGTCCTTATGTCAATGGAGGCCTCGCCGGACCTGAGGGTGTCCGGAGGGCGGCACAGACCGATGAGCACCTTGATAGATGCCCTTACAGTGCCGCTTTTATCGTCGAAGGGTATCAGCATCGCGCCCGTCCGGAAAGGAGCTGGAAATTTTCAGGAGTACCATCGGTGTACTATATTGCAGCTCAAAGAATGAAAGGAGACCCAGTGCAGAAGAAACCCCTTATCAGCGCATCAGAGAGGTTATCCAAGCTTCCTCCGTATCTCTTCGCCGAGCTCGACAGGCAGAAGACCGCCGCCAGGAAACGGGGCCTGGATCTCATAGATTTTGGAATAGGCGATCCCGATATGCCCACCCCGGGTGAGATAATCCAGGCGGGACAGGAGGCCATGGCTGAACCGGAGTTCCACCGGTACCCCGCCGGGGCCGGAAGCGATTTCTACAGGGAGGCCTGCAGGGGCTGGATGAAGGGCCAGTTCGGAGTTGACTGCGAAACCGCCGCTCTGATCGGGTCCAAGGAGGGGATTGCCCATGTTCCCATGGTGTTCTGCAACCGGGGTGACCTTGTCCTGGTACCGAATCCCGGTTACCCTGTCTACAGGGCTTCGGCAATACTGGCCGATGCCATACCGGTTGACCTTCCCCTTCTTGGAAGCAACGGTTTCCTTCCGGATTTCAGCAGGATCCCCCCGGGTGTTCTTCGGGAGGCAAAGGTCCTGTTCCTCAACTATCCCAACAATCCCACCGGAGCGGTGGTCACGCTGGAAGAGATGACGGAAATGGTGAACTTCGCAAGGGAGAACAACCTTCTTCTTGCCAGCGACAACTCCTACAGTCACATAAGGTTCGACGGCGAGAAGCCCATGAGTTTCCTTCAGGTTCCCGGGGCCTCCGATGTGGTCCTGGAGTTCCACAGCCTGTCGAAGACCTTCAACATGACCGGATGGCGGATAGGGTTCGTTGCCGGGGGAGCCGGCCTTCTGAACACCTTCATGGGTGCCAAGGAGAACATTGATTCCGGGGCTTTCACCGCAATTCAGAAGGCCGGGGAGGCAGCCATGGCAATGGGTTCGGAAGGCCTTTCCCGCAGGCTTTCTGTCTACAGGGAAAGGCGGGAGATACTTCTGAAGGGGCTAAACGGGCTGAACTGGGATGTGTTCGATTCCCCGGGAACATTCTATGTCTGGTCCAAGCTTCCCAGGGGAGCCGATTCCATGGTTTTCGCCAGGAAACTGATCAACCATGCGGGAATAGTGATCACCCCGGGGAGCGGTTTCGGCTCATGGGGCGAGGGCTACATCCGTTTTGCTCTCACCATTCCAGCCCCTCGTATTCATCAGGCCATTGGCAGGCTGGAACAGATGGAGCTGAAAAAGGGAAGGCTTCTGAAATGGCTGAAGAAAACCGGGGACTGACCGGCACCCTTGAAATGCGGGGGATAGGGCTCAGACTTCGCCTTGGAGCCCACGCCTTCGAGAGGATAGAACCCCGACGGGTACCGGTGGACCTTATCTACCGGGGACAGCTTATACCCCTTGTGGATTATTCCGTTGTCTGCTCCCTTATAGGGAACTCCCTGGAAGATGAGTATCTCCATATAGAAGAGCTCGCCCGGGACATACTCACCCTGGTCAGATCGAAGTGGCCCGGAAACTGGACCGTAACGGTGCACAAGGTTCAGCCCCCGGTGGAACCTCCCATGATGGAGGCTTCGGTGACCATTGAAGGGTAGGGCCTTCGCACTGGGGCTGGGAGGCAACCTGGGGCCGGTGACAGAAGCCCTGGAGGGAGCCGTGGGGGCTCTCACCGCGGATAGCAGGGTTTCCTCCCTGAGGGTCTCTTCCCTCTATGAAACCCCGCCCTGGGGGCAGGTTGGCGGGGGAGCTTCCTGAACTGTGCCCTTTGCGGGCTCTGGGCCGGCAGCGATAAGGGGCTTCTTGAGCTGTGCAGGGAACTTGAAGCCGATGCCGGTTCCCTGTGAAGAAGCAGGGGCTTGAGAGATCCCTGGATGTGGATGTGCTTTTCCTTCAGGGATGTGTTTCAACCCCGGAACTCACCGTCCCTCACCCACGGATGGCTCTGCGAAGATTCGTTCTGGTGCCCCTGGCTGAGATATGGCAGGACGAGGTGCCTGGAACCGGCATGACCCCCGGGGACATGCTTCTCCGTTTGGAGGACCCGGCATCTATTATATTACGGGGTGGTTTGCAAATAGACTGACAGGGGGCAGGCCCGGTTGAGAAAGGGAAAGTACCTTGTTGTTGAGGGCCCTGTGGGGGTTGGAAAGACCTTCCTCGCGGGGAAGCTGGCAGGCAGACTTGAGGGAAGGGCAATACTGGAGGAAACGGCGGAGAATCCTTTTCTTCCTCTGTTTTACAAGGACCGCAGGAAGTTCGGGTTCCAGACCCAGGTCTCCTTTCTTCTCTCACGGTACGCCAAACAGGCCAGCCTTGCCCAGCCAGACCTCTTCAGCAGCTATCTGGTTTCCGATTTCCTCTACGGAAAAGGGATCATATTTGCCAGGGTATGTCTTTCCGGAGGTGAACTGTCCCTCTACGAGAAGTTGGCGGAGCAGCTTGTGTCACCGGCACCGGCTCCGGACCTTGTGGTTTATCTCCAGGCTTCCGCCGGAATTCTCATCGACCGCATCAACCGTTTTGGAAGGGGCTTCGAGAAGGATATCGACAGGAACTGGCTGGAGGAGATCCTTGATTCTTACAACAGGTGGTTCCTGAGGGACAGGATGTTCCCGGTCCTGGCGGTGAACACCGACAATATGGACTTCCGTGAGAACAACAGCGGTTTCGAAGGCCTGGTGGAGGCAATACTATCACATTCCGGCGGCCTTCAGGGTTACAATCCGGCCACCGGCGGAGGTTTGAGAATTTGATCCTTGCAAGGGAAGAGAGTGCCATTACCGCTATCTGCGCAGGATGGAGGGATTCGGGTCTTCGAACCGGTTTCGTTCCAACCATGGGAGCCCTCCACCGGGGCCATCTTGAGCTGGTTCGAAGGGCAAGGGAAATCTCAGACAGGGTGGTGGTAAGCATATTCGTCAATCCCTCTCAGTTCGGGCAGGGAGAAGACCTTGCCAGCTACCCCAGAACCCTGCAGGAGGACTCCAGGGCCCTGGAAAAGCTGGGAGTATCCGCTGTTTTCGCCCCGGAGGCAGGCTCGGTGTATCCCCCGGGATTTTCATCCCGTGTGCATGTGAGCAATGTCACCGAAGGGCTCTGCGGGGCGGAAAGGCCCGGCCATTTCGATGGCGTCGCCACGGTGTGCGCCGTTCTGTTCGGAATGATCAGGCCCCATGTTGCGGTATTCGGCCGGAAGGATGCCCAGCAGCTGGCCATGATCCGAAGGATGGTCCGGGACCTGAGGCTTGGAGTGGAAATAGAGGCCGTTCCCATTGTCCGGGAACACGACGGCCTTGCCATGAGCAGCCGGAATGCCTATCTGTCAAAGGAAGAGCGTGAACAGGCCCCGGCTGTTTTCCGGGGGCTTCTTGCGGCCAGGGCCCTTGCGGAAAAGGGGGAGCAAAGATGCATTCAGCTGAAGGAGCTCTTCAGGGAGATCGTTGACGCCATGCCCCTTCTTTGCACCCAGTACGTTGAAGCGGTGGACCCTGACACGATGCAGCCGGTTCACCGGGTGAATGGACAGGTCCTTCTGGCGGCGGCTGTGTTCGCCGGGAGGACAAGACTGATCGATAATGTTCTGATCGAACCGGAGGTTTGATTTGCTTAGATGCTTTCTTAAGTCAAAACTGCACCGAATGGTGGTTACCGAAGCAGAGCTCGACTATGTCGGCTCAATAACCATAGACAGGAACCTGATGGACTCAGCCGGTCTGCTGCCCGGGGAGAAGGTGCTTGTGGCCGATGTGAACAACGGCAACAGATTCGAAACCTATGTTCTCGAGGGAAACCCCGGCAGCGGAACAATCTGTATCAACGGGGCCGCCGCAAGGCTCTGCACCCCGGGGGACAGGGTGATCATCCTGCAGTTCGTATGGGTGGACACCGAGAAGGAAGGTGTCCCGGAACCGGTGGTGATAGTAGCCGACAACGGCAATCTTCATCCGGAGCGGATATGATGGCCACCACCGCGCTGATACTTGCGGCTGGTCTGGGCAAACGGATGCGATCCCCCATTCCCAAGGTCCTGCATCCTGTTCTGGGCAAACCGATGGTTCAGAGGGCCGGGGAAACCGCCGAGGCAGCTGGTATCGATCATATCGTGGTGGTGGTTGGCCACGGAAGGGAAGATGTGATACCCATCCTTGAGGAACGGGGCTGGAACTGGGCGGTACAGGAGGAGCAGCTGGGAACAGCCCACGCTGTGCAGTGCGCCATGCCCCTCCTCGAAGATAACCGGGAGGTCCTGGTCCTTCTGGGCGATGTGCCCCTGCTGCGATGGGAAACCGTTGCGGAGCTTCTGGAATCCCGTAGAAGGGCGGAAGCGCCCATGGCGGTCCTCACCACAACCCCCCCGGACGTAACCGGCTACGGACGAATAGTGATGGACCCCAGCGGACGGATAGACCGCATCGTGGAAGAAAAGGACGCCACCGACGATGAGAGATCCTTTCAGACAATAAACACCGGCATCATGGTCTTTGCCCCGGGGGTTCTCGGTGAAGTGCTTCCAGGGATAGGCAGCGAGAACGCCCAGAACGAGTTCTATCTCACCGACACTGTTTCCATGGTGGCGGAACCCGGCGGCGGAGCCCTGTCGGTTTTCACCCCGGACTGGGAAGAGGTTGCCGGTGTGAACCATCCTCTGCAGCTGGCCAGGTGCACCGCGGTGATGAAGAAAAGGGTGGTTGAATCGCATCTTCTGGCAGGGGTGACTATCCCCGACCCCGAAACGGTCTGGATAGAGGATTCGGTTACCATCGGAGCCGGGGCACAGATCGGCAGGAACTGCCGGCTCTCCGGTGAAACGGTGATCGGTCCCGGGGCCAGGCTGGCAGACGGCTGCGTGGTCTCAGGCGGCGTGATCGAAGCCGGCGAATTCCTCGACGAGTATTCCGTTATTGGAGATGACCGATGAAGGACCGTTTATGGGCCCATGGAGATACAGCTATGTCTCCAGTCCAGGCGAACGGGAGGAAGGCTGTGTCTTCTGCTCCATGGCAGCCGCCGACAAGGGCGAAGACGACTCCCGCTACATCCTCCACAGGGCAAACCACGTATATGTGGTCCTCAACAGGTTTCCCTACATAAACGGTCACATGATGATAGTCCCCTACAGGCATGTGCCGGACCTTTCCGCCCTTACCGGCGAAGAGCTTTCTGAAATGATGCGGATGGCGGTGATTTCTGAGAAGGCCCTTGCACGGGGGATGAAATGCCAGGGCATGAACGGAGGCTGGAACATAGGTTCCGCCGGAGGGGCAGGTATTCCCGGTCATCTTCACATGCACATTCTGCCCAGGTGGAACGGAGACACGAACTTCATGACCACGGTTGGCGGTATCCGTGTTGTTTCCCAGTCACTGGAGGAAGCCACAGGAGTACTGTCCCGTTTCTTTAAGGAAGATTAGTGGCGGCAAGAACCTCCAGAAAAAGGAAGAAAAGCCGTATTCTGCCGGTAACTCTGCTTTCCGCAGCGGCGTTGAGCCTTGTGATACTGGCTGTGGTCTATTCACCGGAATGGGTACGGGAAGAGGGATTGGAGGTGGTGAGGGTTTTTCGAATACCCGATTCGTTCCCACCCCCGGACACCGTGTTCATACAGGTGAAGAACGGCGCCGGAGTGGCAGACCTGGCCATGAAGGCACAGAACTTCCTGGAAACTCGAAGCGGAGAAGTGGTCTTCCATGCTCCGGGACCTCCCCTTAATGCTCCGGAAATGGATTATGAAGTTACGATTATCCTCTCCCACGACACCTCCTTCGCCGCCGCAATGAGCGTGGCGGGAGCCTGGGTCTGGGGGACTCCTCCGTGGTGATGCTCCTTCCTCCTGAAGGATCCGAATCCCTGATAGATGTTACGGTCATCCTGGGACGGGACCGGGATGATCCTGCCTGTTTCATACCCTATAGAGACTGAGAGTGGAGGTCTTTTTGAACAACCAGAACGAGAGCCCCGACATACTGGAACAGATCGTAGATGCTGTGCATCAGCGTCACGGACATGATGTTACCGCCCTTGACATGATGGATTTCCCGCTCACCATGGACATCTTCCTTATAGTAACCGCCGATAACCGTATTCAGAGCAGGGCCATTGCCGATCACCTGGAACGTTCCGCAAGGGAGCTTGGCTGGCGGCTTCACCACAGGGAAGGTTACGATGAGGGAAGCTGGATACTCCTTGACTTCGTCGATTTCGTGGTTCACATCTTCCTGCCTGAAGTGAGAAAATACTACAACCTGGAAACTCTCTGGAGCGATGCCCCAGCAAAGAAGTTCGAGGACAGACATGGATCGGATACAGATGACCAGTTTACATTTGAGGTCACCCCTTCAGATAAGGAATGATCTCGCCGGGGTGATGGCGGAGGCCCTGAGAAAGACATATTCACTGGAAGACCCTTCGGTGGAGGTTACCGAATCCCGCAATCTCGACTTCGGAGACCTGGCCTCCAGTTCCGCCATGCCCCTGGCGGCTGTGGTGAGAAAGCCCCCCAGGGAGATCGCCGATGTAATGGCCCGTTCGGTGAGGGAAATGTTTCCCCAGGTGGAGAAGGTAACCGTGGATGGTCCTGGTTTTCTTAACTTCACTCTCTCCGCGGATTACCTCCGCGGGGTTGCCACCCGGCTGGCAGCCCACGGCATCACCGGCCTCATGCCCCGTTCAGGAGCCGGCAGGAGGGTCCTGGTGGAATTCGTAAGCTCAAACCCCACCGGCCCGCTCACCGTCGGCCATTGCCGTCAGGCGGTCCTCGGCGACGCCATATCCGGCCTCCTTGAGGCAACCGGGTGGAAGGTGGAAAGGGAATACTATTTCAACGATGCCGGCAGGCAGATGGAGAGGCTGGCGGAATCCCTTGCAGCCAGGTACTTCAGCCTCATGGGAGGCAACATGGAGATCCCCGAGGGGGGGTACATGGGAGACTACATCATATCCTGGGCCGAGGAACTCCTTCAGGAACGGGGCAGGGACCTGCATTGGCCTGATAACAAGGAGCTTTTCAGGGAGTATGCCTCCTCCCGGGCATTCAGGCTCATAGAGGAAGACCTCAGCCTTCTGGGCATAACCTTCCACCGGTACTTTGCCGAGAGCGAGCTCATCCCCCGGGGTGTGGACCGGGCAGTGGATCTTCTGAGGAACCTGGGGCTGGTATATGAAGACCCTGACGGATCAGGCAAGCTCTGGCTGAAGCTCTCATCCCTGGGCAGGCCGGAGGACAGGGTGATCATCAGGGAAGATGGCACATACACTTACAGAATGCCGGACATCGCCTACCATCTCCACAAGTTTTCCAGGGGTATCACCTCATTGTGGACATCTTCGGTTCCGACCACATAGACACCTGCCGGGATGTGGAGGCCGCACTTGCGGGAATCCTTGGCAGGGAGGAGGTGGAAGGGAAACTGCGGACCATCCTTCACCAGTTCGTGACACTATCCAGAGGCGGAGAAAGAATAAAGATGTCCACCCGCTCCGGCAGCTTCGTAACCTCCGGGACCTGGTGAAGGAAGTAGGTTCCGCCGATGTCGTGCGGTACATCTTCCTTACCAGAAGGGCCGAGGCCCACATGGATTTCGATCTGGCCGCCGCTGCCTCCGACAGCGACGAGAATCCTGTTTTCTATGTTCAGTACGCCTTCGCCAGGATATCGGGCATATTCCGGAAGCTTCCCGGGGGGGAAAGCTCCTTCAAAGGGCCAGGGGATTGCTCCCGGCTCAAGCTGGAGAGGGAAAGGAACCTCATGCGGCTTCTGGAAACGGTTCCCCTCAGGGTGCATTTCGCAGCTGAGACCCTGGAGCCCCACCGGATCACCGATCTTCTGGGGGAGATAGCAACGGCTTTTCACGGTTTCTACCAGCATCACAGGGTGGTGGATCCCGGCAACGAACCTGTCACCGTCTCCAGACTCACCCTGTGCCTGGCTGTGAGGAACACACTGAGAGACCTATTGAGGATCATCGGAGTTCGCGCTCCGGAAAAGATGTAGAGAGGAACAGTTATGTCTGTTCTTGTTGTTGGCTCGGTCGCCCTTGATACGCTCACCACCCCGGCGGGGAAGGCCGAGGATACCCTTGGAGGTTCCGCTGTCTACTTCGGACTTGCCGCGGGACAGCTGGACAAGGTAAGGATAGTAGGAGTGGTAGGACCTGATTTCCCAATCCGCGAGAAGGATTTCCTTCGGGGAAGGAACATAGATGTTGAGGGCCTTACCATTGGAAGGGGACCCACGTTCAGGTGGGAAGGGGTCTACGGACCGGATTTCGGGGATGCAAGGACCATCCGGACCGAACTGGGCGTTTTCGCCAGCTTTGAGCCGGTGCTTCCTGATAGCTACAGGCAGACACCATGCGTGTTCCTGGCGAACATAGACCCGGTCCTTCAACTCCAGGTCCTGGAGCAGGTCGAGAAACCCAGGTGGATAGCAATGGACACCATGAATCTCTGGATAGAGCACAAGAAGGATCTGGTCCTTCAGGCCATGAAGAGGGTGGACCTGCTCTTCGTGAACGCATCGGAGGCCAGACAGATATCCGGCACCGGCGATCTGTTCAGGGCCGGCCGGTACATACTGAAAAGGGGTCCCCGTTTCGTTGTGATCAAGCTGGGCGCCAGCGGTGTAATGGTCCTTGGGGGGCCCAGGCCCTTCCTTCTTCCCGCCTGTCCGGTGGACAGCGTTATAGACCCCACCGGGGCCGGCGACAGCTTCGCCGCCGGCATGCTGGGCTTCCTGTCGGGCATCGGTGAGGAACTCTCCTTCAGGAACATCACAAGGGGGCTCTGCTACGGTTCCGTTGCCGCCAGTTTCGCCATAGGCGGCTTCGGGGTGGAGGCCCTTCGAACGCTGAACCGTGAGAAAATGGACGAAAGGCTTAACTACTATCTTTCCACCAATCAGCTGGACAGGGTGAAGGAATGAGCGGAATGGACTACAGATCCAGCGGAGTGGACATCGACGAGGGTTCCCGGGCGGTTGACCTCATGAAGAAGGAGGTGAGGAAGACCTTCAACGAGAACGTTCTCTCGGAGCTCGGTCACTTCGGCGGGCTCTACAGGGCGAGCTTTCCAGGGCTGAAGAGCCCGGTTCTCGTGGCAAGCACCGACGGCGTTGGAACCAAGCTGAAGGTCGCCTCCATGGCGGAAGACTACTCCACTGTGGGAATGGACCTGGTGAACCACTGCGTGAACGACATACTGGTTCAGGGAGCCCGGCCTCTGTTCTTCATGGACTATCTGGCCTGCGGAAAGCTTTCCGCGAAGGTTGCAGCAGCCATAGTCACCGGCCTTGCCTCCGCCTGCTCAAAGAACGGTCTGGCGCTCCTCGGCGGCGAAACGGCGGAAATGCCCGGATTCTCGCCCGGGGTGATTATGACGTGGCCGGGACAATTGTCGGGGTGGTGGACGAGCCCGGGATCATAGACGGTTCTGCGGTGGCTCCCGGACAGACACTCATAGGGTTGCCTTCATCCGGGCTCCACACCAACGGATACTCCCTTGCCCGGGCGGTCCTTTTCGAGAAGGCCTCCCTGAAGGTCTTCGATACCCCGGGGGAACTGGGCGGAGCACGGTGGCAGAGGCCCTTCTCAGGGTTCACAGGAGCTATCTTGCCGACGTGAGACCCCTGCTTGAGGAACAGCTGGTCACCGGAATGGCACACATCACCGGCGGCGGGATACCCGGCAACCTCTCCAGGATCCTTCCCGGTGGCTGCGGAGCGCTGATAACCCCGGAATGGAAGGTGCCTCCCATTTTCGGCCTTATAGAGCGGCTGGGGCAGATCCCCCGGAAGGAGATGCGCAGGGCCTTCAATATGGGCGCCGGATTCCTGATTGCAACGGAACAGCCCGGCAGGTCCTGGCAGTTCTCCGCTCCCTGGGAAGCGAGCCCTTCCCGGCGGGAGTGGTGAACGACACCGGTTACATAAGCTACTCAGACGAAGGAGGAAGCCAATGAGGAACATAGTTTCCGACCTGGCCCTTGAGGACGGCGGTTCGATACTGCTTGCGGTCATGGACGGCGTGGGGGACATATCCGTTCCTGAACTGGGGAACCGAACACCCCTCGAGGCGGCAACAACTCCGAATCTCGACGACCTGGCCCGGACCGGAGCCCTTGGGCAGCACATACCAGTTGCCAGGGGCATAACCCCCGGCAGTGGCCCGGGCCACCTGGCCCTCTTCGGGTACGATCCCGTGGAGTGCCTTGTGGGCAGGGGAGCCCTTGCGGCCCTGGGGATAGGTTTCGAACTGAAGCACGGCGATCTCGCCGCAAGGATAAATTTCTGCACATTGAACGAGGAAGGTGTCATAACGGACAGACGGGCGGGGAGAATATCCACGGAGAAGTGCGCGGAACTCGTGGACACCCTCAGGAACATACAGATCTCCGGTGTTGAGCTTTTCGTGGAACCGGTGAAGGAGCACAGGGCCTGCGTGGTTTTCAGGGGTCCCGGTCTTTCCCAGGACATAGACGACACAGACCCCGGGCTTGTGGGCAAAAGCCACTGAAGGTCAGGGGCAATTCATCCGCAGCGGAGTTTACCGTGGATGTCGTAGGGGAGTTCGTCTCCGCAGCAATGGAGATACTCAGGGGAAGGGAACCGGCAAACGGGCTTCTTCTCAGGGGTTTTGCCCTCCACCGCGACATGCAGGGAATGAAGGAGCGTTACAGGCTCGATTCCGCCGCTGTTGCCCTCTATCCCATGTACAGGGGCGTTGCCTCCATGGCGGGAATGAAGGTGTTCACACCGGAAACACAGGACCTCTCCGGAGAGGTTAAGGAGGCCCGGAGGCTCTTTCCCAGGGTTTGAATTTCGTGTTTCTTCACCACAAGTACACCGACAGCTCAGCGGAGGACGGCGATCATCAGAGGAAGATCGCGGAGATAGAGAGGTTCGATGCCGCCATCCCTTCCATCCTCGACTGCGGTTTTGACGTTGTCTGCATAACCGGAGACCACTCCACTCCCTGCCCCATGAAGCTCCACAGCTGGCACCCGGTCCCGGTCCTCATCAACGGCGGCCCCCAGAGAACAGGCTGGAGCGGAAGGTTCACCGAAAGGGAGGCAGCCGCAGGGGCACTGGGTACTTTCAGGGGCTGTGAGCTTATGCCCCTTCTGCTGGCCGCCGCGGGCAGACTGGCCAAGTTCGGCGCCTGAGCCTGTGGGATCGGCCCTGGTATGCGTGTCCGGCGGGGTGGACTCCACCGCCGCTCTTCTCAGGTGCACCGGTGAGTTTTCACGGGTAAGGGCGGTCTTCGTGGATGTGAGGGGCTCAGGCCCTCCACAAGAGGCCGTGGACGCCTGTGCCTCCCTGAATGTTCCCCTGGTGGTGATACCCGCCGGGGAGGTGTTCCGCAGGCTGGTCCACCGGCCTTCCGGTGAAATGCTTTCCGCCGGCCTTACACCCAACCCCTGTGCCCTGTGCAACGCCAGGGTGAAACTGGCCCTTCCCCGGGAGATACTGGAACCAGGAGAAAAACTGGTCACAGGACATTACGCCGGGTTTGAGGGGGGGTGCTGTTCCGGGGGCCGACCCTTCCAAGGATCAGTCCTACTTCCTTTCCCTGGTTCCAGTGCGGATACTGGAGCGGTGCATGTTCCCCCTTGCCCGTTCTTATAAGAAGGATGTAAGGCAGGAGGTGAAGGCATCCGGTCTTCCCTGGATCCGAAAAGAGAGCCAGGATCTCTGTTTCTCCCTGCCCGGCCGGGGCATACCCGGAGACATCCTAGATATCCAGGGGAACAGGGTCGGCTCCCACGAAGGCATCGAGGGCTACACACCGGGGCAGCGGAAGGGTCTGGGAGCCCATGGCGAAAGGAAGTTCGTGGTGAGGGTCAGCGGAATCGACGCATCGGTGACCATAGGGGACGAGGAGCACCTTTACACAGGAAAATGCACACTGAATAGTATCAACTGGTTGCAAAAGCCGAAAACAGCGGCCTTCAGCTGTCTCGTTCAAACAAGGTACAGGAAACCCGCAGTTCCCGCCGGTGTGGTTCTTTCCGGTGAGAAAGCCCGGGTGGTGTTTAAAAGGGGGCAGAAGGCCGTTTCGCCTGGTCAGGTGGGGGTCCTTTATGAAAGGGATGCCGTACTGGCCGGAGGAATCATCAGTAACCGCGAAGGGGGATGACCATGCCCGCGGGTATCACGGAAGAGATAAGAAGACTGAAGAACGACAGGGGCGCCATCATACTGGCCCACAGCTACCAGCCCGGTCCGGTGCAGGACATCGCCGACCATGTTGGGGATTCCCTCGAGCTTTCCAGAATTGCCGCCGAGGAGGCAGCGGACCTTGTGGTTTTCTGCGGGGTGAGGTTCATGGCGGAAACGGCTAAGCTGCTCTCCCCGGAGAGCACGGTGGTCCTGGCCGCTCCCGACGCCAGCTGTTCCCTTGCGGCATCCATGACCGCCGGTGATGTGGTTTCCCTCAAGGAACAGCACCCCGGCGTTCCGGTGGTGGTGTATGTGAACTCCACCGTGGAAGTGAAGGCCGAGGCATGGGCCTGCTGCACCAGCGCCAATTCCATCCAGGTGGCGAAAGCCGCTCCGGGGGATGAGATCATCTTCGGCCCGGACAGGAACCTGGGAACCTGGGTACAGCGGAATATCGACAAGAAGGTGCACATCTGGGCCGGGGGTTGCCATGCCCACAGCGGCGGTGACATAAGGAGCCTTCTCGACAGGAAAACACAGTGGCCCGATGCAGAGGTGCTGGTTCATCCCGAGTGCCGCCTGTTTTCTGGAGGGAGGCCGACGCGGTACTGGGGACCGGAGGAATGATCAGGCACGTGGAGAACTCAAAGGGACGCAGGTACATAATAGGGACCGAAGAGGGAATGATCTACAGGCTGGAGACCCTTTTCCCGGGAAACTGTTCCGTCCCGCCGGGAAGATAGTGTGCCGGGATATGGGCTACACAGCCCCTGAACACATACTCAGGGTATTGGAATCACCCGGCGCCGGCATCGAGATACCTGAGGAGCTTGCAGGGAGGGCCAGGAAGGCCGTTGTGAGAATGACGGAGATCGGCTGACGTGCCCGGGCCTCTGAGGGTTGCCCTGACACAGGTCTGGCACGGCGAAAGCTCCGGTCGCAGGTACTGTCTTTCCGGATCCTACTCCCGCCTTTTCGACATTCCGGGAGTACTGCCCCTGGGGGTGATGCCGGTGGAGAACACTTCTGCCGGGGACCTTCTCTCCCGGTTCGACATGCTGGTACTCACCGGCGGCGGCGATCCCCACCCATCTCTGTTCCATAGGGATGACATGGGCAGCAGGAACCCTGAACTGGAAAGACCACTGTGGGACATGAACCTCCTCAGGGCCGCCGAGGAGCTTGATATGCCGGTGCTGGGGATCTGCCTGGGGATGCAGCTCATGGGCATTGCCCATGGCGCTCCTCTGATCCAGGACATCAGCTCCTCTCTGAAGGGAGCGCTTTTCCACCACGGCACCACCGAGAATCCCGTTCACCATACCGTTACCGTGTCCTCCGGCTCCCTGCTGTCAGGGGTACTGAAGAGCGGTGAAACGGTGTCCTCGTATCATCACCAGGCACTGGAGAGGGAGCCCGAGGGCTTCAATGTGACCGCAAGGTCCGAAGACGGCCTGATAGAAGCGATAGAGGGCGGTAAAGGAAGATTGCTGGGCGTTCAGTGGCATCCCGAAAGGGACGGAACCGGGCGGATCCTGGTGAGAACCATGATCAGGAAATGGTGCGGATATGATCTATGAGTGCATACCTGAAAGCGTTGAAAGGATATGGGGCTCCCTTCCCCCTCCAGGGCCGGGGGCGAGCCCATCGGAGAGGTGTGGTGGTTTTACGGCGATACACTGCTGAGGTCTTCCAGTGGCCCCGTGGGCAAAGCATCAGATCTCTTTCCCTCAGGGGAAGCTCCGGTAATCCTGAAAACCCTCCATCCCGCAAAGGACCTCTCGGTTCAGGTGCATCCGGGAAAGAACGGAAAACCCCCCATGAAGGACGAGTCCTGGGCGATTCTGTCCGGAACCGGACGGATCCTTCACGGCATACGGGAGGGCACCGGGGCGGAGGACTTCGCCCGGGCGGTGAAGGGCGGCTTCGTGGAGTCCCGCCTCCTGGAGTTCCAGGCCTCCCCGGGGGACATCTTCCATCTGCCCGCCGGCACGGTGCATGCACTGGGAGCGGGGCTCACCGTCCTTGAGATACAGCTGGCCTGTCCGGTTACCTACCGCCTGTGGGACTACGGAAGAAGGGATATCCATGGCAATACAAGGGAACTTCACGTCAGGCAGGGCCTCCAGGCCGTTGACTGGAACCGAATGGGAAGGGCGCTGAAAACGGAAGATTCACCCATGGACGCCGGTCTCTATTCACTGGAAAGGGTTCATTCCGAGATGGTGGACATGGGTCCCATGGAGCTTCTCTACGACACCCCTGGAAAACGATGCCTCTTCGCGGACCGCGAAGGCGGCCGGGCGAAGACCGGCGGCGATGGCTGGAGAGTAAGGATAAAAAATGGCAATGGATGAACTCTACGCTGTGATAATGGCCGGAGGCAGGGGCACAAGGTTCTGGCCGGCGTCGGTGGCAGAAAGACCCAAACAGTTCATGGACCTCCTGGGCGGCGGAACCATGCTGCAGCTCACCGCAGGCAGGTTCCGGGGCCTCACCGGAAATGGAGGTGTACTGGTGGTTACCGGAGCCCGGCATGAAAGCACAGTGCTGAGCCAGCTTCCCATGCTTCCCGGGGAAAACCTCCTGCTGGAGCCCATGGGAAGGAACACCGCCGCCTGCATCGGCTGGGCGGCGGAAACCCTGAGGCGCCGGGGCCTCGGCGGGAAGGTCATGGCGGTTGCCGCCAGCGACCACATGATAGAGCCCCTGGAGGGCTTTGAGAGCACCATGAGGAAGGCGGCGGAACTTGCGGAGAAGGGCTATCTGTGCACCATAGGCATTCCTCCGGACCATCCCGCCACGGGCTACGGCTACATTCGAAGGGGTGCCCCGGTTCATCCCGGATGGAAGGTGATGGACTTCAAGGAGAAGCCCGACAGAGGAACGGCGGAGAAGTACATGGCCTCCGGGGAATACTTCTGGAACTCCGGGATGTTCCTCTGGAAGGCGGATGTTTTCCTCGGCGAACTTTCACTTCACATGCCCGACCTTTTCCGGTCCATACAGTCCATGCCGGACACAACCCGGCCGGAAGCCGACATCTACCGGGAGCTCGAGGCCATTTCTGTGGACTACGCTGTAATGGAGAAGACCGACAGGGCGGTAATGGTCCCGGCGGAGTTCTCCTGGAGCGACATAGGCGACTGGCCCGGGGCGAAGAAGGCCGGAGTGGGAAGGGGAGAGGTCATCCTGCTGGATTCAGGGAACACGCTGGTCTACGACGAAACAGGAAGGCTCACTGTCCTGGTGGGGGTGAAGGACCTCAGCGTTGTGGTCACAGAAAGGGCCACACTGGTCATGGCGGATTCCAGTTCCCAGAAGATAAAGCAGATTGTGGAGCGGCTTGATCGGGACAGACCGGAAATGGTGTAGCCCGGGGTCTATTCGATCACGACCCTGGCACCAACCGGAAGCCAGAAATAGGCCCAGCGGGCGGTAAAGAAGCCCAGCCTGACGCAGCCGTGGGAGAGGGGCTCCCCCAGCCGGTGTTCCACCGAGGGAGAAGCCTGATGAAGACCGATGGCCCCGCTGGGTTCGATGCACTGCCAGTAGGGCATCCTTACCCTGTAGGTGCTTGAGACCGGTGCCCAGCGTTTGTAGAGGATGCTGAACTCCCCCCTGGGAGTGGAGTGCCTCGGCGGATGCCCCGTTGAGACCCGGGCCAGATTGGCCTCCCTTTCCCCCTCGAAGAAGACTATGACCTGGTGTTCGATATCCACGAAAACCGACCGCTGGCCCGATTCCGCGTAAACCGCGCCGCCGGGCAAAGAAAGCAGAGCCCCCTTCCACAGAAGGAAGGGTATCAGGAAACAGTTCAGAGCATTCACCTCCTTTAACCAGACATTCTGCAACCATTACCGCCAAAGGTCAAGGCCGCTGTGAGTTGACTTCTCCCTGCCATTGAAACAGATTTGCTGTTGATATGCCCATGGGCATTTTTTGTAGTGTTTATGAATTCTGAATGGAGGATTGATTTGAAATTAATGAAAGTCCTGATCCCGGCGGTGGCTCTGCTGATCATGGCAGCTGCCTGCTCATCCCCTGCTGTCACGGGTATTAAGGTGCACATACAGAACAGCGAATACCAGGAGGCCATTCATCTTGCAGACAGCGTCCTGGCAGGCCCTGAGGCCGACAACCCCGAGGTCTGGTACTGGAGGGGCCGCGCCTACAGCATGATGAGGAACTGGGAGGGTTCCGCCGAGTCCTTCCAGATGGCCTACCGACTCGACCCCCAGATGCAGCAGCAGATCTCCAGCTACTGGCCCGCCTTCTACAACACCGCCACCGCCTATGCATCCGAGGGCAGGCGGGAAGAGGCGGTTGAAATGCTTGAGACCGGCAAGAGCATCGTCCCCGAGAGGCCCGAGTTCGATCAGCTTCTGGGGCAGATGGCCCTCAACGCAGGTGACCACGAGCAGGCCCTCGAGTACTTCGAGACCTCCCTCGGCCTCGCCCGGGAAATGATAGTCACCCTTCAGAGAAGCATCGCCAACGCCACCGATCCCGTGATAGCCGAGCAGCTTCAGGAGCAGTACGACAGGACCACTGCAAGCATCGTTCTTTCCTCTTATAACGCCGGAGCCATCCTGAAGAATTTCTACCTCCACACCGAGGACCAGGCCGAGGCATCGGATTACATGGACAGAGCGGTGGACATCTACCTCAAGGCCATCGAGGCCGACCCCTCAAATGCCGACATCATGACAGGTCTTGCGGAACTCTACATCCTTTCCGAGCAGTACGACGAAGCCCTTTCCATCTACGACAACGCCCTGGTTGCCATCGAAAACGGCGTTGAAGAGGGCTGGATCCCTCCTGAGGACGCCGATGAAATGCGTGCCGGCGTTCTTCTCACCAGGGGTTTCACCCTTATCGAGATGGAGAGATACGAAGAGGGCATCAACGAACTCCAGGAATGCAGGGCAACAATGGGCGACACATACCAGGTCCTGGCCATGATCGGTCACGCCCACTTCGTTATGGAGAACTACGAGACCTCCCTGGAAACCATGAAGATGCTCGCCGAACGGGAAGGGCTCACCGCCGAGGAATACGCCAACGCCTGGTACATGATATACGCCAACTACATCCGCCTCGAGAAGGACACCGAGGCCCTGGCGGCGATACAGGCGGCCATCCAGTACCAGGGCGACAACGCCGACTACTGGGAGTACCTCGCCCAGACATACAGCCGCCTCGGCAGGAATGCCCAGGCAATGGAGGCCATGGAACAGGCCCTGGAGCTCCGCGGGCAGTAGCAGACCGCCGCTTCGCATATAAGAAAGAGCCCGGGGGTTTCCCGGGCTCTTCTT
>LQAJ01000073.1_pt1 | contig 79145 bp, 97 predicted proteins | sample 1535811 | NCBI WGS metagenome assembly LQAJ01 (sample SAMN04331587, study PRJNA305678) | bioreactor metagenome | isolation source: bioreactor_6 inoculated with Wadden Sea sediment 2nd replicate of a... | place: Germany: Wadden Sea, Janssand Flat
TAGCCTGAGAAAAAAGGGATATGAACATGTCGCTCAGACAGAAATGAACGAAATTGGTGATGACATGCTACCTTTGGCACACCGGGTCGCCAGCTTAATGAAACGGTGGCTGATGGGCACATACCAAGGAGCAGTGAGGGAGCAGCATTTAGACTACTATCTTGATGAATACACTTTCCGCTTTAACAGACGAACATCAGCCTCAAGAGGCAAGTTATTCTACCGACTTGTTCAGCAAGCCATGCTGGTCGATCCTGTGCCTGCAAAACAAATTGTAGATGGAACTGGAGCAAAATTTCAGCAAGGAACTGAAAATGGCATAAACCACAAGATATAGGGGCACGAGAGATAAGTGCATACCCCGGTAATGAAAATACTGTTTCTGGAACCGTTTTTCGGGGGATCTCATAAGGATTTTGCCACCGGGTTTATTGCGCATTCCCGCCATGAAATTACGTTGCTGAGTCTGGCTCCGGAATACTGGCGATGGCGGATGCGCACCGCTTCACTGTCTTTTTTGGAGAAGTCAAACCCATTGCAGGCGTATGACCGGGTGTTTGCTACGGACATGATGGATGTGGCCCAATTCAAGGCCATGGCTGGATCCGGTTGTCCACCCATTATATTGTATTTTCATGAAAACCAGCTGTCTTATCCGCTGTCTTCCCGGGCCCGGCTGCGAAAACCGGATATTGACGCCGGGCTGATCAATATGAACTCCGCTCTGGCAGCGGATCAGGTCTGGTTTAATTCCAAATTTCATTTGAGGTTATTTGAAAGGGAGTTGAGACGTCTGATCAAACAAAGCCCCGGGTCCCGGCCCAAAGGCATTGTGGATACTATTCTGAAAAAATCCCGGGTGGTGTATCCCGGGTGCCGGTTTCCGATGATATCCGGCCCTGTGCAATCCAGCCGCAATACCCCGCCCCTGATCATATGGAACCATCGCTGGGACTATGACAAGCAGCCGGACCTGTTTTTTAAGGTGATGATACGACTTAAAAAGAAAGAGATCCCGTTTTCTCTGGCTGTATTAGGAGAACGGTATGATCTGTATCCGGAGGTATTTGACCGGGCCAGAAAATTGCTGGACAAAGAAATGGTCGTGTTCGGATTTGAACCGTGTCGAACCACCTATGAGGCCTGGCTCAAAAAAGGGCGGGTGGCGGTGTCCACGGCCATTCAGGACAATTTCGGCATTTCCGTGGTGGAGGCGGTCCGGTTCGGGTGTTTTCCGATACTTCCGCGCCGGCTTTCCTACCCGGAACTCATGCCGGCATCCTGGCATGAAGGTATATTTTATCGCACGGAGCATCAGCTGGTGGAAAAACTGACCTATCATTTGCAGCCTGGCAATGCCTGTATGGCTGAACGCAATGCAATGGCTACACATATGCAGCAGTTTTCCTGGGAAATCCAGGCGCCCTGTATGATGATCTTCTGGAGACCCTGGTCCGGCCCTGATATTTTTTATGATCATTTGACCATAATTAATCTTGACGACAGGATTGGAACCCTATATATTATGATCAAATGATCATAAAGGAGGATGTCGTGCCCCGACCCAAACGACCCAGATCCATTGATGCCATGCCCCGGGTGACCGAGTTTTCACCCCAGGGGATCGCGCCGTCCGAAGAAGTGATCCTGTCTCTTGAGGAGCTTGAGGCGGTGAGACTGATTGACTATGACGGACTGGACCAGTCCCGGGCTGCAGAGGTCATGAACGTGTCCCGGCAGACCGTGGGGCGGATTCTTCGGGCCGGACGGTTCAAGCTGGCCAAAGCTTGGTGGCGGGATGCCATCTCAAGGTGTCGGGCGGGTGCTACCGGATCGATAAAGACCGGTCCGGCAGGGGACGTCGTCGTCACAGACGGGGTGGCCGGTGCGGTCATTCCGACAGATCATAACCACACTCATCAAGGAGGAGATATCATGCCGGGTTTCAACAGAAGAGGACCGGATAATCAGGGGCCCATGACCGGTTGGGGCAGAGGATTTTGCACTGGAAATGCCGGTTATGCCGGCTATGACACCGGTTTTGGCAGAGGATATGGACGGGGCCGGGGCCGCAGATGGACCCAGGGCGGTTTTATCCGCAGAGGAACGGGGTCCCCGGGGGGGACGTCGGAACCACAGGAATCTATGGATGAACTGAAACAGCGGGCTGAATGGCTGGAATCTGAACTGGCGGCCATCCGGCAGCAGCTCAATGAATAATCACCTTACTTTGGCCGGGGCAGGGCAACTCCTCTGTCCCCGGCCATATTTTCCTTTATTTCCCTTAACTTATCTGTCCTGCTGTGGTATAGGAACGTTTTGTGTCACCTTACATGACTGCCAGCCAGGAAAAGAAGATATGACCCATACCATTGCCATCAACGGGTACGGCCGCATCGGCCGGTGCGTGGTCCGTGCCCTGTACGAATCCGACCGGTTTTCCGGTATGCTGAATCTGGCGGCCGTCAATGAGATCGCCTGTGCCGAAACCCTGTTTCACCTGACCCGCCACGATTCCACCCACGGCCGGTTTCCTTTGCCCGTGGAGAAAACCGGGCAGGGCATGCGCATCGGAAATGATGTGATCCATCTGTTTCAGGAAAAAAATATTGTCAACCTGCCCTGGAAAGATTTAGGGGTGGATGTGGTGCTGGATTGCACCGGGGTTTACAATGACCGGGAAGCAGCAGCCCTGCACCTGCTCTCCGGTGCCGGAAAAGTGATTTATTCCCATCCGGGCAAAGATGAGATGGATGCCACCATTGTGTACGGGGTGAACCATCGGGAGTTGAAAAGAGAACATGCCGTGATCTCCAATGCTTCGTGCACCACCAACTGTCTGATTCCTATTTTGCATGTTCTGGATACCTATCTGGGTATCGAAAACGGGATGACCACCACCATTCATTCGGCCATGCATGACCAGCCGGTGATCGATGCTTACAACAAGGATCTTCGCAAAACCCGGTCCGCTTTGCAGTCCATTATTCCGGTTTCCACCTCACTGGACAAAGGAATTGCCCGGATTCTGCCGCACTTGGCCGGCCGGTTTGAAACCCTGGCCATCCGGGTGCCCACCGTGAATGTGTCCATGATGGATATCACGTTGATGGTGAACACGGACACCTGTGCCCGTCAGGTGAATGAGCTGCTCATTCAAGCATCAGAAAGCGCGCTGTCAGGAATTCTGGGGGTGAGTGACGAGCAGCTTGTGTCCTGTGATTTCAATCATGATCCCCGATCTGCGGTGATCGATCTGCCCCAGACCCGGGTGTCTGGCCGGCGACTGGTCAAAATCCAGGCCTGGTTCGATAATGAATGGGCCTATGCCAACCGGATGCTGGATACCACGATCGCTGCACTCACGGCGTGAAAGACCGGGCCTGAGATCCTGGATGTGATTTCCCGGATATGAAGTGCCGGAACAAAGGTCCCGGACCTGGCGAAGAGATCCGGGTCCGGGGTGTTAAATGGAAAGTCAGCGTCTTTTGGGAACGTCCAAGGCCATCAGTTTCTTAGTGATCCGGACCACGTCTTCGGGAATATTGGCGACATTGTCAAAGGGGCGGGTCCCGTCCCGGTCCGCCTGAATCACTTCATCGAGTTCAGGGATAAACCCCAAAATCGGATAATCAGGCATAGATTCCCGGATCAGGGTTTTATCACGCTCGGACGTCACCCGGTTGCCCAGCACCACAATGTTTTTAATTCCGATGTCCTGTCCCAGTTTACGGATTTTGTCTGCCGCCACCCGGCTGCGTTTGCCCGGGTTCACCACCACCACTAGTGCATCCACGGATCCGGAAGTGGCCCGTCCCAGATGTTCCACCCCGGCTTCCATGTCCATGACCACCACTTCGTTGCGGGCCAGTACCAGGTGGTTCATCAAGGCCTTTAATATGGTACTTTCCGGGCAGATGCATCCGGAGCCGCCCTGTTGGACGGTTCCCATGACCAGCAGTTTGACCCCGTCTTTTTCCAGGGAAAACCGGTCCGGAATATCATCCACTTTGGGATTGAGGGTAAAAAATCCACCCATGGTGCCTGGTTGGGCCCCGGTCCGTTCAGCAATCAGATCAGACAGCTGGGCCACCGGTGTAATGGGTTGGGTTTCATCAATACCAAGGGCTGCGGCCAGATTGGCTACCGGGTCCGCATCAATGGCGATAACAGAGCGGTCTTTGTCCAGGGCGGCAATGGTCCGGGCGATCAGACCGGTGATTGTGGTTTTGCCCACCCCGCCTTTGCCGCCGAATGCCAGTTTTAAACTCATGAAAACAGTGCTCCTGTAGGTTTAACTTAACGGTTTAAGGATCTGTCCGGTTTCATCCAGCAGAAAACCTGATGACCATTTTTTCAGCAGTGGAAAGGATGTCCTCTTCAATCACGGCATGAATGTCGTATTTTTCATTGAACAGATCCTTGGGCAGCAGTTGAAAGCATTTCTGGGCGTCCTGCTTGGTCTTGAATGCCGGCAAAATTTTTCATTGGTTTTTTCATCGACAAATCCTAGTAGTTTTTCGGAGGTAGTATCGGGATTCTGAACAATCACGTAATACCAGTTGTCATCAATATTGATATCTTCCATGGCAGTCAGTCCATTTTTAAGGGGTTATATTATTGAATATAAGGGTGAACTATATAAAATAAAGGGAATCCATGCAGATATTCCCTGATTGAGTGCCACTATTCCAGCTTATAAGGTCAGAAATGCATTGTGGTTTCCAAGGGTGCAACTGCTGCACGAATGTCATGACCCGTGAGGGTTGCTTAAAAATCAGAAAGCCCCTGAACGTTTGTTACAGGGGCCTTTGAAACGAAACAGAGCAGATTTCGGTTAGATTTCAAGCCATGAATCTGAATACAGGGTCTCGCCCATGATGACTTTATAGGTTTTGGCATAATCCGCCATTTCCTTGTCCAGACTGGAGATATCCGGCAGATCCCCATCCATCATGCCCCAGATCAGGTCCACGACATCCTGGCGCTGACCTTTGGCAATGGCAGTCAACTGTTTGTCTAGAGGGTCGGAAATAACGGCTTTCATGCCGTATTTCCACAGCATGACCATATAGGTCTGGTTTAGGATCGGCCGCAGGTGTTCCGGCGGTCCGTTGGAGATGTTGGACAGGCCGCAGGTGGATTTGGCACCGGGAGCGATTTCTTCGAGCATCATCTGAAAGTTGAGCAGGCTCATGAGCTGCTGCTGCTGAATGTTCACCGGGGTCACAATACCGTCAACCCAGATTTTTTCATTGGGGATACCGGCTTCATTGGCAAAATACAGGAGTTCCACCGCCAGTGCTGCCCGTTCGTTTTCATCTCTGGGAAGCTTCGGGGCCCCACATCAGGGCGACAAAGTCGGCGTCATATTCCGCAGCCAGGGGAACCATTTTTCATACCGTTCCGGACGGGCCATGATAGAGTTGATGATATGGGGCTTGTCTGCGGGTTTGCATACCTTGAGCCCGGCTTCAATGGCATCAATGTTGGAGGTGTCCAGCAGCAGCGGCATACCCGGTACCGCTTCCTGAACCACATTGACCACCCAGGGCATCAGTTCGGTACCGAACTTCTTGGCTGGTCCCAGGTTAATGTCGATATAATCCATGCCAAGTTCCTTCTGCCGGATCACTTCTGCCTGAATCGGCTCAGGGTTCCGCTTGGCAGGATCCGGCTCCTTGAACTCTTTTCCGATGACCCGGGAAATGACATTCAGGCTTTCACCAAATAGAATCATGTTTTCCATGTTCTTGTCCTTTTACTGATTTAGGATTGACACTGAAACGCCGGGACCGGCAAAAGCCGCCCCGGCGTGATTGTTATTTTCTTGCTTTAAGGAACGCCGGCAGATGAGCGGCTTCTCTGGGTCCCACTGTAATGGTCCAACCGGGCAGTTCTTCTTCCACATCCCCGGCGATGGCGGCCGCGTATCCCGGGATGATCAGTTCCTTGTGTTTGACTTTGTCCATGATCCCGCATTTTTTTACAAACAGACCGACATCGTCTCCGCCGAATTTTCCGGCTGCCCATGCCGTTAAAACAGACAGGCCCTCGGAATCTTTGACCAGCAGCCATGAAGGCACCTTGCTGGCTTCAATTTCACCGGACACGATAAAGTAGGTCAATGCAAAGTTGGTGGTCACCAGGACCGGTGAGTTTTCATCCGGGTTGTTGATTTCAAAGATACCTTCGGTCACGGTCATGGGCCGCTGGGGATCGGTGAAGATGTTAAGCCGTTCCAGCAGCAGCGGGAACAGAGATTCCGTGGCAAAATCAGACAGGACAACGATTCCGCCGTATTTGGCCACGAACATGCCAGCGATCAAAGTTTCCATATCCAGATTGGAAGCCATTTCGCAGGGGAACACAATTGTGGGGAATCCCAACGCCTTGTTGGCGGCTTTCAGCGCTGCCCGGCGGATGGCAACCTGATCTTCCAGGGCCTGTTTGATTTCGCGGGCACCGGAGTCGATAACCAGATCTTTCAACCCCATGCCGGTGAGTTTTTCCGTCAGTGGAATCAATGCTTCGACAGAATCGGCTTTAACGGCCAGCGGCAGGTCCGCTTCTTTGGCCAGAGCACCGAATTCATCCGCATTGCTTTCCGTGGCTGCATACAGCAGCGGACGTTTGAAACCAGCTTTTTCAATACCGGCCTTCATGACGGCCGCATCTTCGGTCATGAGCACCAGGTTGAATTCCGATTCCTTGGCAATTTTTTTCAGCAACGGCGGCAAATGCGTCCGCACCATTGCCCGCATCCTTGACCACCAGCAGTTCCGGGCGTAGGTTCAGGCCCACCCGTTCATACTGGAATGCGTTGTAGATTTTGAGTTTGGTATCAAGGGCTGCCAGGTCTGTATCTGAGGACACGGTAGCGGCCAACACTGCGGGGTTGAAAAAGGTTTTTTCATGCCTGTAAAGAACAGTTTCACCGCCGGCTGCGGTTTTGCGAACCCCTTTGCCCAGTGCCACCGGGCGGATGGGAGGCGCAGAGGCTTCGGCCAGCTGTTCCTTGGCTTCATCCGACACATAGGGGCAACTGTCCAGTTCCGCTTTCCCGGATGCCAGGTTCATTGCAAATGCAAGACAGGTGGGAACGCCACACTCCTTGCAGTTGGTCTTGGGCAGGAGTTTGAATATCTGTATACCGGTTAATGCCATGTTAATCTCCTTAAAAGTTTAAACAACCATATGGTAAGGCGGGACAGATTGATATCTGGTGGAAGACTGCCCCGCCTTTTGTGTTAAATTCCTATCCCACAATGGGGTCCATGTTCAGGGCCGGATGACCTTTTCCTGGAGGAAGGGAAGGATCTCCTCTTCGGTGATGCCCACGGTTTCATCTGCGATCTTGTCATACAGATCAGGCTCTCCCAGTTCCTTGCCTCTGGCAACGATTCTGTCCTTGAGCTCTTCTTTAAGCATTTTGGGCATCCAGACCATTCTCAGCAATCCGCCATCACCCACGATGAATTTACCCTGGGTGATGTTGTGTTTTGAATGGCCCACAAAGCCGGGAGAAGAAGCACCGCCGCCCATGACACCGGCCAGAGTGGTGAACTTCATGCCGCAGGGGGTTTCTCCGCTGTAATCACGGCCCACGGTCATCACCCCGTTGCATGAGGGCAGCAATGCGGCGATACATTCACAGCATCCGCAGGTGGTCATGGGATCATGCACCATGGAATAGAAGTTGTAGTGGGTCACCGCCCCTCTGGAAGCTTTGTAGACAAAGTCATTGACCCCTTTCCACTGCCCCAGTTTGGGATCCAGGCATTCGCCCTTTTCAATCGGCTGGTTGGGGCCGGTGGGATTGATCTCGTAGGAGGCCTTGCAGTCCATCCAGTTGTAGGCACCGCACAGTCCAGTTCGTTCCGGGGATACGGAGCACACATGGCTGGGGGCAAAAGACTGGCACAGGGTGCAGGAGTAGTAGGTCTCAACATCCTCATCCCGCATGTTATCCACCCGGGCATCCCTTGCCAGGTAATTTTCCCTGGCGGTGGCAGTCATCTTGTCCACATCTTCTTTTTTTGTGTACAGGGTGACCTGGACCTTGTCCACGATTTTGTTGAAATCCTGATGAAACTTGGCATGGAGTACCACACCGATGTCCTTGAGTGTGAATCCCTTCTCAATGGCAGCCTTGGAGATCCGCACCCAGGAGATATCCCGCTGCCCGATATGCATGATCCCCTGAATATAGTTGATCAAATGATGGATCTGACGTTCCATGATGGGCTCGAAATCTTCCTGAAATTCCCGGCCGGCAATCTGGACAAAAATACCCAGATAGAAGGTTTCTCCCTCTTTGATACCGTCGATGTCCGGCCCGATCACTTCCACCTTGCCGTCTTCGATTTTGTTCATGTCGGCCATTTTCACCAGCTCGGTGCACTGGGTCTTGCCGCCGCCGCACTGGGCGTACAGATCGGCCCCGCGAACCCGCTCTCCTTCATAGGCCGGACCGAATGCGCAGGGAATGTCGATTTCCGCCACCTGAACCTTGAGGCCTCTGACTTCAACAGATTTCTGGACCATGTCCTCATGGGCCACCGGCGCCACGACATGCTCGTAGGTACAGATACCGGTGGGTAGAATTTCCGGAATTTCCGTGTCTGCGATGGTTGGGAAGCCCCAGTTGACGCAGCCGGCTGCGGCCACACCCCATTCGGTGCCCACATCGCCCAAGGCGTTGACAAAGGCGAACACCCGGTCTTTGTTGTACTTCAGAATCTTTTTGTAATCACCGGGCTGGACACCGCCGAAAGCCATGGCAGCTCTGTTGGCAAATCCCAGGGCAAATACGGCAGAAGAGATATCCGGTCCGAACGGGACGATACGGGTGTTCCAGCCGATCTGCATATCAGCATCCAGACACTGCTGGATCAGGGTTTTGCCGTTATGATTGGCGGCACAGAAAATATACAGAGACCGTTTCTGATAATCTTCAACGATCATTTTGGCGATCTCTTTGTTGGGGGCGGCGCCCACCATGGCGGCAAAACCGGGGGCGGAGCCGTCCACAAATTCCACCCCACGTTTACGCAGAATAGTATCGTCAGCCGCACCCACCCAGATTTTGCCGTTATCCACATCCGGGTCTTCCTGGGGGATGTAGAAATCCGGTTCATTCAGATACCGGAGGGCCTCTTTCACCTCATAGGAGATGATACCGGCCATACCCGCATCCAGAAGAGGTCCCAGGTACGGAAGCCAATTTCTGAGCTTGATATGGGGGGGCAGCAGGCCCCTGGCAAACGCCATGGGTTTTTTCAGATCTTCCAGGGTTTCGCATTTCAACCCGGTCAAAGAGTAGATGACCGGCAGATAATACGCAGTGTTGGGAAATCCGATTTTGGTACTGGCATCATAGGTCTGAAGGGCTTTTTCCAGCTCGCCTTCCACCTGTGCAACTACTTTGTAACCACCCTGAATAGCAGCAAATGCGATTAATTTAGACATATGTTTTCTTTCCTCCTTCGTTGAGGATTTATTGTAATTATCTGTTTATGGTTGTTACCTCACAAGATCCTGACATGTTTTTATTATCAGGCTTCCAGTTTCTGCCGATCCGCCATATCCATCAATACCCGTTCTCTGGCCTTGTCGATACCCAGCGCCTTCCTTTTCTTGTCGATGTGGTCGATCATCAGGTGAGCATGTTTGATCGGGTCTACTTCAAGATCCCATTTGCCGCCATAGATTTTTTCCATTTCCTTGGAAATATAGTCATGGAACACTGGGGCTCCGGAGGTCGGCAACGTGACGCCGAAAACAGTATATACGCCGGATGCAACAAAATAATGACCAATGGAAATGGCCTTTTCACTCATCCATTCCGGCGCACTTCCTGCCGCCGGCAGGTCACAGATATCGTTGCCTAATCCGCCGGCCTTGACCACTTCGGTGGCAGCAAGCAAGATGCGGGAGTTATCGACACAGGACCCTAAATGAAGGACTGGCGGGATTCCCACGGTTTCACAGATTTCAGCCAGTCCCGGTCCACAGTGGACCGCTGCAGATTCAGGGGTCAGCAGTCCTTCCATGGCGCAGGCAATCGCATTACATCCGGTGGTGAGAACGATGACATCGTTTTTGATCAGTTCCTTGACGACCCGGATATGACCGTCATTGTGTTTGGTTCGGGCATTGTTACACCCCACCACGCCGGCAATACCGCGAATCCGTCCGTTGATGATATTGTCATTGAGCGTATAATACGTGCCGCGGAAGGTTCCCCCTAAATGGTATTGAATGGATTCAACTCCAAATCCCGCAATCTGCTGTGTTTTATATCGCGGGATCATGATATCGGCACCGCGGTTGGCAAAATTGTCGATCGCCAGTTTGACGATGCGTTTGGCATCTTCCAGGGCATGATGTTCATCAAATTCGATATGGATGACATTGTCCTGTTCCATTTTGGCAATGGGATGGGTAGTGATCAGTTTGGTATGAAAACATTTGGCCACATTGGCCAGGTTCTGCATGATACACTGGATATCCACCACCATGGCATCGCAGGCCCCGGTGATGATGGCCAGTTCCTGCTGGAGGAATGTGGCGGCTGTCGGAATCCCGTGTCTCTGGAGCATTTCATTGGCTGTACAGCAGATCCCGCCCAGCTGGATACCGGCGGCGCCCTTTTCTTTGGCATAGTTGACCATTTCTTCGGACTGGGCAACGCCAACGATGATTTCTGACAGAACCGGCTCATGTCCATGCACAATAATGTTGACATGGTCTTCTTTCATGATGCCCAGATTGGCTTCGGACTGAAGGGGGTACGGGGTGCCGAAAAGCACATCCTGGAGATCGGTGGCCAGCATGGAACCGCCCCAGCCATCAGCCAGTGCGGCCCGGGTGCCCTGTTTCATGAGGTTCTTGTAGTCCTGGTCAACTCCCATATGGGTCCGGTGCATGATTTCAACAATTTCCCTGTCAATGTTTCTGGGAAGCACGCCTTGTTTTTTCCATTTTTCGTACAGGGCTTCCGGGGCCCGTTTCAAATATAGAAGTTCGCCTTCCGGTTTGCCCCATTCACTAATGGCTACTTCTGCCACTTCCAGGGAGATTTCATCCAGATCCCGTTCTTTGGTTTCCCCGTCCACCTCAACGGTTGTGGCAACGCCCAGATAGGGAGCGATGCTCAACAGTTTCTGGGTATCTTTTATCTTGTAAGCTTCAGTTTCTTTTCTGGCTGCCGACAGGAACACTTCTGCCACGCAACGACCATGGTCGGAGTGAGCGGAAGCACCGCCGGCAATCATGCGGATAAAGTTTCTGGCTGCAATGGTGTTGGCGGTGGCACCGCAAAGCCCTTTTCTGGTATCTTCACCTTCAATGCCGCTTTTGGGTAATGGAAGCCGGCAGGGCCCCATGGAGCAGTTCTTGCAGCAAATACCCTGGATCCCGATGGCACAAGGTTTCATGCTGAAGGCTCTGTCAAAAACCGTGTCAATACCCATTTTCTGGGCACGTGCCTGCAATTCCTGGGTCCCCAGATCTATGGAGACTTCTTTCGGATCAACCAGTTTAGGTGCTTTTTCTGCTTTTTTATTTTCTACCATTAGAGGTTCCTCCTCCTGTTGATTTGGTAATTAATTGTTTGAATATATTAAGTGCGTTTATTCAGTAACTCTTCTGTGCACTTTGTCGAGGTTTTCTAGAATTCTTTCCAGTTTCTGTCTTTTGGAATTTTGCTGCAGTCATGAGAACTGACGATTTTGGTGCGGCCTTTCTTGCAGCAGCTGCTTTTTCTCTTTCAGCAGCTCTTTTTTCTCTGATCGCCTGCTCTTCGGCTTCCCGTTTGGATGCGGCGTCTTTTTGGGCTTTTTTCTCGGCCTCAACTTTGGCTTTTTCTTCGGCTTCTGCCTTGGCTTTGGCCGCTGCTTCCGCTTTAGCTTTGGCTTCCGAATCTGCCTTGGCCTTTGCTTCGACAGCCGCTTTGGCTTTTTCTTCGGCTTCTGCCTTGGCCTTGGCTTCCGCTTCCGGATCTGCTGCCGCCGGTTCAGGTTTGGCTTCAGCGGCCGGGGCCGGTTTGGCTTCCGCCGCCGGTGCGGGTTTGGCTTCCGCTTTGGGGGCGGCCGTTGGTTTGGGCGCTTCTTTTTTGCAGGGGCCGCTTTTTTGGCCGGTGCCTTCTTTTCTTCTTCCGCGATGGTCAGATCCGGTTCCGGTGACATGGCGGCAAAATCGATCTCCACATCATCCAGCTGTTTGGAAATAGGGGCGATATCTTTGGCAGAGCCGCCGGCATATACCATATCAATGAACGCTTTGACCAGTCTGATGGATTCAGGGTGCCGCATGATCAGAATGCTGGAGCCGGACATGAGATAAGACACCGCACCCACAGCTTCCATGAGAATGGCCCGGCGTTCCGGATCACCCAGTTCAGGAGCTTCATCCACCGGCTGCTTGGCTTCCTTGCATTTCCAGACCTCGTTGCCCAGGTTGTTGATCATGGGATTCTGAAGCTTGTCATCCCCCTGGGTCATGGCGGCCTGAGTCAGTCGTTCCATCACGGAGTAGGAGTATTCCAGGCCGTAGCCCAGACCACCGGTGGTGGGATCCACAATGACCTTGTCCAGCGACACACCCAGATTTTCCAGCAGGATGTTCACCTGCTTGGCCAGGTTGACATCAATGGGAGAGGACGAAATAATGGTGTGTCCATATCCCATGGCAGCGGCACCGATGCCTTTGTGGTTCTTTTCTTCCACCGGCCCCAGAATCAGGTTGTGGCCATCGCAGACTTCGCTGATTTTTTTGAGCACTTCCTCATCTTTTGCTGGAACAGCCGTTCCCCAGACAATCAGAGGCACATCAATGGCTTCGCTGACTTTTTTGACCGTCTGTGCGGCGTCCGCCCCGCTGACATCCTTGTCGTTGGGGTCCGTACTTTTGACCTGAAGAACGATCGCCTGGGCATTGTATTCATCCACGCATTTTTTGGCCCAGGCCACGGGGTCTCCCAGAACGTCTTTGAAAGGTGCTTTGGCAGCCTCAGGCCAGTCTTCAGGTTCCATGTCCCAGATTTCCATGGCAATGATGGGTTTGTTGGGCATATCCCCTTCAAACTGATAAAAAGGATAGCAGGTTTGGCCGCCGACCGTCAGTGCGCCGTCACCTTTTCCAATGGTGATGTTTTTAATGGCGCCGGCATAGGTTTCTTTGGTTATTTCGAATCCCACGTTTACCTCCTAAAATTAAAGATGGTTATGAGTTGGAAGGAATTAAGCTTGAAACGGTGTGACAATATGTGGAATGGGAACAGGTAGATGGAAGGGACAATCTCTTTTAACCGCTTGTCATTTTTGCACTGTCTCTTCATTCACCAGAACCCATGTTACAAGGTTTGTAATATAAATAACAGCATATGATTTATAATTTGTACCCTTTTTTGTCAATAGATGAGTGAATTTATTGAACAGGGGGTTTGCAAGAGAAATATTGTTTTATTTCAATGTGTTGGATTGTATGCTTGTCGGGCCAAATAAGATTGAATCGGATTTAATTATTAAATAGTAATTGTGCAATCAAAGAGAAAATCAGATTAAATTGCTTTAAAAAATTAGTATTTCCTCATTAAAGCGATTTTTTCCAATGAAAAGCGATGTTTTTTGATAAAAATATTACTTTTTCTGTAAAATCATATGATTATTTAAGCGATTTTTTTGGAGAAAAATCCGGCAGGTGAGGCCGGAGAGTGCCAGAGCAACCTTAATGTTTAGAAAAACGACCTGCACATCGCGAAAACCTGTTGATTTTTTATGTTGATTTATATAGTTAGTTACTGTGACAGACGGACACAATCGGCGGGTGAAGAGGACAAAAAGCATAACGCTTTGTTTTATATCATTATTTAATCATCGACTCGATCAGAGTCCAAATTCAACAAAAGGAGTGAACCATGGCATTAGATCCAACCAAACACCAGGATTGGGAAATTGCACAGGATGCGGAATCATCCATGCTCAAAATTTATGAAATCGCTGAAAAATTGGGTTTGACAGAAGAAGAACTCCTACCCCAGGGCCACTATATCGGAAAAATCGATTTCAAAAAAGTGATGGCGCGCCTGAAAGACAAACCCAACGGCAAGTACATTGATGTCACTGCCATTTCCCCCACCCCGCTGGGAGAGGGAAAATCGACTTCTTCCATGGGCCTGGTACAGGGCCTGGGCAAGCTGGGCAAAAATGTGTGCGCGGCCATCCGCCAGCCCTCGGGCGGCCCCACCATGAACATCAAGGGATCGGCCGCCGGCGGCGGTCTGGCCCAGTGCATTCCCTTGACCCCGTTTTCCCTGGGGTTCACCGGAGATATCAATGCCATCATGAATGCCCACAATCTGGCCATGGTGGCCCTGACCTCCCGGCTTCAGCATGAGAGAAACTACACCGATGAGCAGCTGGAAAGACTGTCCGGCATGAAACGCCTGGATATCGATCCCACCAACGTAGAGATGGGCTGGGTCATCGATTTCTGCTGCCAGGCTCTGAGAAACATCATTATCGGTATTGACGGTGTCAACGGAAAGGCGGATGGGTTCATGATGAAATCCAAGTTCGGCATCGCGGTTTCCTCCGAAGTCATGGCGATTCTGTCCCTGGCCACCGATCTCAAGGACATGCGGGAAAGAATGGGTAAGATTGTGGTTGCCTACACCAAGAAAGGCAAACCCGTGACCACGGAAGACCTGCAGGTGGCCGGTGCCATGACCGCCTGGATGGTGGATGCCCTCAATCCGTCCCTGATGCAGACCCTGGAAGGACAGCCAGTTATTGTTCATGCCGGCCCCTTTGCCAACATCGCCATCGGCCAGAGTTCCATCATTGCCGACAAAGTCGGGTTGAAACTGGCAGATTACCATGTGACCGAATCCGGGTTCGGTGCGGACATCGGGTTTGAAAAATTCTGGAACCTCAAATGCCGGTATTCCGGACTTAAACCGGACTGTGCTGTGGTTGTAGCCACCATCCGGGCTCTGAAATGCCATGGTGGCGCTCCCGTGCCGGTACCTGGCAAACCCATGCCTGAAGAATATTCCACGGAAAATGTGGGATGGGTGGCCAAAGGATGCGACAATCTCATCCATCATATCAGAAACGTCAGAAAAGCGGGCATCTCCCCGGTGGTCTGCATCAACGCTTTCTATACGGATACGGATGCGGAAATCGCTAAGGTCCGGGAACTGTGTGAAGCTGAGGGTGCCAGAGTGGCCCTGTCCCGTCACTGGGAAAAAGGCGGCGAAGGCGCCATTGAGTTTGCCGAGGCCGTTATTGAAGCCTGCGAAGAAAAAACCGAATTCAAGTTTCTGTATGAGCTTGATATGCCCATCAAGCAGCGGATCGAACTCATTGCCAAGGAAGTTTATGGGGCAGACGGTGTGGATTATTCAGCCGAAGCGGAACGATCTCTGGCCAGAATCCAGGCCGATCCCGAACTGGCCGGTCTGGGGATGTGCATGGTGAAAACCCACCTGTCCCTGTCCGACAACCCGGCTCTCAAGGGTGTGCCAAAAGGCTGGAGACTGACCATCCGTGAGGTCCTCACCTACGGCGGTGCCGGATTTATCGTGCCCGTGGCCGGGGCCATCAGCCTGATGCCGGGTACTGGATCCAATCCTGCATTCAGACGCGTGGATGTGGATGTGGAAACCGGTAAAGTCGAGGGTGTATTCTAAATTTCCTTTTATCCAGTCTGAATTCTGCAACCGGTTTTCTCTGCCTGACAGGGGGTCAAACCGGTTGCAGACCAACCCAATGAATTCCAGGAGAAAAACGATATGACTGCAGAAATTATCAGCGGAACCGAAATCAGAAAAACGATCCTTGCCGAGATCAAGGAAGAAGTGGCACAGATGAAGGAGAAACACGGCAAGGTGCCGGGGCTTGTCACCATTCTGGTGGGCTCGTCTCCTGCATCGGTCAGTTATGTGACCCTGAAGGTAAAAACTGCCATCAGCTGCGGATTTCATGAAATCCAGGATGATCAGCCCGACGATATTTCAGAGGCTGATCTGCTGGCGCTGATCGACAAATACAACAATGATCCCGATATCCACGGGATTCTGGTGCAGCTGCCGCTGCCCAAGCACATCGACGACAAAAAAGTACTAAACGCCATCAATCCGGACAAGGATGTGGATGCGTTCCATCCGGTGAACGTGGGCCGGTTGATGATCGGCGGGGATGAAGTGAAATTTTTGCCCTGCACTCCGGCCGGCATTCAGGAGATGATCGTACGCTCCGGCACGGAAACCTCAGGCGCCGAAGTGGTGGTGGTGGGCCGTTCCAATATCGTGGGAAAACCCATTGCCATGATGATGGCACAGAAAGGGGTGGGTGCCAACTCCACCGTGACCATCGTTCATACCCGGACCAAAGATCTGGCGGCCCACTGCAAGCGGGCGGATATTCTGATTGTGGCGGCCGGAGTCCCGGACCTGGTGAAACCGGAATGGATCAAACCGGGTTCCACGGTCATTGATGTGGGCGTCAACCGGGTGGGCATGAACGAGAAAACCGGCAAAGCCATTCTCAAAGGGGACGTGGACTTTGATGCGGCCAAGGAAATCGCGGGAAAAATTACCCCGGTTCCCGGCGGCGTCGGCCCTATGACCATTGCCATGCTCATGAAAAATACCCTGAGATCCGCCAAGCTGAGTCTGGGTATGGCCTGATAATTCAAAAAGGGTCAATGTTATAAGCACGGGGCCAGGCCTGGCATGATCATCATCCAGGCCTGGCCCCGGATTTACTTCTGTGGGCTCTAAATGCTATGCAGAAAAAAAAGGGGGATTCGTGGATAAGCTGGATGCCATTTTTGCACCGGAAACCATAGCTGTGGTCGGTGCCTCCACCCAGAAAGGCAAGGTGGGGCATGATATTTTTGCTAATATTTTATCAAACGGATACAAGGGAACCTTGTATCCGGTCAATCCCAAGGCCCGGTCCGTGCTCAGCGTGAAATGCTACACCAGTGTTTCCAGTATTCCTGATCCCATTGACCTGGCCATGATCATCCTGCCTCCGAAGGCGGCCCTGGCATCGGTTCGGGAATGCATCGCCAAAGGGGTTAAAGGGATTGTGATTGTTTCCGCCGGATTCAAGGAAGTCGGTGGCGAAGGGGCACAGATTGAAAAACAGATCAAAGGCCTGTGCCACAAAGCAGGGGTCCGCCTGGTAGGGCCCAACTGCCTGGGGGTGATCAATCCGTCCCCAATGTGTCGTTGAATGCGAGTTTTTCGGCCCGCATGCCGGAACCGGGCAATGTGTCGTTCATCTCTCAGAGCGGGGCCCTTTGCACGGCGGTCCTGGATTACGCTGCGGACAAGGGGTTCGGGTTCTCCAAATTCATCTCCATCGGCAACAAGGCGGATGTGGATGAACTGGACCTGCTGCGTTACTATCACAAGGATCCGGACACGGATGTGGTGATGATCTACATGGAGGAACTGAGCCGCAGCGCCGATGAATTCATCACCGAGGTCAGAAAGATGACCTCCGGTACCAATCCGACCCATGTGATCGCCATCAAGTCCGGGTCTTCGGTGGCCGGTGCCCGGGCTGCCGCCTCCCACACCGGGGCCCTGGCCGGTGCGGATGTGATCTATGACGGGTTGTTCACCATGGCCGGGATCCTCCGGTGCAAGAGCGTGAACCAGCTGTTCGATTATGCCCAGGCGTTTGCCGGCAACAAATATCCCACCGGAGATCATGTGGCCATTGTCACCAATGCCGGCGGGCCCGGCATTATCGCCACGGATATGAGTGAGCAATCCGGGTTGAAGCTGGCAACGTTTTCCGAAGAAACCGTCACGGAATTGAAAAAATATCTGCCGTCCACCGCCAATTTTCACAATCCCGTAGACGTAATCGGGGATGCGGCCAGAGACCGGTATGAAAACACCCTGGGCCACGGTTCTGGCGGACCGGGGCGTGGATGCGGTGCTGATCATTCTCACGCCCCAGTCCATGACCGATGCCATTGGCACAGCTGAAGCGATTGTGCGGATTGCCGAAAACACCATCAAACCGATTCTGTGTGCTTTCATGGGCATCGTGGATGTATCGGACGGGGTCAAGCTGCTCCAGAAACACAAAGTGCCGGTCTACCAGTTTCCCGAAAGCGCAGCAAGGTCTTTAGGTGCGTTGCGGGAAGGAATGAAATGGCTGTTCCGAAAAATTCTGCCTCCTTACAATCTGGTGTATGACCGGGAAAAAGCAGGCAAAATTATTGAGAAATATCTGTCCCAGGGCCGGTATGTCTTAGGAGAACTGGACGGTAATGAAATCCTTAAATGCTATGGCTTTAACATCCTTCCCATGGCGCTGGCGAAAACAGCGGATGAGGCCGCACAGATTGCTCAAAAGCTGGGGTATCCGGTGGTGATGAAAATCGTGTCTCCTCAGATTCTGCACAAATCCGATGCCGGGGGTGTGAAAGTCGGTTTGAGAAATGAAGCCGCCGTGGAAGAGGCTTTTGAGCAGATCATGGCAAACGTGGAGAAATATGATCCAGACGCCCACCTGGAAGGGGTGTTGGTACAGCCGATGGCGCCGGCCGGCAAAGAGGTTATTTTAGGCGTGACCTATGATGATGTGTTCGGCCATGTCGTGATGTTCGGGCTGGGAGGCATTTTTGTGGAAGTTTATAAGGATGTGGCGTTCCGGCTGTCCCCCATGGGGCGGAATGTGGCAAGGAGAATGGTGAAAAGTATCAAGGGGTATCCCATTCTCAAGGGATTACGCGGGGAAGCCCATCTGATATTGAGGAGATTGAAAAAATATCGTGTCATTGAAGGCTCTGGTGGATGACCATCCCGTGATCCGGGAGCTGGATATCAATCCGCTGTTTGTCCATGAGGCCGGTAAGAAAACAACGGTGGCGGATATTATTATCCGGCTGGATGACACCGCCCAAAATCAATGTATTGGAGGATCGTCTGATGCCTGAAGGAAACGGTTTTATTATGGAAGCGGCAAAAAAGCGGCTGAAGCCAGCGAAAAGGCAGCCCGGAAAAAAGCACTGCCCAAGGTGGAATTCTCCAGTTTCATTCTGTCCATCTATTCATCCGGCCTGGTTCAGCTGGGAAAGGTGGAGGACCCTTCCACAGGCGAGATCAGGAAAGATCTATCAATGGCCAAGTACACCATCGACATGATGGCCATGCTGTCGGAAAAACAAAAGGCAACCTGAACAAGGATGAAGAAAACCTGATGCGGGCCCTTCTCAGTGAAATCCGGATGGCCTATGTGGAGGCCAAAGGTTGATTCTATCGGTGGCATCATATGCCAAGATCAACCTGTTCTTGTATGTCACCGGCATAAGGGCGGATGGATTTCATGACCTGTTGTCCCTGATGACCAGAATTACTCTGGCAGATGCCATGAGGTTCACGTTTCATGATTCCGGGGTTGAGGTTGCCTGTGATCACCCCCTGGTTCCTGAGGATGAAACCAACCTGGCGCACCGGGCAGCCACCCTGTTTTTCAAGGCTTGTGACCAGCGGGGGATAAAAATGGCTGCCACAGGCGTCACGATTGAGATTCACAAAAGAATTCCAGTGGGAGGAGGGCTTGGGGGCGGGAGCAGCAATGCCGCCACGGTTTTGTCTGTATTGAATGCCCAGTGCCGGGAACGCTTTTCCGTCAGGGAATTGATGGACATGGGATACCAGCTTGGCGCTGATGTTCCGTTTTTCTCTACGGAGGACGGCTTTGGCCGCCGGAGTGGGAGAAAAACTGAACCGGGCACCGAATCCTTTCCCGAATATGTAGTGGTATGCGATCCCGGCATTGCTGTGAGCACGGCCCGGGTGTTCCGGGAATATGATTTTTGTTTGACATCTCAAAGGAAATGTACTATAGAGTCGGCTTCAAATATTTTGTCTTTAAGACAGGATGTTGATGTGCGGCCATATTTGCACAACGACCTGGAAGCTGCCGCTTTCAGAGCGTATCCGGAAGTCGGGACAGCCAGAGATGACATGGCGCAGGTGCTGTCACGGCCGGTGCTCATGTCAGGCAGCGGGGGGTCGTTGTTTTCGCTTTTTTCAGATGAAGAAAGCGCTTTGCGGGCATGTGATCTGCTTCGTAAAAGCTGGATCGGGAAAAACAGGCAGGTGTTTGTTGCCGCGCTGCAAAAAATTGATGCTGAGAAGCCATACTGGGGCGTCGTCAAGTGGCAAGACACAGGGTTTTGATCCCTGCATTCAGAGGTTCGAATCCTCTCGCCCCAGCCATTTTTGGATGATGAAAAACAGAATATCGAATTAAAGAGATTTGCTATGAGTGGGCTATCCATATTTGCAGGGAATTCAAACCCGCAGTTGGGCGACCGGATATCTGAGTACCTTGCAAAACCCCTGGGAAAGTTGAAGGTCAACCGGTTCAGTGATGGGGAAATCCAGGTTGAAATTCATGAAAATGTCAGAAAGCAGGAAATTTATGTCATCCAATCCACCTGCAATCCGGTGAATGACCATTTGGTGGAACTGCTGCTGTTGATTGATGCGTTCAAACGTTCATCTGCCAGCCGAATCACCGCAGTGATCCCGTATTTCGGGTATGCCCGTCAGGACAAGAAAGTGGCGCCCCGGGTACCGATTTCCGCCAAAATGGTGGCGGACCTTCTGGAGAATACCGGGGTGGACCGGGTCATCACCATGGACCTGCATGCCGGTCAGATTCAGGGGTTTTTCAGTGTGCCTGTGGATAATCTGTATGCGGCTCCCATCATCATTGATGATATCAAGACCCGATATCCTGAAAATCTGGTGGTGGTGTCTCCGGACGCAGGCGGTGTGGAACGGGCCAGGGCCTATGCCAAGCGGCTTCATTGCACCCTGGCGATCGTGGACAAACGCCGGAGCGCGCCCAATCAGGCAAAGGCCATGGCGATTATCGGTGATGTCAAGGACAAAATTGCCATTGTCATTGATGATATGGTGGACACGGCCGGCACGTTGACTGAAGCGTCCGGTGTTATTCGAGAAAAAGGGGCCCGGGAAGTCCATGCGTATTGCACCCATCCGGTTCTTTCGGGGCCAGCCATCGATCGGATCGCTCAATCATCACTCAATTCGCTGGTTGCTACGGACACGATTCCTTTGTCAGCTGAAGCGCAGAAATGCGGAAAGATCCAAACCCTTTCCATTGCAAAGCTGGTGGGTGAAGCCATCATGCGTAGTTACAGAGGAGACTCGGTGAATTCTTTGTTTATTTAACCGTAGGTTTGTCATACGAAAATTTTGGTTTTTAACACGCTGTTTAGCTGATTTTGTAGTCGAAACAGCGGCTATGGAGGGAAATACATTGGATTTAATTAAATTGAACGCCACGCAAAGAATCACCTGTGGCAAAGGCGCCGTCAGAAAAATCCGTCGGGAAAAAGGATTCCAGCGGTGGTGTACGGGGCCAAAATAAGCCCGTTGATGCTCAGTCTGGACACCAGTGAATTCGACAAAATTGTTCGGGACCACGGTCTTTCCGGTCTGTTCCTGAATTTGAAAATCCAGGGGGATGCCCCCCAGTCTCACGTGGTGATGCTCAAGGAACTCCAGATGGATCCTTTGGCATTGAATACCTGCATGCGGATTTTCAGCAGATCGATATGGACACCCAGGTGACGGTGTCTGTGCCGGTCGAGATCGTTGGTACGAGCAAAGGTGTCAAAGACGGTGGTGGAATGCTCCAGATTATCCGCCGGGAACTCGAAGTGATCTGTAAACCGGCGGACACGCCTGAAAAGATTGAGATAGATGTCAGTGCTCTGGATATCGGCGATGCGATTCATGTGGAAGATATCGATCTGGGCGAAGCCGTGCAGATTCCTCATGAAACGAACTTTACCATGATCACCGTGGTTCCGCCGGATGCGGGTGAAGATGAAGAAGTGGCGGAAGATGACGAACTGCTCGATGAAGAGGAAATGGCCGCGGCAAAAGATGCTGCTGCTGAACCGGCTGAATAACGCCTGCATGGATGGATGATGACATCCACGCGCTTTAAGTTGATCGCGGGTCTGGGAAATCCGGGAGACAGCTATTCCCGGACCCGCCATAACATCGGTTTTCAGGTGGTCGAAGCCATCGCTGAAAAAGCGGGGGCCGCTTTCAGTAAAACCCGGTTTAATGCAACCTTTTGCCGCACCACCTTTCACGGTCAGGAGGTGTTTCTGGCCAAACCTCTCTCCTACATGAACCGGAGCGGGTTGCCTCTTCGGAATCTCACAGATTATTTTAAAATTTCTCCCAACGATATGATCGTGATCCATGATGATATGGACCTGCCTTTTGGTGCCGTCAAAATCGTGCAGAACCGGGGATCCGGAGGGCACAACGGGATCAAATCCATTGTGGAGGCCTTTGGTACCCGTGATTATATCCGGGTGCGTGTGGGGGTCGGACACCCCCATACCACCACCGGCGTGACCGGATATGTCCTGGGGTCTTTTACCCCTGGCGAACAGCGTGAACTGGATCAGGTGATTCAGGATGCTGTCACCGCATGTGACCTGATTATTTCCAAAGGAGTGGTTAAAGCAATGAATCAGATGAATACCAGACGTTGACCGGCTGAATTATAATTCGGATTTTTTATTGACAACCCTGTTCTGATAGGAGTATAAAAGAAAGAATAGGTAAATTGTAAATATTTCGAGGTGGGTTATCAAATGGGTGAAAATCCGGTAAATCAAAGGCTAAGGCGAACACATCAACAAAAGAGAATTTGTAAAAGGAGATCTGGCTGTTTACCCCGCACATGGTGTGGGCTGCATCGAATCCATTGAAAGCAAGGAAATCAACGGCGACACCATGAATTTTTACATGATGAAAATCGTGGAAAACGGCATGGTGATCATGATCCCCACTTCCAATGTAGAGTCTGTGGGGTTGCGTGAGGTGATTCCTGAAAACGAAATTCCCCAGGTGTACAAAGTGATGCAGGAAAAGGCCCAGAATGGAGACAATCAGACCTGGAACCGCCGGTATCGGGAATATATGGACAAAATCAAGACCGGCTCCATTTACGATGTGGCGGAAGTTTTCCGGGATCTGTTTCAGCTCAAACTGGAAAAAGATCTGTCTTTTGGTGAACGCAAGCTTTTGGACACAGCACAGAATCTGCTGGTGCAGGAATTGTCCACGGCGAAAGATATCGATGAGATGGCCATGATCAAGGAAATTGAAAACCTGTTTCAATGATCTGACAACCTGTTTTTGAACCACCGACCGGCGGGTGCCCCTTACCCGTCGGTTTTTTTATGTGCCCATGAAAATTGAATTTACCATTTCTTCGCCTTTGGCGGGACAGCGATTAGATCTGGTTCTTTCCCAGTCCATCCCCGCCTGTTCAAGATCCCTGGCAGCCGCAGCCATCAGCAGGGGAGATATCCAGGTGTCCAGACAGCGGAAGCGCCCGGGATACCGGGTGAAAAAAAACGATCAGGTGACCGGCGAGATTCAGTCACAACATACTGGCATTCCTGTTGAATCCGATCCACGATCTCTGGATGTGATCCATGCGGATTCCCATATCGTCGTTTTGAACAAGCCGCCGGGCCTGGTGGTTCATCCAGGAGCCGGTTGTAGTGAAAACACCCTGGTCAACCGGCTGGTCCATCATTTCCCGGAAATCCGGCAGGTCGGGGAAGATCCGATCCGTCCAGGCATTGTCCACCGCCTGGACAGGGACACCAGCGGCCTCATCCTGGCAGCCAGAACCGCTCACAGCCTGACATTTCTGCAAAAGGAATTCAAGTATCACCGGGTCAAGAAAACCTATCTCGCCTTGGCCACCGGATCAGATCTGGCCGAATTCGGAGATATCAGCCTTCCCATCGATCGGCATCCCAGGCAACGAATACGGATGTGCGTCAATTCGGATACGGGCAGACCGGCCCGGACGTCCTGGCAGGTGATACAGCGGTATAATGACTCCTGCCTGGTAAGAATCCGGCTCTATACCGGCCGGACCCATCAGATACGGGTCCATTTCTATCATATAGGCCACCCGCTTGTGGGCGATGCAATTTATCAGTTTCGCAGAAATCGGAAAGCCCCCAGTCCGGTATCCGGCAGATGCTTCATGCCTGGCGGATCGAATTCCGGCATCCCTATTCCGGAATCAACATGTGGTTTGAGGCTGATCCGCCCGAAGATTTTATTTCCGCTGTTGCCAGAAAATCCGGTGCCATTTTTATGGAAGGCATGTCGATGTGGAACAGCATCATGCCCGATCGTCTCATGGATAAGGCGGCCACAGCACTGGCAGCAGTGCCACACATACGGCAAAAGACAGAAGAGTGATGGGAACCCCCACTTTAACATAGTCCAGGAACCCGTATCCCCCCGGACCCATGACCAGCAGGTGAGCCGGATGGGACAGGGACTGGCAAAGCTGGAGGATGCGGACATGGCCACGGTCATCATCAGCAGGTGCGGAGATATTCCCAGTGCGGCGGAAGTGCTCAGGGCCACCGGGGTCATCAGCACCACCAGGGCCGCTGTGGGGATGATCTGGGTGCCCAGCACAGTGATAAGGAACAGAGCTGCCACCACCCATCGGGGCCCATGTCCCCCACCGCTGTGATCAGGGCGGAAGCGCCCAACTGGGCGGCACCGGTATTTTCAATGGCGGCTCCCAGAGGCAGCATGGCTGCGATCAGAAAGACCACCTTCCATTCAATGGCCCGGTAAGCTTCATCCATACTCAGGCATCCGGCAAGTACCATACCCGTGGCACCGGCAAGGGCCGCAATGGCAATGGGAACCAGTCCCAGCATGGCACAGAGAATAACCGTCAGCATGATGACAACGGCCATTTTCGCTTTTTCAAGACGCGGAGCCTGGGCCGCAGACTCATCTAACACCAGAAAATCAGGGTCACGGGCCAGGGCCTCCAGATTTCTTCGCTGGCCATACACCAAGAGAGCATCCCCGAACTGAAGCGGCAGATCTTGCAGCTCGGTGCGAAAGGCCCGGCCTTTCCGCCAGACCGCCAAAACGCTGATACCGTAACGTTCCCGAAACATGAGGCTGGCCAGGCTTTTTCCGGCAAGGGTGGTGCGGGGGGACAGCAATACTTCGGTGGTACCGATCTGCTGGGATTCCAGTTCAGCCGACACTTGGGCGGATTGTTGGGTGATGTTCAGGTCTTGCAGCCCCTGGAGAACCTCCAGATCATGAAAAGATCCTTGAAGCAGCAGCAGGTCCCCGGCCTGGATGGTTTCATGGGGAGCGGGCATCCAGATCAGGTTCGATTCCCGGACTATGCCGGCCACGGTCAGGCCAAAGGCATTTCCCAGCCGGCTGTCGATCAGATCATGGCCGGCCAGGACTGATCCTTCCGGGACCCGTACCGGGAGCAGCTGCATCTGTTCATCTGCAGACATGCCTGCCTTTCCCGGGGACATGAACCTCAGTTGAGTAACCACCAGTTGATTGGACAATGCCTCCAGGGCCCCCTTTTCTCCCTGCAGCATCAGATGGTCACCTGATGTCAGGCGGTGATACCGCAGGTCTTTGACGGGTTTCCGGTCAGCGGTATGCAGGGCCACCACATGGACCCGGTGTTTCCGACGCAATCCGCTGTCTGCCAGGGTGACGCCGGACAATGGCGATTCGTCGGGAATGATGGCCTGGGCGGTGAACAGGTGCCGGGATATCAAGTCCCTGAACTGATCTGCTGATTCGATCTGCAAATGCTGGCCGGCAGGGATGTGCTGCAAATGTTCCGGGCTGCCGTGAACAATCAGCATGTCTCCAGATTTCAGAACCTGATCCGGCCCCGGGGCAAGGATCATAACCCCTTTGCGCTGAATGGCCAGGACGGTTAGATGCAGGGCGGACCCCAGACGGCTTTCCGTCAGGGTCCGGCCCTGAAGGGAAGAGCCTCCGGGAATTCGAGTGGTGAAAATATGGGTGTCCAGCTGATAGGAGGTGCCGATGGCTTTGCGCCGGCCCGTTTGGGTCTCTCCGGACCGGCTGGGCAGCAGTTTCCGGCCTGCCAGGATCATAAACACAATCCCGGCCGCCACAACAGCCCCGGTGATGAGGGTAAAATCAAAAATGGCAAATGGTTCAAGACCGTGGTCGCGCAGCGCATCAGTCACCAGAATGTTGGGCGGGGTGGAGATGCCGGTGAACGGTCCGCCCAGCAGGCATCCCAGGGACAAAGGCATCAGAAGCCGGGAAGGGGGCCGTCCGCTGCGCCGGGCCAGTTCCATGGTGGAAGGCAGCAGAATGGCGGCAACTGTCACTGTGTTGATCAGTGCAGACAAAAGGCTGGCAAAAATCATCAGCATTGTCATGAGCACGATTTCACTGCCATGGACCAGCCGCTGCAGTGGCTGGCCCAACTGGTGGGCGATGCCGGTGCGGGTCAGTCCGGCGGTCAGGATGAACAACGCCCATACCGTGACCACAGCCGGGCTGCTGAAACCTGCCATCGTTTCGGCCGGGGTGATCAGTCCGGTCAATGCCAATGCAGACAACACCATCAGCCCCACCAGGTCCACCCGGATCCAGCCGCCGATAAACAAGACAAAAGCCCCGAAAATGATTCCTGACAAAACAACAAGGTCAAAACCCATGATACACCCGCTCGTTACTCTTTAGAGGATATTGCTCAACTGATATTACAAAACCGGGCAAAACTTGTAAATCCTGAAATTTTCTTCTTGACAGATGCCCCCGGTTTGTTGGCATAGTGATTTTCCCAAAAACCCGAGGCAATGACAGAAATGGCCAGAAAAGCACATATGAAAGACGGTCTGATCCACCACCCCATGTATATCTACCTGATGGTGCTCACCATCACGGTTTCCGGAGGCCTGCACGTGTGGCAGACCCTGTTTGATAACTTTGCCGTCCACGTGGTTCACCTGGACGGGCACCACGTGGGGTAATCCAGTCGGTCCGTGAAATCCCGGGGTTTCTGGCCCTGCTGGTGGTCTATGTCCTGCTGGTCCTGAAAGAACACCGGTTGTCGGCCCTGTCAGTCCTGCTGTTGGGTATCGGGCTGGCTGCTACAGGCCTGCTTCCCAGTTTCATGGGGCTGATTTTTTCCACCCTGGTGATGAGTTTTGGGTTTCATTATTATGAAACCACCTATCAGTCTTTGGGATTACAGTATTTCGACAGATCCGTGGCACCTGCGGTGTTTGGAAAACTCAGAAGCTATGCTTCCCTCAGCAGCATGGTCACCGGCGGGTTGGTGTTCTTGCTGGTGATGTTTCTTTCCTATACGCAGATCTACATGCTGTTCGGTGCTGTGATTATCGGAGTCGGACTGTGGGCGTTTTCCAGGAATCCGGCATCTGAGGACATGGTTCCCCAGCACAAAAAAATGATATTTAAAAAAGAATACTGGCTGTATTATGCCCTGACTTTCATGGCCGGAGCCCGGCGGCAGATATTCATGGCCTTTGCCGCTTTTCTGCTGGTCAAAAAATTTGAATATTCGGTTCAGGGAATTGCGGTGCTTTTTTTCATCAACAACAGTCTCAATTATTTTTAAGCCCCTTTATCGGTAAATGTATTGTCTGGTTCGGGGAACGCCGAATGCTGAGCCTGGAATACCTGGCTTTGATTTTCATCTTCACTGCTTATGCACTGGTGGATTCCTGGGTGGTGGCCGGTGTCCTGTATGTTTTGGATCACTTGTTTTTCAATTTTGCCATTGCCATCAATACGTTTTTTCAGAAAATCGCAGACCCCCGGGATATCGCTCCCAGCATGGCCATGGGATTCACCATTAACCACATTGCCGCAGTGGTGCTCCCGGCTTTGGGGGGCCTGCTCTGGCTGGTGGATTACCGGATCCCTTTTCTGGCCGGTGCCGGGATGAGTGCCGTTTCCCTGATGCTGGTGCAGTGCATCACCGGCCAGCTGGCAGCGGCATCCACCGCACCTGAACGGTAAAACCACTGTTACAGCCGGCTGTACGCACACCTAAGCAACTGTTTAGTGGTTTCCCATGAAATACATTCGTCGGTGATGGAGACCCCGTATCTGAGGGCACATCCGTCTCCGGGGCAGTTCTGGCGGCCTTCGAAAAGATTGCTTTCAAGCATCAGTCCCGCGATACCTGAATTGCCTTCAAGGCGCTGGCCAAGCACACTTTTAAATACAAAAGCCTGGCCCGTGTGCTTTTGGCCGGAATTGTCATGGGAGCAGTCGATGATGAGCCGGTCAGGCAGGTGTTTTTGTCGGAGAACGGCCTTGGCCCTTCCCACCGAGACCGGGTCATAGTTCGGGGTGATCCCCCCCCGCAGCACCAAATGGCAGTAAGGATTGCCCGTGGTGGAAACCACAGCGGACCGCCCGTTGGGATCAATGCCAAGGAAATGTTGGGGAGATCCGCTTGCCTGAATGGCATTGACCGCCGCCGTGATCCGGCCGTCTGTGCAATTTTTGAATCCCACAGGCATGGACAGGCCGGATGCCATTTCCCGATGAGTCTGGGATTCCGTGGTCCGGGCCCCGACGGCTACCCAGGCGAGCAGCCCGGCAATGTACTGCGGTGTGATGGGGTCCAGGATTTCCGTGGCAGTGGGCAGCCCCAGGTCATTGATATCGATGAGCAGCCGTCTGGCGGTCTCCATGCCTGCATTGACATTGAAAGAAGCGTCCAGAAACGGATCGTTGATCAGCCCTTTCCACCCCACGGTGGTCCGGGGTTTTTCAAAGTATACCCGCATGATCAGGTTGATTTTTCACGCACTTCCCGGCGCAGGGCCATCAGTTTTTGGGCGTATTCCAGGGCAGCTTCCGGATCATGGATGGAACAGGGCCCGGCGATGACCAACAGGCGTTCGTCTGATCCCGTCATAATGTCCACCACCTCTTTTCTGCCGGATACAACCGTGTGAAAAGCCGCATCCGTCAACGGCAGGGCCTGTTTCATCTCGGTGGGGGATATCAGGGACTTGAATTCTTTGACATGGATGTCAAACGTTTTTTTTCATGGCGCTCTCCTTCGCAGGTCAGAAGATGGGCCGCCCGGGTGCTGAAAAACAAAAAAGCCGCAGGCGGAATCCATGCCTGCGGCTTTTTAAGGGTTATTTGATGAGGTTTATTAAGGCAGCCCAGGCAGATGCGTATAAAAATAATAGCAATAATACGCGTAAGATCTGTCTGCCGGGCCAAAGTTCATTTTTCCTAAATCTCCATTGATTTGAACCCATCTAAATCATATTTCCTTTGGTACGTCAAGGAAAATGATACCGTTCATTTAATCGGAGTCATCATTTGAACAAATCCGGCATAGGCGGCAGTCGATCATGGGGCAGTCCGGGGATTGTTTTTCCATTTTGGCCCGGTGCCATTCTTTTGCCAGAAACTGCTGGGAGATGCCTGAATCCAGAAAAAACCAGGGCAAAAGCGTTTCACTGTGACGGACGTCAGGACCAGACGTCTTTGACACATCTGGCACCGGTTTTTCCATATAAACGGTTTCCCGGCAGAATCTGGCATGATGCCGCAACGCATACCCCCAACCACGATCGTATGCCGATTCGATCACATCTGCGGTGTTCCGGTCCCCTAACGACAGCAGCGCACTGATTTTAGCCGTTTTGAGAGAGGGAAGGTTTACAGTCACATTGGAGATTTTTTTTCAAACCCTGCCGGATGAGATCCATCCTGTTTTTCAGGGTTGTGTCATCTGCCAGGCCCGCCCATTGAAAGGGGGTGGCCGGCTTGGGTATAAAGGCATTGATGCTCAATGTGATGGTACCCATGCGTTTTTTTTTTCTGGACACATTTAAAAACCGTTCCTTGATGTGCCGGGTCAATTCAACTATGGCCTGAACATCGGCGTCGGTTTCAAAGGGCAGGCCGATCATGAAGTACAACCGCAGATTCAGGATATCTTGTGCCACCAGTTTTTCCACGGCATTGAAAATATCCGCTTGAGTCATTTTTTTGTTGATGATTCGCCGCATCCTTTCAGATCCGGCTTCCGGCGCTATGGTGGCGGTTTTGACCCGGAACCGGCTCAACAGATCGATCATAGCCTTATCCAGTTTGTCGGCACGAAGCGAAGAAAACGACAGGGAAAACCCCTGTTGCACTCCATACCGGCAAATTTGGGCAATATCCGGGTGATCCAGAATGGCGGAACTTACCAGGCCGATTTTCCGGGTCCTGCCCCGGGCCTTGTGCATGGATTTCAATATGTTATCCCTGGGATAAATTCGCGGCGGGCGGTAAATGAATCCTGCCGTGCAGAAACGGCATCCATGGGGACATCCTTTGAGTATTTCCACCAGGAATTTGTCTTTGAACGCGGTTTCCGACGTCAAGACACAGGTGTGGGTCTGGACCTGATCGAGATGGTCTACGAATCGGACCGGAATTTTGGTGGAAAAGGGAGGATGAAAGGCCGGAACATAAGCGCCCGGGAGATCGGTTTCAAGGGATGCCAGCAGGTCCGCCCGACGGGAATGTCGATGGAATAGATCGAAAAAGTCCGTTATCAGGCATTCTGCCTCTCCCAGCAAAAAGAAATCCATAAAGTAGGCAATGGGCTCCGGATTGAGAAAACAGGCGATTCCACCGGCGGCCACCAGAGGATGGAGGTGGTTTCGGTCTGATGACCGCGGCGGAATGCCGGATATCTTCAGTAATTGGACCAGATGGATAAAATCGTTTTCAAAAGAGATGGAAAACAAAATGATATTAAACCGGTTTAACGGTTGCCTGGTTTCACAACTGAGCACCTCGGATGCCTTGTGTCCGGGATCCGGCAGAAACACCCGTTCACAAGCAATGAACGGTTCCTGATTGATCAGCTGATACACCTGTTGAAATCCGAGGTTGGACATTCCGGTTCGATAGGTGTTGGGATATACCAATGCCACCCGGATCAGCCCCTTGCTGTTTTTTATGATGGCCCCTGTTTCTTTCAAGGGACGGGGAGCGCTTCCGGACGCCTGTGTCACCAATCAGTCCGCTTTTCTTCTTAAAAAGGTGGGCACCTCCAGATTATCGTTGTCAAAGGTGCTGTCACTGTAGGAAGAAACCATGTCTTCCCCGCCCACCACCCGTTTGTGGGTGACCCGGACCGGATTGTCAATTTCATTCCAGTTGGCCAGTTCTTCTTCGGTGGGGGTCCTGAGCCGGCCTCTGGCAATGGTTCCGGTAGAATAGTCGCGGTTTCCTGTCCAGGATTGGGCACCTGTCTGACTCCGGGCACCCTGAGTCTCATTGATTGCCGGGACGGCCGGAGTTGCCGGAAGTTCGAATCGGTGCATATTTTCGGCCAGTTCCGGTTCCTTAGCGCCGATACCCGTGGCAATGACCGTGATCCGGATTTCATCCCCCAGGGTTTCATCAAAGGTCTGTCCCCAGATGATTTCCGCTTCATCCCCAACCTCCTGATAGATGCGGTCAGAGGCTTCGGTCATTTCGTCCAGGGTCAGGTCCGAGGAAGAAGTGATGTTCATGAGTACTCCCTTGGCCCCTGAGATGGAGATGTCTTCCAGCAGCGGATGGGAGATGGCTTTTTCCGCCGCTTCCGTGGCACGGTTTTCTCCGGAAGCAATGCCAATGCCCATCAGGGCTTTGCCAGCTTTCTGCATGGTGGTTTTGACATCGGCAAAATCCAGGTTGACGTGTCCGGGCATCATGATCAGGTCAGTGATCCCTTTGACGGAATGATGCAGAATCTCATCCGCTTTGATAAACATGTCCACCATTCGGGCGCCTTTGGGGGCGATTCCTCTGAGCCGGTCGTTGGGAATGGTGATGACCGTGTCAGTGATCCCGTGCAGTTTCTCCAGTCCGTCCAAAGCCTGACGTTCCCGCTTTTTCCCTTCAAAGGAAAACGGCTTGGAGGCCACGGCAACCGTGAGAATTCCCAGTTCCTTGCAGACTTCGGCGATCACCGGAGCGGCTCCGGTACCGGTCCCGCCGCCGAATCCGGCGGTGATGAAAACCATATGGCTGCCTTCCAGGGCCTCCCGGATTTCATCGATGCTTTCCATGGCTGCTTCTTTGCCGATGTTCGGATCGGCACCAGCCCCCAGACCTTCGGTGAGGCATTTGCCCAGTTGGATCTTGACCTCTGCATTGGATGTCTCTAAGGCCTGGGGCATCGGTATTGGCCACAATAAACTTCACGCCCTGCAGGTTGGCATTAATCATGTTGTTGACTGCGTTTCCCCCTGCACCGCCCACACCGATTACCTTAATTTTTGCTGATGCGTTGCTCTCCACGTAAGAAAAATTCATGTCCACCTCCCATATGTTGTCGTTTATATAATATCTTTAAACCATTTCTTCATTCGCGTGATAACAGGTCCCAGACCGGATTTGGGCGACTCTGCCGCAGGCAGGCTGCACGGGGCGGTGGAACCGAAGAGGACCAGACCCACACCTGTGGCATAGGCCGGATTCTTGACAATATCTTTTAATCCGCCGATTTTATCGGGTTCCCCAATCCTCACGGGTACGTTGAAAACAGATTCGGCAATGTCCGTGGTGCCGTCCATCATCACGCTGCCTCCGGTGAGAACAAAGCCGGCCGGAAACGCATTCTCCAGTCCATTGGAAAACAGTTCTTTTTTGAGCAGGGAAAAAATCTCTTCTACCCGGGGTTCCAGAATTTCCGCCAGAATTCCTTTGGACAGCCGTTTGGGTGACCGTCCTCCCACGGCAGGTACCTCAATGGTCGCTCCGTTGCGAATGTGTTCCGGCATGCACGTGCCGTGATCGATTTTGATTTTTTCCGCTTCCGGCACCGGGGTTCTCAACCCGATGGAAATGTCATTGGTGAGATTATGGCCCCCGACGCTCAGTTCATAAATGAATTTCAGGTTGTTGTCCTTGAACAGGGCCAGATCGGTGATGCCTCCGCCGATATCGGCCACCAGGCAGCCCAGTTCCTTTTCCTCGGCACTGAGCACGGCCTGTCCCGACGCCAGCGAGGAAAGCACAATGTCACAGACTTCCAATCCCGCCTTGTTGCAGCATTTGACCAGATTCCTGGCGGAAGAGACCGCACCCGTGACAATATGTATTTTCGCTTCCAAACGGATGGCGGTCATGCCCACGGGATTCTGGATGGAGGTCATGTCATCCACGACAAATTCCTGGGGAATCACATGAAGAATTTCTTGATCAGCCGGAATGGCCACCGCTTTGGCGGCATCGACCACCCGGTCCACATCGTTCTGGGTGATTTCCCGGCCTTTGATGGCAATGATGCCGTGGCTGTTGAACCCCTTGACATGATTGCCGGAAATGCCGACATAGACCGATGAGATGTCGCACCCGGCCATCAGTTCAGCTTCCAGAACAGCTTTTTGGATGGTATCTACCGTGGATTCGATATTGACCACCGACCCTTTGCGCAGCCCGGTGGATGGGTGAGATCCGACACCGATGATGTTGATCTCATCTTCCAGGACTTCTCCCACCACGGCACAGATTTTAGTGGTTCCGATATCCAGGCCCACAATTATTTTTTCATTTACCTGCAAAATCAGACCCCCCTTTCGATATCGGCATGCAGGGGATCCATCTGAGCGGTTTTTACAAAGACCGTATCCATTTCAAACAGATCCATGGCACAGATGGTTTTCCCGGGAATGTTGGCCAGAATGTACTGACTTATCTGCCGGGCTTTGGCCAGTTTTCGTTCGTAATCGTCAAATCCCAGACAGATGGGCAATATGGTGGTTTCCGGCACAAGAGACGGGTTGAACAGCCTTGCAGCCTGAATAGTGATCCCCATGAGGGTATCCCCATGGATAGACATGATGTTTTTTTCATACCGGCTTTGGAGCAGGTCCAGCACAGCATTGAACAAAGGCCCTTCAAAGTGCTGAAAATGGTCGTTGCTGGTCAGATCCAGCCCGGTGATCACCGGAAGGGCGACTTCCTGATCCAACTCCGGTTCATAGGCTTTGAACGGCACCCCCTGCCGGTTGATGATCATGTCGGGGAAATTTTCGATCCGGACAATGGCCAGCGGATGCTGTTCCACAAGGGAAATGGTGAGTGTCGAAAACAGAGATCGGCGAACCGTGGCCGAAGCGATCCAGGGATGGGAGGCGATCTTTTTTCCATGACCTGCAGGTTGACTTGAAAGATGTTGGCCGTCCGGCTGAGGTCTGCCAGTTCAAGAATCTCCTGTCTGTTCACCCGGTGGTCTCCCTGGATGAGGATCTGTCGAATGGAAAAAAAAGGACTCTGAACAACCACATCATGCACCAGCAATGCGGTGAGGCTGAATACACAGATGATCAGAATCGGCTTCAGTGTTCTTGAAACAAATGACGTTTTTTTTAACGGTTTCCGCAGAAGTTGGTTTTTCGGCCGTTTCTTCCTTGTATCGGTTGGGCAAGGTTTGTTTAGTCATTTTTCATTCCCTCTCCTGTTGATATGACTTCGGTTTCAAGGATGATGTTGTATCGGTGCCACACCTGTTCCTGAATGTGTTGTTTCAGGGCCAGAACATCCTGGCAGGTGGCTTGCCCGAGATTGACAATATAGTTGGCATGAACTAAGGAAACCTGAGCCCCGTGAATGGTTTTTCCCTTGAGTCCGGCGGCTTCGATCAGCTTGCCGGCGGGTTTGTCTGGCGCCGGATTTTTGAAAAAACAGCCGGCACTGGGCAGATCCATGGGCTGGGAGTTCTGTTTGCGGGTCAGAATGGTGTTGACTGTCTGTTTGATTTCATCCGGGTCACCCGGAGCCAGATCCAGTGTGATGCCCAGGACGATCTGGCCTTCCAGAGTGAGCCGGCGGTAGGAAAAACCAGGTCTTGTTTCTCTAAAGTATGAATGTCCAGGGACTTCAAATCCATAATTTCCAGGTTGTGAACCAGTTCTCCGATCCCATGGCTGGCTGTGCCGGCATTCATAACCACGGCGCCCCCCATGGTTCCGGGGATACCGGCGCAGAATTCCAGGCCGGTCAGGCCATGGCGGGCTGCATAGGTGCAGACCGTGGAAAGGCGTTCCCCCGCCTCCATGATAACGCGGACTCTTTTGCCGGCAAGGTTTTGCATCCGAATCCCGGATTTCAGCTTCGTGGTCACCACCACCAGTCCCCGGATGCCCTGATCCGATACCAGCAAATTGCATCCGCCTCCCACAAAGGTCACCGGTACAGACAATTTGCGCGAAGCCTTTAAAAGCTGAACCAGTTCCTGCCGGGTCCCGGGCTGAGCCAGCAGGTCTGCCGGCCCGCCGACATTCAGGCGGGTATAGGCTGCCATGGGAACATCGGTCTTCAGGTTAAAGGCCTGAATCAGTTCGGATATGCCGGGAGTCGGTTTCATGAGGGTTACAGGATCTCCAGTAATTGTTCACCCAAGGTATGGATGTCTCCCGCTCCCAGGGTCAGCACCAGATCATTGGGTCTGAGTTTATGGGTGACCATGGACAAGGCCTGGGTAAAATCCGGGGCAAAGGACACATCCTTGTGCCCGTGCGTTTGAATGCCCTGGCACAGCAGCCTTGAATCCACTTGGGGAATGGGCGATTCACTGGCCGCGTAAATGGGTACCAGGATCAGGACATCCGACTGATAAAAAGCCCGGGAAAATTCATTGAACAAAGCCTGGGTCCGGGTATACCGATGAGGTTGGAAAACCACCACCAGACGACGATCAGGGAAACTTTCCCGCACTGCATTCAATGTTGCCAAAATTTCTGTGGGGTGATGCCCGTAATCATCCATCACCAGGATCTGTTTCGTTTCACCTTTGATTTCCAGACGTCGCCGGACTCCTTTGATTTGTTCCAGGGCCTGTTTGATCACTTCAAAAGGAACTCTGAGTTCCAGGCCCGTGGCAATGCCTGCCAGGGCATTGAGAATATTGTGCTGGCCGGCCAGATTGAGAACAATATCTCCCAGATCCCGGTTTCCTTGAGTGACCGCGAATCGGCTTTGTCCGTTTTTAAACCGGATCTGTCTGGCCTGGAGGTCTGCCTGGGCCGACAGACCGTAGGTGGTATGCCGGACTGTGATACGGGGCAGAATATCCTGGATATGATTGTTATCCAGACAGAGAATAGCCACCCCGTAAAACGGCACGGAATTGATGAACTGGACAAATTTATTTTTGATGTCTTCAATGTCTTTGTAAAAATCCAGATGTTCCAGGTCGATATTGGTCACTGCGGCAATGGCCGGGGCGTATTGAAGAAACGACCCATCGCTTTCATCGGCCTCCGCAACAATGAATTCTCCCTGTCCGTGAAGAGCGTTGGTGTCCAGACCCATGAGCAGCCCTCCGATGATCACGGTGGGATCCAGGCCCGCGGTGTTGAGAATCTGGGCGATCATGGCGGTGGTGGAGGTTTTGCCGTGGGCGCCGGATACGGCAATGGCGTATTTGATGCGCATCAGTTCCGCCAGCATGGCCGCTCTGGGAATGATGGGAATTCCCAGGGTTTTTGCCTGCACCACTTCCGGATTTTCATCGGAAATGGCAGACGAAGTCACCAGAACATCGGCACCTTTGACCTGTTTTTTGCCGTGTCCCTTGAAAATGACTGCCCCTTTGTCGGTCAGCCGCCGGGTAATGGCGGACAGTTTCAGATCAGACCCGGTCACAGTATACCCAAGGTTGATGAGCAGCTCGGCAATCCCGCTCATGCCGATGCCGCCGATGCCCACAAAATGGATGTGATAATCATTCTGGTACATGGTTTATGACTCCTTTGTCTGAATGATATGGGCTGCAATCCGGTCAGCGGCGTCCGGTCTTGCAAGTTGCGACATGGCACTGGCCATCCGGTTCAGCTGTTCCGGATTTGATTTCAGGTCCAGCACCCGCTGGCAAAGCAGATCTCCGGATAAGGTATGGTCTGCAATGACCAGGGCCGCGCCCTGGTCAACCATGGATTGCGCGTTGACAGTTTGGTGATCGTCCGCGGCAAACGGATAGGGAATCAGGATGGCAGGTACGCCTTTGAGCGCCAATTCCGACAGTGTGCCGGCTCCGGCCCGGCAGATTGTCAGGTCTGCCTGTTCCATCAAAAAGGGCATGTCTGAAAAAAATGACTGAACTTTTGACCGGATACCCAGCGACTGCAACTGTTCTCTGACAGTGATGTCATGCCCGGCGCCGGTCTGAAAGATGATAAACAGATCCGGGATGTCTGCCATGCGAGCGGCCAGGTCCACCACGGCCCGGTTGATACTGGATGCTCCCTGCTGCCGCCGGTGACCAGCAGAACAAAATCCGTTGAATCGATATCACTGATCCAGGATGTTTCCGTTGGAACCGCGGCGCCCTGTTCCCGGACCGGATTTCCGGTCACCACGGTTTTAGGGTTTTCACTGAATCCCCGGGTGGATTCAAACGCCGTGAAAATGGTGGTGCAGAAGCGTGCGAGCATGCGGTTGGTGATGCCAGGAAATGCGTTCTGCTCCTGAATGGCGGTGGGAACCCGAAGTAACCAGGCGGCCAGAACCACGGCAAATGAGGAATATCCTCCCACACCGAGAACAAAATCCGGCTTAAAACGCCATAGAATCCAGAAAGATTGGGCCAGAGACACCAGAATGGCGGCTGTCCCGGTCAGTTTTTGAACCAGGGACCGGCCTTTCAACGGCCGGGAAAAAATCGATAAATGATCAAACCCGTAGGTTTTCACCGTCTGTGTTTCAAAAGGAGCGTTGGTACCAACAAACCGAATCTGTGTTGTGGGCTGTTTTCGCTTGAGGGCCTGAGCCACGGCAATGCCGGGAAACAGATGCCCGCCTGTTTTCCCACCGGCTATGATGACATGGAAGCGGTCTGTCATGGGGCGGTCTCCTTTTCGGATGAAATGGACCGGGTCGCACCGATATTCATCAGAATTCCCGTCACCGCCATGTTGATGACCAGCGAGGTGCCGCCGAAACTGATGAAAGGCAGGGTCAACCCTTTGGTGGGAAACACGCTCAACGACACGCCGGTGTTGATGATGACCTGAATGCCCAGGTAAAGGGTGAGGCCGGCAGCCGTGATGGCGCCGAACATGGTATCGGCCTGCCTGGCAATGGAACAGCCCCGGATGAGAAGGATGCCGTATAGGGTCAGTATCGTCAGAACCCCGATCAATCCTAGTTCCTCGCCGATAATGGAAAAAATGAAATCCGTGTGGGGTTCGGGCAGGTAATGCAGTTTTTGCATGCCCAGGCCGATGCCCTGGCCGAACAGGCCGCCGGATCCAAAGGCTTTCAACGAATGGGTGATCTGGTATCCGGCATTATAGGGGTCTGCCCAGGGATCCAGAAAGGTCAGAATCCGGGTGAGCCGGTATTCCACCTTGAAAACCAGAAAGTAGACCACCGGAATGATCACGGGTAAAGGGGTCAGCAGATGCCAGATTCTGACTCCGGCCACAAACATCATGCCCCAGCAGATCATGCCCAGCACCACAATGGTACCGAAATCAGGCTGAGGAATAATCAGCAGGGCAAACAGGGCGAAGATCAATAGATGGGGTATGAACCCCACGGAAAAAACGGTGATCAGGGCCTGTTTTTTGGCTAAACTGTATCCCATAAACAGGATCAGGGCCAGTTTGGCAAATTCTGCGGGCTGGAATTGGATCATGCCCAGGTCGAGCCATCGGTGCGCTCCGTTGGCTTCCACCCCCAGACCCGGGATAAGAACCGCAATTAAACAGGCCAGGGCGAAAAACAGAATAAAATAAGCCAATTTGCTGTAAAACCGGTGGGGAAACGATGCTGCAATGAATAACACGCATAGGCTGATGCCAAAAAATATGATCTGACGCTGCAGGTAGTAGAACAGGGTGTTGTGGGTCTGCATGGAAATGGCCGACGATGCGGAATAGACCATGATAATGCCGATTCCGCACAGCATCAGAGCCGGGAAAAGCAGAAGCCGTTCCTTGAAAATCGGATGGATAGACTTGTCATTATCCATGGTGTTTCTTCTCCAGTTCCATTACATGGCGGGTAAAGGCATCGCCCCGGGTCGCGTAATTGTCAAACATGTCAAAACTGGCACAGGCCGGAGACAGCAGCACCGCGTCCCCGGGTTGTGCGGCGGCAAAAGCTTGTGTTACAGCTGTTTTCATTTCCGGAACGCGGTCGACCCGGAAGTTCGGAGAAAATCGGTCATGGATATGCCCAGCTGCTTCACCCATGGCAATGATCTGTCTGACTGTTTTGAGAGCCGGTTCCAACAAGGAGAAATCGGTGTCTTTTTCCCTTCCCCCCAAAATCAAAATCACCGGTTTTGTGAAGCAGTTCAATGCCCGGATCACCGCATCCGTATTGGTGGCTTTGGAATCATTGTAAAACTGAATATCGTTGATTTCCGCTATAAATGCCAAACGGTGGGGCAGTCCGTGAAAAGTGCTGACTGCTGCCTGGATGCCGGGAATATTTCCACCGGCACACAAAGTGGCCAGGGCGGCTGCGGCTATGTTTTCCATATTGTGGATTCCATGAATTTTGACATGGTTTTCACAAACGACCTGGAGGGGAGGAGTGATTCCCAAATCAGGCAGATTCATAAAAATGGTCTGGTTTTCCACGTAAGCTCCCTGGTGAACCGGAACGGCCCGGTTGGAGGAAAATTTAAATGTCAGGGAAGCAGTTTCCGGTTTTTCCGGGCACAGGTCTGTGATGTTTGCATTGATAATGGCGGTATGCGCTGATGTCTGATGTTTGAAAATCGACCATTTGGACCGGCAGTAGTCGGCCATTCCCGCATACCGGTCCAGATGATCCGGGGAAATGTTCAGCAGCACGGCAATGTCAGGCGTGAAACCCCGGGCCAGGTCCAACTGAAAACTGGATATTTCCGCCACCACTACCCGGGCCGGCGTGTCGGATTGAAGATATTCCACCAAGGGAGTGCCGATATTGCCGCCCATAAAAGTGGATATGCCGGAGGCTTCGAGCATGTTCCGTACCAGGGTGGTAACTGTGGTTTTGCCGTTGGTCCCGGTGATGGCCACCATTGGGGTTTTGTTGTATAGGCTGAAGATGTCCAGATCCCCGAAAAGCGGCACATCCGCCGTTTTGGCCTGCATCAGACAGGGTGCGGACAAAGGAATCCCCGGACTCACCACGATGGCGCCGGCCCGGACAAACGTGTCAGGATCATGATATCCGATCTGGGTGTCAATCCCCAGACGTTGCAGTTCCGGTTCATACACTTTTTTTGGCCGGGTCTTGGTCCGTGGCTTTGACCGTAAACCCTCTGGCTGCTAAAAAACGGGCCATGGAAAGTCCGGACCGGCCCAGTCCGTGAATCAGTATGTAGGATGTCTGTGGCAAATGCATGGTTTCTGTTACCTTATTTTCAACGTGCCCAAAGACAAAATAGCCAAGGTGATGGCAATGATCCAGAACCGGACAATGACTTTGGATTCATGCCAGCCTTTTAGTTCAAAATGGTGGTGTAAAGGTGCCATCCTGAAAATCCGTTTTCCTTTGGTCAGCTTGAAATATCCCACCTGGATGATCACGGACAGCGCTTCAATAACAAACAGACCCCCTACGATGAGCAGCAGAATTTCCTGTTTCACCACCACGGCAATGGTGCCCAGGATGGCGCCCAGGGGCAGTGACCCGGAATCCCCCATAAAAATCTGGGCCGGGTGGGCGTTGAACCATAGAAATCCCATACCGGCACCTGCCAGGATGCTACAGATGACCGAGATCTCTCCGGCGGATGCGATATGGCGGACATGCAGGTATTGGGCAATCTGGTTATGGCCGGCCACGTATGCAAAAAACATATAGGTAACCGATGCCACGATCACCGGACCGATAGCCAGTCCATCCAGTCCGTCGGTGAGGTTTACCGCGTTAGATGCCCCCACAATGACCAGACAGGCGAACGGAATGTACCAGATGCCCAGGTCCGGTGAAAAATTTTTGAAAAACGGCAAGGTCAGGGTGGTGGTGAAATCCGGGCTCAGAAAAATGAGCAGGCTGATCAGGAGTCCGCAGGCCATCTGGATGATGAATTTTCCTCTGGCCGTGAATCCCATGTTCCGTTTCTTGATCTGCATGAGAAAATCATCCACAAACCCGATGGCACCGAACAGCAAAAGGGTGAGTAGCAGGATGAAAATATAGTGGTTGGTCAGATTGCCCCAGAAAATGGTGGCAATGAATACGGAAAACAGAATCAGAATGCCCCCCATGGTGGGAGTGCCCTGCTTGCCCAGATGTGTCTGGGGGCCGTCTGTCTGGATTACTTGACCGATCTGCATGACGGCCAGTTTCCGGATCACCCAGGGTCCTAGAAAAAACAGATCAGAAAAGCGGTCAGACCGCCATAAATAGTCCGGAAAGTGATATACCGGAAAATATTGAGAAAGGACAACTGTTCATGCAGTGGAAACAGAAATTCGTAAAACATGAGTCAATCTTTCTCCAGCTGCCGATGGGTATCGGGTATGGCTGATTTACACTGGTCAATGATGGTTTCCATGGCCATGCCCCGGGACCCTTTTACCAGAATCCAGTCACCCGGGCGGGCATAGGTTGGAATTTGGTCTGATATTTCCTGCTTGGTGCCGTGGAAGACGGATTTTTCAGCCATGCCGCCTTCCAGAGCGCCTGCCCGGGTATTGCGGCTTAGTGGTCCGAAAAGATAAAGCCGGGTGATTCCAAGTTCTGCGACAGTCCGGCCCACTTGCCGGTGATGCACTTCCGAGTCAGGGCCCAGTTCCAGCATATCTCCCAGAATCGCCAGAGTCTGTTTTTTCGGAATGTTCCGGTGCTGCCGCCAGTTCGGCCAGGGATTCAATGCCTGGGTCACGGATGCGGATTGGCATCATACGTATCATCTATCAGGTGAATTCCGCCGGGCAGCGTCTGTATTTGCATTTGTCCGGAAACCGGGGTGAATCCGGCCAGCCCGGCCTGCATATCCGGGATGCGGATGCCGGCTGCCGACGCTGCCGCCAGAGCCGCCAGTGCGTTGAGCACCATGAACCGTGCCGGCGACTGAAGGTGAAACCGGGCTGTTTCCTCATGGATATGGCCCAGAAAATGGATCATTTCTCCTGCTGGCTGAATATCTGTGGCATAGACATCGGCGGTGTCATTGTCTCCAAAAGTCACGACCTGCTGAATACCCGGAGAGATTTCGGCCTGGTCAGTCAGGATGCCGAACCTGGGGTCATCTTTAAAAATTACGGCCACGCTGCCTTTTACGGCATGATCAAATATCTGTGCTTTTTCCCGGGCCACATTTCCAGCGGTTTTCAATCCTTGCCGGTGGGCTTCGGCGGTGTTGGTGACAATGCAGATGTCCGGTGCGGCGATCCGGGACAACCGCCTCATTTCGCCGGGCTGGTTCATGCCCATTTCCACCACGGCCCATTGATGGGCATCAGACAGGTTCAGCAGGGTTATGGGAACCCCGATCTCGTTGTTAAAGTTCTTCTGGGTGGCCAGGGTGTCGAATGTGGTCTGAAATATGGACTGAGCCATACGTCGGGTGGAGGTTTTCCCATTGGAACCGGTGATTGCCAGCACCTTGGCTTTTGATCGCATCCGCTGAAAATGACCTAAGTGGCCCAGGGCCCTCAGGGTATCCGGCACTTCAAAGACCACCCGGCCTGGAGTCGCAGCATCTGCAGTGCTTTTTTCTTTCAGATCGACATCTGCACCTGATTTTACAATAAATCCCTGAATTCCTTTACCTGCAAGATCCGAAACAAACCGATGGCCGTCGAACGTGTCTCCGATCAGGGATAGAAACCCCTCATCCGGCTGAATGGTTCTGGAATCGGTACTGATGCCCTGAAAAACGTTGTCGTCATCCAGGGTGTTCAAGACCGGAGACACGCCCAAAGCATCCGCCAGGTCACGGCAGTTCCAGGGCATGGGGGTGAAACGGCGGGCCATACGGTGACAGGCGGCTGTCAAGTGTTCCCTGTCATCAAAATGGCGGGTGCCTCTCCGAGTGATTTGATAGGTTTCATGGCCTTTGCCGGCGGCCAGGATAATATCCCCGGGCCGGGAGATTTTTACGGCGGCATCCAGAGCCTGACCTCGATCTGTATGAAAGACCACACCGGTGAAATCGGTGTAATCCAGAGTTCCGGCCGAGTCAGATAGTTCTGGCCAAGGCATCACCGATGTACCGCTTTCCTGAATCCCTGTCAGAATGTCCTGAATGATGTTGTCCGGATTTTCAGATCTGGGGTTGTCGGATGTGACAATGGTCACATCACTGTATTTGCAGGCGATTTGTCCCATCAAGGGCCGTTTGGTCCGGTCCCTGTCACCGCCACATCCGAAGACCGAGATCAGCCTTCGGGTGGCCCGCTGTTTCAAAGTCTTTAGAACCGATTCCAGGGCGTTGGGTGTGTGGGCATAGTCCACAAACAGATACCGGTTCAAGGGATTGGTCACTTTTTCCAGGCGGCCCGGGACCCCTTTGCAGGCGGTCAGTCCCTGTTGAATATGATTTAGTGAAACACCGGACCCATGGGCTGCACCGGCGGCACATAAAATATTTTCCAGGTTGAACCAGCCGGTGAGGGGGGAGGAAAAGGGGAGGGAGTGATTTTCCAGGTAGATTCGGCCGGCAATTCCCTGAATGGAATCCATGATGTCCCGGGCAAAAATATCCGGAGCACGTCCGTCCGTCAAATTTTTTGCACTTGTGCGAAGTACTGGAAAATCTAGTTCATCTGCCAACCTGGCACCCCAGGGATCATCAATGTTGATGACGGCGCAAGGTGTGCTGTCGGTTGTCCGGTGGACAGGGTGCCCCAGAAAATCGGTAAAAAACCGCTTTTTACAGTGATAATACGCGTCCATGTCCTGGTGATAATCCAGGTGATCCTGGGTCAGATTGGTGAAAATTCCCATATTAAAATGGCACCCGTCCACCCGGAATTGATCCAAACCATGGGAAGATACCTCCATGATGACATGGGTGATGCCGGCATGTTTCATTTTTGCCAGGGTTTTCTGAATCACCAGTACGTCCGGAGTGGTGGTGTGGGCATTTTCCACGGTGCCGTTGTAACGGACATTGATGGTTCCCATTACCCCACATCGGTGGCCGGCAGCCAGGAATATTTTTCCAGCAGATAAGTGATGGTGGTTTTGCCGTTGGTGCGGTCACTCCTGTGAGGAAAGTTCTTTGGAGGGATCACCATAAAATCTGGCGGCAATAATCCCGGCGGCCCGTCGGGAGTTGTCCACTATAATGACCCGGTCCAGGCAAAGGGGATTGTACTGAGCGACCACTGCTGCCGCACCATTGTCTAAAGCCGTCTGAATGTAGTCATGCCCGTCGGCAGAAAATCCCTTGATGGCAAGAAACAAGTGCCCGTGCCTGACTTCCTGTGCCCTGGTTTCAACGCCGGAAATTTCCATGTCGGTTCCCGGGGGGATGGCAGCGATGCCGTTTAGTAACCCGGACAATTTCATAAAGTCTCTCCCTGCTTTGTGACGGACGTCACCATGCTGCCGCCGGCCGGGGGAATACTCAGATAATTAAAGGATTGCGCCAGGATAGCTTTAAATGCCGGTGCCGCCACGTCTCCCCCGTAATATTTGTTTCGGGGTTCATCCACCACCACCAGCACGGTCAGCTGAGGGTCTTCAAAAGGGGCGAATCCCCCGAAAACCGATGTGTATCTGTTTTTGGCATATCCCTTCTGTCCCGGGACCACTTTTTGGGCCGTGCCGGTTTTTCCGCAGACCTGGTATCCCGCCAGGGCCGCTTTTGTGCCGGTGCCTTTTTCCTGAACCGCCAGCGCCATCATGTGCTTGATTCGGGCCGCTGTTTGCGGGGTGACGACCTGACGTACCCGAATGGGGTGAAATACCTGGAGTTCTTCACCCGTGTTGGAAACGATTTTTTTTACCAGTATGGGTTTCATGAGCTGGCCGTTGTTGGCGATGGCGCTGATCCCGCTGATTAACTGGATGGCGGTCACCGAAATACCCTGGCCAAAGGAAATAGCGCCGGTGTCAATATGGGCCCATCGCTCAGGAGACGTCAGAATTCCGGTGGTTTCGCCCGGACAGTCCACATCTGTTAAATTTCCAAATCCGAACTGGTTCAAATATTGATGTAATGTCTGCCTGCCCAGATTTTCTGCGATTTTGACCGCACCGATATTGCTGGAATAAGCGACAATATGATCGATGGGTAGCCAGCCATGGGGATGGGTATCCCGGACCGTGTAACGACCGATACGGTATCGGCCGTTTTCACAAAAAAAGATTGAATCCGGGGTCATGCCGTTTTCCAGAGCTGTCGCAGCCGTAAAAATTTTCATGGTGGATCCCGGCTCGAACGCATCAGTGACGGCCCGATTCCGGAACAGTGATGGGTCATGCTCATTGTAATTGTTGGGGTTGAACCGGGGATAGTGGGCCATTGCCAGCAGTTCTCCAGTGACTGGTTGCATGACCAGGGCCATGCCTGATTTTGCTTGGTGTTTGCGGACAGTTTCCTCCAGCGCGGTTTCGGTGAAAAGCTGAATTTTTTTGTCCAGGGTCAGTATGATATCTTTCCCCCGCAGCTCTGCCTGTTTTTTTCTGTCAATATCCAGGATTCGGCCGGTACCGTCCCGCCGGACCTGTGTGGTGACGGAACCGCCTTCGAGAACGTCATTGTATTTGAACTCCAACCCTTCCAGCCCTGCATCCCCTTTTCCGGTAAATCCCAGAACCTGGGCGGCCAGATCCCGGTTGGGATAAAACCGTTTGAAGCTTTTCCGAAAATAGATACCCGGCAGGTTCAGTTCCCGAACCTGCCGGGCCTGATCCGGAGAAATGTTTTCCACCACCAGAGCATACCGGGTGTCTCTGGACAATTTTTGAATCAGGTTTTCATAATCCGTTTCCAGAAGTGGTGCCAGAACCCGGGCGGTTTTCACCGGAGCTTCAATGCGTAACGGGTCGGCAATAACGGTCACAGCATCCAACGTCGCGCCCAGCTTGTTCCAGTGTCGGTCTAGGATCCGGCCGCGTTCCCCTTTGATGGTCAGATGCAAAGAATACCCCTTTTCGGCTCGTTCAGCATATTCTTTGGCTTTGAGGATCTGGATGTCAAACGACTTGATTCCCAGGCCTGCCAGAATGAGTATCAGAAAGATCTGGACAAATCGGATCCGATTGGCGACATTGTTGTGGGGCGCGGGGGCCATCAGTTTTCTTCCTTTCCCAGAAAGACGGTCTGGTTGAACACCTCTTCAGTCAGGCCCAGCTGAGATCGTGCAATGGTGATGATGCGGTTGTCAGATTTGAGCCGATCCCGTTCCAAAGTGAGTTCCCTCTGGTAAGACACCAGATCCGACAACCGGGACTGGGCCAGAGATATTTCCAGCGTGATTTGGGTAGCGCCGGTCCGAATCCAGGTGTGAAGCAGTAGCTCTCCAAACAGAACTGAGAGGACCACCACCCATTTCAATGCAGAGTCGCTCATATCAAACCCTTTCCGCCACTCGAAGCCGGGCGCTTCTGGCCATGGGATTGGCAGCAATTTCCCCGGGAGTGGGTGTTACCGGTCTTTTGAACACCGACCGCATTACTGGTATTTTGTGGCACACGCACTGGGGAAGGGTTTTGGGGCAGATGCACCCGGCTTCAAAGGTTTTCAGTTGCTGTTTGACAATTCGGTCCTCCAGGGAGTGAAAACTGATGACACAGACCCGCCCTCCTTGGACCAGCAGGTCCGGGACCTGTTTCATGAGCCGGGAAAGATGGTCCAGTTCCCGGTTTACGGCAATGCGCAACGCCTGAAATGTCCGGGTGGCTGGATGGATTTTTGATCCGGCTGCCTGTGATCGGGGAATGGTTTCCAGAATGATGTCCGTCAGCTGGCGGGTGGTTTTCAGGGGGTGATCCGTCCGTTTCCGGACAATGGCCCTGGCGATTCTACGGGAAAATCGCTCTTCTCCGTAGGAAAAAACAGGTCTGCCAGCGTTTCCTGGGAAAGGGTGTTTACAATGATGTCGGCAGTCATGTTCTGTCTGGTATCCATCCGCATGTCCAGGGGTTCGTCCCGGTTGAAACTGAATCCCCGATTTGCCTGAGTGATCTGATTGAATGAAAACCCCAGGTCCAGGACGATCGAATCAACCCGGCCGATATCATGCTGTTCCAGGATGGTTGAAATGTGTGAAAAATTGTCATGAATCAGGAGAATATTCTGCTCGAACGGTTGAAGCACGTTTCGGGCATGGGAAATAGCATCCAGATCCTGATCGATTCCGATGAGCAGCCCGTCCGGAAGGATGGCCTCAAGGGTTGCCCGGGCATGTCCCGCCCCCCCCAGAGTCCCGTCCACACAGACAGCTCCGGGTTTCAGGTTCTGGTAAAAAAGGATCTCCCCCGGCATCACGGTCGTGTGATCAAATCCCATGGCTACAGCCCCAAAGAAGCTATTTCTTCTCTTACTTCCGCCTTTTCAAGGTCCTTCTCCATTTTCAAGTTTTCCTGGTCCCATCGTTCCCGGGCCCAGATTTCGAAACGGTCCAAAACCCCCACCAACACAATATCTTTTTCGATTCCTGCATAGGTGCGCAGACTGGGAGGAATCAGAATCCGGTCCTGTTTGTCACATTTCAACGGGCAGGCATTGCCCAGGAAAAATCGTTTGAATTTTTCCATGGCTGCGCTTTTGGCAGCCAGAATTTTTTTTTTCCAGCTGTTTCCATTCACTGAAGGTATAGGCATACAGGCACCCATCCTTGATGGAGACCACCACGCCGTATTCATCATCGGCCTTGAGAACATCCCGGAACCGTGCCGGAATGATAATCCTGCCCTTTGGGTCGATGGTATGAAACGAGCTTGATCGAAACATGGGGTTGCCTGCTATCTTTATTTGGGTAATAGATCCACTTTTCTCCACTATCTGACACAATTTTGCGAAAAAATGGGCATAAGTCAAGAAAAAAATGGATTTTTATAAAAAAATATTCGGTCAAAGAAAATGTATACACTGAATTTTCAGTAAAATACAGGCAATTCACACAAAGGGGGAGTAAAGTGGAATGAAAGGTGGGGCGGGGTGGAGTGGGTGAAAAATCCAGGAATCAGCGGGAAAGGGGGGCGGCAATGGTGGCCCGGACGGATTCGATGGTTCGTTCCATCTGATCCGAAGTATCGGGCAGGACACGCACCGTCCGGTGTACGATAATTTCCACCGGGCCGGGCCGCAGATCCAGGGAATCCGGGGGCAGGACTTCACGCGAGTGCCTGATGGTGACTGGCAGCACCGGCAACCCGGTTTCCCTGGCAAACACGAAGGCCCCTTTTTTAAAGGGCTGTACTTGTCCGTCCCGGCTCCGGGTGCCTTCGGCAAAAAACAGGACCGACGCTTTTGGAGACATCCGTTTTCTGGCCTGCCGAATGGACTCAATGGCCGACTGATGGTGTGAGCGGTCAACGAAGATACATCCCAGGTAATGGCAAGCAATACCGAAAACAGGGATTTTTCTGAGCTCCTGTTTCATGACCCATTTGATATGCAGCCTAATGAATCCGTGGATTGCCGGGATGTCCACCATGGACTGGTGGTTGGCCACCACCACATAGGGCCGCCCCGGAGTGTAGTTTTTTCTGCCGGTCAGGGTGACCTTGACCGGCGCAATTCCACAGGCCAGGCGGGACCACAGAACCGCCAGTCCATTGGAGGCATCCTGGGAAACAAATGCGCCCACAAAAATGCAGATCAGTCCCAGAACCAGGGTGATGATCACCATGAAGGGAATCGCCACCAGCCACTTATAGGTTGATAACTCCATTTGAAAAACCGGTTCACGGGGTGGTCGGTTCCCTGGTTTCTTCTGCTTCTTCCGGCGGCACAAGTCCTGCCAGTTCACGGGCATAGGCGGTGATATCATCCACAACATACGGCTTCAGGGCGAAAACATAGTCATTCATGGATGATATGGACGGCACCGAGTCATCCTTGTCCTGACCGAACAGCTTCAACACTCGTTGAGATCCGTTTTCAAGAAAGACAGCCAGGTTCGGTATAGCCGTTTCCAGGTCGGCTTTTTCATATCCGTCATATATTGATCACAGGTGAGGTCGGTCAGGGAATGCAGCAGGTTGGAAACGGTTTTTGGATTCGGTGACGCGCCGTCTTCATAACGGAACGCCGGTTTTTTCTCCTGTTTTTCATTGTCTTCCGGCTGCTGAGCGGTCAGAGTCACCTGTTTTTCCGGGGTTTGAATCGTTATTTTATGGATGTCGTCTTCCTGGAACGCCAACACCTGCCTGTCTCTGAATTCATTCAGGGATTTGTTGAAATAGGACCTGATACTGTCTTTTGCCTGATAGATGTGGGGATCATTTCCCAGCATTACAAAGGTGTGGTTGAAAGTGGGGGCGGTTTTACCGATTTTGATTGACAGTGCCGGAACATCTCCCTGAAAAGCGGTCACAGTCAGGCAGTGGGATGGGTCCAGTTCATACCGGGCCACATCCTGTTTTTCAGAGACCAGGGCGGACAAGGTCAGATGGGACATCACATTCAGCATCTGTTCAACTGCGGCACTGTCGGCCGGATATGCCTGCTCTGAAACTGCCCATCCGGATTTGGTCCGGGTGAATTCAAATGTCTGATTCTCTTTTTCCACGGTCAGGCGGTCGATGGTTTTCATATCCACAGCCGGAGGCTCCGGCAGGGTATAATGACGGCGGTCCTTTTTTTGCAGCACCAGATAACCGGCCAGAATTGCAATGATCAAGAGGGGAATGAGGTATCCTTTTTTCATGGCAGAAGGTCCTTTATGATTTGAACTGGTTGGCAATCTTTTTCCGGCGGGCTTTGCCCGTTCCCCAGACCATCAGGCCGAAAACAAACACCAGCACAGGCAGCACGGCGATATTCAGGGTTTTGATTGCACCGCGGACCACGGGGATGGTGGCATCCAGTGGATTGAGGGTCTGCTGTTTGCTTCTCAGGGCGGCAATCTCATCCTCACCGTTCAAATGGTCGATGGCGTTCAGGATAAATGTGGCATTGGTGGTCCGGCCTTCCGGGTCCAGCATGTTGTCCATCAGCATCTGGGAACATCCCAGTACAAATATTTTGACCGGAACAGAAGTTTCCAGAATCCGGTTTTGGGCCACCACTTCCTGAGAATCGACCGGTGTCATTGATTCAGATACCCCTTCGGTTTCCTCTGAATCGGTAGTTTCCTGATGATCTTCGGTCTCACCGGATGCCGGAATATCGGTTTCACCGGTTTTCTTTTCCGGAACGGGTTTGTCTTTGAAGTAGCTGGTGAATGTTCCTTCCAGCAGATACGCCATGTCATAGCTGCTCATTTCTTCAGATGATTCCGGAGGGGATATGAACATGGGATTCAGGTTGATATTGTCTTTCATGAGCCAGGATTCCTTTGAACTGCTTAAAAGCCGGGTGGCGGCCACATTCCCGGATTCCAGGACGTCCGTTTCCACAGACAGTGGCGATGCCTGCATGGCAATGATGCCTTTGATGTTGCGCATGAATGAAGGGGTATTGTTAATGGTGTCTTCCTTGAGCATGGGCGCAAAATAGATGATCTGTTCTCCGCCTTCCCGGGGCTGGTGTTTATAGGCCACCTTGTCCATGATATATCCCGGTGTCATGTTGATGCCGTAATGGGCCAAAAGTTTCTCCAGTCCGGTATCCAGGGGGATGTACTGGGGCATGCCCATGCCCGCCCCGGGGCATGATTTCATTGAACGCATCACTGAAAAAAACGATGTTGGTGCCTTTCATCAAAGCCTGGTCGATCTGGAACAGTTCGTAATCGGAAAACGGCTCTGTGGGCTTTGCAATGATCAGGCAGTTGAGGCTGTCGGGAATGGTCTGTTCCTTGAGGGCGATCTGCCGGATGTTGTACCGGCTGGATAACAGATCGTTGAATACCTGCATGCCGCCGGAGCCTCCCTGCATCATGGCCATGCGGTCAGGGCCCAGGGTGGGGGCACCGTGGTCCGCCAGAAAACCGATATCCTGGTTGATACCGATCATTTTTCCCATGATATCCATAACTTCCCGTTCCAGGTTTCCGGTTTTGCCATCTGGTAGGTGGTTCCGATAATGGGCAGGTCCACGGCAGTGATAAGCGGAAGACTGTGTGTCTGATCCTTGTATGTCAACACCAGTCCGGCAGCTCCCTGGCCTTCATGAATGTTGTTTTTCGGAATGTCCGGCCAGGACAGGGCCAGCAGATCATATTTTTTTCCGACTTCGGCCAGTGTCTGTTTGTCCGTAATATCCTTGTGGCTCAATGACAGAATGTTCCGGCTTTTGGCGTTGATACCCTCAATGGTTTTTTCCACGATACTTTTGAGGTTCGGCAGGTCGTTGAGTCCGATCATCGGGGCGATGTCGTTAAGGGAAGAGGACAGGTACAGGGTCGCCTGGATTTTGTCTTCCAGCCGCAGCAGGGCAGACACCTTGTTGTTGAGTTTTTGGAGGGCCGTGGTCAGCCGGTATTCCAGTCCGTCTGTGGAGGTCACGGCATTGATTTTTTCAATGAGGTCTCCATGGATGAGCACCAGGCCCATGTACGCATTTTTGAACTGGATTTCATCATTTTCCACGATTCGGATCTGGATGGGAGAAATGCCGTAGCTTTGGGCCAGCTCCCGGTTTTCCACGGCTTTTGCACTCAAATCCCCTTCTTCCGAAGACACATTATAGAACTGATAGTTGAACAGGCGGCCGGCCCGGGCAGCATATTCATCCAGCAAATCCTTTAGATAACGTTCCGTGTTGTTGTGAGGAGCGGGCAGGTTTTTGGAAAAAAACACCTTGATGCTCAACGGTTCGGACAAAGTGGCTGCCGCTTTTTTACTGGCCTCTGACAGAGAAAAGATTTTGTTTCCTGTCAGGTCTGCCCTGAAAAAAGGTTGAGTCCGGCGATATTCACCAGAACGATGACGGCCATATATAGAATAAACTTGATATAGTGTTCCTTAAAAACTACCATGGCGCCTCCTTAATTTTTTTCCTGCATCACAAGATGGGTGGAAAAGAGAAAAAATTGATACCAGGCTGAGAAAATAAATGATGTCCCGGGTATCCAGGACCCCTTTGGAAAAATTGGCAAAATGGGTGTTGGCCCCGATATATTCGATCAGCCCCACTATTTGCGACGGCACGAAGAACAGCATTCGGTTCAGGATGGTCAACGTGAAGCACAGCGCACATCCGATGATAAAGGCAATGATCTGGTTCCGGGTCAAAGCGGATGCAAACAGCCCCATGGCACAGTAGGCACCGGCCAGAAACACGGCCCCGATATACCCCCCGGCCACAGGGCCCCAGTCCAGATCTCCAATAAAGGAGATGAACACCGGGTAGGACAGGGTGGGCACCAGCATGGTACTGGTGAACAGAGTGGCAGCGATAAATTTGCCTAAAGCGATCTGGCTGAAAGAGACCGGTAAAGTCAACAGCGTTTCATAAGACCCCACATTTTTTTCTTCCGCGAACAACCGCATGGTGATGGCGGGAACGAAAAATGAGAATACCATGGGCAACAACGCGAAAAAATCCCGCAGATCGGCCCGGCTGTAAATGAAAAAAGTGGAAAAGAAAAACCATCCGGTCACGATCAAAAACAGGGCGATCACAATATAGGCAATGGGGGATATGAAATAATCCTTGAACTCTTTGAATGCAATAATCTTGATTTGTGACATGATCAGGTGTCCTCCCGGGTCAGTTTCTGGAAAACATGTTCAAGCGCCTGGGTTTCTTTGGCCAACTCCATGATTATCCAGTCGGTTTCCTTGATTTTCAGGTAGAGGTCAGACCGTATATCCCTGTCGGAAGGTCCCTGGATTTCAAAGCATACCAGGTCTTCTGTATCCGGGGGCAGGGCTTTGACGGATAGACTCGGACCCATGTTTGCCAGAAAATGTTGGGCGCTCTTTTGATCCGGTCCTTTCAGGGTCAGGCGGATCAGGTTGTCCTGGAAAGCACCCTGCTTGAGGTGGGCCGTGGTGTCGTCGGCCACCACTTTTCCGTTGTTGATGATCACGATGCGGTCGCAGGTGGCTTCCGCCTCGCTGAGGATATGCGTGGAAAAGATGATGGTTTTTTCTCTGCCGATCTGGCGGATGATGCTGCGGATCTCAGCGATCTGGTTGGGGTCCAGGCCGGAGGTGGGCTCATCCAGGATCAAAATTTCCGGATCCGACATCATGGCATGGGCAAGTCCCACCCGCTGCTTGAGGCCTTTAGATAGAGTGGCGATGGGTTTGTGCATGATACCGGACAGCCCGCATAGATCCGCCAAGGTGTGAAACCGTTCCTGCTGCAGGGAAGGATCGGTCAATCCTTTGAGCTTCGCCACATAGGTCAGGTAATCATACACCATCATATTGTGGTACAGGGGGGCGGATTCCGGCAGATATCCCATCATGGATTTGATTTTCAAGGTATCTTCAGGCATGTGAAGGTCTTTGACTGAAATCGTCCCGGACGTTGGCTTGAAAAATCCGGTGAGCATCCGCAAAGTGGTGGTTTTCCCGGCACCGTTTGGCCCCAGCAACCCTAAAATCTCTCCGGGTCTCACCGACAGGCTGATGCGGTCCACCGCACAAAAATCATGGTAGTATTTGGTCAGGTCTTGAATCTCTATCAATGCAACCTCCTTGGTTAAAAATCTTCCAGCACCCGGCTTTTATTCAGAAAAGCCTGAAGATCCTCCGCTGTTTTCCGGGCCGCCAGAACCGCTTTGCCCAAATGCCGGGAGAAAGGATCATCCTTGCCCAGCTTCCGGGTCACGGACCGGTACAGGTGTTCTCCTTTTTCAAAATGGGCCATTACCTCGGCAGCCAGTTTTTTACGCTCTTCATGGCGGCGTTTTTCACTTTGAATCACGGACTCCAGTTTTTGGACCGCATATTCCACCAGCGCATCCCGGGGCATGTCATAGGTCTTTGATACTTCACTGAGTGCATCCACTGTCCTGCGACTCATGACATAGGTTTTCTGACGTCGGGGGATTTTTTCAAACTGCGGAAGCCGGATGGACCGGGCCAGTTTTTCCACGGCCCCCATATCTTCGATGATATGGTCAAACAGAGATTTCTGCTTGATACCCATGTGAACCGCCACCAGCCCGATGGCATCAATGGCTTTCTGGGACAGTTTGAACGTCGCCCGGACAGACTGCCTTCCCCGCAGGTCCAGCACAGTCGGCCCGGAAGCGGGTGACCTGGTGGGTGTCATAAGGAATACCTCCTCTTAAACTGTCCGCATTATTACAGCAAATTTTTCAAAAAAAGTAATGATTATTTATCGTAGCCGATGACTTTACAACAAAATATAGGCCGGATCAACCCCAAATTTGGCAGATTACCAAAAGATCATCCAGAATGATTCCTGGGAAACAAGGATCATTCCCAGACAGAGACCGGTACCGGCCAACAGAAAACCGGCTCTTTCCCACCGGGATCGAATGCGGGATCGGTTCGAATTTCGGAATAGCACCGGGCGGTCATGGCCAGGCTTAGGTGATTGGCAGCCATCACGCTTTTTTTCAGTAATGGCAGCGCAAGAAACCGGATTCGGCGTACCGGGTTTTTTCTGACGCTGCCGCACCGGGCATTGATGGCATCTGCGGTCTGAGATGCCTGGGCCAGAATCAGGGGAAAAAAGCGCAGGAACAGGCTGATCATTAAGGCCACCCGTTTTTCCGGAACAAAAGGCACGGGTTTCAGAAACCATTGGGCCGCGCTTTTGAGTGCCGCGGGCTGGGTGGTGGCGGCAAAGAGCAGGCCGGTCACCATGACCAGAAAAAAACGGGATGCCACCAGGGTTCCCTGAGCCAGGCCCTGTCGGGTTGTCTCGATGGAAAAGAGAGTGAAAACCGGATCTCCGGGCACAGTGACCGCCCTGGCAGCTGCCATGATGCCCAAAAGCAGAATAAACCCTTTCAAGCGGATGGTCAGACGGCCCAGGGTGACCCCCTGGGCCAACAGCTGTGGGTAGATCACCAGGAAATAAGCCAGACAGGCGCTGAATCCGGAAAAAAACAACGTCATGCTCAGCATGCAGACCAAGACAGTCTTGACCCGGACGTCCAGGGCATGCAAGGCCGAGGTGCCGGCCTGGAAGGAAAACAGGGTCAGGTCTGCCATGGTGGAAAGGTATATCCCATTCGGGAAAAACAGGGTTCCCTGATACCGAACCGCTCCAGGCACCCCAGCAGATCAACGGGGCGGCCGTCCTCGGCCAGGCGGCCTGATGATCCATGATCAGCATCCGGGAAGCCAGAAAGATCACGTCTTCCACGTCATGGGTTGCCATGAAGATGGTCTGCCCTTCGCGGTTCAGCCGGCAGATGGTCGCCACCAGCTCCTGGGAGGCGGGATAGTCCAAATTGGCGAACGGTTCATCCATGACAATAATTTTTGGATCCATAACCAGAATGCCGGCTATGGCCAGCCTCCGTTTTTCTCCGCCGGACAGGGTGGCGGGGTTCCGGTCTTTCAAATGGGACAGATGCATGCGTGCCAGGACCTGATCCACTTTTTCTCGAATCCGGGTCCGGGGGGTGCTCAGGTTCTCCAGGCCGAATGCCACTTCATCTGCCACAGTGTCGCCCACGATTTGGGTGTCGGCATCCTGGAACACCATGCCAATGGTCTTCCGGGTGACGGTCAAATCAGTTGTCACCGGACGGCCATACAGCCTGATATCACCTGAAGTAGGGGATATCAGGGCATTGAGATGCCGGATCAGTGTGGTTTTTCCGGATCCGTTGGGCCCGGCCAGAAGGATGAATTCCCCGGGAAAAATCTGAACGCAGATATCATGGATTCCTGTGCCGTCACGGAATTCATGAGTCAGATGATCGATTTCCAGGATAGGGCCCGGCATCAGGGATCATCCTTGAACAACGGGCGGATTTTTTTTGCAATGATCGCAGCGCCGGCGATCTTGACGGCATCTCCCAGAAGAAACGGTAATAATCCCAAAGACACTGCCTTGCCCCAGGACAGAGAGAAAGCTATTTTCAGCCATGGTACACCGATCCCATAAAGAACCACAGAGCCGGAGACCATGGCCAGAATGTCACGAAACAAGGTTTTCCCCAAAAACTTCGACAGTGCACCGGTCAACAGCACGGCAGGGAGGTATCCCAGCAGATACCCACCAGTTGGACCGAACAATTTACCGATACCGGAAGTGCCCCGGCAAACACCGGCAAACCAGCCAGCCCCACCAGCAGATAAACAGCCACACAGGCCGTGCCCCAGGCCGGCCCAAGAATGAGGCCAGCCAGCAGGACAAACATGTTCTGGAGCACAATGGGCACCGGTCCGATGGGAATGGCTATAAACGCGCCCACGGATATCAGGCTACGAACAATGCCGCATGAATCATGTATTTCAAACTGTCCGTCTCATTCATTTTGTTCTTCCTTTCAGGTATGAAAACAGTCGCCGTAAATGATGGAATGAGTTTGATGGTCGTCATCTTTCACCCACAGGGTCCCGGCCTCATCCACATCTATGGCCCGGCCTTTAACAATCTGATGCCGGGTTTCCACCCGGACCCGGGTGCCGATGGTGCTGGTGCGCCGTTTCCAGTCAGCCATGATGCCGGGGGCATCCAGGTGACGGGTCCGAAGGGCGAATTGATCCATAAATTGTGCCAGGATCTCTTTTCTGGACACGGGCCGGCCTAAAGCCTTTTGAAGGGAGATGGCTGAAAAAGCATCGGAAGACGCATCATTGTTGACATTGAGTCCGATCCCCACCAGAAGATACCGGATCATGTCCGCCCGGGTTTCGATTTCAGATAGAAGGCCGGCCAGTTTTTTTCCTTCCAGCAGCAGGTCATTGGGCCATTTGACCGGTACGTCCAGCCCAAATAGGGATTCCAGCGTCAAAGACAGGCTCAGGGATGCGGCAAAATTGTATAGATATGCCAAAGCCGCCGGGACGTCCGGCGTCAGAATCAGGGTGATCCAGAGTCCGCCCGGACCTGATTCCCATTTCCGGTTGAGCCGGCCCCGGCCTTTTGTCTGGTTCTCCGCCACCACGCAGCTGAAATGGGGCGCTCCCTGCCGGGCCAGTTCTCTGGCCTTGTCCATGGTGGTAGTCACCTGTGAAAAAAAATGGATTCTTTCAGATAACGGCGGGTCGAAACAGGCCGGCAGCAGAAGGTTTTCCGGATCTGGCAGAAAATACCCTTTTGGGCTGGACTGGATGTTGAATCCTTCTTTTTTCAAGGCCTGGATGTGTTTCCAGACCGCCACCCGGGAGATCCCGGTTTGTTCACTCAGATGAATCCCGGAAACAGTGGCCCCGTTTGCTTTGTAAAATCCTTCCAGAATGATTTGTCGGGTATGTGAGATTTGGTTAACCATCATGATGTTTAATGGTTAACAGAAAATCGGATTTAGGTCAAGCAGATATGTTTGCTGCCCATTTTTTTTTCTGCGGTTTTTCTTGAACCTGAATGCCATCTGGTCTATAAGCGATACACCATGTTAAAGGAAATACACATATGCAGGTGATCAGAAGGGTTCTGCCTCATGCATCCGATTTTAAAAGATTCTGGAAGGACAGCGGTCCGTTTGAATTCGCGTTGACCAGTACGGAATATCCCCCGGTGCTGCTGGCGCCTGAAGAATGGATATTCGGGCATACGGTCCGGGATGTGCTCGAGACGTTAATGGGGTTTTCTTTGGGAAAAGCAAAGGTTGTTCGCTCGGAGTTCAATCCTCAAAATACCCGGATACTGAGACCTGACAACCTGATTCCATGGAAAATTCAGCCGTTTCCCAAAGAATGGAATCATATGCCGTGTGATTTTTTCACGCCTGAAGGGCATCTGACCCGGGTGGTGGCGGACCGGGTGGCTCACAGCCGGTTTTCAGGGGATGAGGCCCAGCAGGTGACGGCTGCTTTTTTCGATCTACTGGAAAATCATTTGGATGCCATGGGATATGAGCTGCTCAGACCCCGGGGAAATGCCCGGTATGCCGCCATTCAGGACTATATTTCGGAATGGGAAAAGGACGAGGCTGACGCCGGGTTGCTCTGACCGGTTCCGGTATTCCGGTCCATGGAAACGGAATACCCGGAAGCGGAAACTGTTTGTAAAGCGGAATCCCTGGCGGGACTGTGCCGAACCGTTTTCTCACTGAAAGGATGCCCGGATAAACGGCGGGGCGCGGTGCTGCGGTCCCTGGGATCAGATCTCGTTGTTGAGAATTTTGTCACACAGCAGCTGTTTATAGTTGATGCCGGCTTTCTGGAATCCTTTGGTGCCGTATTTCATATTGCCCTCCAACACCAGAAACCGGCCCCTGGATTCCACGATATCGATACCCACATCATCCCATCCGCATTTTTGAGCGGTTGTCAGGGCCAGTTCCAGGGCCGCAGCCGGTACCGGATTCAGGCAGATCTCCCCTCCCTGGGAAATGTTGGTTTGGAACCGGCCTGCCAACGCGATCCGCCAATAGGCCAGGGCCACTGTCTTTCCGATGACGACGACCCGTATGTCCCGGTTCAGAGGCAGGTATTCCTGAATATAGGCCGGATTTTTCCGGGATAGATAGCCGGCCAGGTCTGCCGGGTTTCTGATGAGAAATACTCCGTTGCCCTGGGCCGATCCCCGGGGGATCTTGGCAATGAATGGGAAAAAAAAATTCAGACAAAATCGCCTGTTTCTGGCGGGGGCCGTAGAAAATCCGGGTCCTGGGATGCGGAATGCCCTGCATCTGAAATATGGCGGTCTGCCGGATTTTGTCCATGGCAAAGGTGTAGGTGTGAAAACTGGGAAACGTGGGTTTCCCATGGCATTGAACAACCCGGCATAAAAAGCGGTGGGATAGAGGACCCGCCGTGCTAACAGCAGACGTCGCTGTTCTTCCGGTCTATAATCGGAAAAATTGGGACGTAATCCCAAGGTAGTGATCCGTCGGCAATCCCTGAGGCGGGCTCCGATGGCCACCAGGTCGGAATCTCCCGGCCCGGGACCGGATTCAGGACCGGTCATAGCCATGGGGATTGGCCTGCTGCCATCGCCAGGTATCCGTGCACATATCATCCAGGGTCCGGACCGCTTTCCATGCCAGTTCCTTTTCCGCTTTTCCGGGATCGGCCCAGCAGGCCCCGATATCACCGGGTCTTCTTGCGACGGTTTCATAGGGGATGGGGCGGTGGCAGGCCCGTTCAAACCCCTGTATCATTTCAAGCACGGAATGCCCTCTTCCGGTGCCCAGGTTGTAGATCAGACGCCGGGGTCTGCCAAAAGTTTAGGCAGGGTTTTCACATGGCCTTCGGCCAGATCACACACATGAATGTAGTCCCGGACCCCGGTGCCGTCCGGAGTGTCATAATCATCACCAAAAACCCGGACTCGGTCCAGGGTCCCGATGGCCACCTGGGCGATATAGGGTACCAGATTGTTGGGAACCCCCTGGGGATCTTCTCCGATCAGGCCGCTGGGATGGGCACCCACCGGGTTGAAATACCGGAGCAGGGCGATGTGCCATTCCGGGTCAGAGGCAAAGAGGTCCTGAAGAATCTGCTCAATCAACAGTTTGGTCCGGCCGTAAGGGTTGGTGGCGGACAACGGGAAATCTTCGGTGATGGGCAGGGTGCCAGGCTCTCCGTACACCGTGGCGGATGAGGAGAAAAGGATGTGTTTCGCCCCGGAATGAGCCATGGCCGATAACAGATTCAGGGTGCCGGTGATGTTGTTGTGGTAATAGGCCAGCGGCATGGCCGTGGATTCTCCCACTGCTTTAAAACCGGCGAAATGGATCACTGCGTTTGGTCGGTGCCGGGAAAAAACCCGGGTGAGCCCGTCTTTATCCAGCAGATCCACCTTGAAAAAGTACAGGGGCTTGCCGGTGATCTGCTTGACCCGGTCTAACGACCTCTCAGAGCTGTTGCTCAGGTTATCCACCACCACCACCTCGTGGTTCCGGTTCAGAAGTTCAACACAGGTATGGGAACCGATGTAGCCCTCCGCCAGTGACAAGTATTTTCATTGAATAATGCCTGTTTGTATGGTATATTTTCAATCCTCTATAAGATTCATTGCAGAAATTTTTACAATTTGCAAGGGGATTCAAAAAAATGGGGGGGACGAAAGACCTTGACATTGACAGGCCCGGACATGGTGATTAGGTTTAAGGTCATTCAGGCAGGCATATCCTGATTCATTAAAAACACAAAGAGAGGTAACCAATGATTGAATTGACAGATCCTGCAAAAGAGCAGATCGACAATTACTTCCAGGGGAAGGAACCGACCCCGATTCGAATTTTTCTTAATTCCGGCGGCTGAGGCGGGCCTTCTCTGGCCATGGCTCTGGATGAGCCTAAAAATTCCGATGACAGTTATGAGGTGAAAGGGCACAAATTTGTTGTGGACAAGGATTTCATGCAGAAAGCGGAACGGATCAAGATCGATTTCACGGGCATGGGGTTTCACCTGGACTCCAAAATGGACCTCGGTGATCCCGGATGCGGTGGATGTTCCGGTTCCTGCAGTTAATCATAACTACATAATTTGTAAAAAGGTGTGCGGTAACAGGCACACCTTTTTTTGTTCAGCCAGGGTTTTTGTTCAATCCATGGACCGGATGACCAGCAGGATGCCGGACCGGATGTCGATTTGTGCAGAGGTTGCGGAAAAATAGTTGCTGATACCCAGGGTGGTGCCCATTTTAAGAGTGTGGTCTTCAAGCGGGTATGACAGGCCCTGGAGCGTGACCCCCGGACCGAGGACGTCACAGGGATGAGCGACACCAGTTCCCCGGGGGTGCCTGTCATCACCAGCCTGTCCGTGACCACATAAATATCATTGTTGGTGTCCATGATTCTGGCAGATATGCCGGCTTTGGCCATCGGCAGAAGCAGTAGAATATTGGCCAGAGAGTGGTCCATCCGGGTACCGATGGCACCCAGAATCGTTATTTGTTCGGCACCATGCTCTTTTGCGTAAGCCAGGCACAATTCCAGGTCGGTCTGGTTTTTTCGGCGGGGATGCGACTGGATCAACACGTTGTTTGTCTGGAAAAATTCCAGAGTGTCCGGGTCAATGGAATCCATGTCACCGACAATCACATGGGGCAGGTAACCGGAGCCTTTCAAGTGCCTGGCCCCGCTGTCCGCTGCTATGATCAGGTCTGCGGTTTTCAGCAGTGAATAAAAGCGATGGTACCAGGTTCGGGTCCGGGACGCATCCAGTCTGCCGCCCGCAATGATTATACAGTTCATGCATGGGAAATTATCATGAAATACAGGGTTTGAAAACCGGTATTTGCATCTTGCCTTGACACCGGGAAAGCAAACTTATAATTAATCTGCATATGCGCGCGCCCACCATGATAAACCGGTATGTTTTCAAGGAATTTTTTCCGCCCTTTGCGATCAGCTTGTTCTTTTTGACATTTGTGTTTCTGATGACCCGGATCCCGGAAATCATGAACCTATTGGTCAATTACAACGCGGACCTGGGGGCGGTGGTGATGATGATTGTGTTTACACTTCCCCGGTTTCTGGAATTCACCATTCCCATGTCCGTGATGGTGGCCATACTGCTGACATTTATACGCATGTCCGTGGAAAATGAGATGACCGCCATGAAAGGGGCCGGGCTGTCTTTGTATCGGCTTTTGCCGCCGGTGCTGGTTTTCTGTGTTCTGGGGACCGGGCTGACCCTGTTTGTCACCTTGTTTGCCGTGCCCTGGGGCAAGCTGTCCATTAAAGAAAAAACCCTGGATTTGGCCCGTTCCAGCATGGATCTGGCTCTGGAAGAGCGGCAGTTCAACAGCCGGCTGAAAGACATCATGATCTATGTGTCACACGTGGACGTGAAAACCAGGGATCTGACCGATGTATTCATTGAGGACAGAACGGTCAAAGGCATGACCCGGATCTCCATTGCTCCGAAAGGCTGTCTGATCCGCTCAACTGATAGCAATGATAGCAATCTTTATACCATCCGGCTTTACGACGGCATGATCAATCAGGTGGATATCGACAAAAAACCGTGTCTAATATCCGGTTTGGGAATTATGATATCAATATCGATCTGGCCAGTCTTCAGCGGACAGCCGGTACAGGTGTTCAAAAAGACCTGGATGAATTCAGAATCCGGGAACTGATAGAATTCATTCGAAACGGTACATCCGATTTCCAGAAAATGAGTGAGGCTAAAATGGTGCTGCACGAAAAATTTTCCGTGCCTTTCGCCTGTCTTTTTTTGGGCCTGCTGGCCTTTCCTCTCGGGGTCCAGTCCCTGGTGACCGGTCGGTCTTCCGGCCTGGGCCTGGGCGTTTTTCTGGTGATTTACTATATGTTTCTGGCGGCTGGATGGTCTGCCGGTGAAACCGGGCGGTTTCCCCCGGTTCTGGGCATGTGGCTTCCCAACCTGGTTATGGGCGGGGCCGGGTGGCACCTTCTCAAGCGAAATGCTGATGAAAATCCGGTTAAAATGCCCCCCATGGCTGCCAAAGCCTTGTACTGGACCCAAAAAAAGGTGTTGAAATTCATCCGCCATGGCCTGTCTTCATAAATACTGGTTTAAAGAGTTTTTCAAATTCTTCGGCGTGATACAGGCCCTGATCCTGGTACTGTTTGTGATCATCGACTATCTGTCCCGCATGGATAAGTTTTTAAAATCCGATGTATCGCTGATCCAGGCGCTCTGGTATGTGGTGCTCAAACTGCCGTTCATGTTTGTTCAGCTGACCCCTGCGGCCGTTCTGCTGGCAACCATTACCGTGTTCGGGTTGATGAACCGGAACAATGAGCTGACCGCAGTGAAATCCTCGGGAATTTCCGTGTATTTCCTGGTCAGACCGGCTATTGTCATCGGTCTGCTGCTGGCCGGACTCATGTTCATTTTGGGCGAGTCTCTGGTACCGTTGTCCATGTCCAGATCCAATGACATCCGGCAGTATGACATCCGAAAACAAAACCAGATGACCCAGCACCGAAACAACATCTGGATCAGGTCCGACAACCGGCTGGTGCATATCCGTTTTTTTGATCCAGTCCAGAAAACCGTTGCCGGGGTCTGTGCCACCACCATGGATGAGAATTTTTTTCTCATCTCGCGCATCGATGCCCGTTCAGGCAGGTATGAACTGGGCCAGTGGCTCCTGGAGGAGGTGGTGGAGCAGACCTATAACCCGGACACCGATGACTATGATGTCACCCTGTCGGACATGACGCTGGCGGAACTGGGGGTGGTGCCGGATGATCTGGATCAATGGGTTCAGAAATCCGATGAAATGGGGTTTTTCGATTTGAGATCCTATGTTCGAAAGGTTCGGGAGGAAGGGTATGATGCCACCGCTTATGAAGTGGACATGCACGGCAAAATCGCATTTCCCTTTATTTGTGTCATCATGGCATTGGCCGGTGCTGCCGCGGGAATGCGGCCGTTTGCCCGGGTGAATCTGCCGGCCGCCATCGGACTGGGCGTGGTGATCTCGTTTGGTTACTGGGTGACGTACGGCATCTGTCTGTCCCTGGGGTACGCAGGGGTGTTGCCGGCCATGGTGGCGCCCTGGATGGCCAATGCCTTTTTTCTGGCCGGCGGCATCATTTACCTGATCAATACGGAATAGCCTTATGATATGGATTTATCATGTGCTGGTTTCAACGGGATTTGTACTGGTGCTGCCGTTGCTGCCCCTGGTCTGGCTGTTGTCCGGAAAACGGCGGGCCAATCTGCTCCAGCGGTTGGGATGGTGGACCGGGATCCAGAAACGGTCCGGATCCCGAAAGCCGATCTGGATCCATGCTCTTTCCGTGGGGGAGGTTACATCCGCGTTACCGCTGGTTCTGGCGCTCAACCGGCAATTTCCTGAAACCCCCATTGTGTTCACAGCGTCCACCCGGACCGGATATGACACGGCCCATACCTTGTTTTTCCGGGCCGATTCTCCTCTGGTGTCTCAAATTGCCTATTTCCCGTTTGATCTCCCGTGGGCCGTGGACCGGGTTCGGCGCCGGATCGATCCGGCATGGATATGTCTGGTGGAAACCGATCTATGGCCCGGATTCCTTTATGCCATGCAACGGAAAAATATTCCGGTGATACTGGTGAATGCCCGGATGTCCCTTAGGTCTTTTCGTGGATACCGCCGGCTGGGGCCCGCAGCCCTCCTGTTTTTTTCAACATTGTCTCATGTGGCAGTGCAGACCCGTCAGGATCTGGAACGATTCAACGCTTTGGGCGTTCCAGAATCCCGCTTGACCCTGGCCGGCAATATCAAATTTGATCAGCCGGTGGCGGGATTGGATGATACCGGAAAAAAGACCTTGAAAACTGGTTTCATATAACTGGCAACGATCGACTGTGGATAGCTGGTTCTACCCATCCGGGGGAGGAATTGATCTTGTGGCAGGTGTTTCAGCAGATGCGCCGGAAAGTGCCGGATCTCAAGCTGGTTCTGGCGCCCAGAGATCCGGCCCGAAGCCGCCAGGTGGCCAGAGAGATCGCTCAGAACGGGGGAATCCGGTATTGCTTTCAAGGACTCGAATCAGCCGCCGGATGCGTCGGTGATGCTTCTGGACTGTCTCGGGGTGCTGGCAAAAGCCTATGCCGTGTGCGATGTGGCGTATATCGGGGGATCGCTTGTTCCCTGTGGCGGGCACAATCCGCTGGAACCGGCCGTGTTCAGGAAACCCGTCCTGTTCGGCCCCATATGGAAGATTTTACAGAGATGGCCGAGCTGCTGATGGGACGGGGCGGGGCCTGCCAGGTGACAGATGCCGGCTCTCTGATCCGTCATTTGACAACGCTGCTGACCTGGCCGGACCGTGCCCGGGACATGGGAACCCGGGCCTGGATGGTGTTTCAGGAAAATACCGGGGCTGTGGACCGGACAATAGCACTGTTCTCACAGCTGGGATTCGGAGACCGTCATGCTTAAAACTCTGGAAAAAAGATCATACAGTCGTCCGGACGGATGGGACCTGTTCCGCTGCTGTCTTTTGAGGCCCTGCTCAAGGCGGTGTCATATGGATACGGGGCCGGTTCAGTCCTCAGAAACAAATGGTATGGGGCAAAAAAGGATGGCATGGGCAGGTATCACCGTAAAACATTGCCCTGTCCCGTGATTTCCGTGGGCAACATCATGGCGGGAGGCACAGGCAAGACCCCCATGGCCGTGTATCTGGCGGATCTGCTGCTCCGGCTGGGAAAGCATCCCGTGGTGATCAGCCGCGGATACAAAGGCCGGCAGAAAAAACAGGCAGCAGTGGTGAGCGACGGCACTCAGCTGTTTCTGGATGCGACCCAGGCCGGGGATGAGCCCTATATGATGGCCCGGTTGAAACGGTTTCCGGTGGTGGTAGGGAAAGACCGTTACCGGGCAGGGTGCCTGGCCCTGGACCGGTTGCCCGTGGATGTGGTGGTGCTGGATGACGGGTTCCAGCACGTGCGGTTGAACCGGGATCTGGACCTGGTTTTGATGGATCATGATTTCCGGTGGGGAACGGCCGGGTCCTGCCGGCCGGCCGGCTCAGGGAACCGGCGGTCCCGGCCTTGGCCAGGGCCGATGCCGTGATACTGACCCGGTGTCCGGATTCTGTTTTGCTGGCTTCTCACTGGGTATCGGGGGCTGCGCCGGGTCTGCCGGTATTTTATAGCCGTCACCAGCCGTTTATGGTGGAGGTCTGTTCGGCCGGTTCTTACGTCAGTATCCCCAGCGGGCCTGGGATGCCAAATCCAGAACCACGGGTGTCCGTGGATCAGCTTCATGGGCTTTCCGTGGTCCTGTTTTCAGGGATTGCAGACAATCGGGCTTTTTTTCGAACCATCCGGGATCTGGGGGCCAATATTCTGGATCATCTTGAATTTGAGGACCATTACCGGTATAAGAGGGCTGATTTTGTAAAAATACAGCACGGGCCCTTGCCCTTAAGGCGGACATGCTGGTGACCACCGAAAAAGACCGGGTTAAACTGGATCCTGACATTGCCTGGCTAATGGATGTCGGCGTGGCCGGAGTCCGGCTGTCCCTGGATAATGACGCTGAATTTTCCCGGTTGATTGACACCCGGATTTTAATATGACATGTCATGAACCCATGAAAGAGGATCAGATCTACCGGCTGCTGAAACGGGCGGTTTTCCTGCTGGGATGCCTGCCGGTTTCCGTGGCCGATTTTATTGCCAAGGTTCTGGGAAGGCTTTGGTTCCGGTTGGACAGACGTCACCGGGATATTACGCTACAGAATTTAACCCATGCCTATGGCCGGGAATGGTCCAGGGAAAGAATTGAAAAAACGGCCCGGCAGGTGTTTGTGAATATCACGGCCATGTTGTTTGAGGTGGCCTGGTCTACCCGGCTTTCCAAACGAAATCTATTGTCCCGTTTCACGATTAAGGGCATGGAGCATGTGGCAGCGGCCCATGCAAAAGGCAGGGGCGTGGTGGTGATCACTTGTCATATGGGCAATTTTGAGATGCTGATACCCGTCATTGATGGGACGGGGTTAGACGGTTATGCCATTTACCGGACCCTGGATTTTGCCCCTCTGGAAAGACTGATGCGGGATTTGCGCCAGCGGTTTGGCGTCACCATGATCCCCATGCGCGGGGCATCCAGAAAACTGGAAATGATCCTGTCCAGCGGAGGGGTGGTGGGGACGCTCATCGATCAGAACGTGGATTGGTACAAAGGGGTCTTTGTCCGGTTTTTCGGGCGGAGCGCCTGTACCAACAGCGGTTTGGCAAAACTGGTCATGAAGACGCGATCCCCGGTGGTGCCCATGTATACCATCCGGGATAAACGGCGGTTTGTCATCCGGTTTCTGCCGGAGGTGCCGATATCGGTCACAGGCGACCCGATCCTGGATGTTGAAACCAATACCCAGCGGTTTACGACAGCCGTGGAAACCATGGTCCGGCAGTGCCCGGACCAGTATTTCTGGGTGCACAACCGATGGAAGACCCGGCCCTGGTGCCGGTGGCCCGGTCGGGAGTCCCAGTAGCGGCCTTGTTCTTTCCGGCCCGGCCTGTGATGATATCATTGGCAGGTCCGTCCGTATAATGAACCGTTAATTTGGAAGCAATGAAAAAAAAGATATCCAGCCAATCCTGCCACCGGATTCTGATCCGGGCTGCCAACTGGGTGGGGGATGCCATCATGACCACACCGGTGATCCGGGCGGTGCGTAAAACTGTCCGGATGCCCACATTACGGTGCTGGCCAAACCCTGGGTGATCCCGGTGTATGCCCCCAATCCCCATGTGGATGACGTGATGGTGTATGACCATGCATGCCGCCACAAAATGGGGATGGGCACCCTGCGCCTGGCAAAGGATATAAGGCGGCGGCGGTTCGACCTGGCCATTCTCATGCAGAATGCGTTTGAAGCGGCTCTGCTGGTGTTTCTGGCCGGGATACCTTTGCGGGTGGGGTACAACACCGATGCCAGAACCATGCTGCTCAGGCCGGCCGTTCCTCTGGACCCGGCCCTGAAAAAGACCCATCTCATCGATTATTACCTGGGGATCCTGAAAGGGGCGGGACTGGCCACCGATGGCCGCCAGATGGATCTGCATATATCCCGGGCCGATCATGACGCGGCCGACGTCCTGCTGGCCGGCGTCAAACAGACCCGGTCGGAACGGTTGCTGGGCATTAACCCCGGGCCACCGGCGGGACTGCTAAACGGTGGTTTCCGGACCGGTATGCAGCCCTTTGCCGTCGCCTGGCTGAGACGTATCAGATACAGGTTCTGATTTTCGGCGGCCCCGGGGATCATGCGTTGGGCGAACGGATTTCAACCATGGCACCGGGCAGCTGTGTGAACCTGGCAGGGAAGACCACTTTGGGTCAGGCGTTTGCCTGATTCAGCAGTGTGATCTGTTTGTGACCAATGATTCCGGACTCATGCATGCGGCCGCAGCCCTGAATATTCCCCAGGTGGCGGTGATCGGTTCCACGGACCCGGTGGCCACCTCTCCGGACAGCCCGACCAGTACCTTGATCCGGGTGCCGGTTTCGTGTGCTCCATGTCTGAAAGACGAGTGCCCCACTGACCATGCCTGTATGGACCGGATTACGGTGGACAGAGTGTTTGACACCTGCTGCCGGATTCTGGAGTCAGGACAGGCATCCTGAATTCAAGGAGAAAGAAACTGTTTTCATCCATTGACAAAATTCTGATCATCAAACCCAGCGCATTTGGCGATATCATCCATTCACTGCCGTTTCTGTCGGCCATCAAAAAGCAGTTTCCCCATGCCCGGGTGGACTGGGTGGTGGCCGAGGGCCTGCACACTTTTCTGGAAGGTCATCCCATGATCCAAACTTTGTGGGTCATCAAGAAAGACCGGTGGAAAGAGTGGTCCCGTCTGGGCAAAACCGTCAAAGAGATTGTATCGTTGAAAAAACATCTGGGCCGGACAGAATATGATGTGGCCATTGATTTGTCCGGGCTTTTCAGGTCCGGGGTGATCACCTGGTTTTCCAAGGCCCCTGTCCGGCTGGGATTCAAGGAATCGGATGAGGGCAGTCCGTTTTTTTATACTCATAAAATTCATGGCAGCATGAATATCCATGCCATAGACCGGTATCTGGAGATTGCCAGGTTCATGGGATGCGCGGCAGATTCCATTGATTACCCTCTGGCTCCCTATGAACCGGTCCCGGATATTCTGCAACACTTGCCGGAAAAGTTTGTGGTCATGGCTCCGTCAGCCGGGAAGCCGGCCAATCAGTGGCCGGCGGAAAAATTCGGGGAACTGGCCTCCCGCCTTTCGCTGCCCTGTGTCATCATTGCTTCGGCCAGTGAAGCGGGTGTCGCTGAAATCGTGGTGGCCCGTTCAAAGGGAAATGCCATCTCCATTGCCGGGAAAACCCGGCTCAAGGAGCTGATCCCCGTGATCCGACGGGCCGCATTTTTTGTATGCAACGACACCGGCCCCATGCACTTGGCCGCTGCATTGGACATTCCGGTGTTCGCCATTTTCGGCCCGGCCAATCCGGTGCGCACGGGACCTTATGGGGATATTCACACCGTGATCCGGCTGGACCTCGCCTGTGCCCCCTGTTATGCGAAACTCCCCTGTACCCGGTATGATTTCAGATGTATGAAAGACCTGTCTGTGGTCCGGGTCCATGATGTCATCCGGGGAAAAACGGGGGAAAAATGAAATTGTCCGTGATCGTTACCACCTATAACCGGCCGGATGCGTTGAAAAAAGTGCTGGAAGCCCTGGTTGCCCAGACCCGGATTCCGGATGAAATCCTGGTGGCGGACGATGGGTCCGGCCCCGGAACAGAGGCCATGCTGACGGCTTTTGAGAACCGGTCCGGTCCGGTGTTTTTCCATATCTGGCAGAGAGACCGGGGGTTTCGGGCGGCCCTGGCGAGGAACAAAGCGGTCGCCGTATCATCGGGTGATTACCTGGTGTTTCTGGACGGGGATTGTATTCCGGACCGGCATTTCATCTCGGACCATCTGGCTCTGGCGGAGCCGGGGTGTTTTTTCAGGGCAAGCGGGTGTTGGTGGATGAGATCGCCTCTGCAGCGTTTGATATGAGTGCTGGCCGTTTTTGGGCCGCTTGATTTTTGGTGCTTTGTCCGGGCATCTGGGTAATGCCCACCATATTTTCGGATTCCGATTTTCCAAGCCTGAAAAAGGGCACCGGCTGTCCGGCATCCGAAGCTGCAATATGGGTGTTTTCAGAGCAGATGTCGTGGCGGTGAACGGATTCAACCATGATTTCGAGGGATGGGGCCGGGAGGATTCCGAATTTGCCGTCCGGTTGTTCAAACATGGCCTGATTCGAAAAGAACATCCGTTTCGGGCCATATGCTATCATCTGTGGCATCCGGAAAATCCCCGGACCCGGGTGCCGGACAATGACCGGCTGCTGGAAAGAGCCATGGCTGCAGACACTTGTGTGTGCCATAACGGGTTAGACAGCCTGGGAAAAAGTCAATCATCCATTCCAGTGAACCAGCGGACAAGGACAGCTGATTTATGGCAAAGTTATCAGTTTACATCATTGCGTATAACGAGGAAGACAAAATCAGGGATGCCATTCAAAGCGTGGCCTGGGCCGACGAAATTGTGGTGGCGGATTCTTTCAGCACCGATGCCACCGCTGCCATTGCTAAAGATCTTGGCACCCGGGTGGTCCAGATTCCGTTCAAAGGATTCGGAGATTTGAGAAATCAGGCCATTTCCGCCTGCACCCATGACTGGATTTTCAGCCTGGATTCGGATGAACGGTGTACCCCTTCCGCCAAAGAGGAAATCCGAACAATCATTGCAGATCCGGAAAGCAACGATGCCTATTATGTTCCCCGGCGCAACTATTTTATGGGAAAATGGATCCGCCACGGCGGATTTTATCCGGATTTCCGCCAGCCCCAGCTGTTCCGGAAAGGGACGTTGAGATTCATGGACGACCCGGTTCACGAGCGGTATGAGGTGATCAGTGAAAAAACCTGCGGAACCATGACCGCTGACATTGACCAGATTCCGTTCAAGAATCTGGAGGAGATCATTCACAAAGCCAACCGGTATTCCACTCTGGGGGCTGAAAAACTTGAGGAAGGCAGAAAACGGTCCAGTATGTGGGCGGCCGTATTCCACGGCCTGTGGGCCGCATTTTCCATCTATGTGCTCAAACGGGGATTTCTGGACGGATGGGCCGGTTTCATCATTGCCTTTTCGAATTTTGAAGGCACGTTCTACAAGTATGCCAAATTTCATCTGAAAAGAAAAAAAAAATCGGTTAGCTGAGACTCGCGTTACGGTGTATCTGTATTTTTTCGTGAATCCCCGATATGTCTTTGTTGGTCCAATTTGATCTGGTGGAGCTGATAAATCCGTAAAATGGCTTTTCCCATGGCGTCCAGGGTGTGAGATTTCTGAACATTTCCCCGGGCATTTTCTACCCGTTTCCGGGTGTCGGTTTCCCCGTACAGGGTCTGCCTGATCTGTTGTGCCAGGGTGTCGGCATCCCCGGGATCGAACAGCAGTCCGGTATCGCCATGCCGAATGATATCCGGGATGCCGCCGGTTTTGAACCAATGACCGGACAGTCACAATACATGGCTTCCAAAAGCGCCTGAGGTATCCCTTCAAAGGGAATGCCGTTGATATTTTCAGATGCCAGCACCTTGCAGTCCAGAGCTCGGTAAACAGGCCAGACATCATCCGTGAATCCCATGAAATGGGTTCGGGAATAGATTTCCAGATCCTGGGTCATTTTTTCAAGCCGCTTTTGATACACATCCGGGCCGTTTCCCACCAGGACCAGGTGATGAGGAATGTGTTGGAACACCTGTTTGAATGCCTGCACCAGGGTAGTGACCCCCTTGTCTTTGGACAGGCGGCCCACAAATCCTACAAAACGGGTATCTGGCGGGCTTCCAAACGTCTCAGCCAGATGTTTTCTGGCCGAGTCCCTGGGGGGCAGTGTGTCAGGGGGTAGAATTCCGCTGGGAATGGAAAAATCTGTGTGTCTTTGAGATTGAAAAGGGTTTGCAGATGCCGGGTGGTATAATCCGCTGTGGTGAATACATAATGGCACAACTGCTTGTATAAACGGCGGTTATACCAGGAATTTTTTACATGCGCGCTGATGTGCCGGGACAGTATCCGACAGGGAATATTTGTCTTTTCAGCTGCCGGCAGTGCAACCTTGGTGTCATTGTTGCCGTGGGTGTTCACGATATCCGGCAGTTCGTTCTGAAAGATCCGGACCAGGCTCCGGTAATCTCTGATAACGCCCATTCGGGAAAAAGAGATGGGATAGACATGAAATCGTTCTTTTTTGGCCCGTAAGAACAATTGTGAGTTTCTGGGGGCCACCAGGATCACCTGGTGGCGGTGATTTCGCATCCATACCGCTTCGTTGAAAATGCGTTTTTCCAGCCCCCCCCACTGGGTATGGCAGGTGGTATGAATGATTTTGTAATGGGTTTGGGTTGGGTTCAGCATTTCAGCAGCGCCTTTTCCACCCGTTGGATATCTTCGGGCAGATCGATTTCCGGGGAATCAAATGCGGTCACTGCCACATGGATGGAAAAGCCATGTTCCAGGGCCCTGAGCTGCTCCAATTTCTCCACGGCCTCGCACCGGCCGGTGGGTAGGGAAACAAACCGGTCCAGAAAGGATTTTTTATAAGCGTAAAACCCCAGGTGTTTGTAGTAATCGGACTGGGTGCCGGCATCCCTGGGAAACGGGATTTGTGCCCTGGAAAAATACAGGGCGTGCCCCCGTGTGTCAAACACCACCTTCACATCCTTGGGATCAATGATCTCCCGGGGATTGACAATTTTAAAAGCCAGGGTGGACATTTCCACCGCAGGGCCGCGGTCAAACGGGGAGATCAGGTCATTCAGGGATTTCGGATCGAACACCGGCTGATCTCCCTGGATATTGATCACAATGTCATCCGGTGGCAGATTGAGGAGGTTCGCGGTTTCCGCCACCCGGTCAGTGCCGGACCTGCAGGTGTCCGATGTCATGACCGCGTTGCCGCCGAACGCTTCCACCGCTTTGACAATGCGGTCGTCATCCGTGGCCACCCAGACACTGGTCACCTCCGGGGATTTCTTTGCCAGTTCATAGACCCGCTGGATCATGGGTTTGCCTGCGACCGGCATCAGCGGTTTTCCATGAAGCCGGCTGGAACCGTACCGGGAAGGGATAACAGCAATGGGCATGACTAAGATCCTTTACATTTTTAGAAACAAAGACCGTGCCTTGCCTCTTGTCATGATGGTCTGCCAGTTTTCGCCCAGGCAGTTTTCCCATAAAGGCGCCAGCCCAAGGGCCACATTGATCATGACATCCATCTGATCAACAGTCAGGCCCTGGGTAACCTGTCTGGGAATGTCCACCCCGGATTTTTCCATCATCTGCCGGAATTCTTTCACGCCTTCCGGATAATAATCCTCCAGTGCATCGAATGCGATGCAGCATCCCACCCCATGGTGAATACCCAGCAGATACGACAGGCCGTAGGACAGGGCATGGCATGCCCCCACCTGGGAATAGGCAATGCTCATGCCACCGAAAAACGAGGCCATCATCAGTTTATCCGCCGAGTCCGGGTGGTCTTCCAGAAACACCTGGCGGCACAGGCCCAGGGATTTTTCTCCATAAGCTTTGGAAAATTCGTTAAGATAGGTGCCGGCCAGGGATTCGATACAGTGGATATAGCAGTCCATGCCGGTGTAGAAATGCTGGTCTTTGGGGACCCCGGCTGTCAGTTCCGGGTCCAGAACCACTTGGTCGAATACGGTGTAGTCGGAATTCAGGCCCAGTTTCTTTTCCGGTCCGGTGAGCACAGTGGTGCGGGATACCTCGGCACCGGTGCCGGACAGGGTGGGAACGGCCGCATGATACACGGCCGGATGTTTGATCAGATCCCACCCTGATACTGGGAGGAAGATCCAGGGTTGGTAAGCATCAGGGAAACGGCCTTGGCCAGATCCATGGTGGACCCGCCGCCGATGCCCACCACGCCGCAGGGCAGCCCGGGTCTGGCATCTTTTACCTGTTGGGTGAGCTGGTCCACATACCCGGTTTTGGGCTCATCATCCACATTTACGTACAACAGCATGTCCCGATCATGAAGTGGAATCCGGGACGTCAGTGACGTTCCGGTGAACACGTCATCAGTGACAAAAACCACCCAGTCTTCCGGGGCGGTTCGCTGATGGGACAGGATTTCATCGAGCTGGGAAAAACAACCCCGGCCGAAGATGACCCGGGGCACCAGTTTAAAGTTTCTGAACATGGGGGTCCTTTTGTCTGTTCAACAGATTGTTTGTTGAATTTGGTTGTCTGTTCAATAGTGGTCTGTTCAAAAAGTCAGATGTTTTTTAACGCTGTCTGGATGGCTGCCACCCGCCTGTCCAGTTCCTGATCGGTCCAGGACAGCATGATCTGCATGGACAGGGTGCGTTTCATGAGCGAATCGGATTCCGGCAGCAGCATCGTTGAATAATCAGGCAGGTTGGGGCACAGGCGTGCCACCGGGGGCGCGGCACAGGCCATGGTTTTCAGATGATCCCATTTTCTGAAATAGTGCCAGTTGTTGTCATACCAGTAAGGGCAGGGGACATGGCTCTCCGCCAGGGATTTGGCTGCTTTGCGGGCTGTGTCTTCATCGGGCAGCATGAAACTCAGGAATGTCGCGGAGTCCCCGGCCGGATCCGGCAGGTGCCGGAATGAGACGCCGGGCAGGTTGGACATGGCATCCTTAAGCACCTGTTTGTGTTTGCGTTGGATCTCCAGGATCTGGTCCAGTTTTCTGAGCTGGGCCAGCCCGACAGCGGCATTGAGTTCCGAGATGCGGTAATTGATGCCCAAGACAGGATGGCCGTCTGCGCCCCGGTCCGGTCCGCCCAGGTGATCATGGCCGTGGTCCGCGTATTGATGGCAGCGGTCATAGACGGCCTGGTCGTCGGTGATCACGGCCCCGCCTTCGCCGCAGGTCACGGTTTGACCGCATCGAATGAAAAGCATCCGGCATTGCCGAAGGTGCCCAGGTGTTGTCCCCTAAAGGTGGCTCCTAAAGACTGGCAGGCATCTTCCAGCAGGATCAGGCCTTTCTGGTCACAGAAATCCTTGACTTCATCGATGCGGGCCATGGCGCCGCACATGTGCACCGGGACCACCGCCTTTGTTTTCGGGGTCAGCACCGCTTCCAGCCGGTCCGGGTTCAGGCACAGCGTGTCATCGATTTCACCGAATACCGGCACGGCCCCTGCCTGGAGCACAGCCTCGAATGTGGCCACAAACGTGAAGGGCGGGACAATGACTTCATCTCCGGCCCCAATACCGCAGGCAGCCATGGCGGTGGACAAGGCCGCCGTTCCGCTGGAACACAGATGGCTGTGGGCCGATCCTGTTATTTCACATAAGGTGTGCTCAAATTCCAGGGCTTTGTAATGGCCGTTTCTTGCCGCGTCGAATCCGTACCGCATTAACACGCCGGTGGACAAGACATCGGTCACTTCTTTCCGCTCTTTGTCGCCGAACAGTTCAAATCCTGGCATGGCAGACTCCTGTGATCGTATGTTAAATATGCATTGGTCATGGTTATGATGAAAACTTGTTTTTATCACATCCTTTGTTCAAGTTTCAAGCTTCGTTTGATAAATCCGAGACACTCAGGTTGACCGGTGATCAGGCATGAGGGTATAATCATAAATATAAACGGATTCCCCCGAAACCCCGACTGCAAAAAAGGAAGCGCCCCCATGACCCGAACGACACCCGGCTTGCCCGGGAGCTGGTCTTTATATCTGCATGTGCCGTTTTGCATAAAAAAAATGTTCGTATTGTGACTTTTTCTCGGTCACGGACCGGTCTTTGATGCCGGCTTATTTGGATGGGGTCTGCAAAGAGATCCGCATGTGGTCTGAAATGAAAAAGACCGGGCTTCAGTCACCGCTGCAAAGTCTTTATCTGGGAGGCGGAACCCCGTCAGTGCTGTCCGTGTCCGAGACCGGCAGGATTCTGGAAACCGTTTATCAGTCATTTGGCATGGCACCGGGTGCGGAAATCACCCTGGAGGTGAACCCGGGGACGCTGGAATCCGGCTATCTGACAGCCATCCGGGAGTTGGGAGTCAACCGCCTGAGTATCGGAGCCCAGTCATTTGATCCGGCCAAACTGTCTTTTCTGTCCCGGATTCATACAAGGGAGCAGGTATTTGAGGCCTTGTCCGATGCAAACCGAGCCGGGTTTTCCAATATCGGCCTGGACCTGATGTATGCCCTGCCAAACGAAACGCTGGATGTGTGGCAGGCTGATTTGGATACGGCTGTGGCGCTGCATGTGCCGCATCTGTCTTGTTATATGCTCACTCTGGAACCGGGCACCCCGTTGTTTGATCAATATGAAAACAGCCGTTTTAAACCCTGTGATCCGGAACGGCGGAGTCATTTCTTTAAACACACCTCCCGGGTGCTGGAAAATGCCGGATATGCGCATTATGAAGTGTCCAATTTTGCAAAGGGTCGGCTGTTCCGATCCGTTCACAACACCCGTTACTGGGAACGGGGGGCATATATTGGAATCGGACCGTCGGCCCATTCTTTTCTGCCGCAAATGACTGGAGTCCAAAAGTCCCTGACGCTGGACCAGGAACGTATTCCGGCGTTTTGCAGGCCAACGGTCCGGTGCGATTCTGGAATCCATCCGATATCCGCGCCTGGCTGGATCATCTGGCAGCCGGCCGCATGCCCTGGGAAGATCATGAAATTTTGAGTCCGAACCAGGAAATGATGGAACGGATCATGCTGGGGTTGCGCACAGACAAAGGGGTTGATGTCCGGAGGCTTCATCCGGATATTCTGGCCCTGATGAAGCGGCTGGCAGATCATGGCTCCGGAGCTTTTTTAAATCCGGCAGTGCAGGGGACAATCGTCTGCGATTCAGGCTGACCCATTCCGGGTTGCCGTATCTGGACGGCATTGTGGATTCCCTGATTCAAAAGCTGAGGTGATTCCCTTGTCTGTACGCGGACAAGGGCTTGGACCCTGGAAACCGGCTATGATTTTCTTCGCAGTTGCCGGGTGTCCCCTACCCGGATGGTCAGGTGGATGGCATCAAAATACTCGATCAACGGAATCACAAATTTTCTGGAAATACCGGTCATGTCCTTGAATTCCGGGGTGGTGATGGAGTCGCTCTTCTTCAGGAATGCCACCAGTTCCGCTTCCAGCCGGGCCATGGCCTGGACGTCAAAATACAGGTCATCCTTTGTTTTGATGATCTGTTTTTCGTCGATCAGCATTTGCAGCACATCCATGGCGGTTTTTTTGTCCAGATCCAGGTCCTGGCACACGGTCCGGAAAAAGGGCGGTGTCAGGCCGGTGGACCGGTAGATTTTGATAATGTCCTCCTTGATCTGATGCTGGTCCACCTGTAATGCCACTTTGAAATCCGCCAGCTTCACCAGGTTTTTGTCCTGGATGACCGCATTTTCCTTTTCAAGGCGGGTGAAAAGGATGTTGAAGAATCTGGGGTCCTTGATATAACGGAACTTGGATTTGAGCTCCTGGGTGGGCATGCCTTCTTTCAACGGATTGGCATCATGGTACTGCCGGATTTTTCCAATGCCTTGTGTTTGAAGTCATCGAAAATCACCCCGCTGACAAACGTCTGCTTTTCCTTGTCCGTCTGGATGGCTGCTTGCTGGGCCAGCAGTTTCTGAAGCGCGGCAGTCAGTTTTTTGTCCGTCAGGTTGGTCATGATTCTCAGGTCATTGAAACTTAATCCCTCGAATCCGTTCAAAGACAGAAAAAACACAATGGTCTGTTCCGGATCATCCTCTGATAGGGCCGCCAGCCCCTGGGTCACGGTTGGGTCCATATGCCGGTATTTTTTTGCCACCGGATTGAGGACAGCCCCGCCTCCGATGGTTTTTACCGGGGAATAGCTTCGGATCACGTACCGGTCGTCCTTGACGCAGCAGACCGGGGATTCCAGCCGGAACTGCACCAGTGCATCTTCGCCTGGCAACAGTTCATCTCTGTCCAGCAGCACCATGTATCCTAAAATTTCACTGGTGCCGGAATGGAAGCGCACCCGGGTCCGGGTTTTTGCGGGTCTGGCATTGGATTTCAGGTAGTGGAATCCGGCATCCACCATATAGCTTTCGATCAGGGTATCCGGGGTTGAAAGAATATCGCCCCGCCTTACCGATTCTTTGTCCAGCCCCTGGAAGTTGATGGCGGTCCGGGTACCGGGACCGGCTTTGTTCACACTGCTGGAATGGACCTGGATTCCCCTGACCTTTGAGACGATCCGTCTGGGATAGACCATTATGTCCTCTCCCACTTTGACCTGGCCGGAGGTCAGGGTGCCGGTGATTACCGTGCCGAACCCTTTCATGCTGAACACCCGGTCAACGGGCAGCCGAAAGATAGAAGAGAATTTTCTTTCCGGCAGCAGATTGCAGATTTTTTCCAGGGCCGCAACAAACTCGTTCAGGCCCTGACCCGTGGCCGAAGATACCGGAATCAGCGGCTTGTCTTCCAGAAACGTGCCATCCACAAAGTCATGGATATCTTCCATGGCCAGTTCCAGCAGGTCTTCATCCACCAGATCGGTTTTGGTCAAAGCGATCAGCCCGTGTTCGATGCCCATGAGATGGCAGATTTCCATGTGCTCCCGGGTCTGGGGCATCACGCCTTCGTCCGCGGCAATGACCATGGCCACCACATCAATGCCCGAAGATCCGGCCACCATGTTTTTCACGAATTTTTCGTGACCCGGCATGTCTACGATGCCGATATGGGTGCCCCCGGGCAGGTCCAGAAAGGCGAACCCCAGCTCTATGGTGATGCCCCGCTGCTTTTCCTCTTTGAGGCGGTCGGTCTCGATGCCGGTCAACGCTTTGACCAGGCTGGTCTTGCCGTGATCAATATGGCCGGCCGTACCAAGAATGATGTTTTCCACTGGGCTTATCCTTTTTTTCCGGCTTTGGATGTTTTAAAGTACCGCAAGGCATAGGCCAGGGCCACCAGGATCAGGCCGGTGATAACACCGTGAAAAATCCCCCATTCAGGCCGGAAAACCCGGATCAGAAGAATGCCGAACACCAGTCCTAGAATGAGCCTGACAACAAATATGAGCAAAGAATTCATATCGTTCCTTTTCTGACAGTCCTATTTTTTGTATCCGGAATAATAGTCAAACTACCGGATCAGGTCAATGTTTAAATGTTGAGATACGGTCCGGGCGAATTTTGAAAAAAACAGTTGAAAAACAATTAGGATTCTGATAAATATATTGAGTTTTTTTGCGGTGGGTGTAGCTCAGTTGGTAGAGCACCAGGTTGTGGCCCTGGTGGCCGCGGGTTCAAGTCCCGTCACTCACCCCACTATATTAGTTTTAATTCCAGCCACTTAGCTTTCTTGCCCCTCCCTGAAATGTTGACCAGATGTTGACCACCACCGGCTTGGATATTTTGCACGGCCATGGCCCCCTGAATCGCTTCATTTTTGTCAGGCAGCATGTACCTTCGGAAGGCATTCGACACATGTCCGGTGACGGACCGCTATGTTGATATGTCCTTCTTTGACTTTGATCATTTCCCCTGGCCGGACCTTCGGATACATCGACAGCAGCTTAATACCCAGCCAGATCCGCGGAGAGATATAATCAAAAGTTGTGTATAAGGTGTTAGGTGGTGTATCT
>LQAJ01000074.1_pt1 | contig 77824 bp, 81 predicted proteins | sample 1535811 | NCBI WGS metagenome assembly LQAJ01 (sample SAMN04331587, study PRJNA305678) | bioreactor metagenome | isolation source: bioreactor_6 inoculated with Wadden Sea sediment 2nd replicate of a... | place: Germany: Wadden Sea, Janssand Flat
AACCCTTCGGTCCTGAGGAGGTGGTCGTGAGACCGTTGAGCAGAGGAAGGGAAGCTGTCCCTCCCTGTGCTGCATCAGCAGAACAGCCTGCTGACCTCTGAGAGAGCACTGATGATCGGGATCTGCTGCGGACACTGTGGTTCGCACTCCCCGCAGGCTATACAGCGTTCTGCCATATGGTCTGCGAACATGCGGCGATAGGCCTCCTTCTGCCGCTCGATGGTCTCGAACATCATGGCATCGTTATAGAATCTGAACGCTTCAGGGATCCTATGCTGATTCTTTGAAACCAGGATGCAAAAATAGAACGCAGCAGTATGACTTAGAACCCAGAGAGAGCACATGGGATCACGGTCCCCTGTCCCCTATTGACACAGTACCGATATTCCTGTATACATAATGAGTCTGGTGATCATAGCAAAGGGGCTCCACCCGTTCCCATCTCGAACACGGAAGTTAAGCCCTTTTACGCCGATGGTACTACAGGTAAGCTGTGGGAGAGTAGGTAATTGCCAGGTTTTTTTATGCCATGACAGTGGTTACGACCACTTTATATAATTAGTTTCAAGTAATAGTGACAATATTACTTGATTACGTGAGCGAGGCAGTACGGGTATTGCCTCGCAACTAGTCGGTGTCCATACGGCACCAGATATTCAATAGATCTGCATCTGAACAGTACATCCAGCCCGAGCATACCCAATGTTTAACGTCTAGAAAAATGTATTCAGGTAACACATCTATTTGAAGATTCAAAGAAGAGGGATACATGAGTACGTTTGAAGAACTCGGTCTGTCAGAGCAGACACTGAAAGCGATCAAAAGTCGCGGATTCGAAGAACCAACAGAGATACAGGCACGGTGTATACCACTGCTGCTTACCGGAGAAAAGGATATTCTAGGACAGGCACAGACTGGAACCGGAAAGACCGCAGCGTTCGGTCTGCCTATCCTGGAAAAGATCGATGTGCATAACAAGGCTGTACAGGCACTGGTACTCACACCGACACGAGAGCTTGCCATTCAGGTCGCAGAAGAGATCAACTCCTTCAAGGGCAGAAAGAACCTGAACATTGCAGCCATCTATGGCGGACAGTCGATCAGCCTGCAGATCGGACAGCTCAGAAGAGGTTGCCAGATCGTCGTGGGAACCCCCGGACGTGTGATAGACCATATACAGAGAAAGACCCTGAAGCTTGATGAGATCGAGATACTCGTTCTTGATGAAGCAGATGAGATGCTCAATATGGGATTCATCGATGAGGTACAGACTATTCTGCAGGAGATACCTGCTACCAGGAAGACCCTGCTGTTCTCTGCCACGATGCCTGCTCAGATCCAGAGGCTTGCAGAGAGGTACATGCGTGATTATGAGAAGATCACCGTTTCTCAGAAGAACATGACTACAAGTCTTACTGAACAGATCTATATCGAAGTACAGGAATATGAAAAACTCGAGGCACTCAGAAGAGTGATCGACCTCGAAGATGATTTCTACGGCCTGGTCTTCTGCAGGACAAAGAACGGTTGTGATGAAGTGGCGAAACGACTTGCGAACAGCGGGTATGCTGCTGAGGCCCTCCATGGTGATATGTCACAGTCCCAGAGAGAGAAAGTCCTCGGACAGTTCCGAGACAAGAAGATCTACATGCTCATCGCTACCGATGTGGCTGCACGAGGGATCGATATCCAGGATCTCACCCATGTCATCAACTACTCCCTGCCGCAGAATGCAGAAAGTTATGTCCATAGGATCGGAAGGACCGGTCGAGCAGGGAAGGAGGGGACAGCGATCACCTTCGTGACCCCGTCAGAGTACCGTAAGATCCAGTTCATCCAGCGGGTGACCAAGACAGACATCAACAAGAAGAGTCTTCCCAGTGTGAAGGAACTGATCGCGCTCAAACGTGAGAGGATCCTCACTGAGATCGAGAAATCAGTGGATCCTGAACTGAAAGATGATTTTATGACAATGGCCCTCCTGCTTGAAGAACAGTACGGTGCTACAGAACTCATAGCCGGGCTGTTGAGGACTCAGTATGCCGAGCAGCTTGATAAGAGTAACTACAAAGAGATCGGAAGGACCTCTCCCAACCTTCAGAAGTCTACCAGACTGTTCATCGCCAAAGGCAAGAAGCACAACATGAGCCCACGCACGCTGGTCGATTACATCACGAAAGTCGCGAAAGTCCCTGGTAACAAGCTGAACGAAGTGCAGGTGTTTGAAGATTTCTCATTCGTATCGGTATCACTGAATGATGCTGAGACGATCATAGATGCATTCAGACGATCAAAACCCGGTAAACGGTCGATCGTATCAAAAGCCAAGAGCAGACCGCCTAGACATACACGATAGCAAGAAGCATTATATTTCAGTTTACATTTCAAGCAGCAGTAATGCTGATGGTGGTATGAGAACGGACGCAGGGTTTCCCTGCGTCCGTTCTGTCGTGTGGTGTTCGCAGAGCAAGGGGCGTATCAGAGGAGTGAACAGCCTGTGAAGAGGGACTCACTGCGATGCTGGTTGCTCTGGCCCGGGATCGGTACACGGAGTACTGCCATTTTAGATCATGTGTTTCGAGAGTCACCGTAGTGCTGCTGTATGTAAGTCCTCGGTGATATGCCGAGGCTCTTCTTACAGACACGATAGAACTGTGCATAACTACCGAATCCCGCATCCATCGCTGCATGCAGACAGTTCCGTTCTCTCTCATAGAGGACGAAGAACCGCTCCAGCCTGATGCGGTTCCTGTAATCCTGCAGGCAGGTGCCTGTCTGTTCGTGGAACAACCTGCTTAAGTGACTTCTGGAGATGTGGATCAGCTCTGCTAGTTGATCAGTCGAGTAGTCCGGATGGGCTCTCATCAGCTGCAGGGCCCTGATGAGAGCTGCATGCATACCGGTGCTCAAGGCATCCTCCGCTTCTCCATACGCCTTCCATGCAGAGACCAGCAGCCACCTCAGTCCTGAATCGGCATATACTGCTGCCTGAGGCCCCCCGAGGATCTGTTCATAGAGCTCTCTGATCCTCTCGAGGTTTTCTGGCGAAAGAGTCCTGCATCTGACCTGCGAGACAGTCGATCGGGCAAGTTCTCCTGCCCAGGAGCAGAGGTCCAACTGTTCTATGAGTTCTTTCTTGAAGACTGCCACGAGCATCTGCACCTGGGATGAGGCAGCTATGATCATATGCGGTTGGCTGGGGAAGAGCCACAGACAGCTCTCTTCCTGCAGATCGTACCTGCTCGATCCAACAGCATAGGTAAGCGTTCCAGAGAAGACCACATTGAGTTCGAGCTCATCATGCTGATGAGCTCGAGGCAGCAGATTGACATGATCGGTTCGATAGAGCAGACCACTTCTGTTCTCGGGGAACTGGACAGTGTATGGTGTCATAACACAAAATGATAACATCGTATCGCTAACATGAGAAGATATTTCTGATAGAACTGTTATGCTGATGAGCATACTACTGTATGTGGAGGGTTCGTATGAAGGAATCACACCTGATCGAAACGATCAGGACCTACGATGAGGCCTATCCCCGTCGCTACTGGGATCAGATGCTCATCCGCTATGAGCGATGGTGGGAGGGAAAGACCGACAGGCCGCTCATTCATATCATGAGAGGGGAACAGACCCCGACCTCAGCAGGTGCAGGTATACCGGCATTCCAGAGATTCTGGAACTATTACCCGCACGGTACTACCGTCGATCAGATGATCGGTGCACTCTATCATGATCTGAACCAGGTGCAGTGTCTTGGTGACGGGTTCCCTCACCGTATCCCGCAGTTCGGCGCCGGTGTGCTTGCCGCCATGCTCGGGGCAGACTCACGGTGTGTCAGCGGGACGGTCTGGTTCGAGCCGGAGACCCCCAAAGAGATAGATCAGCTGGCCTTCGACCTCGATCGACAGAATCCGGTCTTCACGATGATCTCATCGATCTATACCCGCATAGGAGAGCTGGCAGACCAACGGAACCTGCAGATCGGGATGACCGATATCGGGGGGACTGCTGACGTGCTGGCATCGTTCAGGCCTGGCAGTGGTCTGATGATGGATTTCTATGACCATGAAGCTGAAGTGATCGATCGCATATGGGAACTGCATGACCAGTGGCTGAACGTGTTCACCAGCTATGAGAAGATCCTGAGCGGCCATACTCCCGGATATACCTGCTGGGCTCCCATCCTCTCTTCGAGACCGTATTATATGCTGCAGTGTGATCTTGCCTATTCTATCGGTCCGCAGATGTTCGATAGATTCATACTGCCGGAACTCAAGGAGACCTGCAGGCAGCTGGAACGGCCCTGCTACCACCTTGATGGTGCGGGACAGTTGGTGCATCTGGATTCACTCCTGTCGATCGAGGAGCTGAAGGTCATCCAATGGATACCCGGAGAAGGCAGCAGACCCATAACACAGTGGCCGGAGGTCTTCAGGAAGATCCTGGCAGCAGGAAAGAAGATACAGTTCTTTCTCGATATCGATGCAGATCCCTATCAACTCGATACCATCGCAGATCAGATAGGAAGTGCCGGTGAGATCTGTGCAGTCAGTACCGTACCCTTTCATGATATCAAGGCAGCGGAGGATCTGGTACGACGGTTCTCCTGATCGGATCTGCGGGCACTCCTGGTGCCGCGGGAACCGGTGCGGTTGTGTGGCCGGGTGATAATACCTCGTAAATCACATAATTATACTTCATGATACAGGTAAAATAAGGTATCATTTGACTATGATAAAACTCTTCAAGCCGACGATCAAACGAAAGGATATGGATCTGGTACTCAGCACCCTGGTAGATGAGCAGCTTGGACCGGGTCTTATGAATCATGAACTCTCAAGACTGCTGTGCTCGGACCTTGAAGCCATAGAAGCCATAGCAGTGAGAACCTATCCGAGAGCCCTTGCGATTGCACTGCGGACCCTCCAGCTGAAAGAAGGGGATCGTGTGGTCATCTCTCCGCTCTCGCCTGCCTGTTATATCTGGCTGCTGCAGGAGATGCAGCTTGAAGTGGTCTTTGCGGACGTGGACCCGAGAACCGGATGCATGCTCGCAGAGCCCATCAAGAAGATGACTGACCGTGTCCCTGATGCGATCCTGATGCATGAGCCGCTGGGCAATCTCCCAGATCATGAAGCGTTCAGTGAGTTGTCGATCCCCATCGTGGAAGACCTGTCCCAGAGCCTGCACAGCGAGAAGGGCCACAGAAGAGCCGGGACTCTCGGACAGGTGCTGGTGGTCTCCTTTGAAGAGGACTCGATGCTGGCTACCGGTGGGGGGCTGCTGTGCTGGTGAAGAACAAGAAACATGCCGCTTTCATGCACAGCAGCACCCAGAGGAATCTGAGTTATGATCTTCTGCCTGATATCAACTGTGCTCTGGTGATCAACCAGCTGAAGGTCATGGACCACATGATCGAGAAACGTGAAGAATATTTCAAAGCCTGTCAGCAGGCGATCATGAAGACCAAACATCAACTGATCAATGAACATCATGATGCGGTACATCACAATGGGTATGCCTTCTGTGTGCTGCTGGACTCCCGGGTCCAGGATATTATACGCTATGTGAAAAAATATAAGATCGAGACCGCCATGCCCTTCGAGCAGTGCGCCATCACCATACTCCCTGAGAGGCGTACAGATTTTCCCAATAGCATTCCCTTCGTATTACGTGCTATGATTTTTCCATTATATCCTTTATTATCTAAGGATCAGCTCATGACACTGGTACGGGTACTCTCGACTTTGCCGTAGGTGACGAAGGAGTTTTCAGCTTGAGAAAGATAGAGAAAGTGCTGCTGGTCGTGAATCTGCATAAACCTGATGCTCAACGCCTGAGTACTGAGATCATCAGCTATCTGGAAGGTCGCGGGATAGCCGTCGAGTTCCTAGGACTCGATGGCAGGACGGTCCCTCCGAAGATAGGGAAAGTCGATCTGGCGATCAGCCTTGGCGGGGATGGTACGGTCCTCTTCAGTGCCAGGATGCTGCAGGAGCAGGGGATACCGATCCTGGCAGTCAACCTTGGTACCTTCGGGTTCATCACCGAAGTATCGGTAGATGAATGGCAGGAAGCCTTCGAGAAGTTCTGCTGCGGTGAGACGATCCTCTCAAGACGACTGATGTTCAGAGTGACGGTCACCAGAGACGGCAAGACGGTCTTCCTCGGACACGGGCTCAATGACGCTGTGGTGAACTCGACCGGAATATCAAAGGTCGTCACGTTCGAGCTGCAGCTCAATGATACCATGCTCGGTACCTTCCGGGCCGATGGCATCATCACCGCGACACCGACCGGTTCCACCGCCTACAGCCTTGCAGCAGGCGGACCGATCGTCGACTCTGAGATGGAAGCGCTCATTGTGACCCCCATCTGTCCCTTCACCCTCTCGAACAGACCTCTGGTAGTCTCAGGAGACGATGTGATCAAGATCCACATCATGGAGCATCAGCGCACCCAGATCAATCTTACCATCGACGGGCAAGTCTCGATGCCGCTTGAAGAGCGTGATATGATCACTATCGAGAAGTCACGAAGCAGAGCTCTGCTGGCACTTTCCAATAAACGGAACTTCTATGAAGTAGTTCGTTCCAAACTTCAATGGTCCGGAGTCACACATGCTTGAAACACTGACGATCAAGAACTTTGCACTGATCACTGAGATGCAGATCGACTTCTCCATAGGATTCACCATTCTCACTGGAGAGACCGGTGCGGGAAAATCGATTCTGGTAGGAGCACTGGGGTTGCTGCTGGGGGAGAAGGGTGATACGACCATGATCAGGACCGGCTGTTCAGAGGCGGTCGTCACCGCGACGGTCATCGTCGAGAGTCCGCCTCTTCTGCAGTGGCTGGAGGAACACCATATCGTCCCCGAAGACGGCCAGCTGCTGATCAAACGGTCATTGCGAAGCACCGGCCGCGGGGCTATCAGCATACAGGACGAACCGGTGACCAGAAACCTCCTCAGGGAACTCTCCTCTCTGCTGTTCGACCTGCACGGACAGCACGAGCACCAATCCCTTCTTCAGCCCTCGGCTCAGAGGAAGATGCTCGATCGGTACGGCAATCTGGAACCGGAGGTCGAATCCTTCTCCATCATGTTCCATGAGCTCCTTTCACTGCGGGAGCAGCTGGAGGAGCTTAAACAGGGTGAACGAGATATGCTGCGCGAACGTGAGATGCTCTCGTTCGCTGTTCAGGAGATCGAGGATCTTGCGATCTCCGTAGGGGAAGATGAAGAACTGGAAGCAGAACTGAAGATCCTCTCAGGACATGAACGACTGCTTGAAGCCATATCGACCGTGAAAGGTATGCTCAGTCTCTCCAACGGCTCCCTCTCGGGAATCTCTCGAAGCACTCAGGCGCTCGAAGATGCTGCAGGTATCGACCCGATCCTGCAGCCGCTGGTCGATCGGCTTGAAAGCGTTCGGTATGAACTGGAAGATGTGCTTGATGAAGTCCGGCACTACGCTGACAGGATAGCGTTCTCACCTGAGCGACTTGATCAGATCCAGGAACGCATGCAGCTGCTGAGGCAGATGAAGAAGAAGTACGGAAGCACCCTTGAAGAGGTGCTGAAGTATCGTGATGAAGCATCAGACAAGCTCGAGAGGATCGAACATCATGACGAGCAGAAAGGCCTGCTGATCGAACGGATCAGCACCCTGAACCATGACGTCAGATCCCGCGCAGAAGCTATCAGTGAGAGACGCCGCCGTACCGCACGGGAACTGGAACCGCTGATCATGGAGCATCTGAGCGGGCTCGGTATGCCGAATGCCCGATTCGCGATATCGATCACGCCGAAAATGAGCCAGGACGGCAGCCCCTCGTGTACCGCAAACGGTGCTGATACCATCGAGTTCACCATATCGGCGAATCTGGGTGAACCTGAGAAGAGCATCAGGCAGACAGCTTCTGGGGGAGAACTCTCGCGTATCATGCTGGCGCTCAAGACCGTGTTCTCCAGAGCTGAACGTATCGAGACCCTCATCTTCGATGAGATCGATACAGGCATCGGGGGAACGGTAGCGGTCTCAGTGGGGGAGCACCTTCATGCCCTTGCAGAGGGCAGACAGGTGTTGTGCATCTCGCATCTTGCATCGGTCGCGGCAAAAGCCGATCAGCACCTTGTGGTAGAGAAGAGCTCCCGAGAGGGAAGGACCGAGACGAACATCTATGCCGTGACCGGTGAGCAGAGGATCGAGGAGCTCGCACGCATGCTCTCCGGTTCTACGAACGAAGACACTGCGCTCGATCATGCACGGACTCTGGTGAACTGGCGCTAACCCGTTGTCAGATCATCGACCACGATACCGGTCTCGAGTCCTATCTGGATCAGCTCCGGTGAGCAGGACTCACCTGCAGCTCGGACTCGATCGATGTGGGTGAACACGTAGTTCTGCAGTTCGGTGATATCGACCGTGAACCCTGCAGCCCGGGCGGTACTGAGAATACTGCAGATGAACTGACTTGATTCCCTCGAGAACTCATCACTGAGATGCTGTGCATGTTTCTTCACATAGAGCGAAAGACTCTGTTCGGTACTGAGCTTGATCTTCTTATCAGCTTTGAGCTGGATGAATCGAAGCAGGTTATCCATCAGCGAGAGGGAACCGGCTGCCGTGAATGGAAGATCCTGCCTGAATAACGAATGCAGCGTTCTCAGACAGGTCCCCATGTTGGTGATATAGAATGAGTCATTCGGTTCACAGGCACCCTGTTTGATCAGAGCGGTATAGTTGCTGATATCCTGCGTGACTCGTTCGATGTCATTGTCGGCTACACGGGCAAGGGAGTTATCGATCCAGCTGTACAGCTCATCGATCATGCGTTCAGGCAGATCCGCGACCTGGATCGGAGTGGGTGTCTGTACCTCATCTGTCGAAAGGAGTGTGATCGAGAGCATGATCCCGGCCTCTTCGTCATAGCTGTAGGAGACCCTGTAGTGCAGTTCCCTGTGAAGGGGCTTATCGAAGATCGTGATGGAGATATTCTCCTGATCAGGCAGATCGATCTCCAGGAGGTCGAACATCCCGTAGTGCTGTCTGTGTTTCTCGGGACAGGCTATGAGATGATTCAGTACGAAGAATGCGATCGCTTCGTAGCCGCGTTCATGGGTCGGTTCCAGAGAGACCAGGATCTCAGCCCCTGTACCGATCCCGCTGATATTGCTCTTGGCCCCCTTGAGTGACTGCAGCAGAAGATACATCAGGTCCTTATCACTGAACTGCTCATAGAGGTTGACCGCCTGTATGGCATAGCGCATGTTCTGTATCGGTTCGAGCCCTGAGATATCGGCGAAGAACCAACCGCAGGAGGTGAAGGTATACATCCGAAAGCGCTGTCCTTCGAGCAGTCTCAGCAGTGTCGATATCGTATGAGCAGAAGCTCGTGCACCCAGCAGCCTCTGAGCGAAATCGATCGGAGTCGATCTGCCGGAGACCACTTGAGCATACTCCTGCAGTATGTTCTGCGGGTCGCTTCCCGGCAGCAGTCTGCCAAGCTCCCGGGTATAGATCCGTACCAGTTCATTGCTCAGAGCTCTGAACGCATTACGTAGAGGAGTCCTCCACTGCTGGTTCCAGCCCTCCTTGCCTCCTGTCGAGCATCCACAGTCTTTGTACCAGCGAGAGACCCCATGGAAGCAGCTCCAGGAACTTCCCTTGTTCCCCTCTCCTGATCTGAGCTGTGCGCGCAGGGTGGGGGGGTGTTCTGCGAGATAGGCGCCGTAGTTGGAGACAGTGAACGCCTCATCATCCCGGATCTTGTGCATCAGGGCGGCAAGGCACATATCGCCATAGGGTTCATGGTGACCGAATATCTCTCCATCGGTAGCTGAATGCAGCAGTGCGGGAGCATCGGAGCGCTGTACTTCCTGCAGTCGTTCGAAGAGCAGGTCTGCATCTCTGAGATAGTGATCGAAACTGATCCCCGAAGCCAACCCCGGATGATAGAAGAACGCGGCGAGAGAACCGCTGGTGCCTTCGATGCGGTAGGGCTCCTGATACGGAGCATGTTCATCCTTCAGGTCATACCAAGTCCCAGGAGACTTCTCGATACGTTCGGCCTGCCAGGGTGAGAGCACGATGAACTTGATGCCGAGGTCTATGAGTATATCGACGATATGCATGTTCACAGCGGCTTCAGGGAGCCAGATCCCTTCAGCAGCGCGCCCGAAGTGATGGGAGAAGTCTTCCAGTCCCCACATGATCTGTGTCAGTGCGTCGTCAGGGGTATCCAGCGGCAGGATCGTATGATTGAAGCTCTGGGCGATGGCATTGCCATGTCCGTGGTTCCTCTCTGCACTGATCCGGTCAGCCTCTATGATGCGTGCATAGGTCTTCGGGTCCTCACTCTGCAGCCAATGGAGCAGGGTGGGCCCGAAATTGAAGGAGAGATATTCGTAGTTGTTGACGATGGAGATCACTCTTCCGTCATAGGTGAGATATCGTGAGAAGGCATTAGCAGCATAGCACTCTCTGGTGATGCGCTCGTTCCAGTCGCCGTGCGGGAAAGCCGATGGCTGTTTCGGGATCAGACCGGTATTCGGCATATCACGGGGGGGCTGATAGAAATGCCCATGTAGGATCAACGTTGTTTCATTCGGCAAGTATAAGATATTTTTTCTTGTGTAGTCTAGGGAAGACGGCCGACTCCCCCAGCTAAAAACGATTCGTGACATCCTGATATCGCAGTTACTCGGTGCCCCCTTCGCGATACCTTGTTGACTAAAATGATGCTTTTATCTACGATATTATCAATAAGCAGCGGTTCTTTGGCAGAATCGGAAAAATCCAAATCGTAACTTATGGAGCATATATTGATGTCAACAGAATGGTATCTGTCGCTTTCTGCAGAAGAGCTTCAATGTCTTCTTCGAAAAGAGGGCGTTCGCCATAGTGAGGATCTTACGAAAGAAGAGCTCATCGAGCTGCTCGAAGAGATTCAGGAAGATAAGATCGCTGATCGACAGATGAGCAACGATATCATGAAACTCAAGGGTAAGAAGTATGATATCTTTCGTGAACAGATCGCCGCAGAGAATGAGGGGGCGAACTTTGAGATCCCTGAACAGTATGCTGAGACACAGATCACCCTGCTGCTTCGTGATCCCTTCTGGGCGTATGCCTATTGGGATATCAACCGTATAGAGCTTACCAAGATGAAGGAACAGTATCCTCAGATGGAGATCCTCCTTCGGGTCTATGAACTCTCCGGCTTCGGAGGGAACCCGAAAGAAGCCCTCAGCAGCTTTGAGATACCGATCCAGGAATCTGATACGAGCTGGTATATCAACCTGCCGACTCCCGGACGCTGTTATATCGTAGATCTGATCTGCAACTGCTCCCCTGAGGAGGAGAGACAGGTGTTCAAGCTGGCACAGTCCAATCAGGTCGAGAGTCCCGGAGGATACTGGCTCGATCATATCGATGAGCTCAAGGAGCACGCAGAAGATCTTGAGCTGTTCCTTTCAGGACTCACAGATCGGTCGGGCATCATCACTGACAACCCGCTTGTCGAGATCATCGTCAACAGCACGCGGTGTTCGATCAAACAGAACAAGAGCAGAGAGGCATAGGATATGAGTACTGGATTCGTCGGATTGGCTCTTCATGCACACCTACCGTTCGTGCGTCATCCCGAGCACCCAAAGTTCCTGGAAGAGAACTGGCTTTTCGAAGCCATATCAGAGACCTACCTGCCCATGCTGCGGGTCTTTCATAAACTGCGCAGAGAAGGGATCCCGTATCAGATCACTCTGTCGCTGTCACCGACTTTGTGTGCCATGCTTGCAGATGATCTGCTGCATGACCGGTATACCCACCATCTTCATGAACTCATAGAACTTGGTGAGAAAGAGATCGAGAGGACCAAAGATCACCCGGAGATGAACAAGCTTGCCCATATGTATCTGAAGCTCTACAGGCAGGATCTAGAAGATTTTCAGGGTGTCTACCGTGGTGATATCCTGCAGGGGTTCAGATCTCTGGAAGACAGTGGTCATCTGATCATACTCACTACGGCAGCCACCCATGCGTTCCTTCCCATGTTCAAAGAATACCCGCTGGCGATCAAAGCACAGATCGAGCTGGCTATGATGTCCCATGTGGCACACTTCAGACGAAAACCGAAGGGGTTCTGGCTGCCTGAGTGTGGATACTATCCAGGACTTGAGAAGATCCTTCACCAGAACAATGTCGAGTACTTCTATGCCGGCACACACAGTATCAACCTTGCCGAGGAGAAAGCCGTGCGAGGCATCTATGCACCGGCTTCCTGTGAGAATGGGGTGAATGTGTTCGCCCGGGACTACGGGCTCTCCCAGCTAGTCTGGTCCGAAGGTCATGGCTATCCGGTCGATGGAGTCTATCGTGATTTCTACCGGGATATCGGGTACGATCTTGATATGGATTATATTCGGCCGTATATCCATGAACCGGAAGTACGCTGCTTCACCGGCTACAAGTACTGGGCGATCACTGATGCGGACTCATCCGACAAGCAGCTGTATCGGTATGACGAAGCGCTCAAGAGAACCAGAGAGCATGCCGGTAACTTCATCTACGCTCTGAGGAAGAAGACGGAGACCGTGGGGAAACTGATAGACCGGGAACCGTATTTCACGCTTCCCTTCGATGCGGAACTGTTCGGGCACTGGTGGTTCGAAGGGATCTCCTGGCTCGAAGAGGTGATCCGGGGGCTTGCCAAAGAACCCGAACTGCAGATGATGAATGCAGAGACCTATCTCAAGAAGTATCCCAGGAATCAGGTGATCCATCCCGCGCTCTCCAGTTGGGGGAACAAGGGGTATGCATCGGTCTGGGTCGATGGGACCAATGACTGGATCTATCGTCATGTGCATACCTCGATCAGACGTATGATCGAACTGGTGGAACGGTTTCCCGACCAGACATCCCTGAAAGAGCGGTTCCTGCAGCATGCGGCACGTGAGGTGCTGCTTGCCATGGCCTCTGACTGGCCGTTCATCATCAGTAATGGTACGACTGTCTCCTATGCCGAACGCAGGATGAAAGAGCATATCCATAATTTCAACCTCGTCTATGAGAATATGTGCCGGAACTCGGTGAACACCGAGTGGCTGACCCGGACGGAGAAGAAGACCAATCTCTTCCCCGATATCGACTACCGCATCTTCGGTGTGGATTTCGATAAGAACTGAAGCTAGAGAGCTGCCCGGGGCAGCTCTCTAGCCACTTGGTCCCCATCGCCGGGTTCCTCTTCACAGCTATCCCCTCTTGTGCAGTGATGGACATGTCCAAATGCTGTCTACATGAACACAGAGACTCTCAAGCGTACGGCAGGGAACACCTGCTGCTCCTCCCCACGAGTACCCACTGCCGAACACCGATAGGCAGCGGGTACTTCGTTCACCGTAGAGACCTGAACACTCCCTGTCTGCAGGCTGGCCAGATCGTGCTCGCTGCATACTCATTATCGGGTGAACAGTCATATGACCATACAGAGAGGACTTCTGGTAAACCCCCGTTAAGTACTCGCTGAACTCTTCGTCAGGATAAGCAGTAAAAGCTATTTTCATCAACTTGACTTCATAAGTGGATAAGCTATCATGATAAGTGGTAGTAAGTGGCAGGAAATGTCAGAAAGTTGCAGAAATATGGGAGGCGGAGGGAAATCCATGTTGACAGGAGAGTTTCGAAATATGGTAGATGAGAAGGGACGTATTCTCATACCATCTCGATTGCGCAATGCCCTCGATGGGAACACGCTCTTTGTCACGCGCGGAGTAGAGAGATGTCTGTGGCTGATGCTCCCTGATGACTGGAAAACCATCTCAGAGAAGATCATGAGTGGATCAGGGGCGATGTTCGATGCCAGGACACGACTGCTGCAGCGAAGGATCATAGCCCCTGCTCAGGAATGTGAAATAGACCGATCAGGCAGGATCAACATACCCCCGACCTGCGGGAGAAAGCAGGGATAGAAGTCAAGAACGAAGCGATCATATTGGGCATCAACAACTTTCTGGAACTGTGGAGTGTCGATGAATATGATGCATATATGGAAGAGAGTGAGAAGGCTTTTGAAGAGGCCTCTCAAGCATTGAGCGTCTCGCTCTCAGCAGCTCCCGATAACAGCCAGAGGCAGTAACCATGGAAATACAACATGTTCCCGTCATGAGTCAGGAAGCACTGGATTATCTCGGACCCGCTGCACAGCATGGGCTGCTGATTGACTGCACCTGTGGAGAGGGTGGTCACAGTGAGATGTTCCTGCGCCATTTCCCGACGATGCGACTCATAGGACTTGACCGGGACACCACGATCCAGCAGAAAGCTGCACAGCGGCTCTCTGTGTTCGGAGAGCGGGTCACTCTGGTGAACACCTGGTTTGACAGCTATCTTGCCTCCTATGATCAGGCCCTCCAACTGCGATACTCTTCGACTTCGGTATCTCCATCTTCCATTATGAGGAGTCCCGCAGAGGATTCAGTTTTCGGAAGGATGAACCACTTGATATGCGACTTGATGACACAGGGGAGCTCTCAGCAGCCGATATCGTGAATGAGTACCCGGAAGAACGACTGGCCAATGTCATCTATCAATACGGAGAAGAACGGTACTCACGCAGGATCGCTTCAGCGATCTGTACGCAGCGTAGGCTCCAGTGGATCGACAGCTCAAAAGAACTCTCAGAGATCATCTTTCATGCCGTACCCAAGAACTATCGGTATGGAAGGATACATCCTGCGACCAGGACCTTTCAGGCCCTTCGTATCGAAGTCAACGGAGAACTCGACCGAATAGAGCGGGCCATCGAGGAAGCTGTACGTATCCTCGCTCCTGGAGGAAGGATCGGAGTCATCAGTTTCCACTCCCTCGAAGACCGTATCGTGAAGCAGACCTTCAGAAGACTGGCAAAACCCTGTATCTGTCCTCCTGAACAGCTTCAGTGTACCTGTGATGGTGTCCCACAACTGCAGCTGCTCAACAAGAAACCTGTGACTGCCGGAAGAGAAGAAGTGATGATGAACGCACCATCAAGGAGTGCGAAGTTCAGATTTGCCCGTAAGACCGATAAGGAGCAGTAGCGTGGGAACACAGAACCGGAGTACCGTCATCGCCGGGATCATCCTGTTGATCATGATCCCTGTCTCACTGTACTTCCCGGTCCGTCAGGCTGCCAGATTCAGGGAGTTGAAGTTCTCGATCATGCAGATCGAGCGGAATATCGAAGAACTGTCGGAGTACAATCGCAAGCTCACAGGTGAGCTCACGATACTCCATAATCCGGACAGGATCCTGTCACTGGTTACAGAACAGGCATCAGAAGATGATGTGATCATCATCAAAGAGAGGTAGGACTGTGAGTGATATGCCAGAGAGAACCCTATTGAGCGTATCTGAGATCGTAGCGATCACTCATGGGATCGCCCTGAGCTCACCCGGGAGGTCCCGGGTACAGCATGTCTGTATCGATTCGCGTGAAGTCAGGAAGGGATCGCTGTTCATCGCACTGCCGGGGGAGAGGACCGATGGTCATCGGTTCATCGCTGCCGCTGCAGCTTCGGGAGCCAGCTGCATACTGATCGATCGGGATCAGAGTGCTGCTGCGAAGGCTGCTCTCGCAGGAAAGGAGAGCTGTGTCCTGGTCGCCGTAGCTGATACCTACGCCGCGTTGAGAGCACTAGCGGCCGAATGGGTCTCTCGGTTTCCCGGCCTCGTACGTATCGCGGTCACCGGGAGTTCTGGAAAGACCACTACGAAGGAGATGACCAGTGCGATCCTCTCAGAACTCGGTCCTACCGTGAAGAATCCGGGAAACTATAACTCGGACATCGGTTTGCCGCTGTCCGTGTTCTCCATCGACCGTACCTATGAGTTCGGCGTCTTCGAGATGGGGATCAGCCATGTCGGAGAGATGCAGAGGATGCTCGAGGTGTATACTCCCGATATCGGTCTGATGACCAATATCGGTACCGCCCATATCGGGATGATGGGATCACAGGAAGCCATCGCCAGAGAGAAGAGCCGCATCTTCGGTGCACAGACCGCACACGGGTATATGATCGAGCACTCTCCCTGGACTCCCTATATCGAACAGCTGCGGGGCACGACTCTTGAACCCTTCGGTCATGAGAGCACCCCTGGGTTCACAGGGGCGACCTCTCTGGGACTGCAGGGATGGAAGATCTCCTATGACGGGATAGAGATCCATCTCAAACACATCGGATCCCACAATCTGATCAATGCACTCGGAGCGATAACCCTGGCTCAGGGACTCGGGGCGACCAGAGACCATATCCAGGCAGGACTTGAATCCCTGCAGCCGATGCACGGAAGAAGCCGGGTCATCAATGGCGCTGTGACGGTCATCGAAGACTGCTACAACTCCAATGTCGAGTCTGCAGGACGAATCCTCGATTATGTGAAGGAGCTGGACTGGTCGGGCCGTAAGACCGTGGTACTCGGATCGCTGAAGGAGCTCGGGTTCGCAGCTGAACGGGCACACCAGATCATCGGCAGACGCGTTGCAGGGCTTGGGCCGAACGGTGCCTTCCTGTACGGGAAAGAGATGAAAGCCGCCTACGATCAGCTGAGAAAGGAACAGTACGGCAATACGCTCTTCTATACCGATAGTTATGAGGAACTCGAACATACGGTCACATCCTATGTGCATCAGGGAGATCTGGTGCTGGTCAAAGGTTCACGGGCGATGGCCATGGAACGACTGATCGATCCTCTCAGCCATGTATCATGAGCGATACCCGAGCATGAAGGGGAGGTGAGGCAGTGATGGAAACGAGTTTGACACAATCAGTGATGATACGAGCTGTGAGCGCAGGGTTCACAGCTTTTATTCTGTCTATCGTTCTCGGTCATATCTTCATCAGCCTGCAGCGGCGCTACCGCATCGGGCAGACGATCAGGGAGGATGGACCTCAGACCCATCTGGTCAAAGCCGGGACCCCGACGATCGGAGGACTCTTCTTCATCCTGTCGATAACGATCGCGATGATGCTGTTCGTAGAGGAACCTTCGATCCGCTATACCTCAGCTCTTGCCATGATCGGGTTCGGTCTGATCGGTCTGTGGGACGATCTGCTCAAACTGAAGCAGTCCGACAGCAAAGGTCTCTCTGCCGGCTATAAGATCGCGCTGCAGGTCATCATGAGTTATGCCCTGCTGTATACCATCGACCATTACTTCGTACTCAGCGGACGAATCTATATACCTTGGCTGGCCCATGAGTATATGGATCTGGGAAGCTGGTACTATCCTGCGGCAGTGGTCTATATCGTCGGTATGGCAAATGCCTGTAACCTGTCTGACGGTCTCGATGGACTGGCCACAGGTTTGGGGGTCATCGCCATAGCGGCTATCCTTGTGCTATCAGCACTTTCTGCTCTGGGTGCGCTCCACATGATGTCCGGGGCCTTCATCCTTGATGGACGCAGCGATCTGCTGGTCTTTCTGATGGCTATGATCGGAGGACTTCTGGGGTTCTTTTGGTACAATGCACGACCTGCACAGGTGTTCATGGGTGATACCGGGAGCATGGCCATCGGTGGTGTCCTGTCGTATATAGCCATCATCACCGGGAACGAACTGCTGATGCTGATCATCGGGGCTGTGTTCGTCATGGAAGCGGTATCGGTGATCATCCAGGTATCATCCTACAAGCTCCGTCATAAACGGGTCTTCAAGATGGCTCCGATCCATCACCATTTCGAGAAGATCGGATGGGATGAGTCGAAAGTGGTACAGCGGTTCTGGATCATGGGCATCGTATGTGCGATGCTGGGGATAGTCTTGGCGATGAGACTCAACTGAGAGGGGATATGATGAAACGGGCACTGCAGGAGACGAACACCTACACAAAAGAGGCAGGATACTTCTGCTTCTTCGTCCTGCTGCTCCTGGGTATCGGTCTGATGAGTCTCTACTCCGCATCCTATGATAAAGCTCTGCGCATGGGGTATGAACCGCAGTACTTCTTCCATCGACAACTGCTGTTCACTGCCCTGGGGATCGCCGGTGCAGCCGTGGTAGCCCTGTTCCCAGAGCATGTGATCAAGCACCTCATACCAGTCCTGCTGTTCCTCAGCCTGATCCTGATGGCACTGACATCCATGACCTCTCTCGGGGAGACCCGGATGGGCGCCACTCGGTGGCTCAGGCTCGGACCACTGAGTTTTCAGCCCTCCGAACTGGTGAAGGTGGCCGTGATGCTCTATCTTGCGAACTATCTCGGGAAGCGAGACCGTGATCTGAAGGACTTCTGGGTCGTGAGTGTCCCTATCGCGGTGGTATTTCTGGCAGCGGGGCTGATCATCATCCAACGGGACTACTCGACCACGATGGTCTTTCTCTTTCTCAGCTTCTCGATGCTGCTCATCGCACAGGTGAAGATCACCTATCTGCTCTACTACCTGGCCATAGCGGGAATCCCGGGGATCTTCTTCCTGCTCTCGGAAGAGTATCGTCTCAAACGGGTCATCGGATTCATCTTCAAGGATATCGACCCATCCGGGATCAACTATCAGGTGAACGTATCGATGGATGCCATCGCCTCCGGGGGGGATCCTGGGGGAAAGGATTCGGTCAGGGAACGTACAAACTGGGAAAGATCCCGGAAGTACAGTCAGATTTCATCTTCGCTGCGTTTGCGGAGGAGTGGGGTCTCTTTGGTGTGATCACGATCATCCTGCTGTTCTCGGCACTTGCGTATCTGGGGTTCAGGGGTGCTGCACGTCATCGACAGAGCAGCAGTTTCCTGTTTCTCACAGGCTTCGGTATCTCATATCTGCTGCTCTGGCAGTTCCTGCTCAACATCGGGGTAGCCGGCGGTATGGTCCCTCCTACCGGGATACCCCTTCCGTTCTTCTCTGCAGGTGGGACCAATCTGCTGATGAACCTGGGCATGTGCGGCCTGCTGCTGAAGATCATCCTGAAGGCCCCGAAGGAGCAGGGACCGAAGCCGGAGACGCATGAGAGCCTGAACACGTATCGGAACAGGATCACCGACTATGAATAGGAGGCAGCGTATGCGCAGGGGCTCTGAGAGTTCAGCCCGGGATCTGCTTCGAACGAGTCTGATCGTGCTGTCCGCTCTGGCAGCACTCGCGGTGATCAGCAGTGCTCTGTTCTATCTTGTGATCTATCCCAGGCAGGTCATCGGCTATGTCGAAGTAGAATTCGTCGGCAGCAGATACCCCCTCTCAGAACAGACGAATGCACTGCTCAAGCAGCTGCAGGGGGCCTCCTTTGCATCGTGTGATACCGACGAGATCTCACAGCAGCTGGAGAGAGAGGGGCTGATCAGTGAGGCATCGGTATCCAAGAAGTACCCCGATCATCTCTATGTCCGCCTTCGAACACTCGACCCGATCGCAGTGTTGACCCTTGGCCCTGATGAACCGGAAGCTTTTCTGCTTCCCTTCGCTCCTGATGTGATCGCGGCTGCCGACGGCAGTTATTTCAAAGGATATGAGGCTCTTGTGAGAGAGCTCTCAGCGACCCTGCCGGTGTGCACGATCGTCAGTTCTGCAGGTCTGATCAGCCGGGAGGGAACGGTCTCACCTCGATTTCTCGCCTACATCGATATGCTCAGCGAGCTTCGGCAGGACACTCCTGGAATTTATAACTTGATAACAGAGATAAAATACGGTACAACTACACATAGTGAGATGGAACTGTGGGTCAGACACGGTACAGCCCTGATTCAGTATGCCCTGGCGATCCCCGTACGTGCCCGATCGCTGGCAGAGACGATCGGCTATACCTCACAGCTCATAGAACCGGCAGAGGCTCAGAGCGTCTACCGGTTCTCTGTATTCGATACATATGCTGTCATCGATCATGGGACATTGAGTGCCGGAAAAGGAGTTGGATTTGGTATCAGATAACACCATCTTAGGGTTGGATATTGGGACTTCGAAGATCTGTGCCGCTGCAGGTATCCCTCAGTCTGACGGGACCGTCCGGTTCATCGCACACAGTGAACAGAAGTCTGAAGGGGTACGTGCAGGACACGTGAACAATCTGGAGACGGTCATCAAGACGATCAAGTCAGTCATCGAGGATGTCGAGCTTGCTGCAGGGATCGAAGTGAAGCAGATCGTCACAGGGGTCTCAGGAAGTCACATAGAGGGGCTGTTCTCTCAGGGAGTAGTCGGTATCAAGTCCAAGGATCAGGAGATCCGTAAAGAGGATATCTACCGGTCGATGGAAGTTGCCAGAGCCTTCGAGCTGCCTCTGGACCGGGAGATCCTTCATACGCTGGTTCAGGACTTCTGTATCGATGGGAGGAGCGGGATCAAGGATCCTGTCGATATGATCGGGCATCGGCTGGAGACGAAAGTCATGATCGTGACCGGGTCGGTAGCGGTCTCCCAGAATATTGATAAATGTTTCGAACGACTCCAGTACAAGGCCAAGCGACGGGTACTCCAGCAGCTTGCTGATGCAGAGGCTGTGCTCAGCGCCGAGGAACGGGAGATGGGGACCTCCTGATCGATATGGGGCAGGCATGACCAACATGATCGGTTTCGTCCATGGGGCTCCGATCTTCGTAGGCGGTGTGAACATCGGGGGGGATCAGGTGACTGCTGACCTTACCTACATTCTCAATCAACCGCTCTCCATGGTCGAAGAGGTCAAGCGAGAGTTCGGCTGCTGTTATGAACCGATCGTATCTCATAACGAATCGGTCATCATCCCTCAGGTGGGGGATCAGCCTTCGATACGGCTTCCCAAACGGGAACTGTGCAAGATCATCGAGCCGAGAGTCGCAGAAGTGTTTGCCATGCTTCGTGAGATGCTCGAGAAACGCGGACTCCTGCATGCCTTCGGCGGTGGTATCGTCATTACCGGAGGCGGGGCCATGATGCCCGGAGCCCCGCAGCTTGCAGCAGAACTGTTTGACATCCCGGCCAGAAAGGCACGATTCGGTCGAGTTCTGGGATTCGAAGACGGATTCTCTGATCTCGGGTATTCTACAGCTATCGGGTTGGTGCTCTATGATGCCCACCGGCAGAGCAACAACGAAACGAAGAATCATCACCGGCAGGCATCTCCCACCCGGGAGACCGGACTCGCAGGTAGAATAAAGAACCTTTTTGATGTACTGTTTTAGTGACCAATGGAGGATTCGATGAATATTGAAATAGTGAAAGACTCTCACGACTATATGCTGGAACGATCGACCCCAACGGTGATCAAGGTCTTCGGCATAGGCGGAGGCGGCGGTAACGCGATCAACAGGATGATCGCTGCCGGCCTGAAGAATGTCGATTATGTCGCACTGAACACCGATGTGCAGGCACTCCAGCGATCCAATGCCAACAAGCGCATCCCTATCGGATCTCAGCTCACCGGCGGGCTTGGTGCAGGAGGGATGCCAGAGGTCGGAGAACAGGCTGCGATGGAATCGATAGATGATATCAAAGCACTCATCGATGGGACTGACATGGTCTTCATCACCGCCGGTATGGGTGGTGGTACCGGGACCGGGGCTGCCCCTGCCATCGCTCAGATGGCCAAGGAGATGAATGTGCTCACCGTCGCGGTGGTGACGACCCCGTTCATCTTCGAAGGAAGGAAGAAACAGCATCTGGCTACAGAGGGGATCGAGAAGCTGAGAAAGTGTGTCGATACGCTCATCATCATACCCAATCAGTATCTGTTGAAGATCGTCGAGGCGAACACCCCGATCAAGCAGGCCTTCCAGATCGCCGATGATGTCCTCAGGCAGGGAGTCCAGGGATCAGTGAACTGATCACCGAACCCGGAGAGATCAATATAGATTTGCCGATGTCCGGACGGTCATGAAGGGACGAGGGGATGCCCTCATGGGGATCGGTATCGGTGAAGGAGAGAATCGAGCCATCGATGCAGCAAGACAGGCGATCAATAACCCTCTGTTGGAGAATGCACGGATCGAAGGAGCCAAGGGGATCCTGGTGAATCTCTCAGGCAGTGATGATCTCACCCTTCAGGAGTATCAGGATGTGGTCGAGATCATTACCGAGCATGCCGATGAGGATGCACTGATCATTGCCGGCCAGTCCTATAATCCCGATCTTGAGAAGAAGATCAAAGTGACCCTCGTGGCAACCGGCTTTGACCGGCAGGAGCCAGACTTCGATGAGTATAAGAAGAATCGTCAGGCGACCGTGACGCCCTCGGTGCAAAAGCTGCCAAGCCGTCCTCACAGCGATCTGAACAGCCCCGTGAGAAGGAAGAGGAGATCATCACCATCGACAGATGGCAGGATCTGAAGAAGAGGATGCAGAGCACCACCGAGAATCAGGATGACCTGTCCTATCCATCGGTGCTCAGGTACTCCCGAGATCCCTCTGATAAGACATGATCGATCGATACGAACGGCTTCTTGATGATTATGAAGGATATCTGACAGTTGAGCTGCGGGTAAGCAGCACGACTGTCAGTGATTACCTGCGTGAGATCAGGCAGTTCCTTGCGTATCTCCATCAGCATGAGACTGATCCGCTGAGTGTTGATCCCACAGGGGTCTTGCAGTATACGGCACACCGGGCCGATTCTGGACTGCATCAGCGGTCTGTCGGGAAACTGATCACCATACTTCGTTCCTTTTTTCACTTTCTGGCCTTTGACGAACTCAGAGCCGATGACCCGAGTTCGATCATCGAGCTGCCCAGGGTCTCGGTGACCCTCCCTGATGTCCTGACGGTCGAAGAGGTCGATACCATCCTTGCGGCTATCGATACGACCACCCATCTTGGCATACGGGACCGTGCGCTCTTCGAACTGGTCTATTCCTGCGGCTTGCGTATCAGTGAAGCGGTGCAGCTGCAGATCGAAGATCTGTATCTCGACGAAGAACTCATCAAGGTGACGGGGAAAGGGAACCGGGAACGCATCATACCCTTCGGGGCTGCTGCTGGCTTCTGGCTCCGTACCTATCTCACGGCACATCGTGTGTATCTGCTCACAGCCGGACACCCTACCTATCATCTGTTCATCAGCAGGAACGGGACTGCGATCACCCGTCAGGGAGCCTGGAAGCAGTTCAAGAAGTACTGCCTGCTCTCAGGTCTCGAAGCCAAGGTCCATACGCTCAGACACTCCTATGCGACCCATCTGCTGTCCAACGGGGCGGATCTGCGGGTGGTGCAGGAACTCCTCGGTCATGCAGATATCAGCACCACACAGATCTATACCCACATCTCCGTTGATGATCTGCGAAAGAGACACGCCTCATCGATGCCCCCCGTCCTTGATACGAACCCGTCAGATTGAAAGCAGCCTGTCACTTTCCCTGTATAGAGTAGATACTCGAGTCAACGAAGGAGTATCTGCAAGTGGAATACCCAGATGATAGGATCCTCAAACGTCTGTGCATCAGTCTGATCGGGGGGGTGACAGCCTCAGAGGCGCTGCTGCTCGAGCAGCAGCTCTCCCTGTCTGACCTCTCCGGTCTCACCCGCTCCTCCATCGAGGGCATGATCAGACGCCGCCTGCGTACCAGGACGTTCTCGGCTCCAACCTGCTGCAGGCAGGCAGAGCGTATATTCAACAGTATGCAGCACTCTGATATGCAGCTGCTGCACATCTCTGACACCTGCTACCCGCACCTCCTGCGTGAGATCTATGATCCACCCTATCTGCTCTACTATCGCGGCAGTCCCCCACCGTGGGGGCATGAAGAGACTGTGGCGCTCATCGGCACCAGGAGGGCGGGGCGATACGCTCTTCAGCTTGCGTTCAAGACCGGCATGCAGCTTGGTCTCCATGGGGTCCCGCTGATCTCAGGTCTTGCCGAGGGGATCGACAGTGCAGGGCATCAGGGGGTCATTGCCGTGGGGGAAAGACCTGGGCGGTCATCGGGAGTGGATTAGACCATCTTTTCCCTCCTTCAGGGTATGTTTTGTCAAAAGATATTGTATACTATGGGGGAGGGATCATCAGCGAGTTCCCACCCGATCATCCGCCGACGAAGTGGACTTTCCCCAAGAGGAATCGTATCATCAGCGGCTTGAGTACGAAGGTCCATGTGATCGAAGCCCCGGAGAGATCGGGTACCATGATCACTGTCGATTATGCCCTGGATCACGGAAGGGAGATCTCTGTGAATCGGCAGTGTCGGGAGAACGGGACTTCGCCCGGCACCGACCGACTGGCTGACCAGGGAGCTGCCGTGGTAGGTTCGTTTCAGGAACTGATGCCGGGGCTTCTCTGCTCCTTTGAGGTGCAGCAGAGCTCACCGGAAGAGATCGATCCTGAACTGCTGCTCGATAGGATGATGAGAAGGACAGCTGTACGTTTTGCCGATACGATCTTCACGATACGGAGTCTTGTATGAATGATCAGATCACCACATCCATAGACGCGTTCCTCCACTACCTCGGTTCGGTGAAGCAGTACTCCGACCATACGATACAGGCCTATACGCATGATCTGTATCTGCTGACGGTCTATGTCGAAGAGCAGGGGCTCTCCTACCGTGAGCTCACGCATGCTGAGGTCAGGAGATTCGTATCTCAGCTGAGTAAGCAGGGGTATGCGCACAAGAGCATGAACAGGATTATCTCAGGTATCAAGAGCTTCTATCGCTATGAGATGAAGTACTGCAGTCTTGACCGGGACCCCTTCGCTCATATCAGGAGCATGACTCGTGACAGGACCCTTCCGACGGTCCTGACCAGGGAAGAGGTGAGTACCTTGATCAATGCACCCGGAGATGATTTCGTCGGGGTGCGTGATCGGGCGATCTTCCACACCTTCTATGTCACCGGGTGCCGTCTGTCAGAACTGCTGAGTATGAACAAAGAGGATCTGCAGTTCCCCTTCAAGAAGATCCTGGTGCACGGGAAGGGCAGTAAAGACCGGTATGTCTTTCTCACCGACCATGCGATAGCGGATCTTCGGATCTACCTGGAGCGGCAGAGTACCCGTGCGCAGAAACAGCATCTGAGTCCAGAGGATCAACAGGCCGTATTTGTCAATAAAATGGGAAAAAGGTTGACTCCACAGGGTGTACATTATATTTTTCATACATATGCTTCTACACTGGGAATCGAGAAGAACATAACACCTCATACGTTCAGACATACGTTTGCCACCCATATCCTCGATAGTGATGCGGGTATCCGTGTGGTTCAGGAACTGCTGGGTCATGAGAGCATATCGACCACTCAGATCTATGCCCATGTAGGGACAAAACGTCTGAAGGAAGTATATACAAAGAATCATCCGCATGGAAGGAGTGAACCATGAGTTTCAGAGGAACGACCATACTTGCCGTACGCAAGGATGGAAAAGTAGCTATAGCAGGAGACGGGCAGGTGACCCTCGGGGACACCGTCATGAAGGGGAACTCGAGAAAGGTTCGAAGGATGTTCCATGATCAGGTCATCACGGGCTTTGCCGGGGCGACGGCTGATGCCTTCACGCTGTTCGAACTGATCGAGAAGAAACTCAATCAGTATGACGGGGACCTTACCAGGCGGCCGTGGAGCTCGCCAAAGAGTGGCGAACGGATCGCACCTTGAGAAAACTGGAGGCCATGATGCTCATAGCCGATAAGGACGATACCTTCCTGATCTCCGGTACCGGAGATGTGGTGCAGCCTGAACATGATGCGATAGCGATCGGATCAGGCGGATCCTATGCCTATGCCGCAGCCCGTGCCTATCTTGATACAGAAGGACTCGATGCTGCCGAGATCGCGCGTAGATCGCTGCTCATCGCCTCCGATATCTGTATCTATACCAACAGCAACATCATTGTCGAGGAGTTGTCATGAAAAAGCATCTGGACGATATGATCCCTTCGGAGATCGTAAGCGAACTTGATAAATTCATCATTGGGCAGAATCAGGCCAAACGTGTGGTGGCCATAGCATTGAGAAACAGGGTACGACGGAAGAAGCTGCCCAGGGAGCTGCAGGAGGAGGTCACCCCGAAGAACATCATCATGATCGGATCTACCGGTGTGGGTAAGACCGAGATCGCCAGACGACTGTCCAGACTCAGCGGGGCTCCGTTCATCAAGGTCGAAGCCTCCAAGTATACCGAAGTGGGGTATGTGGGAAGGGACGTCGAATCGATGGTCAGGGACCTGATGAGTGTGGCCGTCTCCATGGTCAAGGCTGAACTCGCAGAAGGGGTACGCATCGAAGCCGAACGGCGGGCCGAAGAACGACTGCTGGACCTCCTGCTCCCCGGTGTCAAGAAGCCCCAGAAGAACGAATCCTCAGAAGATATGAATACGATCATCCTTGGTGATGCAGAGGTGGAACCGGTACTTGAATCGGATCCAGCCGTTTCGACACGTGAGAAGTTCAGGAAGATGCTCAGAGAGGGGAAACTCGATGAACGGGAGATCGAGATATCGGTGACCCAGAAACCGGCATCAGGTATTGAGATCCTTTCGGGAAACAATATGGATGACATCCAGTCGGTGATGAACAGCATCGGGAACATCTTCGGGAACAAGCAGAAGAAACGTCACGTCACGGTCAAACGGGCGAAGGACATCCTGCTTGATGAACAGATGGATAAGCTCGTCGATATGGACCGTGCCTCTGATATGGCGAAGGACCGTGTCGAGGAACTCGGGATCATCTTCATCGATGAGATCGATAAGGTCGCAGTATCAAAGTCAGCCGGAGGAGGCCCTGATGTCTCCCGTGAAGGGTCCAGCGAGACATCCTCCCGATCGTCGAGGGCTCGAAGGTCAGCACCAAGTACGGTATCATCGACACCTCTCATATCCTCTTCATCGCAGCCGGTGCGTTCCATATGAGCAAACCTTCGGATCTCATTCCCGAGCTGCAGGGGCGATTCCCCCTGCGTGTGGAACTCGATGACCTCACCAGTGAAGACTTCTACCGTATTCTCAAAGAACCCGAGAATGCCATGACCACTCAGTATGTGGAGCTGCTGAAGACCGAGGAGGTCTCTCTGGTCTTTGAAGATGAGGCGATCAGACGGGTCAGTGAGATCGCCGTCGAAGTGAACAGGAATACCGAGAATATCGGAGCGAGAAGACTGCATACCATCATGGAACGCCTGCTCGAAGAGATCTCCTTCAGTGCCGACGAGCTGAAGGATCAGACGATCACCATCACAAAGTCATATGTGGATGACCGATTGCATGATATCATGGAGGATCGAGATCTTAGCAGATATATCCTGTAGAACCGGTATGGAGAACTGATGGAATTTGTGACAGAGCAGGCCTCTTCCTATGAAGAGGCCGTACGGAAGATACACCAGATCTATGGGATGGATTACACGATCTACTCGACGAAACGGATCCAGAGCAGGCGGCTGTTCGGACTTCGCAGATCCGAGCGCTATGAAGTGACAGCCTATCGGAACACCGATGCAGGGCTGGCTCTTCAGCCACAGCAGCACCGGGAGCGGGAACTTCGGCAGGAGAAGCAGGAACCTGAGAGCCCGCTCGAGGATGAACTGATCATACAGCAGTTTCGGGATCTGCGTGCGATCTGTGAACTCAATGAGTTCTCTCCGGCCTACACCGAACGACTGCTCAAACGGCTCTATGATGAATCTGCCCATGAAGAGCTGCTGCAGCGCTCTCTCCTCGAAGCCCGGCTGCTCTCCTGGATCAGCGACAGTATCAGAGTGGACAGACATGGACAGACCTCTACCCCGCGTATCTTCGGACTGCTCGGTCCTACAGGGGTGGGAAAGACTACGACCATAGCGAAGATAGCAGCACTCCATGGACTGCAGGGAGATACGGACTGTCCGGCGAAGCAGGTGACCATGATCACCATAGACAGCTACCGGATCGGGGCACGGGCGCAGATCGGTACCTTCGGGGAGATCATGGGGATCCCGGTGGTGGAGGTGCAGCACAGGGATGAACTCCTGCAGTATCTGAAGAGCCATCAGCACACTGATCTGATCCTGATCGATACCATCGGTAAAAGCCCGAGGGATACGGAGATCCAGCAGGAGATGAAGGAGATCCTCTCTGCCTGCACCTCAGAGCCATCGGTCGGGTTCTCTCTTGCGCTCTCAGCATCCATGAAGAGCTCTGATATGAAGAGGACCATCGAACGCTTTTCGGAGTTCCCTCTCAGCTCCATCGTTCTGACAAAGCTCGATGAGACTGAGATGGTCGGGAATCTGATAAGCCTCTTCGATGAAGTGGACATTCCCATCCTCTATGTGACAGCAGGACAGAAGGTCCCTCAGGACCTCATGCCGATGACCGAGGGCGTATTCCTGCGCAGACTGCAGGGGTTCTCCGTCGATCTTGAGAATCTGATCATCGGTGATGATACAGACTGTCCCGGACTTTCCCCCAAGGAACGAGCATTTCTTGCTCACTAGGAACATCTATGGTTGATCAGGCAGAGTCCTTACGCAGATTACTTTCGAGACAGACGAGGATCCTTGCTGTGGCAAGCGGGAAGGGTGGTGTGGGAAAGACCAGCATCGCCGTGAACCTGGCAATACAGCTCGCTTCTGAAGGCAACAGTGTCATCATGCTTGATGCGGATCTCGGGATGGCGAATATTGAGATCATGTTCGGTGTCAGACCGAAGCATGCCCTGTCAGAGGTGATCTCCGGTGCCATGCAGATGTCAGAGGTACTCACCCCCACCCCCTACGGCGTGCAGATCATCGCCGGGGTCTCAGGTATGGCAAGCGCTGCCGATATGGGACAGCCTCAGCGCCTTCGACTGATCGAGGGGTTCAAACGACTTGCTTCAGTCGACTACCTCATCATAGATACCGGGGCTGGGATCTCCAGGAACGTGATCGATTTCGTGCTTGCAGCAGAGGATGTCTATGTGGTGGTGACACCCGAACCCACCTCCGTACAGGATGCCTATGGACTGATCAAAGTACTCTCCGGTCATCCTCGATCGATCATCCCTGAGATCCATATACTGGTCAACCGGATCAGCTCCGCATCGCTGGGTGAGACGCTGGCTGCAAAACTGCAGCAGGCGGCCAGACAGTTCCTGTCGCTCCATGTCACCTATGCCGGGACCATCGTGGAAGATGACCATGTCAAGAAGGGGATCCTCGAACGTATCCCCTTCTCGGTTCGCTACCCGCATTGTGATGCATCACTGGAGATTCGACATATGGCGCATGAACTGACCTCTGAGATGGTCATCAGCAGCGGGGGGAGCGGGATCCAAGGTATGATCGGAAGGCTGTTCAGGAAGAAGGAAGCAATCAGTCGAGGGTGAGATAGCGGACATCACTCGATGCTGATTCGAGCAGTCCCATCGACAGCAGGTCATCGATGAGCAGCTGTACCGAAGGGGCCGCGACAGCGCTTCCGTAGGATGGCTCTCCCTGTGGATCATCAGCAGCGACATAGATGATATACTGCGGATCCTCAGCGGGGAAGATCGCCAGTGTGGAAGCGAGCACGTGGTCTTCAGAGTACGACTTCGTCTCGATATCGAGGATCTGCGCCGTACCGGTCTTTGCAGATACGGTAACCCCCTCACGTCCGGCATGGATCGCTGTCCCCCCCGGTTCTGTGGCCGAAACCATCATATCGAGCATCTCGTCTGCCAGGTCCTCAGAGATCACCTTTCGTATCTCCTGCCTCTCGGTGTAGGTCATCTGTCCGGTCTCCTGATCATGGATCGCTTTGATGATCTGCGGCTTCAGCAGTGTTCCCTCATTGGTGAACACGGTAGCGGCAGTGACCAGCTGCATCGCTGTCACACCGATCTCCTGACCGAAGGAGATGGTGGGTTTCGACCTGCCCGACCAGTTCGAAGGGGGCTGCAGCAGGCCGCTGACCTCACCGGGAAGATCGATATGGGTCTTCCGGCTGAACCCGAAATCAAGAAGATACTGAAGGAACAGTGTACTTTCGGTCTGCAGTGCATAGAATGAGATAGCCCCGTTGCAGGAATAGGTGAGGATCTCTTCAGGCCCCACTTCGCCATGTGCTGAAAGACAGTTGATGGTCGAAGAACCGCCGTTATCCATCGTGAAGGTATAGGAACCGTCGCAGTAGAAGAGTTTGTCCGTCTGGGCATCTCCGATAGCCAGAATTGATGCCAGAGAGAAGATCTTGAATACCGAGCCGGGTTCATACATCATGGTCACCGGTCTGTTCATACGCTGGGTCGCACTCGAGGTGTTGTACGTGTTCAGATCGAACCAAGGATAGGACGAGTAAGCAAGGATCTCTCCCGATCGTGCATCCATGATGATGATCATCGAACTCTCAGGCGAGTGTTCCTCGACCAAACGGGCATTGCGGTTATCGGCGGCGAACTGGATCCGGTGATCGAGCGTCAGATAGATATCATGTCCGAGGGTGATCTCATGTTCGGTATCAGGAAGCGGTGAGAGCAGCCGGTCATACATATATTCGATCCCCGAGAGACCGATGTTGTCGATGTCCGTGAATCCGATGATATGGGCACCATGAGCCTGCTGAGGATAGATCCTGCCGTAGCGCTTCTCGATCGTGACACCCTCAAGCGTCCCCTGCTGCACTGCGTACTTGAGCATCGTATACTCTGCATCGCTCAGACGTTTCTTGATCATCGCGTAGGTCGTCTTATCACCGATCGCCCTGCGTATCTGATCGGAGGACATATCGATGATCTTGCTCAGATGCGTCACCGTATCATCCACAGACTGGACATCACGCAGCAGGATGGCACAGGCGTAGTAGGGGGTCTCGTAGGCGAGGATCGTACCGTTACGATCATATATGGTTCCCCGCTGCACTCGAGAGGAGAGCAGGGGGTCGCTGTAGGCTACCGTATCCCGCGGGAGCATGATCGATACATAGCGAATCATGATCACGATCACGAATACTGCAGTCAATGTGATAAGCAAATAGTAAAACAGTTTTTTTCCACTGGTATCCATTGTGAAAATATATTAGTATTAATACATACAATTGTCGATAGCAGGTAGCAAATTATGAATCATAAGCCCTCTCATCAATATGATGATATGTCTCCGGATTCAAAGGTACAGGAAGAAGACCGCAGATTCCGCACGATGAAGCGAATGGTCACTGCCATCACGCTCATGCTCATCCTTGCTGCCGCGGCTGCTATCGTGTATATCATCATGACTTCTTCTGAGTTCGGTGCTGCCTCATCAGAGCCGATAGATCTGACACGGATCTCGATAGCACCAGCAGAAGATCCCGAGCTGCTCGAACCGGTCGGTAGTGCGGGCACTCCGGCAGATCCGGTTGAAAGCCAGAATGCTGAGTCCTCTTCCCGCCCTGAGCAGGAACCGGCAGCGGTGCCACCTGCAGCAGAGGAGCCTGCTGTGCAGACTCCAGAGACCGAAGAACCGCTCTCAGCTGAGCAGGTTCCGGATGATGTCGAACAGGAGACAGCAGCTGCCGTGCAGGCCCCGGCCCGCAGCGGCACCGGAGTGAATACCAATCCGGTCTCGTTCTTCAGCTATACCGTACAACCGGGGGACACGATCAGTAAGATCGCAGATGCGAACGGGCTGCGTCCTGAGACGATCATCGGGGTCAATGAGATAACGAACATCGATGAGATCAGATCGGGCTCTGTCCTGGAGATCCCGGACCGAGACGGTCAGATGTATACGGTGAGGAAAGGGGACAGTCTTTCAGTGATCGCCTATGAGTACGATATGGGGTATGTGACCCTTGCAGAGGTGAACGGACTGAAATCACAGCTGATCATCATCGGTCAGAAGCTCTTCATCCCGGAGAAGACCATCAGCACAGAAGATTATCAGATCGTCATGAAGAGTTTCTTCGTACGACCTGCACAGGGACCCCTGCGATATGGATTCGGTGACGAGGTGGAAGATATCATCACCGGTGAGAAGAGTGCCGCCAGCGGGATCTATATCAGTGGTGAACTCGGTTCACCTGTCGTGGCTTCGAACACCGGAACGGTGGTCGGTGTCCACAATGATCAGAGCGGCAAGGGTAGGTATATCGTACTGGACCATGACAACGGATATGTCTCCGTCTACGGACATGTTGATGCCATCCTGGTCGAGGTGGGAGTGTCTGTCCAGCAGGCTGATCAGATCGCTACCATCGGGAACACCGGTGCCATCCTCGAACCCATGCTCTATTTTTCGATCGAAAAAGACGGTTCACCGGTAGATCCTGAAGAGTTCTTCTAGCACAGACGTTCAGCTCATCGCTCACTGCTGTGAAGATGCTCCATGACAGTGTTTATACTTCTTACCGCTTCCGCAGGGACAGGGGTCGTTCCTTCCCACCTTGGGATAGGTCCTCTTGATCTGTGCCTGTGCGGGAGAGGCTGCTGCAGCTGAGGCAGACTGCGTCTTAGACTGGCCGCCGAACTGCATGACATCGTTATGGACCTCAGAGACTTTCTGTACCGGTGCACTATAGCGTGCGGTACCCTTCTTCTGTATCTGAACCCTCATGGCAGTTCGTGCTATATACTGTTTGATCTCCTGCAGCATGGAATCGAAGATGTCGAAACCTTCGAGCTTGTATTCAAGCAGCGGGTTCTTCTGGGCATATGAGCGCAGATAGACCGCTTCTCTGAGAGCTTCAAGCCGTTCAAGGTGATCCTGCCATTTGGTATCAATCTGTTTGAGATACTGGTATCTGAGAAACGCATTGAAACGCTCTGTTCCGATCTGTGCTATCTTCCCATCAAGATCCTTACTGAGAGCACCGGCAATATCATCGACGAGCTGATCTTTGGTCTTCACCGTCAGATTATCGGTCTTGATCTCCGGAGCGACGAGGAACTGTTCGGTCAGTGCTTCCTGCAGAAGCTTCTGCATGGACTTCGGATCTTTGTGCTTACTGAGAACCTCTTCGGTCAGATCATCTACGATCTCCTTCACACCGTTGGCAACTCGCATCTCAAGGTGCTCATCGGCCAGGATCGCATCTCTCTGGTCGTAGATGAAGTATCTCTGCTCGTTCAATACATCATCATAGTCGAGCAGGTGCTTTCTGATATCGAAGTTCCGGTCCTCGACCTTCGACTGGGCCTTCTCGATGGCATTCGAGATCATGGTATGGTGTATGGGTTCTCCATCAGCCATACCGATCTTGCCCATGAGCGACTTCAGGTTATCGCGGGCGAACAGCCTCATGAGGCTGTCATCAAGCGAGAGGTAGAATCGTGATTTTCCCGGATCTCCCTGACGACCTGATCTTCCTCTGAGCTGATTATCGATACGTCTGGACTCATGTCGTTCGGTACCGATGATATAGAGCCCTCCGAGGCTTTCACTTCGTTATAATCGTTTTCCAGGTGGCATATTCCACCTGATAGGCCGCCTGATACTCCTGATCGGAGGCCTCTGTCCCGCATCGTCTGCGGGCACGGTATTCCGGGTTCCCTCCGAGCTTGATATCGGTACCACGACCTGCCATGTTCGTCGCGATGGTGATAGACCCCCTGGCTCCCGCCTCAGAGATGATCAGAGCCTCCCGGGCATGGTTCTTGGCATTGAGGATCTCATGCTTGATCCCTCTCTTGGTCAAAAACTGTGACAGCAGTTCTGATTTCTCGATCGAGACCGTACCCACGAGGATCGGCTGCCCTTTGGCATGATGCTCGGCGATCTCGTCACAGATAGCCTGATACTTGAACCCCTCGTTAAAATAGATCAGGTCATGTTCATCACGTCGTGAGACCGGTCTGTTGGTCGGGATCACGACCACCTCCAATCCGTAGATCTTCGAGAACTCCGAAGCTTCCGTATCGGCAGTACCGGTCATACCGGAGATCTTGTCGTACATCCTGAAGAAGTTCTGGAAGGTGATAGTCGCCAGAGTCCTGTTCCTCTTGGCGATCTTGATCCCTTCTTTAGCCTCTATGGCCTGATGGAGGCCGTCAGAGTATCGTCTTCCGGAGAGGATACGGCCGGTGAACTCATCGACGATCTGTACCTGTCCCTCTTTCACGACATAGTCGACATCAATATGAAAGAGCCTGTGAGCCTTGACTGCCTGGGTGACATAGTGAATATATTCAAAGTTCTCATCGATGAAGAGTGATCCGGTGATGATGTTCCTCTTCTGCAGCTGCAGTTCGATGGAATTCATCCCCTCATTGGTGAAGGTCACTCTCTTTGACTTCTCCTCAAGCTGATAATCACCGATCGGTTCATCGGGATACTCATCCGTCTCCGGGTCCTTCGCACACTCTACCAGACTCGAGACGATCTTGTTCACATCGAAGAACTTCTTCGTATCATCATCAGCCTGTCCAGAGATGATCAGCGGGGTCCTCGCCTCATCGATGAGGATCGAGTCGATTTCATCGACGATACAGTAGTGATGTTTCGGTTGGATCTTCTGGTCGAGTTCCCACTTCATGTTGTCCCGGAGGTAATCGAAACCGAACTCATTGTTCGTTCCGTAGGTGACATCACAGCTGTAGGCCTTCTTTCTTCCCTCATTGTCAAGATCAGAAAGGATCGTTCCGACGTTCAGACCAAGATAGTTGAAGACCGGTTCCATCCATCGTGCATCGCGTTCAGCCAGATAGTCGTTGACGGTGACGATATGGACGCCCTTTCCGGTAAGTGCGTTCAGATACGCTGCAGGGACACAGGAGAGCGTCTTACCTTCACCGGTCTTCATCTCCATGATCTTACCCTGATGCAGGACGATACCGCCAAGGATCTGTACATCGTACAATCGCTCGCCGAGAGTCCGTCTGCCTGCTTCACGAGCAAGCGCGAACGCTTCGGGTATGAGTTCATCGAGAGGGGTCCCCTCTGCGATCTGTGTCCGGAAGCGTGCACTCTGTTCGATGAAAGCCTCTGGAGAGAGAGCCACAGCCCACTGTTCCTTCTCATTGATACGGTGAAGCAGAGGACTCAGAGCTTTCAGATCATGCTCCTGCTTGGTCCCGAATAGTGCATTGAATATATTTTTTGCCATAGGGTCTTCCTTATCGTCGTGATTCCACGATAAAATATACCGAAAAAAATGAAATCTGTATACATTCAGCGGAAAGATGGTCCGTTAAATTCAGTAAAATGATACTATACAAGAGGATTTGTGCACGAGAGTGTGTAACTTTCTACCAGCTGTGATGGTGTAGCTACTAGAACGGAGGAGGTCCTGCAGGATGCATATCGCTACGACTTTCGAGATGGCTCAGATCGATCAGAGAGCACAGGATACCTATGCTATCGATGGTAGGCTGCTCATGGAACAGGCCGGTACCAAGGCGTATGCGGCGGCTGTGTCCTGGCTGAGAGAGCAGGGACACAAGACAGAACGTATGGTATTTCTCTCCGGAGGTGGGAACAATGGTGGGGATGCCCTGGTCATGGCACGCGAGGCTCTCATCAGCGGGGTCGAACAGGTCTCTGTCATCTATCTGCAGGAGCGCTGCAGCGACCAGACCGCCCTGCAGCGGACCATGTACGATAAGCTCGGGGGGAAGCTGATCGAGGTGCACAGCCCTGAAGTCGATTCGCTTCTCCATCAGGCAGATGTCATCATAGACGGTCTGGTGGGGACCGGGCTCAAGCAGCAGCTTCGGGCAGGTGATGTCCGTTCCCTGATCGAGCGGGTCAATGCACTGCAGCACCCTGCGGTGATAGCTCTTGACCTGCCAAGCGGACTTACCGAAGAGCTCGGAGGTGATGCTGTGTTCATGCATGCATCCTGTACGATCACCTTCGGTCTCCCCAAAGAGCCCTGTTTTTATCCTCATACGCGAACGTACTGCGGTCACATCATCACCCTGAACCCCGGGTTCCCGAAGCAGCTGCTCGATTCCTTCGGAAGAGACTGCTGTATCAGGACTCCACAGGAGTTCTCCCTGCCTCACCTCCCATCGTCGTCCTACAAGAACACGAAAGGGCATCTGGCAGTCTTCGCTGGATCTACCGGCTATACAGGCGCTGCAGTACTCTGTGCAGAGGCTGCCCTGCGTGCTCGAACCGGTCTGGTGACCCTCTACTGTGATCAGGACATCTATCCGATCGTAGCCTCTCATGCGGTGTCGGTGATGGTGAAGCCTCTTGCCCCCGGGATGATCATACACGCATCAGAGCTTGCAGCATCCTACGATGCCGTACTGGCCGGACCGGGATGGGGGACAGGGGTGCAACGGGAACTGCAGATCAGAGAAGTACTGCACAGCGCTCTGCCTGCCACCCTGGATGCCGATGCGATTCCTCTGGTCGGGAACCTGCTCGAAACAGGACAGATCACTGTGAACGACCTTTCACACCTGCTGCTCACTCCGCATCCCGGGGAGTTCGCGAAGCTCACCGGGCACAGGATCAAAGATCATCCTGGAAGCATGTTGCGTGTACTGCGCAGTACGGCTGAAGCTCTGGGATGTGTCATCATGGTGAAATCCCACGTGAACTACATGTGTGATCCTCACGGGAACATCATCATCACAGAGGGGATGAATCCTGCTATGGGCACAGCCGGTTCCGGTGATGTCCTGTCAGGGATCGCAGCGGGGCTCACAGCTCAGCACCTGAGCACTTTCGATGCTGTGTCCATCGGTAATGCGATCCATCAACTCACCGGTGCTCTGGCGTTCAGCAGTCGAGGGTGGTTCATCGCAGAGGATCTGCTCGATCATATCGGGATGGTAATTAAGCGAATGGAAAAAGATGATTTACTTGACCACACGTGTTCTTTAGATTAAGCTGAATGTATATATGGAGTAAAAGATGGTGCAATTCTACTTTCTGACAATAGTGTTTCTCGTCCTTGGAGCACTGATCCTGCTATCTGAAGAGTATGGGGAGAAGTTCCCGACCATAGTACGTCTTCAGCACATGGTATTCAGGAATCAGACCAATACGATCGTGTTGCTCGTCCTCACGGCAGTTTCCGGTATCCTGAAGCTCATCAGTCCCATCAATCCGGGACCAGTCGTACTGGGAGACCTCTTCCCTGCGATCGCTTTGATCAGTGTAGCTGTCTTTTACAGTTTTGAGATGAAAGGGCTTGGTGCTGAAGCTCCGATGAAAGAGGATGATCTGCTTGATGACCCTGCTTTTGTTGACTCGGAACTGGTTGACAAAGCTGAGGGTTCTACTATTCCAACAAGAAGATCATCGGGTATGTCATTCTCGGCATAGCCTTCTTTCACTTCCTATTCCCGGGTGCTGTACTGCTGTAAGCATCTGACTGACATCGCTGTATGACGTTCTCTTCTGCTTGTTGGAGGAGAACTTTTTTAGGAGAGATAGATGAGCATAGCACAACGACCAGACCGCATCTCTACCGCAGGAGTCGCTGAAAGACACGGCTCCTATTTCGTCGCTCTACGCAAAGCAGGGACCTCCATCGGTACGAGCTGGGAATTCCCGGGAGGGAAGAATCGTGAGTATGAGAGTCCACAGCAGACCCTGATACGAGAATATCGTGAAGAGTTCTCTGTTGATATAGCGGTTGGGAAGCTGTTGTTCGAAGGGTCGTTCATGAACAAAGGTACGACCTACAGACTGCTGGCCTTCAGCATATCCTTCTTAGATGATACCCCGCAGTTCAAGTTGGTCGAGCACCAGAAGATCGCATGGATGCCGATCCATGAGCTCTATAGGATACCTATGGCAGAATCTGATAAAGCCATTCTTGATGGTCTGTCAGATTCTGCCAAGGCGTAGCAGAAGCGGGTGATCAGATGACTGTTCCCGGAGGGATGATGCTGTTCTTCGGTATGACGATGATGCCGTTCGAGATCCAGTAGTGCCCGTAGTTCCCATCGACACGTTCGATACTGTCAATACCTATGCGGCAGCCATCCCCGATCCTGGCATTCTGGTCTATGATCGCTTTGCGAATGATGGTCCCTCTGCCGATCCCGATATTCGGTCTGCCGATCCGTGCATTCGCCAGCTTCTCAGGTTCAGTCTCATAATAGCTTGCACCCATGCTATAGACACCGTCCAGGTTCGCTCCAGATTCGATGAGTGTTCGTACACCGATCACAGAGTTCACGATGGAAGCATTGGTGATGATACTCCCTTCTGATGCCAGAGATTGGCTGATCGTACAGAAGTTCATCTTGGTCGCTGGAAGCTGCCTTCTATGGGTATAGATCGGCATGTTCTCATCATAGAAATTGAAATCTGGGTTTATGGAGGCAAGGTTCAGGTTCACTTCGTAGAATGCTTTGATCGTTCCGATATCTTCCCAGAATCCGTCAAAGATGTACGACTGGACCTTGATCGACCCGATCGACCCGGGGATGATATCCTTGCCGAAGTCCGTCTTATCATTATCGAGGAGCTTTTCCATGGTATCGGCATTGAAGATGTAGATACCCATGGATGCCAGATACTCTTTGTTCTGGATCTGTGATGGATCCACGACTCCTTCAAGCAGCTTGGGATTCACCTTCAGTTCCTGGATATCGAGCTCGGGAGCCGGTTTCTCAAGAAATGAGGTGATCTCGCCATCATCATTGGTTCCCATGATGCCAAGACCGGTGGCCTCACCACGTGAGACGGGTTTTGCAGCGATCGTCAGTTCTGCATTGGTCTCGACATGACGGGCGAGCATCTCTCGGAAGTCCATACGATAGAGTTGATCGCCTGAGAGGATGATGTAGTAGGAGGGGTTCTGATCATGAAAATGCTTGATGTTCTTACGAACAGCGTCAGCGGTCCCCTGGTACCAGGTCTCACTCTGTGGTGTCTGCTCTGCCGCCAGGATCTCTACGAACCCTTTTGAGAACGTGTCAAAGACATAGGTGTTCGATACATGGTTATGAAGAGATGCAGAATTATACTGAGTAAGGATATAGATTCGTTTGAGCTCACTGTTGATGCAGTTGGAGATAGGGATGTCAACCAGTCTATATTTTCCTCCGAACGGTACCGCAGGCTTTGAACGCTCGTTCGTCAGAGGGAATAGACGTGTTCCTTTCCCTCCTCCCAATACAATAGCTAATGTGTCTTTCATATCTCTCTCCCTTTGTTTAATGCATCTGTGTAGACAGCAGAATAGAGTTCAGCTGCTTCGTCCCATGAGAAGACTTTCTTCATAGCCCGTCGTCGGACCTCTGTGATCAGCTCGTTCGGCTGATCCCAGAAGAGAAGTGAATCTTTGACAGCATCATAGATCGCTTCTCCAGACATTTCATCAAATGAGAATCCTTCACCCTCCTTGTAGTCATTGTGTAGTGTCGTGACCGTATCTGCAAGTCCTCCCGTATTACGAATGATCGGAAGGGTACCGTACTTCAGGGAGTAGATCTGATTGAGTCCACATGGTTCATATCTGCTGGGCATGAGGAACATGTCAGAACCAGCCTCGACAAGGTGGGCTATATAGTTATTGAACACGATCTGTGCTGAGAAATTATCATACATGGTTCCGATCTTCTTCAGATACTCTTCAATGTCCTTCTCGCCGGTCCCGACGATGATGATCTGTACAGGTAGCTCTATGAGGATCCTCTCAAGTGCAGATGGGGAACCGCTGCACAATTCTCTGAACCCCTTCTGATCGGCAAGGCGTGATACCATGCCGATGACCGGTATGGTCTGATCCTCTGTGAGGTTGCAGTACTCCTGCAGTGCCTGTTTGTTGCGGGCTTTGAGTTCCAGCGAATCCGCTGAATAGGGGAAGGGGATGTAGGTATCTGTCTGAGGATCCCACTGATCGTAATCGACTCCGTTGAGGATCCCGTATAACGAATCACGACGTTCTCGCAGCAGTCCATCCAATCCGTGACCCATATGCTGCGTCTGGATCTCCTGTGCGTAGGTAGGGGAGACGGTAGTGATCAGGTCGCTGAAGGTCAGTCCGATCTTCAGCATGTTAAGACGGGAAGAGTAGGTACGTTCAGCCGGATCACTGGAGATCGCTGCAGCATCCAGCCCTGCGATATGAATATCATGTTTGGAATAGTCCCCCTGATACCCGAGGTTGTGGATCGTGAAGACACTCCTGCTGTCTTTGAGCATACGGGAGGTCTGCTCTTTGAGCATACGGGGGATGAACCCTGTCGTCCAGTCATGACAGTGAAACAGATCAGGGTACCAGTTGCTCTTTCTGCACATGTCGAACACAGCATGAGAGAAGAGGGTGAACCGGTAGAGGTTGTCTGCATAGGGCTCGTGAGATGAGGATCCATAGATCCCTGCCCGTTCAGAAAAACAGGGAGCGTCTACGAACAGGCATTCGAGTCTTCCGAGATACGTTCGGCGTATCCTGAGGTGTTCCTGAACATCTCCGACCGTGATCTGAAGATCCCAGGGAAGGACCTCTGTAGATAGACTTCTCATATCATGATAATACGGTAGTATGATCTTGACATCATGTCCAAGTGCTATCAGTGACTGAGAGAGGGCCGTGACCACATCTGCAAGACCACCGGACTTGATGAACGGTACAGCTTCGCTGGTTATCATTAATACTTTCATATGTCTAAATTAGAACACGTATAGGGGTTGCAGTCAAGCCATAAACAGCCTGCAACCCCTTGAGCAATCAGTTTTTCATAAAAAGTCCTGCACTCCTGCTACAGAGTGCAGCATGAACTCTAGACATATGACTGGCCTGTAAGTGAATCGATGTACTGTGAAGCACTGTGTGAAGCGATCGCGCCGTCACTCGATGCGACAACGAGCTGCCGGAAGGGGGTGTTTCTCACATCTCCGATCGCATACAACCCGGGAACCGAACTGAGCATCTCCTGATCGGTGATCACATACCCCGCATCGTCTTTCTGAGCATCCGGTACGAGCTTGGTCTGCGGGATGGAGCCGATGAACACGAAGACCGCGTCGAAATCTTCGGTATACTCCTTGTCAGCTTCCTGATCGTACAGGACCACAGAGGTGACACGGGAACCGTTCCCTTCTATGACTTTCAACTCATGATTGAATCGTACATCGATCATGGGATTCGAGAGTACTCTGTCTGCTAGAGACTTCTGAGCTCTGAAGCGGTGCTTACGATGGATCATCACCAGCTTATCGGTGAGTTTCGCAAGAAAGAGTGCCTCATCACAGGCAGCATCACCGCCGCCGACGACCAGCATCTTCTTGTTCCTGAAGAATGGTCCGTCGCAGGTAGCACAATAGGAGACACCTTTACCGGAGTATTCCTTTTCACCCGGTATATCGAGTTTCCGATGCATGGCTCCTGTTGCCAGAATGACTGCGAAGGTCGTATAGCTCCCTTTACTGGTAACAACTGTGAACAGATCTCCATTCTTGGAGATACTGTTGACTGTAGCTGCCAGGATCTCAGCGCCGAAGTTCGTTGCCTGGTTCGTGAACTTCTGTGTGAGTTCGAATCCTGTGATCTTTTCCGGGAATCCAGGGTAGTTCTCAAGATCATCAATGACCAGGGCCTGTCCTCCCGGTGCCATCTCCTCTATGAGCAGAGTCTTCAAGTTGGCTCTCCCTCCGTATTGTGCCGCAGTGAGTCCCGCAACACCTCCACCGACGATGATAATATCTCTATCTGGTTTGATCGTGGACATCGCTTCCACCTCCTGTTAATGATATGCTAAGTAAATCCTTCTATATGGTCGTAAAAAAACAATAAAAAGTAAAGCAAAAATATGATAAATCATATATGTGTGCATGCGCATACGTGGTCTCATCATCGAATCCTTCAGCGATGCAGCAGCAAGACGTACGTGTCTCTGGTACCAGTATAGCCTGAAAATGGGACTTTAGGGGTATGAACATGCATGAGAAGTGGTTCGATGCAGCGGTCAGGCATCATTGGGGGCAGGTCGATCGATCAGCGACCTGAGCGCTGGTCAAGAGAGATCTCTGCTTCGCTCTTGCGCAGGTAGACCGGGCCTTGATCATCACTGTCTGCACCGTTGCGTGCATACGACTGTGTCCCCATCTCGATGAGACGGTGTCCGTGTCCTCGGTCATGGTTCGGATCCAATGACAGTTCGATCTGGAGATCTGCCAGCATCGCAGGATGATCATGCATGATCTCCTGGTAGAAACGTCGAGCATCGGGACCTGTGATGATCACCTGCTGGTTGCAGGCATGAGTGGAAAGCAGTTGCTGTGCGCTGAGATCGAGTTCTGCATGCTCAGTATTGCCGTTCCGATAGATAGCACTGTAGTATCGTCGTTTACGTGCATCGATCACCGGGATCACCAGCGCGTCAGTACGGACACAGTCAGCTGCATATACAGCGAGGGTAGGGATGGAGACCAGCGGGAAGCCCCTGCTGCAGCCATACCCTTGGCAGTAGCCATACCGATGCGAAGACCGGTAAAGGATCCAGGACCTCTGGTGCATATGATAAGATCGAGTTCACTGGCGGTGGAACCTGCAGTCTTGAGCAGGTAGTCCACTGACGGAAGCAGATGTTCTGAATGAGTGAGTCCAATGCTGTGATTGATCTCGAAGAATCCCCTGTCGGTACTCAGGGCGATGTTCAGGAGGGACGAGGCTGTATCGAAAGCAAGGATGTTCATGTGCAAAGTCCTTTGACGGTGATCATGCGTTCTGATCGCTCTCCGATGGTGATGATGATGCGGATGCAGTCATCGGGGAGCAGTTCATCGATCTTCTCACTCCACTCGATAAGAGAGATCCCATCACCGTAGAGCAGCTCTTCTGCACCGATCATCTCAAAGTCATCTATGGAGTCGATGCGGTACAGATCCATATGATACAGCGGAACACGTCCCTGATACTCACTGATGAGGGTATATGTTGGGCTGGTGACCGGTTCGGTGATGCCCAGAGCCAGGGCTATCCCCTTGGCGATGACCGTCTTACCGGCTCCCAGCGGACCCTTGAGCGATACGATAGCACCTGCTTTCAGCCGGGTACCGATCTCCTGCCCGATCTGCAGAGTCTGCTCTTCGGCAGCAGATACATAGCGTTCATCTACCATATGATTCCCTTAATCAAGTTCTGATAAGAACTGCTGTATTACCGGGTCATGTGGATCCAGCTCTGCTGCAACTGAGAAGTAGGTCTTTGCCTGATCGGTATCGTTCATCTTGAGCGACAGCACGCCGAGGTTCGATATGATCTTCACATTATCGGGCTCGAGGGAGAGTGCGGTGGTCAGGTATCGTTTGGCGTCGTCCATATCGCCGAGCTCCATGGAGCAGATGGCGATCTCATTGTAGGTGTCTGTGTTCCCACGCTCGAGTTGAAGACATCGTTCAAGAGCTTTCTTACCCTCGGTATACTCAGCCAGCCTCCGATGAGCCCAGCCTTTGAGGAACCAGGCATTCCAGATATCAGCATGCCGGGCGATGAACTCGGAGATCACATCAAGAGCTTCACGTTCCTGTCCATTCCTGATCAGTTCGAAGGCACGGGCAAACAGGTTGTCATCCTGCGTCTGGTTCCTGATCGAATCCACGACCAGCTGAACCTGCTCAGAGCGTTCATCGTCAAAGGCAAGTCCCAGAAAGAGTTCAAAATACTCCTGAGCCTTCGAGAGGTCATTCTGCTTGAGATAGAAATATCCCAGATAGAAATGAACATCTGTCGATTCAGGATGCACTTCAAGTGCCTCCTGGTATATATTCAGTGCCTTATCGGCATAGTAGTCAGATGTGGTGAATTCTCCTGCCTCTTTATACCCATCAGCCTGCTCTTCGTATACGAAGGCCAGATTCAGGAAGGTGGTAGCTTCCTCAGGAGCCAGATGACATAAGGCCAGAAAGATCTCTTCTGCCAGTGCATACTCTTTCGCCTCAGCCTTGATGATACCGGTCTTTGTCAGTTCAGTGACCAGATTGGGCTGCACTGCATTGATGAAGCTGCGGTAGTAGGGGATGTCATCATGTGTTCGGTTATAGGCGAAGATCTTGAGCATGGCCGATATGATCATCTCCCAGGAGAGCTCCTCGATATCGAACTCCTGCCCGTTCTGCGGGAACTCGACAGGGATCAGGATAGCAGGGTCAAGGACAAACCCGTTGATCTCTCTCTTTGATTCTTCCGGGATAGAGATGAACATGATGTGATCCAGTGGACCACTGTGTGCAGGTTGGGTTTGTTCCATTGTTGTATTCCTGTAAAAAAACCCGCAGTGCCGATCAGGGACGAATCTCTTGAACATTTCAGTTCAAGTGGGTTTCGTATCCCAGACATCGTGTTCCAGCAGAGCCGGAGCAATTCAATCTGGAAAGTCAGAATCCCTTTCGTGTTGTTTGACCCAAGAGATTAAAGCCCTTCCCGAACACCGCAGGATAAATTGTATCTTCTATACGTGAATATACACATACCATATGACTAAATCAAGCTATATGGTACGTGTATATGTTTTCAAAAAGTACTTATACATGTAGTAGACAGAGAGATAGGAATGCTATACGAGAGGTTCTGCCTCTTCCTCATAATTGAGAATTGTCTCAGCATTCTCAGCAACCCGTTCGTCGAACTGCTGTGACTGCGCACTGGATGTATCAAACTCAGCGAACTCTTTTGAACGATTGAGGTCCTCGACAGGTATCTCGTCATTGAGACCCTCAATCTGGTCAAGATGTGAAAGGGAACTTGCGATCCCTCGTTCGATCAGGTCATTGTCCTGATTATAGTTCTTGGCAAAATCCTTGAGCTCTTCATTGTGCATCTTGAGGATGCTGACCTGTTCAGACAATGAGTTATTCTCTTCACGGAGTCTGTTGATCAATGCGACTGCTTTACGGATCCGTTCTTCTAGAAGCTGAATCTTATCCAGTGTTATCATAGTGTACCTCTGATTACATCAAAGCCTTTTTGGCTTGTTCAACTAAAACAGAAAATGACTGTTTATCTTCAATTGCCATATTTGAAAGAGCCTTTCGGTTGATGTTGATCTCTGCCTTCTTCAGTCCATTGATGAACTGTGAGTAGTTCATACCCTCAGAATGCACAGCTGCTGAAATACGAGTGATCCACAATCTACGGAAATCTCTCTTCTTTCTTCTTCTATCGCGATAAGCATACTGACCGGCTTTGGTAACAGCATCTTTTGCTGTTCTCAGGTTAGTCCCTCGTCTGCCGTAGTACCCTTTGGCTTGCTTGACTATCTTCTTTCTGTTCTCTTTTCTTCGTGTCCCATCTACTGCTCTTGGCATCTCAAGTTCTCCTTATCTTATATTAAAAATTGTACGGTAGCATCTTCTGAACTTTCTTCATCTCGGCTTCACTGAGAAGTCCGTCATGTCGTAAAGTCCTTTTACGCTTGGTACTTTTCTTAGTAAGGATATGGCGGAGACCTTGCTTCTTGTATTTTACTTTACCAGAAGCTGTTACCTTGAAACGCTTTGCAGCGGCTTTTCTTGTTTTCATTTTAGGCATACGTGTTAAACCCCAATGTTGTGCATCCCCAAGGAACAAGAACCCCTTGGAAGTGCTGGCTAGTGACATCTCTACGAGACGTTTGTGATCGATTCCCGGAGATCCATGATCTCAGGGAAAAGACAACACAGTATAATGTAAAAAATCACATGCTACTGTCAATACCCTTACAGCTGAAGACCACTATTTTCGCGGGCTTTTCGAAGGGCTGAGGATCATGGACATGAATCGTCCTTCCATCTTGGGAGAACGGTCGAGTGTGCATCCGGTATCGAGTTCCTGAAGTGCCAGAAGCACCTTGTCAAGGACGACCCTTCCAAGTTCAGTATGAGCCATCTCTCGTCCTCTGAATCTGATAGTGACTTTTACCTTGTTCCCCTCTTCAAGGAACTCTGCGATATGCTTGGTCTTGAAGAGCAGGTCATGCTTCTCGATCTTTGGCTGCATACGAATCTCTTTCAGTTTGATCTGAGTCTGATTCTTCCGTGATTCTCTTAGTTTCTTTTCATTCTCATACTTGAACTTACCAAAGTCAAGTATCTTGCAGACCGGCGGATTGGCGTTCGGGGAGACTTCTACAAGGTCAAGTCCTGATTCCTCTGCCATCTTCAACGCATCCCGGGTATCTACAACACCCTGCATCTCACCATCCTGATCAATTAATCTTACTTCTCGTGCACGAATCTGTCGATTGATTCGCTGTTCTTTAGCGGCCAATATACCCCCTTTTACATTACGTACTCATGGTCATGTAATAATTTTTAAGATACTGCTAATATATCATGTCACAGGGTTATAGTCAAAGGGGAGGTCGTGTTGAGCCGAATTACCTGCAAAAAAACCCGTTCGATATGAACGGGTCTTTCTCAAGCATGATATCTGGTGAGTCTATGCGTGGTCAGCAGAGCCGAGAACGTTGATGTTCTTATGCATATACATCTTCTTCAGTTCTGTACGTGCAGGCCCGATATATTTTCTGGGGTCGAACTCACCGGGTTTCTCAGCGAGGACTTTCCTGATCGCTGCAGTCATGGCAAGTCGGCCATCTGAATCGATGTTGATCTTGCAGACTGCTGAGAGAGCAGCCTTTCTCAGCTGTTCCTCAGGGATCCCGACAGAGTCCTTCAGATCACCACCATACTGGTTGATCATATTGACATATTCCATGGGTACAGAGGATGAACCATGCAGTACGATAGGGAATCCGGGGAGCTGTTTTTCGATCTCTTCGAGGATATCGAATCTCAGTGGGGGCGGTATGAGCACACCCTGTTCGTTCAGTGTACACTGAGCGGGCTTGAACTTATTGGCTCCATGACTGGTACCAATGGAGATAGCGAGTGAATCGACACCGGTCTTGGTGACGAAATCGATGACTTCTTCAGGTCTGGTGTAGGTTGAATGTTCTGCGACTACATCATCTTCGATCCCTGCAAGCACTCCGAGTTCTCCTTCGACGGTCACATCGAACTGATGGGCGTATTCCACGACTTTCTTGGTCACTTCGATATTCTCTTCATAGGAGAAGTGTGAACCATCGATCATGACAGACGAGAATCCATTGTCGATACATTCTTTACAGGTCTCAAAGCTGTCGCCGTGGTCGAGGTGCAGAGTGATGGGGATATCACATCCGAGTTCGTTGGCATATTCCACAGAGCCTCGAGCCATGTTCCTCAGCAGGTTGATGTTAGCGTAGTCTCGTGCCCCACGTGAAACCTGGAGGATCACTGGTGATTTTGTCTCAACACAGGCCTGTATGATAGCCTGCAGCTGTTCCATATTATTAAAGTTGTAAGCAGGGATCGCATATCCGCCGGTCACAGCTTTCGCAAACATCTCTTTGGTATTAACCAAACCTAATTCTTTGTAGGAAGTCATCATTTGTACCTCTTTATATGAATGTAGTGAATCCTCTTTGAACGTACCCCATTACCCTGCTTTGGTCAATAAGCCCCATATCCCATTGCAGGGGAAAAGTTTCTCCAGAGAGCAGTGCTGATCGATGCTCCTTATTGACCGATCAGAGGCCTGTTGATAGACTGCTTGGATGAATCGTAAGAGATCAAATAGGATAGTATCTGTGTGCCTGCTCCTTGCTGTGCTGCTGCCTGTCGGCTGCAGCAGGTCCTATGACATCCTGCTCGTGGCAGATCCTGTATATGAGGATCTGGTTCTCTCTACAGGTGTCACAGAGGAACTGCAAGAGGCCCTGAGCGATCACAGCAGAACGCTGAAGGTACTCATCTATGACTCGCAGGACCGTACTGCTGATGTTCAGCAGATCGCAGAGGGGCATACCCCTGAACTTCTGTGGCTCTCTCCAGCACTATCCAAAGAGTTCCTGGAGGGCACCGATCCTCTCTTTGCCTCGATCGTAGAACAGTGGAAAGATGAGGGCGTGCGCGTTCTCCTGATGGTATCTTCCCGGATGTATGAACAGTTACCTCCCAGTGCACGAGGTGTAGCCGATCATTATCTTATCGAGGCACTGCATACCGGCTGGCTTCAGGCTGATGAGCTGCTTGATGACAGGTTCTCTGATCATAGCCGTATAGGGATCATGGTTCAGGATCAGGATGATGTAGACCAGCTGTTCCCGAAACTGTGTGCCGATGGGGCCAATCATCCTCAGATAGCTGTTCTTGACGAGTATCCGATCAGTACCGCAGCGATCCGACAGGCTGTGGCAGCCTTTGCAGATACACAGGTGCAGACTCTGTGCATATTACTTGGTGCAGATACGCTGAAGGTATTACCACTGATCGCTAATAATGATATGATCGCCATCATAGAGCAGGGCAGATACCTTCCTCTGAGTGGAAGCGATATCTCTGCAAGTATCGAATATGATTACCGGCAGGTTGCTGATCAGCTGGTCGCGCTTCTGGGACAGAAAGAAGATGCTGCACCGGATGAGTTGTTTCTCTATGGTATCTATACACAGAAGTAAGAGTCAGCGCATGACAATGGAGATGAATATGATGTTTTCAAACAACAAACTGGTAGCATGTCTGTTCCTGATGGCAGGTGTGCTGTTACTGCCTCTGAGCGCTGCAGAGAGTTCTGTCGGGGCTCATGTCGGTATTGACTTCGACAGCACTGGCAGTGCGGTCATCAGACCGGGAATCGATTTTCGTTCGGTCGGCGGACGCGGGGTCCTCGGGACTGCGTTCTCGGTGGACTACATGAGTGAGAATGCACGGGGATACCATGAGACCGTCGGTGTGCCTGAAGAGAGTGATCTGCTGCTTGCTTCGTTCTTCGGTCTTGCTCAGATGTCCATGTGGTATGGTGATGTAGCCCTGTACGCAGGTATCGGGACCAGCTACTACTATATGCCGACAGTGGGGGGATTCTCCTCATTGCTCGAGGATCAGGTCCTGCATCTGAAGACCGGCTATCTGTTTACCGTCTATCCCATACAGTTCTTCATCGAAGCCGATATGGATCTGTCCTTCAAAGACTCGTTCGAACTGCGTTACCAGCAGCCGCATGTGAATATCGGGGCATCTGTTCTCCGCTGATCGACAACTATTCCCTGCAGGGACTTACACGTTCTTCGCCGGGAACAGACTGAAGAAGTTCAGGCAGACCGATTCAGCCAGCTGATCTGGACTCAGCTGTCGTATCTCTGCAATATATGCATAGGTGAGGGGGATGAACGCCGGTGTGCAGATCTTCCCGCGCTTTGGTATAGGTGCGAGGTAGGGGCTGTCTGTCTCTATGAGGAGTCTGTCGATGGGTACCACTTCGGCGGCCCTCTGCATATCACGGTTGTTCTTATACGTCACATTACCTGCAAAAGAGAAATAGGCATCCAGAGCCGCATACGCTTCGACCAGGTTTGCACCTGATGAGTAGCAGTGAAGGATCAGGCCGTGTTTCGGGGTGTGCTGCTGGAGTAGTTCCAGCATATCCTGGTCAGCCTCGCGATTATGGATGACCACCGGCAGGCTGCAGTCATCAGCGAGTTCTATCTGCCTGATGCACAGTTCTTTCTGCTGTTCAGCTGTAGCATAGCCCCAGTGATAATCCAGACCTATCTCTCCCACTGCGTGAGGCCTGTAGGTGCTGATCTGTTCCTCGAGCAGCTGTAGATCTGCTTGCATGTCAGAGGATGCTGCATGACTCGGATAGATGCCTGCAGCATAGTGTACTGTTGGGTACTCACGCAGCAGTACCATACGATCGGTCAGATCCCCGGGATCGACCCCTATGTCAAGCCCACCTGCAAAACCCTGCTCGTGCAGGGTCCTCATAAGCTCCGGTATCGCAATACCTTTTTGCTGCAGGTGTGACAGGTGAAAATGCGAATCTATGAATCTCATGCTATGAACATAGTATAATTAGCTGCATGATGCAAGCATGAGCGGTCACCATAGTACTCTGATGCAAAACTTGCATGAGATGCCAGAGAGTAGTTGACCAACGATCATCTCCACAGTAGTATATGGGAAGTCGCCGGAGTGGTGGAATTGGTAGACACAGGGGACTTAAAATCCCCCGGCTGAATAAGCTGTACGAGTTCAAGTCTCGTCCCCGGCATCGTAAGCAGATGTAATTGATACCATGTAGAAAGCCGGTTTTCCTTCGTGGAGAATCGGTTTTTGTCGTATTGTTAACGTCCTGGCTTTTTATTACTCAAGTGCAGCAACCAGTTCTCAGAGCTTCCCATTCTTAATGAATTCCAGTACATCTTCACGAAGATCCAAAAAAGGGTTTCCCTGCATGCAGGATCAGAGATAACCCCGGAAAAGAGAGGATGCTGGAAGTTCCGATGGATCAAGTTTCCAGAAAGAGCTCTCTGATATTACGACGGGTGATGCCATTTCTGCTGAGATCGGACTGGGAAAGACTCAAAACATATGTAGGGTAGCTATCATTGGTGTGCTCAAGGACTGAGAGTTCTCTCTTGATGATATCTTCGGAGGCAAGCAGATAGCATACCTGATAATAAGCTCTCTGATTTCCCTTCACTATAACGAAATCGATCTCTTTGTCATGATACTACCCGATTGTGATCTCATATCATCTTCTTAGGAACTCCGGTCGATGTCATGATTGTTATTCTGCATCAGGAATGTTACGGGAACACATGGCAGCTACGATTCCTGAGATCAGTTGCATGCGTAGAATTCATACATAAAATTGTTGACAGCTCTTGATTATGAATCTATTATGTATGTATACGTATGCACCTGTCTATGTATAAAATATTGGTACATCTAGATAGAGTTATGGAGTTATGAATGCATAACACCTTCATACGATCGAGTCAGTCGTATGAAATAGGGAATGTACTGTACAAATATATGCATACGTATACATTGGCTATAACCTTGTACCAAGACGTGCAGGGAAATGAGGAGTTCAGTCCTGTGGTCCTTTACGTACGATAATCGTTTACAAGGCATGGAGCTGTGTTCGTGAAATTATGAGAGAGACGTTCCTGATCAAAGAGGTAGAGCGTTCATGTATGAGGAGGTACATACTATGTCAACATTACGAGAGAGGAATTTTCGACGCCTGAAGCAGAGTATCGACGGGGAGCGATCAGACAGACATGCTGTTTTTCATTACTATACGTATCCATTCTTCCAGTCGATGACGGGAGTGGATCTGAATGATTTCTTCCACAATCCTGAAGCGACTTTGAAATGCGAGATTCAGACATTCGAACAGATTGAGGGGATAGGGAACCCCCTTCCTGACATGGGCTCAGTACCTGTTGCCAGCGGACTGGGGGGAGTGGTTAAATTTGATGATGCCGGTTTCATATCGGTGCATCCTAATCCTAACATCGCTTCTGCTGCTACAGTGGAAGACTTGGACTGGCTGGAACCGGGTGACCCCTATGGTGATAACTATATGGGAAAGGCTCTGGAGTCTCTCCAGTATATGGTAGATAAATGCCCTGAAGGCTACCGGATCAATCCCCATCCCATACAGGGAGCCTATACCACCGGAGCGAACATCCGGGGGATCAGTGAGTTCTGTATTGATACACTCATTCAGCCTGAATTTGTGAAAAAGATCCTTGCTCTGGTTATCGAGACCCAGATCCGATTCCTGAAGGCTCAGGAGAAGATCCTTGGTTCTCTGTCTCATGTCCTGGTCGGTGATGACCTTTCTGCTTTCTTGAGTGAACCGGTATATCGGGAGTTCATTCTTCCTACCTACTCAGCATTGTTCGAGGCATTCCCTGACACGCCGTTCTGGCTTCACAATGATTCGACTGCAAGACACGTAGCACCGGCTATCGGAGATTCCGGGATGAAGGCATGGCATTATCATCCTGATATCGCCCCTCAGGATGCTCTGGAACTGACTGGAGGCCGAGTGACCCTCTTGGGAGGATTGAGTCCGCTTGATCTGCAGAAGTGGACTGCTGAGGAGACCTATGAAAAGAGTATTGAGGTCCTGAAATCCTTCGGCGGGAATAGAAAGTTCGTCCTGGCTGCAGGTGGGTCTGTGAATCAGGTGCCGGTTGAGAATATCATGGCTATGTTCAGGGCTGCAGATGATTTTGAGATCTAAGATTCATGCAGACTGAGCTCAGGAAAGGATCACCGTCTACTTGCAGATGATTCATATCACAAGCTATTCATGCATGAATATGAGCGCTTCCTGTTCTATTGGACAGGAAGCGTTGCAGCTCACGAGATCCCCTTCTAATGTTTCCTAGACTCCCGCTTCTCATACAAGAAGACTGATACCCTGAAAGAGAGGTAGAGCAGACCTGCTGAGATGAGCGGCAGGATGACATGCAAGACTCCTTCAGGAATGGTGAACAGGTAGCTGAGTGCCGCCTGCATACTCGATACGGTCTCTCCGCTCAGCTCGGAGGTCACTTTCAACATCAGGGTGAAGGATCCTGCCGATGCGATCATAGCGATATAGTTGGCCCATCTGCTCTTCTTGTACCCGACCCTGAAGTAGAGCGGGAAGTAGATGCTGTAGTAGAGTCCTCCTACTGCGAGAAATTGTACGAAGATGCTCCAGGATAGTAGTGCCATCTCCTCGAAACCAGGGATCAGCAGTCTGATGAAGACGGATAGGACCCCAATGATGATGAGAAAACCGCACAGATAGAGACCCATGCTGGCATATTTTGCTCCGACGATCTTCTTCCTGCCGACAGGCATGGCGATGAAGATCTTCTCAGTCATATATGTATCATCAAGGGCATTAGCGTAAACGATGTAGAGATAACTACCTGCGATATAGGGAAGGATGATATTCAGGATGTTCGTGGAGAATGCGAATGCACTGACGATAGGCATGACCACAAGATAGATGATCGATTTTCCGCCTCGCTGCAGCAGGAAGTCCTTATAGATGAGGTTACGCATAGTGTTCTCCTTTGACAAGGTGCAGTAAAATATCATCGATACCAGCTCGTTCTATGACCATCCTTCCATCACCAACATACGATGCACATTCCTTCTCGATCCTCTTCGGATCTGTGGTGATCGCGGTAAAATTCCGTTTCTTCTTTCGTATCGCATCAAAGGACCTGACAGTATCAGGATTCAGATACTCAAGGGGACCTGTAACCAATCGGTACGTGTCTGACAGCTCTTCCCGTGATGTGCTGAAGATTATCTTACCTTCGTGTATACAGGTATATAATCTGCGATCTTATCGATATCACTTGAGATATGACTGGAAAAGAGGATCGACCTCCCTCCATCTGTTATGATCTTCTGGAGGATCTCGAGTAGATCATCTCTGATGATGGGATCAAGTCCTGAGGTAGGTTCATCCATGATGATGAGTCTTGCATCATGACTTAATGCTACAGCTAACGAGAACTTCATCTTCATCCCTTTAGATAAAGAATCAATTCGTAACGCTTCATATAAGTCAAAGTTCCTGAGGTATTTCTCAAATAGATTCTGATCCCAGTTATCATAGAACGCTGAGACAATACTGACCATTTCACGTATCGTAAACGAACCATACCAGTCTGATTCATCAAGGACGAATCCTATCTGCTGTTTGATCTCATTCGCAGCTGTATCGATATCCTTTCCGAATATGCAGATGGATCCATCGTTGGGCTTCAACAGACCAAGAATGAGTTTGATCATAGTGCTCTTTCCAGCTCCGTTCGGGCCGACGAGTCCCATGATGAAGCCCTCTTCGAGACTCATGTTCACAGAATCGAGAGTGAAAGCACCATATCGTTTAGTCAGGTTGTTCAGTTCAAGTACTGATGCCATCTGTTTCCTCCTTGAGAGTAGTGAGCATAGTGAACAGATCCTTCACTGAAAGATCAAGATAATCAGCTTGGGACAGGGCCTCTTCAAGGAGTTCTTCGAGCATGCGGAGTCTCCTCTCCCGCAGGAGTTCGTTGTTCCCTGCTGCGAAGCAGCCCTTACCCGGGACGGTCTCCAACAGTCCCTCATCTTCAAGTTCATCATAGGCCCTCTTCGTGGTGATTACACTGATCCCGAGTTCTGATGCGAGGACCCTGATGGAGGGGAGACTTTCTCCCGGTTCGATCTTCCCGTCGAGGATACCCCGCTTGATCTGTTCTGTGATCTGCTTGTAGAGAGGTGTCTGTGAAGAATTCGCTAACACGATACTGATCATATCTACCAACGTTATAACTGTATATGTGAATATATATACAGTCGTAACGGAAGTCAAGCGTGAGATGGATAAACAGGTCAAATCTGTATCGTTGCTGCGGTTTGGCATACCGGGACACTTGGCATCGGTTATACGTCCTGATCTGCAGGTGTATCTATGCTGCAGGTGTATCTATGCTGCAGGTGAGACCAAAGAGGGTGCAGGAGTCCGTACGAGGGAACTGACCAGGTGGATGCGCAGTTCTGGGCTTGCAGAGATGAGGGCAGCTGCAAGATTCCTGAGAAGGGGTCGGGGGAATCAGGGTCAGGGGCCACTTCAGAGCCCTGATCAATCTCCAGAGCTCCGGCCTAGATATCCCCTATGTGACCTTGGGAGCTTGACCTTCCATCAGAATGACGCATGGCCGGAAGAATTTCTCTAATGTTCTTAAAGTGGACATTGACAGTGAATAAATTATTCCATATCCTCAAAAAAGGTAAATAAGAAGGGTGGACTTAATGGATACAACAGTCAGACGCAGCGAACATATTGTCTGGAATATTGTAGACGGTGAATCGGTACTTCTCAGCCCGAATACCGGAAAGTACTATGGGCTGAACAGGACTGCGACTGAGATCTGGAAATTTCTTGAAGTGAGCCATACTATCAATGAGTTGGAATCTTTCATAGGTTCTCGATTCAACGCCCCTGCGGACGCTCTCACTCATATAGAGGCCTTGCTTGATGACCTGCATGCGAGAAAGCTCATCACCTATGAACGCAATCAGGTCTTGTGAAAACAAACTCCCACAGGATGAACAAGTTATTCAAAGATAATCTCCTCGGAATGACATGCTCGATCGTACTCTCTATAGTACAGTCGGGGACCCTGCTTCCTATTGCCCCGATCGTCAACAGAGTTTTTGTCAGCTATATTCCGCAAGCTGATATGAAAGGGCTCTATCTTTCCCTCTCAGTAGCAACCACCTTGTTTATCATCAATGCGCTAGCACAGCTGATGAATTGGAGAATTGTCCTCTCCATCACAAAAGACAGCATAGCTCGGCTACGGTTGAGCTTGGCTTCTAAAGTCCTTGATATTCCCAGAGTCTCCTTCAGTGCAAAGGACCAAGAGGCACTGAGAGGAAGTATTATCCATGATACCCTACGGGTAGAGGCTGCACTTTCTTCACTTCTGTCGCGGTTCATCCCAGGTGTACTCATTTCTATCGGGCTGTGTGCTGTCGCAGCGGTTTTCCATCTGGAACTCCTCTTGCTCTTTATGGGGATCTTTCCGATACTGGGATATTGCAGTTTGCACATAGCTCGTAATTATAAGAAAGCAATACGCAAGTATCACCGAACGTTCACAGAGTATGGTAAGGGGACATCCTTTCTGCTCCGCTATAGTGAGCTTATACAGACTTTTGGATCGAAAAATCAGGAGTTGGAGAAACAAGAAGCTCTCATAGCTGCCTTGAAAACTTCTCGAGCTAGGGTGTCATGGCTTGCAACCTTACAAACGGTCTTCCAGAGGCAGGCGATTTTGATCAGTTCCATAGTCGTTTTGATAGTGGGGAGCCTATCTGTGATCAAGGGACAGAGTTCTGTGGGTACACTTCTCTCCTTCTACGTTGCTTTAGGGTTGTTATCTGTAAGCCTGAGGGGAGCCATGGGCGCAATCCCGGTAATCCTGGAAGGTCGGGAGTCACTAGCACAGATAACACGGATTCTCGAGCACGAAGAAAGAATTCCCGGGGGAACTGCCAGGCTCGGATCCATTGACTCCATTGCTTTTAGAGAGGTCTTCTTTGACTATGGCGAAAATCCCCTGATTGAGGGAATATCCTTCTGCTGCGAGAAAGGACAGACTCTTCGCATTGAGGGAGATAGCGGGTGCGGTAAAACAAGCATCATACATCTCCTGGCAGGTAATCTCCTGCCAAACAAAGGGCATATAGTTGTGAACGATATCGGTTTGCAGGATCTGGACCAGACGTGGTTCCTAAGCCAACTTGCCATAGCGGGGCAGGAATCAATGATCTTTTCCGCCACTATCCGGGAAAATTTGATCTACGGACTTGCCACCTACAGTGAGAAGGACTTGATGGAGGCTTGCAGAAAAGCATTGGTACATGATTTTGTAGAGAATCTCCCCCAAGGGTATGATACCTTTGTCGGAGATCAGGGCGTGATGCTCTCAGGTGGTCAACGCCAGCGATTGAGCATAGCGAGGGCCCTGCTCAGGAAATCTCAGATACTCATTCTTGATGAACCAGAAAACCATCTGCCGAAGGAAATGATTGCGAAGATCCTCACGAACTGCCAGTCAAAAGACCGTATAACCATCATTATGAGTCATGGATCAGGTCCAGAGACCTCTCCTGCTGCGACGCTCCATATTGGCTAATCAATCGAAAGAATTGTGTTGGCAACTTCATTCAGGGAATCTTCACCAAGCGGTCGTGTTACCCGATAGACAGGGATAGTGGAGAGGATTGCTGAAAGCTTTGAAAAAAAATCCACAGGTAGGCGTATTTCCCGCATCACTGAAGCATGGACAAGCACGTTACTGAGTTTTTCCATTCCCGTCACTTTTTGTATGGAGACGGGGGTATGTCCAGTTGGTGTAGAGAGGATACATATACAGCCAAGTTTAGCAGGATGAACATATTCCCTGAAGGTAGTCTGATATTTGTCCACACCATCGAACAAGGGAGAGGCAGAGTCGATATCGCCGACAAGTTTTCGATAAGCATCAGGGAGCAGTTTGAGCCTTGGAATTCCCGAAAGGACCATCGGCGGTTCTCCTGCATCCTGCTGGACGAGTGGAATGAGATCATCACACAAAACAGGAAGAGCCAAGGATGCAAGTTTAGCTGCGGTTGTCGACTTGCCGCTTCTTTGATCCCCGATCAGGCAGATCGCGTGTGTTCTATGTACAATGGCACTTCCATGCAACAGCAAGAATCCACGTTTCATCATATACACACCCAGTATACCACTAACAAGAAATCTGGCCAGGAGAGAGCGGTCCATCACCTCATCGGCAGTTATGGTGATTGAATAGTCAGTAACTAGAAAAGTGGCTAAGGCAGGCAGGCTCACGATCAAGTCTTCCCCAACAGTTCCATAGTAAAATGAAGCAAGTCTATACATCGTATCCGGCATCCCCGGTATGGTCCCGAATCCGATGAATAGTTTTCCAACCGGTCCCCGGGAAATGGTCGTCGGGGGCAGCGGCAGGGCAATCTGTGACTCAACCACAAGACCAAAAGCAAGGTAGTGATATACTGGCATAGGATTTTTCATTCGCGACTCACTGCTATACCCACCGAAGTTCCTGTAGCTTCTTCGACATCTTCCAAGAGTAAATAGTAGGTGCCTTTCTGAAGGGAGAGTGAGATAGTCCCGTGATCTGCAGGGGTTCTCTCTGATACAGGATATCCTGAAACATCCCGGGCTTCCGTATTGAAGTCATCCTCAAATAAGGACAGTCGGACACTTCCCGTATAGGGATTTACTCCGCTGGTACTGTCTGACCAAGTTAAAACAAGATCCTCATCAGTTGACAATCGTAGCTTTACCCAGACTGAAGACAGGGGGTCTTCCTCAGCATCAACTATCGAGGATCGTAGATATATCGTCTCCAGAACAGGATCGCTTTGCTGGATTGAAAGCGATCCTGAAACAGAGAAGATAAATCCAAGACTACGTACCTGATAACGTCTCGAAATGACTGTATGTTCAGGGGCGGTATTGTCAGAGAGTTCATAGTCTGCATCTTCCAAGATACTAAACGATGCAGGAACGTCTAGCCAGGAAGAATCCCCTTTCAATCGGTACTGCAGGGTTGATTCCGGTTCTAATGCAGAAAGGAGTCTGGAATTTTTCGTTACAAAGCCGGATCCTGGGAACACATTCGGGATATCTGGGAGAAGTGAATCAGATTCCAGTTTACTAATGCCCTGTACATCGACTAGCTCATCATCATACCCAAGATACCATAGTTGTTTTGATACCCTCGCCACCGATGGACCTTCTGCAGTTGCAGTATATTCGCATCGTTGTTGCCAATAACCAGAGTCAGAAAGCGTATACCCAGATTCATTATGCGTAAAATCTTCATTGTAGCCACCGAAGGTAATCAAATCTGAACCATTTCCCAGTAAGACGGCAAAGGCCAAAGGTTTCGGCAGATCGGGAAGATCTTGCCTTTCGGCAATAAAGCCGTCTTGGCTCAGGGGATAGGAACCAACTTCCTGAAGGACCTTCCCATTACTGTCAACTCCCCCTGCAACCACTAGGGTATCCTCAATACCTGTCTGGTAGAAAATGACAGTACTCATATCAGAGGATTCTGCAGGCAAGGTCTGGGGGCTTCGATACCATTGACCCACCAAGTTATTGGCATGTAACCTAGCTTGGAATATTGCATCGCTTTTCACTGAATCGCTAATCCCGCCAACTAGAAAGATCCTGCCGTCATAGCAGGCATACCCAAAATGAGACAGCCTCATGGGGAGGGGGATAGGGTTAGTTTCCCAGAATTTGCTGCTTGCGGGGAATCCAAGAGTTCCATCAGATGGGTTGATATAGGTATAGTAAATCGAGTTTGTATCAGCTGTTCCATCGGACCCTCCAAGATAATAGATCATATTACCAGCTGAAAAAGCAGATCCGAATGCCCTCGCAGCAGGCAAGGCTGTCGTCTCTATCCAATTTAACGGGGTCTCTGTACTAGTAGCCATATACGATTTGTTTGTAGTTATCCCTTCGGCATCAAGCCCTCCTAATCTGTACAGATATACTCCATGACGGACAAGGACTGCGCCTTGAGTTCCGACGGGGGAGTTCTGAACTCCTTCAGGAGCGGTGAAGATCGAACACCCTGACAGTATAACCAATGAGAACATAATGAGTAGCGGAAGTACAGATCGCCTCATTTCATTACAGTCCTTTTCATCTTCTGCTCGAGCAGTCGGTTGATTCTACGCCTGATTACAAAGAAGGGTCTGAATACCAGATGAAAAGGAGAAAGAAACGAAGGTAACGGTATGGCTTCAGCATCTTTTGGTGAAGCAAGGAACAAGGCCGTGGAAAGACGAAACTTTTCTTCTTTCTTAGTTGCAAGTCCAAGCCGAAATTGATAGGTAAATGAAAGGATCGATGTGAAGGATGCCCGCCCAGCAGCAGCAGTGGCCAATTGGCGGCAACTGTAGGATATGTGCTTGGCAAATTTTCCATGGTATTGGGCAACGATAGGTGCATAGGGTGTTGGGATGGGTAGGGGGAACAGGCTGTTCACCAACTCTATCGTAAAAACCGTTTTCTTCCCTTGCCCGGTACGAGTCACTTGTCGGGCAAGTTCTGCGTGAAAGCTGCTGTCTTCGATCTGCAGGATTTTTGCCGCATCGAGAAGCCAGTGCAGCAGACTCCAGGCATGGTGAGTCCCATGTTCGATGATAAACATGGCATGATCTACCAGGCCTAGTGTCCGTACCATTCCTTCCGGTAAGGGAATCGATACAGATCTGTCAAACAGGGCAGAAGCAGAATATGCTGTGCCCAAGCCATCGAAAAGGTTTGTATGGACTTCAATCCGGTACGGACTGTTTTCGCAGTAAAAGACTGCATGGTGAGGTTTTTGCACCACGTTACTCTTCGTTGATACAAGATCCTGTCCTTCCTTCACATAATACCCGGCTTCACTCATAAGCGGGATTACCTGCTGGAAATCTTCAGCGTCAACAAGGATATCCAGATCAAGGTAGCCTCGGAGTACACTATCTCCATACAACTGAACAGAAGAGGCGGGGCCTTTCACGATTAAAAAATCCTTGCCGTGAGCGAGAAAGACTCCCTGCAACTCCTGGATCTTTGAAAACAGGTGTTGCTTGATACATCCTTCCACCTGAGCTTGATGCCGGAGCTTATTGACTGTCTGAGGACTAAGGGAACATGGGAGATCTTCCCGTAACGAAGAATATACTGATCTGATGAGTTTATGCTGGCGTACATTCTTCAGAAAGCATTCCTGGTCAAGGGGATCGACGGATTCGCGATCTCCCCAGATACCGGTGTTTGGCATGAAGGGAATATGTCGATCTTTTGCTGCAAGCTCTGCTATGAGCAGAAACATCGAAACAGTGGTTTTTTCAAGATCCAGCATGGGAGAGCTCCTGAAAGAGGCAAGGTTTAGACGAGGCATCCACTTCCTGACCTCTCAGGGGTGCAGGTTCGCTGACCACAAGCCAGGCATGCCCGCGGTAGGAGGAATCACCTTCTGCAGTCCTCTCTTTTTTCCTGACTCCATAAGTTAATGCTGTCGATATCCCGATTTTCCCAAGCTGCCTTCTCAAGACCAAGGAACGTCTCAAACATCCCATGTTGAAAAACAGGGGATGGGCACCTGCCAGCCGGATGGAATCAAGTGTTATACCTAATTTATGCTCTAAGGATATGAGATCATTGCCCATCCCCTTGACCTTTCTCACTGCAGAAGGTTCGGTAGACAAGAGATGACTATTCCAAGCAGGAGGGAACAGGTTCAGGCGTATATCCACAACCGCCAAACAAAACCAAAGATACACACCCAGAGCAGTGATAGACCTGCCATGGGTGTGTATCCGCTTAAGCATATGCATACCCAGGTCAGAACCGCCTGATTGGCCTGGCTCGAGCCAGGACGTTTCTCCATACCAAGTCTTGGGACCCATTGGAGAAATCCTGAATCCATGCGTGCAGATCAGCAGAATTATATTCAGCAATCTGCTCAGGTGGCACACTGACGTCTGTTGCTAGTATTGGGTATGGTCCATTGGTTGACTCAGGATCTGGGTTGTCTTCAGTTTCATAACATTCGGTGGAACTCCAGTATGAATCATCGGTGAAAGCACCCAGGCCGTTTGCTTTCAGGTTGATATACATCCAGTTCAATTCATCCTTCGATGGTACATACCAATCACTTTTTCCCCCGATGGTAACTGGTGTAAAAACATAGACCTTGCCTGTTGATATCGTGCCACCACTGACGGTCTTTGCGAGGTCCCTGCGGACATTCTGGTTTCCTCGAGGACGAACTGGTGTCTCCTGTATCATCGGGGTTGCCCCGGAAACCTCGTCGGCTGTCAGGATTTCTTTGTTCTGGAAACCGTTTCCTGCTTTTTTCGTGGTCCCGTAATCGGATGAACCTCCGCCCATGGTATCATTGTCTGGTACTCCCCAGTACCATTGGTAGGTGTACAAGATGATACTGTCGTCTGATTTTTTAACAACGTTCCCATCATCATCGATTTGGAAATCAGAGGTAGCAATCGGGATCCCGTCCCATGTGTAGGTGAAATCCTCAGGTGCAGCCTCAAGATACTGCCAGCCATCATCATCGTTCCCCTTGTCATAGAAGACCAGTCCGCCTCCCGGTCCTGTACTCCCGATTTCATATTCAGAGGTAACTGCACTCGTTGCAATGGAAATACCTGTTGTTGCAGCCCCATATGTCCAGGTCGTACTACCTATATATGTATGTTCATTTGTAGTTTTTGACTGTGCCCAGAGCGAGAAGGTAAGATTCCCTGTGGCGGCTCCCGATACTAAATGGACGGTACCACTCCATTTAGTATCGCCCTTTGTCAGTTCAGTTATCCCAGAAGTGGTGTCAGTAGAAGGGATAAGTTCTCCTTCTGAATTCTTAACCGCCACCCACACTCTTGTGGTATCACTGCCCAGTTCAATTATCGATCTGGACATAGCATCACTAGTGTTCAGAAAGGAATTTGGCACATCCAACACGAAAGTGTTCTTAGATTCACTGGTAACCGATAAGGCATTCTCTATATATGGGTCACAACCCACAAGCAGGACAAGTATCAAGAATATAATTGAAACATAAATTGATATCTTAGGTGCTATGCGCATCTCAAACTCCTTATTCTGATGTAGGATTGCTTGAATCAGTAGGCCTCCATATCAAATGAATCTTCAAACTTGTCCTTGATCATACCTAGGTCTGTTACTTGAGGGACCTCGTAGGGATCCTTTGTCTGGCTCTGTTCATCGTCATAGTATACTTTGTTAGATGTTTCCATGAGTGGTGCAGCCTCCGTTGTGTATGTACCTGTTTAGCTTAGTGATTTTCTATAGTATAGAGTAACTTCCTTTATCTGTAAATAGTAGAAGTAAGTATGTTTGATATGCTCAAAGAGGGTAGTACCTTCATGGTAACAGCCATGGTTCCGCAGCACTTGCAATCACCCCCAACACATAATCGGTTATCCAGTATAATAATACCCCCTTTTTTTATCTTTTTTCATTGACAATATATCGTAGTATATTGTTGTATCTACCTATATACTGCTGCTACATAGGGGGCGCTATGGAACTCAAGGTCTTCTCCAACAAGAAAGGTAATGCTCTCTACTACATGCGCAGTGTGCGTAAACCCGGTCGCAAGAACCCCACAAAAGAAAAAGTCGAGTTCCTGGGATATGAAGAAGACTTGAAGAAGCTGTATGACGATCCTATTGCCCATTTCACACAGCAGGCTAAGAACCTTTCTACCAAAACTGTAGAGCAACGCAAGATGTCCATCAGCATTGACCTCGATGAGCATTTCACCTCTCATGATGCTGCTTCCAAGGCTTCAGACTCCGATGCTATGGATGATGATCTGCTTTCCATGGGACATCTTCCACTCTCATCGATCTACCATGAACTCGAGATCGATCAGTTCCTCAAGAACCGGCATAAGAACTGGGGAACCAAGGCGAATGTGGAGAGTATGCTCAGACTCCTCGTGTTCGGAAGGATCCTGTTCCCTGGCTCCAAGATCTCCACCTGGCGTAAGCGGCAAAAGCTTATGCTGGGAAACTCTGAGTTCACTGATGATGATCTCTACCGCTCATTCCCCTTCTTTTCGAAGTACCGTCAAGATCTCATCGTTCATCTCAATGAGCGGGTTACTACACTCTACAAACGGGACTCCTCACTCATGTTCTATGATGTGACAAATTATTTCTGGGAGATCGACAGCCCGGATTATGACATATACGATCAGGAGGGTTCCCTTGTCTCCGAGGGACTGCGAAAACGTGGGTATTCCAAGGAACACCGTCCTGAGCCGATCGTACAGCTCGGGCTGTTCATGGACAACGATGGATTACCTGTTGACTACGGTCTGTTCCCCGGCAACAACAATGATGTTACGACCTTCCTCCCCATGATCGAGCATACGCGTGAGAAGCTCCACCTGAAGCATATGATCTACATTGCCGACAAAGGCATGATGAGCGGCACGAACATCGCTAACATCCTTGCTCATAAGCAGGGATACATCATAAGTGACAGCGTGCGTAAGCAGGATGCCTCGACGGTAACCTATATTCTCAATGAGGAAGGCTACACCTGCTTCACCGCCAGAAAGAGCCGCAGAGAACTTCATGAAGAACTCCGTAGGATGGACTATACTGGCAGCGTCGGTGAGTATGACGGTGATGAGGATGAGAGTGAGGAGATAACGACGTTCATGTATAAATCCAGGCTGCTACCTGCTAAAAAAGCTCATGGATACATGACGGGACTAAAAAGGTTAAGGTGACCGTTAATACGCGTCAGATCGTGTTCTGGAGCCGTAAGTACCAGATTAAAGCGCGCATCGACCGGGCAGATGCGATCCTGAAAGCAGAACGGAACGGCACCGTGTTCAATGGGCATGGTGCCAACAGATATTTCAAGAAAGAAGCCTATAGTACGAAGACAGGGGAAGTGGTGGAACATGCCGAGTTTCTACGATTTCTGGATACCGATGCTATCGACAAAGATGCGGTGCTCGATGGCTACTACATCATCGAGACGAACGTCGTGGGCCCCAATAGTAATGAGAACCCCTGGGAGGGAAAGGCCCGGTTCAGGAACCACGACTGTCTCTTCGAGCTCAACAGGCCAGTGCCAGATCAAGAGATCATTGATATGTACCGGGGCCTATGGAAGATCGAGGAGGCATTCAAGGTCACTAAATCCTACCTCAAAGCCCGCCCTGTGTTTGTGAGAAAGGAGGAGAGTATACAGGCTCACTTCCTCACGTGTTTCATCGCACTACTGATCATACGGATCCTTGAGGTGAAAAAACTTGGAGGAACAGTTCCTTACAGCCAGATCATACAGGTCTTGCAATCAGCAAAGATCGGGGAAGTCAAAGACCATATATTCAGGAACTACTGCAGTGCGCCATTGCTTAAGAAGATCGGACTTCTGACAGGACTCGATCTTTCAAAGAAGTTCTATACGAAACAGGAGTTGAGGTCCATGAACAATAGTACCAAGCAATCTGATTGATGCACTACATTGCCCGCAAAACAACGGCACGAAGAATGCAGCACTAGAGTGTTGTATTACAATGATTTATAGGGATAATGTTCGACTTCTTGCTGCGGAACTCAGGATATACAGTTATACCAGAAGTCAAGAGCGTGAGGGATGAAGAGGCAGATGTTCATAATCGTCATATAAGAGCTTTCACTGCCTTGAAGCTCTGATAGCCCGGGCCAGATCGTCTGTCAGTATCGAATATCTCACCGTGGCAGATGATGAGATTAAAGATCGAACCTTGGAGATAGAGTGTAGAATCATTACCCTCGATGCGATACGACAGTAAAGGCTCCTTGTACAGATTCACCTGAATGATAGAATGTATTGAAACAATAAGAAGAGGGAGCAAAAGAAATTCAGGAAGTCAACATATGAGTGAGATGGTGAGTCCCAGGTGAACACTGATCAAATCCTTGGTAAACTACTCCTTCACAACAATCAGAAGATAATCTACCTTGGCTGTTGCCCCATGAGCTGGAATGTTGGGTGAACATTGGGAAAGATCGAGATGACCTCTCCCTCCAGGTCCATTCAAGAAGATCTCCAATCTCTCCTGCATGTTATGAGTGCTCACATCTAAGCGATGAACTCTATATTTCATACGAGAAGCTCCTTCACCTACCATGTTAGGGCTTCACATCGTCAACAGTCACGAGTAACCAGAGTCAACTCTTTGAGAATCGAACTAGGAAAGAGGTATGTTCCAGCATAAGATGATGTATGCTGTACAGTTCCTGAACAGGGGGTACTGCTGTGAAACTGTTCTTTCCCCGGCAAGTATCGTGCGACTGCTCCACGATAGTAGCTGTAACAGCATGTATCATCTTTTCCGCAGTCGGCATAGGGTAGATGCAGAACGGTAGTCAGACTGAAAGTGATAGCAGGACATACCGCCTCTCTGCCTGCGTCTGTCAGGATATTCCTTTGCAGGGATACTCGACCAACCGAGTGTCCGCAACAGCTTCGGCGAAGAACCAAACATGCGCGGTCTTTGCTCACGCAATCATACCACAAGACGCGGTGAAGAAGGGGAGTCTCAGCTACAAGGAATACAGATCTAAGTCCCCAAAGACTATCCTGGGTGACAAGACCCTTCATGTGTAATGAGATTATCGGACGGGGAACTGCAGGTAGGGGATTCCCTTTTTCTTTGTTCCTCTATACTCTGGATACTTTCTCCTCTTCACTACAAGGAAGCACACATATGTCATTTAAGACCCTGGGATTATCACATGCATTACTTGCCGAACTGGCAGCACAGCAATTCACCGAACCCTATCCGATCCAGTTGGAGGCGATCCCTGCTATTCTTGAGAAGAGAGATGTCCTTGGGATAGCCGGTACCGGTTCCGGTAAGACCGCCAGTTATGTACTTCCTATCCTCACGAACCTTCAGAAGGTGCAGACCAAGAAGGATAGACATATCCATGTGCTGGTCTTAGTCCCCACACGGGAACTTGCGAAACAGGTGAACGAGGTCTTTCGTACCTTCGCTCAGGGGTTCAAGCAGAAGATCAGGTCTTCCGCAGTCTTCGGTGGAGTCTCCATCAATCCGCAGATGATGGGGATGCAGCATGTTGATGTGCTCGTAGCCACCCCCGGTAGACTCCTGCAGCTGGTGAGAGCACATGCGGTGCATTTCTCAGAGCTCAAGACACTGGTCCTCGATGAGGCAGATAAGCTGCTCAATGCTGAGTTCACCGATGAGATGAACCAGATCCTGGCGATTCTGCCCCATACGAGGCAGAATCTCCTCTACTCAGCAACTTTGACTGATACGGTGAAACAGATACACCAGATACTCCTGCATGATCCTCTCATCATCAAGATCGAATCAGAGGAGTCCGATATCGAGCTGATCGAACAGAAGGCCTATATGGTCGCTGATAGTGAAAAAGGTCCTCTGCTGCGATACCTGATCAGAGAGCAAGAGATGAAACAGGTTCTGGTCTTCGCTTCCTCTATAGCCAGAGCAGATCGGGTAGCTGAGAAACTCAGGAAGCATGGGATCGAGGCACGGTCGATTCATAGAAAGAAATCACAGGGTGCCAGGACTGACCTTCTGACGAAGTTCAAGCATGGGAAGCTGCCTGTGCTGGTGGCAACCGATCTTCTTGGACGTGGTATCGATATCGAATACCTTCCCTATGTGATCAATTATGAGTTGCCACGATCTCCGAAGATGTTCATCCATCGAATCGGCAGGACCGGTCGTGCTCAGAGACATGGAAAGGCTATTTCTCTCATCTCACCGGAAGAGGAGAACCACTTCTGGGTCATTGAGAAGAAGATGAACAAGCATGTTGAAAAAATCAAGACTGACGATATTGATCTGTCACGAGTTTGATTCGACAACATGAGAGCATATGATGTATACTCCTCTCTATGAGCACAAAGAAGGAGTCCTCTTGTCTGAAGCACCAGGAACAGAATATCTGTATGTGATTAACTATCCCACATTCGAGAGAGAACTCGCTCTTCTTGAGATACGGTCTCTATTTGGGATACATATGGAAAAGAAGTACTTCTACTCAGATCGCCATATCCCCCCATCTCGAAGTGTCTTCATCAAAGCGTGTATCTCTATCCTCTACAGGGCAGGATCATTAGATGACCTGGTCGACCTTCTCGCACTGAATAGGGTGCGGTATGAGCAGTTCAAGTTCGTACGGTTCTCTGTCGTAGGCGGAGGCTTAGGGTATAGGGAGTGGCTGCACAGTGCTGCAGCACTCGGAGCGGTGATCCAGGGGGAAGTCGATATGTACACCGCTGAGCATCTTCTCGGGGTGACCTGCCTTGAGGGGCAGTGGGTCTTCGGGGTCTATGAGAGCTGTGACAGCTCGTGGACTGCACATGATCTGAAACCTCATACCTATAGCAACGCTCTTTCAGTCAGGACTGCACGATCACTGGTGAACATCGCCGTCGGTCCAACTGTTGATATCTCATTGGTGGATCCCTGCTGCGGCATCGGTACCGTGGTCATCGAAGCAGCCTCTATGGGGATCGATGTCAAAGGGTATGAGCTCAATTGGTCTATTGCTGATAAGGCAAATAAGAATCTCATCTATTTCGGCTTCGATAGACTCGTGACGAAACAGGATATGCATGAGATCACCGAGACCTTTCAAGCAGCGATCCTCGATCTCCCCTATGGTATATTCACCCACTCGACACCGCAGAAGCAGCAGGCTCTGATCAGGAGCCTCAGACATATCGCAGAGCGCTGTGTGATCATCACCTTCGAAGATATGGATGAGATCATAGAGGATGCAGGATTTACCATCATAGATCGGGCCACGGTCAATAAGGGACAGTTCACGCGCATCATCAGGGTATGTGAATGATCTGCCCTATATCGGTTCCTCGTATCTTCTTCGGTGCTGCTTTAGTGAACAGTACCATGACAAGTGGGGTCACCACATAGCAATGACCGGCAACAGGATCTCCCCTTGTGAATAGTGAACGCAGAGAACTAGTGAGACGGTCTGATGTATTCCACGAAACCGCAAGACCCATGGATCCCTACAAGAACGGTGATCACATATCATACGATAGTGATCCCTGCGGCTATGGAGCATGTCTTCTCATGCTGTGTCGAACGTACCGTGAGACAGAGCCACCGGATAAGAAAAGGATCTGCATGGTGAAGACGAAGATGAAGCAGCGCGGCAGCCTTGTGAAGGATCCGGGATCAGGATTGAATCTCATACAGGATACGAGCGTCCCTGTAGAGAGGACCCTGGAGGATATGAAGCTGTCGAAACGAACCGCAATGAATTACATCCTGATGATAGGCTCAGGTGACCGGCATCGTGAAGTGGGACACAGCGGTCGTATAACGGAGCTCCTGCTTCATGTTCTGTTGCCTCGCTGAGTGATACGATACCTGCATCCATGACATCTGGTTCGACTCCGCAGTGATCATACAGTGTGATCAACGTTACCGGGCTGGTATCTGTAGTAGTGTGAGCTCTGAATTCTTGTATCGGTCAGCCCTATACCTGGCTTCTTGGCATACCTGACTGTGTAGCGGTACTCTCTGCTTCATTGCCTATGGTCCTGGAATCGATATCACGCTATGCATGGCTGTCGCGTACGGTATGGTTCCTGACCCATAGGTCTTAGTCCAAAGACTTGATACTCATGTGTGCAGGTCGTAGATGGTTCGCAGCAGGAACGGTAAGAACGTCCTGTACCGTACAGGACATAGTGAGAACAGGGACGTACTCCGATCAGAGTCCAGGATACTGTCCGCACCCCCCGATGGAAAAGCCAGTTACTCATGATTGAGTTGACTGGCTTTTTCCCATGGTAGATATATGGCACGATGCAACACCCCGCAGCCTTGCATCAATGCTCATACCTATGGTCCACTTACTTCTTTTGTAACTGAAAATTCTGAAAGCTGATGGTATTGTCGCCGGTGACCCGTATGAAACCTCCCAGGCTCCTTCCGGTTCCCATCAACTGCGCAGATGCAGCATCGATGGTCTGAAGCGGGAATCTTGACCATTGCCCATCGCTTTTGAGATTGAGACAGAGAAAACCGCTCTTCTTGTCTACGTCGATCGAGAAACCAGTATAGTGCGGCATGATCTCAGCTTCTACAGACTCATAGCTTCCACTGCGTGAGATCCATGCAGGGTCAATGGGTGTTGGTTCGATCTTCACCGCAGGACTTATCAGGATATCCTGGATCCGTAGATTGATAGCAGGATCATTCCCAAGGTCTTCCAGACTGATAGATATCTCATCGAAGACCGGCATCTTCATAGGGAAGATACCAAAGAGTTTATAGCCAAGAGTGAGGCTGTCATCTTCATGGTAATATGCATCGAACCATCTATTGAACGTGAAGACCTTCAGCTTCTTTCCCGATACCCGTATCTCAGAAAGTCCTACTGGAGAGGCGTAATACCCTATGAGATCTGACTTCAGGGATTCGGGCATCTCTACGATAGGGCTGGGCTCAGGAGTCCTGGCACTCGTGTGTTGAACTGATTCATCTGAGAATGTCCTGACAGCCTCAGTCACAATCTGTGTCAGGCTGAAAGCGCCTACACCCTCTATGGAATTGACCATCGCGAACACTGATATATCTCTGTCCGGTAGCATGATCACCAGAGCATGATAAGGGGGGAGGTCCCCGCCGTGTCCTACGATGAATTCACCGGATAGCTCCTGAAGGTCGACAATCCACCAGGTCAGTCCGACCTGGAAATCAAGATCAGAAGGAACATCGACATTCGAGGGGGTGAAGATCTCCTTGACGGTCTGTTGAGAGAGTAGTCCTTCATCGGCAGTATATGAGGCAAGTATGCTCTGCAGGAACTTCCCCATATCGATCGCGGTACTGTTGAGGCTGCCTGCCGGCATATCACGGATGTAGGGGAGTCTCTCCGGTTTTCCTTTCAGGTAGCCCATGGCCATCCGCTCTTCTGGTATATCATCGATATTGAAGGATGAATCATCCATCCCCAGAGGATCGAAGACCAGTTCTTTGACTGACTGCTGGAAGTTAGATTCCATCGCTCTCTCGATGATGATGCCCAGCAGTGAGTAACCGAGATTGCAATACGAGAATATCTCGTAGGGGGCACGAACGATACCGCTCGTATTGACAGCATCGATGGCCCTGCGATACGAAACGGGGAAATCTTGAGGTCTATCATAGCCAAGGAAGAAGTCCAGGAACGCATCGGATTCTAATCCTGACTCATGATCGAGGAGCATGCGTACGGTTATTGGTTTCGCGAACTTCTCCCTCCCCAGTGGGTTGAATTCAGGGATGTAGGTTGCTACCGGCTCATCGAGATCTACCATCCCCATCTCGACCAGGCGCATGATCGCAGCAGAGGTGACGAGCTTCGATACTGAACCAACATTGGAGATCGTCTCCCCGGTGAATTCGATCTTACCCCTCTTGTCAGCCAGGCCGAATCCTTCTGACCAGATCAGGCCTTCTGAGTTCGAGACTGCGAGGGCTATCCCGGTGATCTCCTTTGCTTTCATCTCTTTCATGATCGTATCCACGAGAGTATCGACGGATCGTTCTGAGGGAATCATCGTTGACTCATCAACCGCTTCAGATAGGCTCGTACAGCCTGCCAACGTGATGAAGATGATGACTAGCAGACTGATTATCGCTGCGATGATCATTGATCTAAAAACTAATTTCATAATGCTTCTCCTTTGTTCAGTGATGGTTCATACGATTCGTTCCATGGTATCTGCTTCGCCAGTATCAGGGATTTCAGGCTGAGATTGATGCTGAGGTTGATGTAACTTCTTGAGTAATCCCAGAGCCCGGTCTTCAGGTCATACGGCCTGATGACCGGTGCTATGGAGATAGCCCCATCGATATTGGAAGAGGAGGGGAATCCAAGAGACATCCCCAGATGAAGAGCCGGTGCTTCTGCCTGGTAGAGTGAGGTCACAGTATTGATACGCCCCCCGGTGACCAGGAGATCGAGGAACAGATCATAGTAGAGCTCCGTATCTTCGATATCTCTGGTATACCCGATGAGTATCCCCGTCTCGAAAAAACTCTCATCGGTATTAGAGAAAACCCCAAGTAGAGACCCGAACCCATAATAGAAGGGACTCTCTCCTATGAAGGTCGATGACTTGATGAAGGCAGAATAGCCCTGAGAACCAGAGAGGTCAGCAGCATACCCTGCATTCAGTGAGAACATACTTCTTGATAGCTCCGGGCTGCCGGGATACGCATCCTGAGGTTGCGAACACAGTATGGTGCAGCAGACAATCAATAGGACTATTAGTGTCGATCTTTTCATTTCTGACTCCTTGCGTGGTGATACTAGAAGCCTAGCATCTCCATACTGGGAGTGAAATGAGGAAAGGTCCTCACATGACTGAGGAATGGTTCTCACATGACTGAGGATTTATACCCAAAAGGGGGTACAAGTCTTAATTCAGCAGGGCTAAGAGCTCATATCTGCTTGAGATCTTGAGTTTTTTGAAGATGTTGTAGATATGGTTCCCCACGGTCTTGGTCGAAATGTGCAATTCCAGTGCTATCTGTTTGTTCCCGAGGCCTTTGCTTATCAGAGGTATGATGGAGATCTCCCGAGCAGATAACCCGGCGCTTTCTGCCAGTCGCTGTATCTTCGATTCGAGTGAATGCTGCGTTGATTCCTGGTCGGACTCGTTCACTGATCTTTCCAGTTTGATGGTAGATTTCAGGATCCGAGTGCCGAACAGGAGTGTCACAGTAGAGAGTACCATATAGAAGACCGGAGAGAGGATGAGTTCTATGGGAACTTCATTGATGGACTCGACACCAAAGAAGAAGAACTGGTCATGCCCGATCGCCGGCAGGAACATGGCTATGATGATGATGAGGGTGAGGATGTACGTTCTGGTGGTGGTATCGGTGATATTCTTGCGAAGGATGATGATCATAGTGATCGAATAAAGGATACTGATGCTCTCTATGATACTGCTGAGCGGATAAATCGGACCGAAGATGAGACTGTGGGTCTCGCTGGAATACTGTATCAGCAGGGGCGTGAAGAACAGTCCCAGTTCAACGAAGCCGACCAGGATGATGAATCCGTCAATGAACCGTTTCCCTGGTGGCTTAGTGGCCTCATTCACCGCAAGAGGCAGCATCGTATGCATGAGGATGGAAAAGGGGATCCCGATGACGATGAGGACATAGAGACCGTAGGTCAGCACTTTGGAGATGTTTATTCCCAGATAGAACATCGTCAGATTGATGAGGATGGAGACTGTGAAGCTGCCGTAGGCTATGAGATAATAGGTGAGCGCCCTGTTCCGCAATCTCGTGGTCAGTGCAGAGAGTACTGTCAGGGCACCTATCCCGGGAAGGATGCTCACAATGAGATAGAGGACCAGGAGATGCTGCATATTCCCTCCGAGCAGGATAGACGATTTATATCCAGTATACGCTATGTTTACCCATAAGAGAATCACATGATGGTGTATATTCAGATTCAGTACACATCCTGTCGAGGATGCTGCTTGCTGCATGGTATTCCACGAACGGCATGAAGGTGAGAACGGTCTATGAGCCTGAGTTGTGATGAGAACTAGCACGATCAGGAGAAGTGTAGGACATAGGCAGGGGATATACACCGAACTTGACCGGACATGGCCGCGAAGGTGGCAGATCCTTCTTCCGGCGGGTCATCACAGGCTGTTCTGTGACTGCTGACTGCACAGGAAATGCGGTACCCGCGTTTTCTCTGGATGCAGCCAATCGCAGGAAACGCACCATCAATACCCCTGCCGTGTCAGAGACCACTGGTGCAGGGCTTCTGATGCTGCTGGGGCACTGAAGCTGAAGGACTCTTCGTACTGATCATACACGAGCAGCGCATACGGGTCTTGTGCGCTGCTCGACCTGACTAGAGCTATGTCAGTGTGTACTCATCGGCCGCCTTGAACATCGCTTTGAGGTTCGCTATCGGTACCTGATTGACTGAGCCTCCAGCTGCCAGCACACACTTGTTGTTGCCGTTGAATGATGCGAGTACGTCTGTGCACCTCTGGTAGGTCTCTTCTTCTGACCATCGCTGCAGATCAAGAGGGTTCAGCCCTCCTAGAAGGGAGATCTTCCCGCCAGTGAGTTCCAAAGCATCCATGGGTTCGATCTCTGGAAGATATTGCCATGCGACCATGCCTGAATCTGCGATTGCAGGAGCAACGTGTCTGGCTGTGGAATCATTGTGTAGCCATCTCTGTGTATCGGGGAACTGCTCGAACATCTTCAGGTACCCCGGAAGGATGATATCACGGTACATCGCTTCACTGAGGAAGGCAGACAGATCGTCTGCGACCAGGATATGGTGCAGTGAACCCAGGATCTTCTCCTGCGCCTTCATGAAACGGATGTTCGTCTCTATCACCACATCGAGGATCATCCTGGTCAGATCAGGATCGAGCAGGGCATCCATGCTGAACTGACTGATGCCCCTGACACTGGCACCGACGGTGAACGGACCCATGATCGGATGGGGATTGACACGATAGCCCTCTGGACAGTGCGAGACCATGTACTCGAGGGTCTTCAGAGCCTGACCCATATAATTATCACCGTATGGATCACCCGGTTCGAGCCATGACAGATCTGAGGTGGATTCTGCCGCTGCGACCTTCGGGTTCGGGTGTACGGATATGAACCCGTTATCATCGAATCTCACTTCAGCTCCAAGACCGCTCGCCTCAGCGACGGCTCCCATGTCCGGTACGGGGTTGCCGATACCATCGAGCATCTCCAATGCCTGTATCTGACACTCAAGAGTCACTGCAGGATTATGAAAATAGTCATCCAGGTTGACCCCTGTCATAGACCTGAAGAAGGGGAACGTATAGAAATTGAAAACTGCATGGGCATCTGATGGTTCTCCGGCTATGCTCTGGCGCAGGCGTCGTAAGTTTCTTTCTCGTAATGTAGACATAATCTGGACCTCTATGTGTAGGATGTTATATACGAATGACTACGTAATCTTATTGCATGATACCGCAGTATTCACTTCCTGTCAACGATAATACGTCCACAGAAGCAGGATGCTCGATCCAACCACCTTCTGTGTAAGCTGTGTTGTCTGAACGCCGGGAAGCTGCAGCTCTCCGGCGTTCAAGACTCTGTAAGCTCTCTCTTCACTGACAGATGATCTGGAAGCAGTGTACCCATCGATACGATCATGCGAAGAGCCTGATCAACCGGTATGTCGAGCACCTCATACGAATCTTCCGGGACCAAGAGCAAAAAACCGTTCGAGGGGTTCGGGGTAGTAGGCACGAACACCGCAGCCATGTTCGTTCCCTTCATCGTGACCTCCTCATTGGTGATGAACCCGATACTCTTGGTCTCGGGACTCGGGAAGGATACGGTCACTACCTTGGAGAAGCTCTTTCCTGTTGCATTGGTGAAGGTCTGCATGATCTGAAGTATAGAACTATAGACACTTTTGATCAGAGGAAGGCTGGAAAAGAGTCGATCGACCTTCTTCATGATCCAACTGCCGAGCACATTGCTGGTCAGCAGACCGATGAGAAAGATGATGATGATCAGCGTGATCATACCGAGACCTGGGATGTACATGCCAAGGAGTGAGGTGATCGGTATCCTCAGGATATTATCAGCTTTACTGATGAGCCAGTAGAGCAGGGCAAAGGTGATGACCAGGGGGATGATGGCAAACAGACCGGATAGGAAGATCTTGCGTAATCGTTTCATGGGAGCACCTCCGCGTACTTGGTAAGTATATCGAATCAAGGAATAAGAGAGAAGAGCGCTCGAAGAGCTCTGATGGGACCAGAGGTGAACGTGTTCCATCAGGACGCGATCACCGTGAGGGGCTCCTCCGCTCTCCAGACAGTTTCCTCACCATCAGTGATATGAATACCGTGATAAAAGCGGGTAGGAGCAGTAACTTCTTTGACTTTTCTCTTGTTTATCTGTATAGTTGTGTAACGATAACAAAAAGGTGATGTCAGTGATACAAGAAAAAGATAGATCTGCAGGAACAGTCGTATTGATCCTATATGTGCTCATATTCCTGTTTGCAGCTGTGGGGCTCCAGGCTGCCGATCAGGCGGTCCTCAGGATCACAGCGACCGTCGGCCACAGTCTGGAGATCGAAGTGATCCCCGATAAGGATCTTGCCCTCTTTGACCTGACGGGAAAGCAGGACATGCTCAAAGTAGGGGAAGTCGAAGAACGGGCTAATGTGCGCAACGGCTATCAGGTGGTCCTTGAATCACAGAATGCCAGATCGCGTGGACAGGGGATTCCGTTCCTGCAGGGAGAAGACCCTGATAACAATCTCGGAGTAGCATATGAACTCTACTATGATGGCAGGAAGATCGTGTTCGATCTCGATGGTCGTGCGATCGTCACCGATGCGATAACCGATACGACAGCCTCAGGTATCAGCAGGAATGTCTATATATCCTATGATGGGACAGATGCCGAACTCGTCTCGGACTACTACTCAGATACACTCACGTTCTCCATCACCCCAAAATGAGACTCATGTCTCCAGCTTCAGTAGAGCAGATAGCCTGCCGCCGCCCCGATCAATGAACCAAGTACAGCACCAGTGAACACATCACGCGGCGTATGAGAACCCGAAGCATACCGCAGGAATCCGGTGACAGAAGAGAGAGACCAGGACAGGACTGTGACAGGGACAGCCAGAGCAGCATCACGATGGGTCTTCATGAAGGCCATCGTGAGAAAGGAGCTGGCAGCGAACGACATGGTGGTATGACCAGATGGAAACGAGCTGAACGCATCTTCATCATCGATACCGAACTCATTGATATAGGCAGCAGGTCGCCGCTTGCGGAAGATCTGTTTACCTGCGGTCTTTCCCAGATAGGCTGTGCCTACAGCAGCGCTGTAGGCAAGGGGGAGGTCCCACAGGTTCTCCTGCTGCTGAGTGAGCAGGATCGCAGGAAGCAGCAGAGACGTATAGGCGGTGTATGTCGATATCCGGTCGAGGTCTTCCCGGTATACCTCGACAGCAGAACCGGTGAACCAGGAATCTGGATGTATCTGAAGGTCTGACCGCTCAGGAGACTCGGCGTATACCGGCAGACTGAAGATGATCAGCATCTGAAGCATGATACATATACGTATGGTCGTTGGTTTCATAGGGAGAATATCTCCTGCAGCTGCTCAGGGCTGTGGTACGCGGCAGCGAAGGCAAGCAGCTGCTCATAGGTCGGACAACTCCTTGCATGAGCTTTCGTGATGCTCATCGCAGCACAGGCATTCCCCCACATCGTGGCATGCTGCAGCGATCTCCCCCGATACAAGGCAGCGATGAACCCGCTGTTGAAGGCATCTCCCGCTCCGATGGTATCACATACCGCTACCGGATACCCGGGTGCGTGGAACACGGTCTGATGATCTATGCACAGTGCCCCATCCTTCCCAAGACGAGAGATCACGCATGCATTCGGGTTGAGTGCCCCAGCGGCCTTGATCGGATCGTTCGTGCCGGTAAGGGTTCGATCTCATCTGTGCTTGACCCGAAGATGATGTCTGAGACCGCAAGTGCTCTCTCGAGCTGTCGTTGGAACATATGATCACCGGCAAAGAATTCCATCCTGAGATTCATATCGAAACTGAAGATGCTCTCAGGGGTTCTGTTCTGCTCCAGGAAGCCCAGGATGCTCCCGGCAGAAGGTTCTTCACGAAGGTTGATACTCGAAAAATGGATCAGTGCGTACTCGGACCCATCGAAATCCAGGTCTTCCGCACTAAGCAGCGATTGAGCCGCCCCCGAGGGGGGCCAGACGAATATGGTACGTTCCCCATCGGGCTGTACGACTGCGAAGACCATATTGGTGAAGGCCTTTCGGGTAAAGAACAGTTTCGTGGTATCTACCTGATCCTCTTCGAGCAGCTGCCCCATCAGGTGCCCCATCGCATCATCTCCGGTCATACCGCAGAACGATGTGGGAATACCCAATCTCGAGAGCCCTGAAGACACATTGGCGACCGTCCCGCCTCCGGAGATACGGGCACGCTGAAGATCGGGAGCTGCTGATGTCAGTAACGAAGAACCCAGTGGCAGGATGATATCCGGGTTCACATCACCCAAAGTCAGTACCGGCTTGCGGGAAAGAGGGAGCCTCATGCTCTATGGCTCCGAGGTGATAGTATGATCATTCTGCATCTTTGGAAGGATCATCACGAGGGGTCACATCCTCGATCCTGAGAGACGCATCAGACTTATCGGTGATCTTGGCGGCAACCGCTCGTCGCTTGAAGGGTTTGAGGCCAAAGAAGACCTTGTCAAACTCCTCTTCACTCTCTCTGAGTGCTGTCTGCCAGGCAGGGGCGAACCCGGGGGCTTTGAGAGACATGATCTCTATCGCCCGTTCGTAGATCTGGAACCGGGTCATCTCTTTCTTGGTAGTCTTCTGTGACATCGATCTGAGACTTACCCGCAGGTGTTCATTCTGTTCTTTCAGTGCAGTGATATCCGTCTTCAGCTGAGAAAGTGAATCTGATTCAAGATCCATCTTCTGCGTGACGATCTGCTTTATCTTCTGGATCTCTTTTTTATGGACATTCTTGGTATGTGCATGCGCGATGACTGAGATGATAAAGAGCAGCAGACCTATTCCAAGCCCGATCAAAAACAATTCCATGTGTTTCTCCGTCAGGATACGTTAAGATACTAAACTATACCATGCTATGGGGATGAGATACAACTGGAAGTGGTGAAATCGCGGCGAGATGGGAGAGCCGCAGAGGAGGTGATCGAAGAGCTCTTTCGACAGGGAACGCACGATCCAAAGAAGCTCATAAGCCGCTCATGGGGGAGCATGCTCTCAGTGAACCAGTGCGACTGACACCGGTCTTTTCGTTCAGCGCCAAAGCCTAGATGCTCATAATGTATAGTACAGACCCCGAGAGGGGTCTTTTTTAACGGGTTATCATAAAATTTAATAGAATATTTATGTTATGCCTTGTTAAACATGCTCTTGTGGTGTATGCTGTAACAAGGAGGAACCCTATGTTTGTACGGACTGCTCCCAAGACAAAATCTGGACGTATCTGTATGTATTTTGTTGAGGGATACCGCGAAGATGGCACAGTCAAACAGCGTACCATTAAACGTATTGGGTTCATT